>Ga0164290_1001409_pt1 | contig 35805 bp, 37 predicted proteins | sample Micstemetagenome_FD_108782 | JGI IMG/M metagenome (GOLD analysis project Ga0164290, IMG submission 108782) | Contaminated culture microbial community from soil near Moab, Utah, USA - Microcoleus steenstrupii SON62 (Illumina Assembly) | ecosystem: Environmental > Terrestrial > Soil > Soil crust...
AGGTTTTTGATTTTAATGATGATGGTTAGTTGATCGAGCGTCCGGCGCGGCTTTCCGACCGCTTCAAGAAGCCGTTCCCCAATGCCGCCGCGGCCGCCGCCGCCAACAACGGCAAGGCGCCGCCCGACCTCAGCGTCATCGTCAAGGCGCGCGAGGAGGGGCCGGATTACATCCACGGCCTGCTGACCGGCTATGTGCCGTTCGACAAGCTGACTCCGGCACAGGTCAAGGAGTTCTCGGTCACCAAGGACGACAACTTCAACAAGTACTTCCCCGGCCACAAGATCGGCATGCCGCCGCCGCTCGCCGACGACAAGGTGCAGTTCGTCGACGGCACCAAGTCGACCCTGGACCAGCAGGCCTCCGATGTCGTGGAGTTCCTGGCCTGGGCCTCCGAACCGCACATGGAGGACCGCAAGCGCACCGGCGTTCGCGTCATCCTGTTCCTGCTCGCCATGGCCGGCATGATGTACGCGGTGAAGCGCTCGGTGTGGTCGGACAAGCACTGATCTTGGCACTGAGCTTGGTAATGAGCTTGGCACTCGGCCCGGCTCAACCACTGAACGGTCACTGACCAAGACAGCAGTACGAACCGTAAATTTCGTACCGATGCTTGAACCGCAATGGGTCAATCCCAGTTGTGAAAGACGTTCCCTAACTGGAGGACGTCCATGTGTGATTACTCACTAGAGCTCTATCGTTCTCGTCCGGCTGTCCAAGAAGAGCAGTACACGCTCCACCGCTTCCCCAGCGGAACCATGGGCTTCGTATCCGGTGTGGACTGCGACACCGCAGTCTGCATGCCGGCCGGCGCCAAACTTCGCCTCGAAGGCATCAACGAGACCGTGCAGCGCGCCTTTGCCGTCGGCCCGACGGAAGAGGTGGCGATGATCCGGCTCGATGTCACGGGCCACGCCCATCGCGACGCCGTGCGTTTTGCCAACGGTCGCGAAGTGCTGCTGCAGAGCCTCAACGCCGGCGTCTCCGCCAAGCTCGCCCCGCGCGACCTTGACGAGGTGCTGGGTCTCAAGACTCCGGCGACGGAGCTTGTCGACGCCGATTAGGATCGCTTGAGCCGGCGTTCGATCGCGTCGTGGCGCGCCAGCAGGCGGCGGGCGCGATCGATCACCGGGATGTCGATCATCTTGCCATCGACGGTGAAGGAGCCGCGGCCCTCGGCTGCGGCTTTTTCATCGGCCGCGATCAGCTTCTGAGCGTAGGCGACCTCGTCCGCTGAGGGCGTGAATGCCTCGTTCAGGGCCTGTACCAGCCCGGGATGCACGCAGGTGCCGCCCGAGAAACCGAAGCGGCGCGCCCGTTCGGCGCTCTTCTTGTAGGCGGCGGGATCGGAGTAGTCGGCCACGGTGCCCAAAATGCCGATCATGGCCACGCCATGCGCCTGGGCGGCGAAAGCCACCAGCCGCTTGGGCAGCTCCAGTGTCTCGTCGCCGGGAATCGAGCCTGTCTCCAGGGCGAAGTCCTCGCCGCCCAGCATCATGGCGACGACGCGCGGGCCCCTCTCGGCGATGTCGTCGAGCTCGGCGAGCGCGCGCGGATGCTCGATCATGGCGGCGAAGCCGACGCCGCCGACGGGCATGCCGCGCTCGCGCTCAAGCTCGCTCACCGCCTCGTCGAGCAGGCGCAGATGCTGCACGCCCTCGGTCTTGGTGATGAACAGCGCGGAAAGCCCCGGCCGCACGGCCGCCTCGATGTCGGGCATGGCGAGCCGCATCGGCCGGTTGATGCGCACCGCGACATCGGCGCCGCCGCGCACGACCTTCTTCATGGTCTCGGGCAGCATGGCGCGCGCCGTGGGTTTCTCGGCCACGGTCACGCTGTCCTCGAGGTCGACCAGGATGCAATCCGCACCGCGCTCATGTGCCTTGTCGATGAACTTGGGCACATTGCCCGGCACGTAGAGGATCGAGCGCCAGACGGGTGGCGGCGGGCGATTCACTTCTTCTTGCCTCTCGAGATGACGCCGGATTGGCAGAGCTTGTCGTATTCGGCGGCGCCCAGCAGCGGCTTCAGCACCGCCTCATTGTGCTCGCCGATCCTGGGCGCGGCATGGCGCAATGCGCCAGGCGTGCCCGACAGGCGCGGCACCACGGGATGCGTGGGCAGCTCACCCATCTCCTCGTCGGGCACCTCGATCAGGGCCTCGCGCTCCAGCACGTAGTCGTCCTGGACGATCTGCGAGATGTCGTAGACCGGCCCGATGGTGACGCCGGCCTCGTCGAAGAATCTCAGGTTGGTCGCGAGGTCGCGTTCGGCAATGAAGCCGCCGATGATGGCATCGAGCTCCAGACCGTTGCGGACCCGATCGATGTTGGTGGCGAACTTGGGGTCCTTCACCAGCTCGGGCCGGCCGATCTTGACCAGCACGCGCTCGGCCATGCCCTGGGTCGAGGCCGACAGGCACACCCAGTGGCCGTCCTTGGTCTGGTAGACGTTGCGCGGCGCCGCATTGGTCGAGCGGCTGCCGGTGCGCTCCTTCACCTCGCCGGTGAGCTTGTGGTTGGCCGCCTGCGGCCCCAGCACCGAGAACAGCGGGTCGAACAACGGCAGGTCCATGACCTGGCCCTTGCCGCCGTTCATCTCGACCTCGCGCAGGGCGACCATGACGGCGCCATAGCCGTAGAGCGCGGCGATGGCGTCGGCGAGATACATCGGCGGCAAAACCGGCTCGCGGTCGGCGAAGCCGTTCATCGAGGCAAAGCCGCTATAGCCCTCGATCAGGGTGCCGAAGCCCGGCTTGTGGCGATAGCGTCCGTCCTGGCCCCAGCCCGAGATGCGCACGACGATGAGCTTGGGGTTGATCTTGTGCAGCTCGGCCGGCGCCAGCTGCATGTCCTCGAGCACGCCCGGCCGAAAGCTCTCGACAAGGATCTGCGCCGACTTCGCGAGCTCGCGGACGATGGCGCGGCCGGCGTCGGAGCGCAGGTCTAGGGCCACACTCTTCTTGTTGCGGCTGTTGACCTTCCACGCTGTCTCGAGACCCTTGACGCGCCACGAGCGCAGCGTGTCGCCCTCGGGCGGCTCGATCTTGATCACCTCGGCGCCGAAATCGGCGAGCTGCAGGGTCAAGACATTGCCCGCGACGAGGCGCGACAGGTCGATCACGCGGACCCCGTTCAGGGGCCCGCGGGCGTCGGGTGTGAAGCTCTTCTTTGCGGGTCGCTTAGCCAACGTGCTTGCCGAAGAACTCCAGCGTGCGCGCCATGGCCTGCTTGGAGGCCGCGGCGTCGTAGCTGCCGCGCTCGTCGCAATGGAAGCCGTGATCGGCCGGGTAATCGAAGATCTGCACGTCGGGATGGAGCTTCCGGAGCTCGTTCACATGCGTCATCGGGATGTGCATGTCCTTGTCGCCGAAATGCAGCTGGGTCGGCACCTTGGCCTTCTCGCTCTTCAGCCCATGGATGCCGCCGCCGTAATAGCCGGACACCGCATCGGGCTTGAGCCGGGTCGCGGCCAGCCAGGCGATGGTGCCGCCCCAGCAGTAGCCGGTGACCGCGACCTTCTTGGCGCCGCGCCGCTTCAGCTCCTCGATCGCGGCCTCGACGTCCTGCACCGGCTTGTCGAGGCCGAGCTCGGTCACGTACTTGCGGCCCTCGGCGATGGTGTCGGGTGTGTAGCCGAGCTCGATGCCGGTCTTGATGTGGTCGAAGAAGCGCGGCGCGAGCGCGATGTAGCCATCGGCCGCGAACTTGTCGGTCACCGCCTTGATGTGGTGGTTGACGCCGAAGATCTCCTGGATGACGACCACGCCGCCCTTGGCCGTGCCCTTGGGCGTCGCCAGGTAGGCGCCGATCTCGCCGGCCTTTGACTTAAGACGAATATCTTCACCCATGAGAATTCCTCCCGGTTGCGGCGCGCATCTGACATGGTAATGGCGCGCCGTTCAACATGTCCCCACTCGGGGAGCGAAAGCGAGCCAAGAAGCGAGCCATGTACATACCCAAGCACTTCGAGGGCAGCGAGCCGGTCGGTCGCGAGATCATGCAGGCTCATAGCTGGGCCCTGCTGATGACCAGCGATGCCGCGGGCGCGCCGGTGGCCACCCATCTGGCGCTGCTATGGCAGGCCGACGGCTCCGAGCACGGCTCGTTGATCGGCCACATGGCGCGCGCCAACGACCACTGGAAGCTGTTCGATCGGCCGGCCGAGTCACTCGCGCTGTTCTGGGGCCCGCACGCCTATGTCTCGCCGACCTGGTACACGCCTGGCCCCAAGGTGCCGACCTGGAACTACGTCACGGTGCATGCCTACGGCCGGCCGCAGATCATCGACGACACAAAGGGCGCGCTGGTCGTGCTGGCCAAGCTCGCGGCAGCCTATGAGGGCACGGGCAAGGATGCGTGGGGCCTCGGCCGCCTGCCATCCGGCAACGCGGAGATGCAGACCAAGGGCATTGTCGTCTTCCGCATCCCGCTCACGCGCGTCGAGACCAAGATCAAGCTCAGCCAGAATCGCGACCTCGAGGACCGCCAGCGCGTCATCGCCAGGCTCGAGGCCAGCGACAATCAGGACGCGCTGGCCACGGCCAAATGGATGAAGCGCGTCCTGCCGTGACGGCGTTGCGCGAGTTCAAGACGGCCGAGAGCTTCTACAGGTGGTTGGCCAGGAACCACGACAAGGCTGACGAGGTCTGGATCAAGATCCACAAGGTCGGCTCGGGCCTGAAGTCGATCACGCCAAAGGAGGCGATCGACGTCGTGCTGTGCTGGGGCTGGATCGACGGCCTGCGCAAGGGCTTTGACGATAAAAGCTTCCTGCAGCGCTACACGCCGCGCACGAAGAAGAGCGTCTGGAGCCAGATCAACGTCGACAATGTCGCCCGGCTGATCGCTCAAGGCCGCATGACGGTGCATGGTCTTTGCGAGGTCGAAGCTGCCAAGGCCGATGGGCGTTGGACTCGCGCCTACCGCAGCAAAGGCGCGGAAGTCCCCGCCGACCTGCAGGCCGCCATCGACGCCGAGCCCAAGGCGCGGCGCATGTTCGACAAGTTGAGCGCCCAGAACCGATTCGCACTCATCTTCCGCACCCAGAACATGAAGACCGAGGCCGGTCGACGAAGGAAGATCGAGTCCTTCGTCGCCATGTTGAAGCGCGGCGAGACGATTCACCCACAGAAGGCTACTTCGCCTTCAAGAGGTCGGTCACCTTCAAAATGATCAGCTCGTTGTCGTCGGACTTGCCGAGCGCACGGCCCGACGAGAAGGGCAGGTTGTTGTCGTTGCCGACGATGATGCGCTCGCCGTCGATCACGTCGACATTCTCGATGGTGAAGAACGGGAAGGTGAGCTTGCCGTCCCTGCCACCCTGGCGCGCGACCTTGTTGGGATCGTCGATGTCCATCAGGTCGATATAGCCCACCTTCTTGACGAAGCCGTCGCCGTCGGCCTGGCCGAAGTCGACCTTGTAGATGCGCTTGAACTTGGCCGGCACGTTGAAGCAGTCGGGCTTGATCGCACCCGGTGCACAGGCGAGCGCGGGATCGCCCTCGCTGTCGTCGCGCTCGATGATCAGGCCGCTCTGGGCATCGATCAGGTTGAAGTCGCCGATCGCATTGCCGGGCTGCTCCAGGGCGTACTTCCAGCTCTTGCCGGTCCACGCACCCTTGTCGACGTCGAACTCGAGGATGCGCAGATACGACGTGCCGTCCTTGGACTCGGGCTTGCCGTCCGCCGTCACCAGCGCGCCCTCGAGCAGGGGATAGAGAAATTTGCCGTCGGGCGAGGCCGCCATGCCTTCGAAGCCCTTGCTGCGGCGGACCTCGAACTTCACCGGGCCGGGCGCCGCCGGCAGGGTGAGGTTGGGGTTGTCGGGCGAGCGCACGACCTTGCCGTCGACCACGGCGTCGAACACCTGCAGCACCTTGCCGTTCTTGTCGGTCTTGATCAGGAACGGCCCGAACTCATCGCCGAACCAGAGGTTGTCACCGATCGGCTGGATCGATTCGATGTCGAAGTCCGAGCCGGTGAGATAGCGCTTGGGCGTGTTCTCGTTGACGATGCGGAACGGCACCTTGCGGTCGGGATCGTGCAGGAACGTGGTCGACACGCGCTCGACCGCGCCCGTCTTCCAGTCGGGCCTGAGCACATGGAACATCAGCATGGCGTCGGGCGAGTTGGCCTTCGAGCCGAAGCCGTTGTCGGTCAGCGTGAGGAACGTGCCGTCCTTCATGTTCTTGATGCCCGACAGGCCCTGCACCGGCTGGCCCTTGAACGGCAGGCTGATACCGGTCGGGCGCGGCGCGTTCTTGTCGGACAGGGCGGAGATGCCGGGCACGCTCTCAGGCGTATCGACCCTCTGGCCCGGCGGGCCGGCATAGCGGCCGGAGATCTGCAGCTGCTCGGGGGCATCGGCGGGCGCCGGCACCAGGGTCAGGGCCGGCAGCACGGCATGGCCTTCGAGGACCGCGGGATACTTGGTCTGAGCCATGGCGCTGGTGGCCACCAGTAAGCTCGTCGTTGCGATCAGAAATCGTTGGGCACGCATGCCTGTCTCCCCGTTGAATGATAGGAAGGTGTTAATCCGCCGCTACTACGGTTTGGCGACGCCTGCTGTGGAACGTCACGGAACTGAAATATGATCGCCATATTGCTATCGCCGCTGCGGTCTAACCCGGCCGGAAAGCATCAAACGGAGACCAGGATGGACCCGAGCGGCGACGACATCGGCACGAACCCCAGCACCGAACCCTCAATGGCCGAGTTGATCGAGCGCCGGCTCGGTCGGCGCGCAGCGATGCGTGGGTTGGCCGGTGTGGGCGCCGTTGCGGCTTTCAGTCAACCGGCGTTGGCACAGGCGGGCGGGCCCTCGACGCTCACTTTCAAGGAGCTGGCGCACACCCTGGATGCAGACCAGCACGTGGCGGACGGCTACGACATGAAAGTGTTGATCCGCTGGGGCGATCCCGTGATGCCCGGAGCGCCGGCTTTCGATCCGGCCAACCAGACCGGCACCGCCCAGGAAAAGCAGTTCGGTTACAACAACGACTATCTCGGCCTGCATCCGCTGCCCGCGGGCGACCGCAGCGGCGATCGCTTCCTGATGGTCGCCAACCATGAGTACATCAACTCCAACCTGATGTTCGCGGGCCTGGGCGCCGGCCGCGACGCCAACCTCAAGACCTCAAAGGCCCAGGTCGAGGTCGAGATGGCAGCAGTCGGCGGCGCTGTGATCGAGATCGCGCGCGAGAACGGCTCGTGGACGGTCGTGCCCAGCAGCAAGTACGCGCGCCGCATCAGCGCCAACACGCCGATGGATATTTCCGGCCCGGCCGCCGGCCACGACCTGATGAAGACATCCGCCGATCCGGCCGGCCGTAAGGTGCTGGGTACGATCAACAACTGCGCCGGCGGCGGCACGCCGTGGGGCACCTGGCTTACCTGCGAGGAGAACTTCGACGTCTATTTCGGCGGAGACAGCTCCAAGCTGCCGCTGCCGGAGATGCAAAAGCGATACGGCGTCGGCCGCGCCACCGGCTACGGCTGGTTTCGCCACGTCGACCGCTTCGATCTCTCGAAGGAGCCCAACGAGCCCAACCGCTTCGGCTGGGTGGTCGAGATCGATCCCTACGATCCGGGCGCCGCTCCGGTGAAGCGCACGGCACTGGGCCGCTTCAAGCACGAGGGTTGCACCTACGCCATTGCCAAGGATGGCCGCGTTGCCTTCTATAGCGGCGACGACGAGCGCTTCGACTATGTCTACAAGTTCGTCACGGCCAACCCGTGGAATCCCAACGACCGAGCCGCGAACAAGAATCTGCTGGATGACGGCACGCTGCACGTCGCCCGCTTCGAGGCCGACGGCAGGGTGCAGTGGCTGCCGCTGGTGCAGGGCCAGGGGCCGCTGACATCCGAGAACGGCTTTGCCAGCCAGGCTGATGTCGCGATCAAGGCGCGCCTCGCGGCCGACCTCCTCAAGGCGACGCCGATGGACCGGCCGGAGGACATCGAGACCAATCCCGTGAACGGCCGCGTCTATGTCGTCCTGACCAACAACAGCCAGCGCAAGCCCGATCAGGTCGACAAGGCCAATCCGCGTGCCGGCAACGATCACGGCCACATCCTGGAGATCACGCCCAAGGACGGCGACCACGGCGCGACCGAGGGCACGTGGTCGATCTTCCTGCTGGGCGGCAAGCCCGGGCAGGACGCGGGTGCGCGCTATCATCGGGCGACGTCCGACAATGGCTGGCTGTCGTGCCCCGACAACATCGCTTTCGACAGCAAGGGCCGAATCTGGATCGTCACCGACGGTGCGCCGACGGCGGCCGGCATCGCCGACGGCGTCTATGGCGCCGACACGGCGGGATTCGGTCGGGCGCTCACCCGCTGCTTCTACCAGGCGCCGACCGGTGCGGAGGTCTGCGGGCCGATCTTCACGCCCGACGACAACACCTTCTTCATCGCCGTCCAGCATCCCGGCGAGGACGCGGGCTCTACCTTCGAGAAGCCGTCGACGCGTTGGCCCGACTTCAAGGACGGCATGCCGCCGCGGCCGTCGATCGTCGCGATCACCAAGAAAGGCGGTGGCGCGATCGGGTCATAGCCGGGAACGCGCGCCCAGCTATGAATCGATGACCGCCATGGCGTCGATCTCGAACAGCCAACCCGGCCGCACCAGGCGGCTGACATAGATGAAGGTGCTGGTGGGTGGTGCGGCCGTGTTGACGTAGCGGTCGCGGACGGCGCGGTACGCCGTCATCTGGGCCGCATCGACCGAGGCGACGCAGTAGTTGTTGATCTTCACGATGTCCTTGAAGGTGCCGCCGGCCGCCTTCACCGCGGCGTCGAGGTTCTTGAATATCTGCTCGACCTGGGCGGCGAAGTCGTTCTCGCCGACCAGGTTACCGGCCGCATCGTGGGCGACCTGGCCCGCGATCAGCACGATCTTGCCCTTGGTCACTTCGGCGACCTGCGAGTAGCCGGTCGGCGGCGGCATGGTCTTGGGGTTGGAGAGGGTGACGGTCATGGCGATACTCCTGTTTCGGGACGCAGGGGGAACTGGATCTCGGTGAGGTCGAAGCGCCGGTCGCCGGCGCTCGAGAAATAGCGCTCGCGCATGGGCCATTCGACGTCGAAGCGTTGAACGGCCTGCTTGGCGGCAAAGATGTCTTCCTCGTCGCTGGGAAGGACGATGCAGGCCGCGCGGCAAGCCGGCAGCTGGTAGACCTTGAGCCTGCGGGCGCCAGTCGTCGGCCGCTCCAGCATGACCAGGGCCTCGCAGTCGATCTCGTGCTTGTGCGGCGCGCAGTGATGCCAGACCGCGCCGTGGCCCGTGATCCTGGCAGCGTCGGGCAATGCCTGCGTGATCTCGTCGAGCAGCCGGTCAATGGTGGCGTATTCGGGCACGACGCACCGCAGGCTGGCGACGAAGGTGGCCGGCACATCGCGCACGACGACGTCGTAGGCGGGCTTGCGGGCTTCCAGGTGGCGGATGCGCGCTTCGATGGCGGCGAGCTGGGCCTGCTCGGCGTCGATGCGCCGCGCGATGGTCGCCCGCCGCTCGTCGAGCAGGCGGCGCATGCGCTCCGGCGACGGATCGTCCTGCAGCACCTGGCGGATGCGCTCCAAGGACAGACCGAGTGCGCGCAGCACCATCAGGCGGTGCAGCTCGTCGAGCTGGTCGGCGGCGTAGTAGCGGTAGCCCGTGGCCGGGTCGACATGGCCGGGCTTCAGCAGCCCGACCGCCTCGTAGTGGCGCAGCGCCTTGACCGAGACGCGGCCGCGGCGGCTGAATTCACCGATCTTGAGCATCATGATCGGACCCTAGCGTCTCCCCTTACGGGAGAGTCAAGACGCTGAACCTGCCGGCCTTCAGGCCCCGGCGGCTCGCTTGTCGACAGCCAGGATCCTATCGAGATGGGCGTTGGCCCGTTTGAGGGCTCGGGCGAACACCTGTTTCTTGGCGGCGAGGCCGCGCTCGCTGGCTGGCTTGTCCGCTTCGTCACGCTGGGCGGCCTTGCCGCGGCGGATGCGGCGGTGAATCTGTCCCTTGAACTTGCCGCGTTGCTCGCGCAGCCAGCGCACCAGGTCGAGCACTTCCTCTCGCGGGAGGTTTGCCAGGTTCGGATAGTGGCTGCGGGCCATGGGCTCGTATTCGTCGGCGGTAAGGAGCCGGCGTTCGTCAGCGATTGACGTGCTCATGTCGGTCCCTCATTGGGAAAGAGGCAGTCCGACGCGGTGGCTACTGACTTGAGGCTTACGCTCCTGACGGCGTCGTCGCAATGGCTTCCTCCCCTTCGCGGTATCCGCGAAGGGGAGGTGTCGCCGTCATACGGCGACGGAGGGGTCATGGGCACCAGTACTGATGCTCATGACCCCTCCGTCGGCGTGAGACGCCGACACCTCCCCAGCGAAGCTGGGGAGGGAGGCGTTGCTACACATTGAACCTGAAATGGAAGACGTCGCCGTCCTTGACGGCGTACTCCTTGCCTTCCAGGCGCAGCTTGCCGGCGTCGCGCGCGCCGGCTTCGCCGTTCAGGGCGACGTAGTCGTCGTAGGCGATGGTCTCGGCGCGGATGAAACCCTTCTCGAAGTCGGTGTGGATGACGCCGGCGGCCTCGGGCGCCTTGGCCTCGCGGCGCACCGTCCAGGCGCGTGCTTCCTTGGGGCCGACCGTGAAGAAGGTCACGAGGTCGAGCAGCTGGTAGCCGGCGCGCACGACGCGGGCGAGGCCGGTCTCCTCGAGGCCCAGCGAGGCCAGGTACTCGGCCTGGTCCTCGGCCGGCAGCTGCGCCACTTCGGCCTCGATGGCGGCCGAGATCACGACCGAGGGCATGCCGCGCTTCTCGGCGAACTCCTCGGCCGCCTCGCTGTACTTGTTGCCCGTTGCCGCCGACGCCTCGTCGACATTCAGCACGTACATCATGGGCTTGGCGGTGATCAGCTGCAGGCGCTGGAACACCGGCCGCTCCTCGTTGGTGAGCGCCGCCTCGCGCGCCGGCTTGCCCTCGCGCAGGGCGTCGAGCGCCTTCTTGACCACCGGCGCCTCGACGGCCGCTTCCTTGTCGCCGCCCTTGGCGCGCTTCTCGAGGTTGGGCAGGCGCTTCTCCAGCGAATCGAGGTCGGCCAGCATCAGCTCGGTCTCGACGATCTCGGCGTCGCGCACGGGATCGACGTTGCCCGAGACATGGGTGACGTCGCCGTCCTCGAAGCAGCGCAGCACATGGGCGATGGCGTCGACCTCGCGGATGTTGGCCAGGAACTGGTTGCCCAGGCCTTCGCCCTTGGAGGCGCCCTTCACCAGGCCGGCGATATCGACGAATTCGAGCTGGGTGTTGATGATCTTGCCCGAGCTCGCGATCGCCGCGAGCTTGTCGAGCCGCGGGTCAGGCACGGCGACGCGGCCGACATTCGGCTCGATGGTGCAGAACGGATAGTTGGCCGCCTGCGCCGCCTGGGTGGCGGTGAGCGCATTGAACAGGGTCGACTTGCCGACATTGGGCAGGCCGACGATTCCGCAGTTGAAGCCCATCTTACGCTTTCGACTCTTCGCTTGGTGGTTTTGGCGGCGGCGCGAGATGCGCCACGCGGCTCATATAGCGTTCGTCGGCCTTCGCGCCACCCTCCGCCAGCAATGCCGACTCTTCGGCCAGCGCGCCGAGCAGCTTGGGCAGCCAGCCGTCCCTGGGATCGCGTTCATCGGGCTCGAAGTCGCGCAGCACCCAGTGCAGCACCAGGTCCTTGTGGCCGGGATGGCCGATGCCGATGCGCACGCGGCGATAGTCGTTGCCGACATGGGCGTCGATGTCGCGCAGGCCGTTGTGGCCGCCGGCCCCGCCGCCCTTCTTCATGCGCACCCGGCCGGGCGCCAGGTCGAGCTCGTCGTGGAACACCACGACGCGGTCGAGCGGGATCTTGAGGTAGCGCACGGCTTCGCCCACGGCCTTGCTCGATTCGTTCATGAAGGTCATGGGCTTCAGGATCAGCGTGCGCTCGCCGCCGAGATGGCCCTCGGTCACCTCGCCGTTGAAGCGCGTGCGCCAGGGCGAGAAAACACGGCGGCGGACGATCTCGTCCACCGCCATGAATCCCACATTGTGCCGGTGCCCCGCATAGCGCGGCCCGGGATTGCCGAGCCCGACCAGCAGAAGCATCGAACGTCCTGGTTCTTGGCCCGCCGCTTACTTCTTGGCCGGAGCCGGGGCCTTGCCGCCGGCTGCCGGAGCCGCCGCGCCTGCCGCCGGGGCCGCGCCCGCCGCGGGTGCTGCGCCCGCTGCCGCAGCCGCACCTGCCGCCGGAGCCGCGCCCTCGGCCGCCGCCGGAGCCGACGCCGCTGCCGCGGCATCCGCCGCCGCCTGGGCCGCCGCTTCGCGCACCACCGTCGGGGCCGCGATGGACGCCACGGTGGCGTTCTTGTCGCGAGCCACGACACGCACGCCATCGGGGATCTTGAGCGCCGACAGATGGACCGAGTGGCCGATCTCGAGGCCGGTCAGGTCGACCTCGAAGTACTCGGGGATGGTGGCAGGCTTGGTGCGCACGGTGATCTCGTGCAGCACGACGTTCAGCACGCCGCCGCGCTTGATGCCGGGCGCCGCCCCTTCGTTCTTGAAGTGGACGGGCACCTGCACGGTGATGATCGACTCGGGTCCGATCCGCAGGAAGTCGAGATGCAGAGGCTTGTCCGTCACCGGATCGACCTGCACGTCGCGCGGCAGGACGTCATAGCCCTGGCCGTCGACATCGATTTGGAGGCGGTGATTGAAGAAGCCCTCCTTGTGCATCTCGCGCTCGATCGATTTGGGCTCGACCGCGATCGTGAGGGGGGGCTGCTTGTCGCCGTAGATCACGGCGGGAATCAGTCCATCGCGACGGCTGGAACGGGCGCCCCCTTTGCCGGCCCGGTCCCGCTTCTTCGCGACGACCTTTGTCGTCTCTGCCATTTCAACTTCTCCTTAAAGGTTTGCTTTGTCTCTCTCGCTCATCACGACGTGGCCTCCAGGGGTGCCAATCGCCGGATCTCTCAGAACTCAGTCGAACAACTCCGATACCGAGGTCTCCTCGGAAATGCGCTTCATCGCCTCGGCCATCAAGGTGGCGATGCTGATCGGCCGCACGTTGGGCGACACGCGCACCGCCTCGGTCGGCTGGATCGAATCGGTGATCACCATCTTCTCCATCGGCGAGGCCGCGACGCGGGCCACCGCGCCGCCCGACAGCACGCCGTGCGTCACGTAGGCCGACACCGACTTCGCCCCCTTGTCCATCAGGGCGACGGCGGCATTGCAGAGCGTGCCGGCGGAATCGACGATGTCGTCGACCAGGATGCAGTCGCGGTCCTTGATGTCGCCGATCACGTTCATGACCTCGCTGACACCCGCCCGCTCGCGGCGCTTATCGATGATGGCGAGGTCGGCGTCAATGCGCCGGGCGATGGCGCGGGCGCGGGCCACGCCACCGACGTCGGGCGACACGATGGTGAGGTTGCGGTTGGTGAGGGTGTCCTTGATGTCCTTGCTGAACACCGGGCCGGCATAGAGATTGTCGACCGGGATGTCGAAGAAGCCCTGGATCTGCGGGGCATGCAGCTCCAGCGTCAGCACGCGGTTGGCGCCGGCATGGGTCAAGAGGTTGGCCACCAGCTTGGCCGAGATCGGCGTGCGCGAGCCGGTCTTGCGATCCTGGCGGGCGTAGCCGTAGTAGGGCAGCACCGCGGTGATGCGGCGGGCCGAGCTGCGGCGCAGCGCATCGATGGTGATCAGGAGCTCCATCAGATGGTCGTTGGCCGGGAAGCTCGTCGATTGGATGACGAACATGTCCTCGCCGCGCACGTTCTCCAGGATCTCGACGAAGATCTCGTTGTCCGAGAAGCGGCGGATGTTGGCCTTGACCAGCGGCAGCGCCAGCTTGGCTGAAATGGCTTCCGCCAGCGGGCGGTTGCTGTTGCCGGTGAGTATCTTCATATATCGCGACCCCTGAGCCGGGCGGGGTCAAGTTAAGTCGTTGAATTTAAACGACAAAACGGCCTTCCCCGGCCGCGACGCGGCGGACCATACCAATGAGTCCCGGTTCTGTAAACGGCCTGCAACAGCGCGTTTTTGGCGCGCTGCACGGTCTCCTCGGCAGCTCCCGTCCCGTTGCCTCGCGGCCCTCCCTCACTCCTCAGGGTGAGGGGTGCTCGCCGTTAGGCGTCCGCCGCGTGCTCGACTTCTCGGTGCTTGTTGATCTTCATCCAGACGTGCTCGCCCGACGTCGTCTTCATGTAGCGCGGCGGACGGCCCGGCTCGGCGCAGGTCGGCAGGCACTGGATGACGGCGTCGTAGTTGGGCTGGTGGAAGAAGGCCATCGACAGCCGCCGCGCGCCCTCGCCGGCGGCGCGCGGCGGATTGACGACGCGATGGAGCGTCGAGACCCAACGGTCGTTGGTCCACTCGGCCATCAGGTCGCCCAGGTTGACCACGAACGCCTCGGGCAGGTGCGGCACATCGAGCCAGCTGCCGTCCTTGGCCCGCACCTGCAGGCCGCCTTCGGCGCCATCCGGCTTCACGATGGTCAGGCTGCCATAGTCGGTATGGGCGCCGGCGCGCAGCTGGCCGGGCAGCGGCGGCTCATGCTGCGGCGGATAGTGCAGCATGCTGAAGTTGGTGATGTGGCGGTCGATCTTGTCGTCGAAGAAATGCTCATCCATGCCGAGCGCCAGCGCGAAGATACGTATCAGGGTCGCCGCCAATCCCTCCATGCCGCGATAGTAGTTTGTCCGTCCAGGTCGCTCGGAACTGGGGCAGGCCCTCGGGCCACATGTTGGGCGCGAAGAAATTGGCCGGCGTGGCGGCGCGATGATAGGCATCGTCAGGCGCGTCGACTGGGCCGATCGAGAAGGACTCCTTGTAGTCGGGCGGCGTCTTCTCATCGAGGCTGTAGGCCAGCGCCTCGTTGCCGAGCGCTATGTAGCCGCGATAGCGATCAGGCGGCATGCGGTAGCGCATCTTTTCCTCGAGCGGGCGCTCGAAGAAGCGCGTCGAGACGCGGCGCATGTCGTCGACCAGCGACGAGGGAATGCCATGCCCGGTGACCAGCAGGAAGCCGATCTCGCAGCACGCCTTGTTCACGGCCGCTGCCACCGCGCGCCGCTCGGCCTCCGTGCCGTTCAGGAACGGCGCGATGTCGATGACCGGGATGCCGTCGCTCATGCGCGCCTCAGTACGGCACCTTGTCGTCGATCATGATGATGCGATGCAGGCGCCGGACATGGTGCTCCTCGTCCCATTCGCTGGCGCGATGCATGCTGCAGCGATTGTCCGACATCAGAACGTCGCCCGGCTGCCAGCGGTGCTGGTAGCTGAAGCGATCCTGGATCATGTGCTGCAGCAGCCGGTCGTAGAGCGCCTGCGCTTCGTCGGGCTCCATGCCGGCAATGCACGAGCCCCATTCGCCGCCGAGATAGAGGCCGCGCCGGCCGATCTCGGGATGGGTGCGCACCAGGGGATGCACGACGTCGGGGATCTTGCGGCGCTCGGCCTCCATCTCCTCCTCGGTCGCTTCGGGGAAGAGATTGCGGAACAGCCGGGCGCGGCTGTGCAGGACCTTCTTGCCGTCGATCTCCGCCTTGATCGCGTCCGGCAAGGCCTCGTAGGCGGCAATGCCATTGGCGTAGCGCGTGTCGCCCTGGCCCGGCGGCACCTCGATGGCGTGCAGGTAGGTGAACAGGCCGGGCTCGGGCAGGTGGTAATGGTCGGTGTGCCAGTTCAGGCCGACGCGCGGCGAACCCACGGTCGCCTGCTTCTCATGGACGTTCCCGACGACGAAGATCTCGTGATGGTCGGGCAGGCAATAGTGCCGCAGCGAATGCAGGTCGGGCCGCCCGCCGAAGCGTTGCGCGAAAGCGAGATAGGCCGCGGGTGAGAGCTTCTCCTGGCCGCGGAACAGGAGCAGCGTGCGCTCGACGCAGGCGGCACGGATGATCGCCACCATCTCGGCATCGAGCTCCTCGCCGAGATCGATGCCGTCGATCGACGTGGCGACGGTCTCGGCGAGATCCGTGACCTTCAATCCGCGCGCTGCGGCCGCCTGGCGCCAGTCCATCTGCTGCAACATCGGCCTCTACTCCTCGACGAACGCCCCTCAACGAACGCTAGTGTGCGTGGCACCGTAATTGCACATCTCCAAGCAAGCATTGTGCCGCTGGAGCCGTGGCGCAAGACCGAGGAAGGGCAAGCTTATGATTGTTCGCCGGATTTCTACAGTTCTGCTGCTGTCCTGCCTCGGCGCCTGGCCGGCCGTGGCGCAGACCTGCAAGCCCGCGATTGCCGACGCCGACTTGGTGACGCCCGGCAAGCTGCAGATGTCGATCAATCCGACCTTGCCGCCGCAGCAGTTCGTCGACGAGAAGGGTGAGCTGCAGGGCCTGAACGTCGAGCTGATGCGCGAGATTGCCAAGCGGCTGTGCGTGCCACTCGACCTCTTGCGCATGGACTTCCCGCCGATGGTTCCCGCCCTGCAGGCCGGCCGCTTCGACGGCATCAACACCGGCATGTTCTGGACCGAGGAGCGCTCCAAGATCGCCTACACCGTGCCCTATGCGCAGCAGACGATCAGCCTCACGGTGGTCAAGGGCTCGTCCCTCAAGCTCCCCGACGTGGCGGCCGTGGCCGGACACAAGGCAGGCGTGGAGGTGAATTCCTACCAGGAGCGCTGGCTGCGCGCGGCCGACAAGGAGGCGGTCGCCAAGGGCGCCAAGCCGATCGAGATCCTCACCTTCAAGACCGCCACCGATGTTCTGGCGGCGCTGCGCGCGGGCCAGGTCGACACGGCGATCATGATCGACCAGACGGCGCGCGAGATCGAGCGCCGCGGCCTGGTCGAGATCACCGCCACGGGGCTGGGCGGCGCGCCGACCACCATGATGTTCCGCAACCGCGCCATCGCCGAAAAGGTCGCCGCCACGCTGACGGCGATGAAGGCCGACGGCACCTACGACAAGCTGTTCGACAAGTTCGGGCTGACCAAGGCGCCGGACAGCGTGTTCGCGATCCGCGGCCCAGGTCCGACCTAGTCTGAGCCATGCGCGGGTTCGACGTCGCCGACTTCCTGAACGCGCTGGGCAATCCCTTCCTGCTGATGGGCGCGCTGGTGACGGCGGGCCTGACGGTGGTCGGCCTGCTGGGCGGCTTCGTCTGCGGCCTGATGCTGGCGCTGCTGCGCTCGGCGCCGCATCCCGTCGTTCAGCGCCTGGCGCAGGGCTACATCTGGTTCTTTCGCGGCACGCCGCTTCTGATCCAGATGGTGATGATCTATTCCGGGCTGCCGCAGATCGGCATCAAGTTCGGCGTGCTGACGTCGGTGATCGTGGCGCTGGTGCTGAACGAGGCGGCCTACATGGCGGAGATCATCCGCGGCGGCTTCCTTGCCATCCCGGCGGGCCAGCGCGACGCCGCCAAGGCGCTCGGGCTGACGCGCTGGCTGGTGCTCACCAAGGTGCTGCTGCCGCAGGCGACGCGCATCATCCTGCCGGCGCTGGGCAACCAGGTGAACGGGCTCCTCAAGGCGACCTCGATCGCTTCGGTCATCTCGATGGAGGAGCTGATGCGGCGCAGCGAGATGATCATGCAGGTCAAGTTCGACGTGCTCGAGGTCTTCGCCGCGGCCGCCGTGCTCTACCTCGTGATGACGACCCTGTGGGACCAGGTCCAGCGCCGCCTCGAACGGCGCTTCAATCGCGCCGAGCGGGCGAACGCGGCCACGGCGACCGCGACCAAGATGCTGCCCGCGGTGGAGCAGGCGGTGCTGCAGCGCTAGCTAGCGCTGCCGCGCCACACTCCACCTCATCCTGAGGAGCCGTGCGAAGCACGGCGTCTCGAAGGATGGGCTACAGCATCATCGTTGCCACCCTTCGAGACGCGCCCTTCGGGCGCTCCCCAGGGTGAGGTGGGTTCTGTTGGGGCGGCGAGTGATCTAGATTCGTCTCATGACCGACATCAAGTTTCACATCGTCGACGGCCTGCCGAAGTCCGTCTCGCCCAGCAGCCATGCAACGGAGTCCGACGGGTTGGTCTTCCTCACGGGCCAGTTCGGGCGCGATCTCGACGATCCGGCCAAGCCGCTGGCCGAGGGCATCCGGGCGCAGACCGAGGTGACCTTGCGCAACATGAAGCGGGTGCTGGCGTCGCTCGGCCTAACCATGGGCCAGGTGATGAGCGTCAGGGTGTTCCTGACCCACTTCAAGCGCGACTACGAGGCCATGAACGAGGTCTATGCCGGCTTCTTCCCGGAGGGCGCGCGGCCGACGCGGACCTGCGTCGGCGTCACCGACCTGGTGCGCGATGCCCTGATCGAGATCGACTGCATCGCCAAAAGGTGAGAGCTACTTCTTCGTTGGCGCGTAGAACACGCTGTCGATCTCGATGATGTCGTCGTCGAACAGCTTCTTCGCTTCGAACATGGTGCGCGGCGGATAGGGCGGCTTGCCCCACAGCTCGGCCTGCACCTTCTCGACCAAGGGCACGACGCTCTTGAGGTCGCTGACATAGATGGTGAGGCGCACGCAGTCCTGCAGCGTGGCACCTTCCGACTGGGCGATCGCCTTGATGTTGAGGAAGGCCTGGCGCACGCGGCCTTCGGGATCGGCCACCAGCTTGTTGGTCGCAGGGTTAACGCCCTGCATGCCGGCGACGAAGACGAAGTCGCCGGCCCGCGCACCCAGGCTCCAGGTGCCTTCGACCTTGATGGAACCGGGCGGATTGAGGGTGCGCACGCCGTTGGGCGATTGCGCGGCGGCACTAGCGGCGGTCGCGACAAGCACAGCGCCGACGACGACGAGCGTTCTCATGCGTGCGGGTTCGCAACGAGCGGCCATTGCGCCTTGTCCACCTTGGTGTAGGGCAGCAGGGTCCAGTCCGGCACCAGGGCGCCGGGAGCGGCGACATAGACCACTTCGCTGGCGATCGGCGCGTAGGCGGCGTGGAAGTGCTGCATGGATTTCACGACGACGATCTTCTTGGTCGAAGGATCGATGCCGAGCTTGGTGAAGCAGTCGCGACTGTGGCATTGGGTGCGCTTGCTGTTGACGATCACCGTCACGCCCTCGATCTGCAGCGCCGCGACATCGCCGATCGGGCTGACGCCTTTGCGGTTCCCGCCGCCGAACTCGATGGTGACGTCCTTCTCAACCTTGAGCACCTTGGCGCGGGCATCGATCGGCGGGCCGGATTGCGGCCCGAGCTTGCCGCCAAGGCGAATGTCGAGCTCGGCGCCTTCGCCGACCTCGAAGGCGAGCCTCACCGCGCCGGGGTCCCAGATCATGGCGAGCGCGGCGTCCTTCACCTTCTTGTCGAGCAGCGCCTTCAGGATGAAGGTCGAATCGGAGGCGGCACCGCCGCCGGCATTGTCCGAGACGTCGGCCAGGATCATGGGCTTGGGGAGATTGTGCGAGGAAACCCGCGCCATCGCCGCATCGAGCGACATGTAAGGCGGCTGGGTGGCCTCGCGCATGGCGAAGAATTCCTGACCGAGCTCGCGCGCCAGGCGCTCGGCCTTCGGCCGGTCGCCGTCGGTGATGGCGATCAGCTTGCTGCCCATCTCCTTGATGTCCGACCACGGGAAGCCATGCGCGATCGACAGGGACAGCACGCCATCCTTGCCTTCCATCGCCTGCAGCTTGTCGACGAAGCCGCGCATCGGCTGGCGCGTGGTGTGGAAGATGCCGATCATCTTGCAATCCCACGCCGCCATCACCGGCCTGGTGCGCCCCTCGATGGCGCCTTCCATGACGTTGAAGAGATCGTCGGCGCGGTCCGGCACGTCGACATGCGGGTATTCCTTGAACAGCACCAGGGCAGTGGCATCGCGCAGCGTGCCCTCGCCGATATTGCAATGCAGGTCGAGCTCGACGCCCACCGGCACGTCGGGGCCGACGAGCTTGCGGACATGCGCCAGAACGTCGCTTTCGCAGTCGTCATAGCCTTCGGCGACCATGGCGCCGTGCATGGACAGGAACACGGCGTCGACGGGAAGGGCGGCCTTGAGGTCGGCCAGGATCTCGTCGCGGAAGGCCTCGTAGACCTTCTTCACCGTCTTGCCGGCCGGCTGGGCGAAGGCGCAGAGGCTCTCGACCACCTGCCAGCCCTTGGCTTCCGCCCGGCTGCGCCACACGGTGAGCGGTGCGCCGAACATCGGCACGTTCTTGCCGTAGCTGGCTTTGCGGAAAAGGCAGGTGTCCTGAAAGAGCTGCTGGCCGGTGGGGATGGAAGCGAAGGTGTTGGTTTCGGTGCCGAGACAGGCGGTGAAGATTTTTTTCATGGGCGGCGATCTTGCTAGGTCGCGAGTGCCCGGTCCATCAACTTCGTTTCCGCATCGCCGAGATCGGCCGTTCCAAACTGCGCAAATTTCGCACCCGTCAGCCGCGTGTCGCCATACAGCGTCGCGAAGTCGGAGCTGGCTTCGGCCAGCGCCGCGAGGGCCGCGATCTTGGCCAAGCCTTCGCACAGGAAGCGCGCACGGCGCTCGGCGTCGCCCGACTGCAGGACCTTGGACAGGGTTTCGGCCAACGGGCGCACGTCGAAGGCGGGTGCGGCCGCCATGACGAGCGCCGTCACGGTCGCCATCGCCTGATCGGGATGGCGGCCGGCGGCGCGCAGCACGTCGAGCGCCATGACGTTGCCCGAGCCCTCCCAGATGGCGTTGAGCGGCGATTCGCGGAAGTAGCGGGCGAGCGGCAAGTCCTCGGTGTAGCCGTTGCCGCCCAGGCACTCGAGGGATTCGTAGACCAGCTGCGGCGTGCTCTTGCACACCAGGAATTTTACCGCGGGCGTCAGCAGGCGCACATACGCTGCTTCGGCGGGGTCGTCGTGGGCGCGCTCGGACGCGCGGCAGAGGCGGAAGACCAGCGCCACCTGGGCCTCGAGCTCGAGCGCCAGGTCGGCGACGGTGGCGCGCATCGAGGGCTGGTCGGAAAGCCGCTTCTGGAAGACCGAGCGGTTGCGGATGTGGTTCAGCGCCTGGCTGAGCGCAATGCGTGACTGGCCGGCCGAGGCGATGGCGCAGTCGAGGCGCGTCAGGTTCACCATCTCAATGATGGTGCGCACGCCCGCACCCTCGGCGCCCACGCGCTCGGCATAGGCGCCGTGGAACTCGACCTCCGAGGAGGCGTTCGACTTGTTGCCGAGCTTGTCCTTCAGGCGCTGGAAGCGGATCTGGTTCTTCGAACCGTCGGGCCGGTAGCGCGGCATCAGATAGCAGGTCAAACTGCCACCCTTTTCGCCATTTTGGGCTTGCGCCAGCACCAGGAAGGCATCGCACATCGGCGCCGACATGAACCATTTGTGGCCGGTGATCTCGACATGATCGCCGTGCCGCTCGGCGTGGGTGATGTTGGCGCGCACATCGGTGCCGCCCTGGCGCTCGGTCATGCCCATGCCCAGGGTCACGCCCTTCTTCTCCCACCACGGCAGCGGCCGCGGATCGTAGGTGCGGGTCTGGATGTGGGGCAGCCACTTGGCGAGCAACGTCGGCTCCGACCGCAGCGCGCCGATGCAGGCGTGGGTCATGGTGATCGGGCACATGTGGCCGCTCTCGGCCTGGGTTGCGAGATAGAGCCGTACGGCGCGGGTCGACATCGGGCCCGGCTTGTCGCTGCCGTCATGCGCCGAGGCGTGGATGCCATGCCCGATGCTCTTTTCCATCAGGGCGTGATAGGCGGGATGGAATTCGACCAGGTCGAGCCGGTTGCCCTTGCCGTCCACGATGTGGAGCTTGGGCGGGTTCTCGTTGGCGACGCGGCCGAGATCGAGCGTGCGCGCCGCGCCATAGTCCTTGCCGCAGGCGGCGAGGCCCGCGAGGTCGAGTCCGGCGCGCGCCGCCGCATCCGCCAGCGGCCGGTCGGCGCTGAACAGGTCGACATCGCCGAACGCCGGCGACTGGTTGAACGAGGCGTCTTCGAGCAGGCCGGAGGACATGCTCGAGTCTATCTTGCCGGACCGCGGGCCTCCAGGCCCGCTCATGAGTCATGAGCGGGCCTGGAGGCCCGCGGTCCGGCAAGAGATCAGCCGCCGCCTTCGTACTTGAACGAGACCTTGAGCTTGGTGCGATAGGCCGAGACCTTGCCCTCTTCGATGACCAGGTCCTGCTCGACGACCTCGGCGACGCGGAGGTCGCGCAGCGACTGGGCGGCGCGCTCGACCGCCGTCTTGGCCGCCTTTTCCCAGGAGTCGGTGCTGGTGCCGACCAGCTCGATCACTTTGTAGACGCTGTCCGCCATGAGAGCCTCCCTCGACACGGGTTCCCGTCCATCCGGTGCCGGGTCAGGGGGAGGCGCGACAGCGGGTGCCTAGCGCAGGCCTTTTCCTTGGATCGAGCCTAGCACAGGGTCAGGCCGTCGCGAACTTGCCGAATTCCCAGTGGCGGCCGGGCGCGGCGGCGAACAGCGCCTTGGTGTACTCATCGCGCGGCGCGCCGAAGACCTGCTCGGCCGAGCCGTACTCGACGACGCGGCCCTTGCTCATCACCGCGACGTAGTCGCAGATCTGGGCGGCGACGCGCAGGTCGTGGGTGATGAACAGCACCGCGAGGTTCAGGCGCTGGCGGATCTCGTCCAGCAGCTCCAGCACCTGTTTCTGCACCGACACGTCGAGCGCCGACACCGCCTCGTCGGCGATCAGCAGCTCGGGCTCCATGGCCAGCGCGCGGGCGATGCAGATGCGCTGGCGCTGACCGCCCGAGAACTGGTGCGGATAGCGGTCGAGCGCATTGGGATCGAGCCGCACGGTTTCCATCAGCTTGCGCGCCCGGGCCATCGCCTCGTCGCGCTTCAGGCCGAAATTCATCGGCCCCTCGATGATGAATTCGCCGACGGTGATGCGCGGGTTCATCGAGCGGTAGGGATCCTGGAAGACGATCTGCACCTTGCGGCGGTGCGGGCGCAGCTTGCCGGCCGGCATGGTGGCGATCTCGGTGTCGCCCAGGAAGACCTTGCCGTCGGTGGGATCGATCAGGCGGGCGATGCAGCGCGCCACCGTCGACTTGCCCGAACCGGATTCGCCCACGATGCCCAGCGTCTCGCCCTTGCGGATATCGAGATCGACGTCGACCGCGGCCTTCACCACGCGCGCCTTCTGGAAGAAGCTCTTGCCGCTGTAGATCTTGCCGAGCTTCTCGGTGCGCAGGACGGTGAGGCCGTCCTTGCGTACCCCGCGATGCACCGGATGGATCGATGGCACCGAGGAGATCAGCATCTTGGTGTAGCTATCCTCCGGTCGCGACAGGATCTGCTCGGTCGGTCCCATCTCGACCAGCTGGCCCCAGCGCAGCACGGCGACGCGATGAGCGATCTCGGCGACGACGCCGAAATCGTGGGTGATGAACAGCACACCCGTGCCCTGGCCTTCCTGCAGCTCGGCGATCAGCTTCAGGATCTCGGCCTGGGTTGTGACGTCGAGCGCCGTCGTCGGCTCGTCGGCGATCAGCAGCACCGGATCGAGCACCAGCGCCATGGCGATCATGATGCGCTGGCGCTGGCCGCCCGAGAGCTGGTGCGGATACGACGCGTAGATGCGCTCGGGCTCGGGCAGCTTCACGCGGTCGAGGATGGCGATGATCTTGGCCTTGCGCTGGGCGGCGTCGAGCTTGGTGTGGGTGTTCAGCACCTCGTCGATCTGATCGCCGCAGGTCATGACCGGGTTGAGCGCGGTCATCGGCTCCTGGAAGATCATCGACATGCGCGTGCAGCGCAGCTCGCGCAGCCGGTCCTCGGTGGCCGTCAGCACGTTCTCGCCCTGCAGCAGGATCTCGCCCGAATGCGGCTTCAGCGCCTTGGCGAGCAGGCCCATCACGGTGAAGGCGATCACCGACTTGCCCGAGCCCGATTCGCCCACCAGGCAGACGATCTCGCCCGGATTGACGGTGAAGTTCACCTTGTCGACGGCGAATTCGCGGTCGGCGCCCCTGGGCAGGGTGACCGAGAGGTTGCGGACTTCGAGTACGGGCTGCTTGGCGTCACTCATTACGTCACACGCGTCAGACTTTTTTGCTCATCTTCGGATCCAGCGTATCGCGCAACCCATCGCCCATGATGTTGATGGCGAGCACGGTGAAGGCGAGGAAGATCCCGGGATAGAAGATGTTGTGCGGGAACACGCGGAACAGCGTGCGGCCCTCGGCCATGATGTTGCCCCAGCTCGGGATCTCCGGCGGGATGCCGATGCCGAGGAAGGAGAGCGCCGCCTCGACCAGGATCGCCGCGGCGGCGATGAACGTGCCCTGCACGATCAGCGGCGCCACGGTGTTGGGCAGGATGTGGCGGAACATCAGCACCCAGGTCGGCGTGCCGACCGAGATGGCGCCCTCGACGTAGGGCTCCTCGCGCACGGTGAGCACGATCGAGCGTACCAGGCGCACGACGCGCGGCACGTCGGGCACGACGATGGCGAAGACCACGGTGATCAGGCCGGCGCGCCAGATCGACACCAGCGCGATGGCGAGCAGGATGCCCGGGATCGCCATCAGGCCGTCCATGATGCGCATGATGATGCCGTCGAGCCATCTGATGTAGCCCGAGATCAGGCCGATCACGACGCCGATGGCGATGGCGACCAGCGCCACCGCCACGCCGACGGTCAGCGACACGCGCGCGCCATAGATCACGCGGCTGTAGACGTCGCGGCCGAGGCTGTCGGTGCCGAACATGGCGACGCGCTTCACGGTGGTGCCGTCATCCAGGCGCATGGTGATCTCGGTGCCCGGCTTCTTGTTGCGCGCGGCGGGATCGATGCGCGTCGGATCGACCGTGCCGAGGAAGGGCGCCAGGATGCCGATCGCCAGCATGAACAGCAGGATGACCCCGCCGATGATGACGCTGGGGTTGCGGAGCGCGACGAGCCACAGGCTCCTGCGCTTGGTCGATGCCGCCGCGATGGAGGCGGAGTCGACGAGTTCTTCGGTCGCGACGGTCAATAGCGGATCCTCGGATCGAAAACGGTGTAGCTGATGTCGATCAGCAGGTTGATCACGACGTAGACCACCGAGAACATCAGGATGACGGTCTGGATGGTCGGAAAGTCACGGCTCAGCACCGCCTCGACGGTGAGGCGGCCGAGCCCCGGCAGGCCGAACACGCTCTCCGTGATCACGGCGCCGCCGATCAGGATGGCGATGCCGAGGCCGATCACGGTCAGGATCGGCACCGCGGCGTTGCGCAGCGCATGGCGCATCAGCACGACGCGGTTGGAAAGGCCCTTGGCGCGGGCGGTGCGGATGTAATCCTCGTTCAGTACTTCCAGCACCGAGGCGCGGGTGATGCGGGCGATCAGCGCGATGAAGCCGACCGACAGGGTGAGCGAGGGCAACACCATGCGCTCGAGGAACTGCCAGAAGTTGACGCCGATGCGGACATAGCCCTGGACGGGCAGCCAGCCCAGCTCGATGGCGAAGACGTAGATCAGGCAGTAGCCGATGACGAAGCCCGGCACCGAGAAGCCCAGCACCGAGAACGCCATGACGACACGATCGAGCACCGAGCCCTGGCGGTAGGCCGCGAGCACGCCGATCGGCACGGAGACGCTGACGGCGAAGATCAGGGTGCAGATCGTGAGCGCCAAGGTCGGCTCGATGCGCTGGGAGATCAGCTCGGCCACGGTCTTCTTGAAGAAGAAGCTCTCGCCGAAATTGCCGCGCAGGACGTCGCCGATCCAGATGGCGAACTGGGTCCAGATCGGCTCGTTCAGCCCGAGCTTGGCGCGGATATCGGCGATCTGGTCGGAGGTGGCGTTGTCGCCGGCGATCACGGCCGCCGGATCGCCCGGCGTCAATCGCAGCATCAGGAAGACGAGCACCGCCACCACCGTGAGCACGGGGACGATGGCGATCAGACGGCGGGCGATGAAATCGAGCATTTGTCTCGCTGGTCAGGCCGTCGTCCCGGCCAAAGGCCGGGACGACGGAGTTGATGTCACTTCTTCTCGATGTTCCACATGACCGGCACGGGCGCCTTCAGCCAGCCGGTCACGTTGGCGCGGGCCGCACCGGGACCATACCACTGGCCGATCCAGCCGTACTGGGCGGTCTCCAGGGCGCGGTCCTGCACGGCCTTGGCGAGCTCCTTGGCCTTGGCCGGGTCGGTCTCCTTGGCATAGGCGTCGCGCAGCTTCTCCATTTGCGGATCGTCGGGCCAGCCGAACCAGGCCTTGGCGGGATCGGCGACCATGTAGGAGGTCGAGATCGGGTTCAGGATGTCGGCCGCCACCGAGAAGGTATGGAAGACGTTCCAGCCGCCCTGGCTGGCCGGCTCCTTCTTGGTCCGGCGGGTGACCAGGGTCTGCCAATCCATCGACTGCATGTCGACCTTGAAGCCGGCCTGCTCGAGCAGCGCCTTGGTGACCGGCGCGGTGTTGGTGAGCACCGGCAAGGTCGTCGACTGCATCAGCACGACCGGCGTGCCGTCATAGCCCGCCTCCTTGAGCAGCGCCTTGGCCTTCTCGAAGTCCGGCTTGACCAGGAGCCCGTCCGGCGCGTCGGCGGCGTTGGGCGTGCCGCAGACGAAGGCCGCGGTGCAGACCTTGTAGTACTCCGGCTCGCCCACGGTCGCCTTGAGGTAGTCCTCCTGGCGCATGGCGAGCAGCGCGGCCTTGCGGATCTTGGGATTGTCGAACGGCTTGTTGACCCAGTTGAAGCGGATGATGAACTGATGGCCGAGCGGGTTCCAGTTCACCAGCTGCACGCCCTTGTCCTTCTTGAGGATCGGGATCAGGTCGTGCGGCGGCTGCTCGATCAGGTCGATCTCGCCATTGACCAGCGCGTTCACCTGCTGCTGCGGGTCGGGCATCTCGACGATCTCGACGCGGTCGACCTTTGCCACCTTGCCGCCGGCCAGGCCCGAGGCGGGCTCGCTGCGCGGCTTGTATTTGGGGTTCTTGAGGTAGACGTGCTTCTCGCCGGGCTTGGATTCGGCGTTGACGTAGACGAACGGCCCCGAGCCCACCTGGCTGTCGATCTGCTTGAAGGCATCGGTCTCGGCGACCGCCTTGGGCATCATGAAGGGCACGTTCGAGCTGGGCTTGCCCAGCGAATCGAGCACCAGGCCGTAGGGCTCCTTCAGCACCATCTGGAAGGTCTTGTCGTCGACCTTCTTGAACTCCTTCACGAAGTCCATGAGCTTCGTGCCCATGGCGTCGCGCTTGCCCCAGCGCTGGATCGAGGCGATGCAGTCGTCCGACGTGACGGGCTTGCCGTCGTGCCATTCCAGGCCATCGCGCAGGGTGAAGGTCCACACCGTCTTGTCGGGCGACACTTCGTACTTGTCGACCATCTGCGGCCTCACGGCGTTGTTCTCGTCGGAAGCGAACAGCGTGTCGTAGATCAGATAGCCATGGTTGCGCGTGACGTAGGCCGTCGTCCAGATCGGATCGAGGATGGTGAGATTGCCGTTCTGCACGAACTTCAGGACCTTGCCCTGGGCCAGCACCGGACCGCCGGCTGCCAGGATTGCACCTGTCGCCATGGCGGCCAGCGTGCGTCGCATCATCTTCATTTATGCCCCTCCACTTTTCCCTGAAAAGAGAAGGGAGACCGGTCCCCTCCGGCCTCCCTCGCTCGCGTTGTTACTTCTTGGTCACGTTCCAGAACACCGGCACCGGCGCCGTCAGGTTGCCCTCGACGTTGCTGCGGCGCGCGATCGGCGCGTACCACTGGCCGACATTGATGTGGGTCGGGTGATCGACCCAGTACTTCTGCAGGTTCTCGACGATCACCTTCTGCTTGGCCGGATCGGTCTCCTTGGCGAAGTCGTCGCGGAACTTCTCGATCGTCGGATCGCACGGCCAGCCGAACATCGCCTTGTCGCACGAGGCGTTGAAGAAGCCCGCCATCACCGGATTGAGGATGTCGGCCGCCACCCATGAGGTGAGGAAGGCGTGCCAGCCGCCCTGGCTCGGCGGCTCCTTCTTGACGCGGCGGGCGACCAGCGTCTGCCAGTCCATCGACACCATGTCGACCTTGAAGCCGGCGCGCTCCATGAACGCCTTGGCGACCGGCGCGAGGTTGGTCAGCACCTGCAGGTCGGTCGACTGCATCAGCACGATCGGCGTGCCGTCATAGCCCGCCTCGGTCAGCAGCTGCTTGGCCTTGGCGGCGTCGGCGTTCAGCACGCCCTCCATGCCGGCGTCGGTGGCGAGCGGCGTGCCGCAGACGAACGGCGCCTTGCAGACCTTGTACCACTGCGGATCGCCGATCGTGGCCTTGAGGAAATCCTCCTGGCCGAACGCCACGAACACCGCGTGCCGGATCCTGGCATCGTCGAACGGCTTGGCCGTGCTGTTGAAGCGGAAGGTGTACTGGTTGCCGGTGGGATTGAAGTTCACCAGCTGGATGTTCTTGTCCTTGGCGAGCAGCGGCAGCAGGTCGTGGCCCGGCGCCTCGATCATGTCGATCTCGCCGTTCTGGATGGCGCCGACCTGGGTCTGCACGTCGGGCATGGTGATCCACTCGACGCGGTCGAGCTTGACGACCTTGCCGCCGGCGAGGCCGTTGGCCGGCTCGTTACGCGGCTTGTACTTGGGATTCTTGACGTAGACGATCTTCTCGCCGGGCTTCCACTCGTCGGCCTTGAAGATGAACGGTCCCGAGCCGATCACGTCCTCGACCTTGATCTGCTGCATCGGGTCGGTTTCGGCGGTCTTCTTGGGCATCATGAAGGGCACGTTAGACGACGGCTTGCCGAGCGACTGCAGCACGAGGCCGTAGGGCTCCTTCATCTTCATCTTGAAGGTCTTGGCATCGACGATCTCGAAGTCGAGGACCGAGCCCATCATCTTCTGGCCCATCGAATCGCGCGCCGCCCAGCGCTTGATCGAGGCGATGCAGTCCTCGGCGGTGACGGGCGTGCCGTTCGTCCACTCGAGGCCGTCGCGCAGGGTGAAGGTCCAGGTGAGCTTGTCGGCCGAGACGTCGTACTTGTCGACCATCTGGGGCTTCACGTCGAACTTCTCGTCCATCGCGAAGAGCGTGTCCCAGACCATGTAGCCGTGATTGCGTTGGATGTAGGCGGTGGTCCAGATCGGATCGAGGATCTTGACGTCGGAGTGCATCACCACCTTGAGCGTCTGAGCGCTCGCCGGCGCAGCCGCCAGCAGCCCCGCCACGCTCGCGGCCGCCACGAACGACGCGACCGACTTCCTGAATTGCAACATAAGCAACCGTCTCCCTATGGCGCGGCCTTCTTAGCAAAAATCGAGCCGCTCACGGGGACAGTAGCAGCCCCCGACCCCCCTCTGACAAGACGATTCACGGTGCCGGAACAGGCCCGAGATGGTTCACGGACGCGGCCGATTGATTGCCTTTTCAAGCAGTTCGAGCACGCCTTCCGACGCCGCCGCCGCGACGATATCGCCGAAGCCCGCCCACGAGCCCTTGGCCGCTGCCAGCGGCACCGGATTGGACTGTTCGAGGTCGCCGATGGTTCGCCCGGCGGGGTCCTTGACGAACCACTTGATGACGAGCTGGCCGCGCTGGTCGTCGATCGCCGTCAGGTTGACGTTGCCGACGACGGTGAATACGTCGTTGGCCGCGGCATCGACGACGACGATCTTGCTCGAGCCCAACGCCCGGCGCATGCCCGAATAGAGCTGCTTGTTGCCGTCCGACGGCGCGCCGGTCACCGGCGCCACCATCACCTTGACGTTCGCCTCCTGCGTCGCCGGCTGCTTGCCAGAAATGGATGGCGGTGGCGGCGCGCCCGACGAGGCCGCTGCCATCGCCGTCGCGGTCACCTCATCGACCGGCTGCTCCGGCACGCTCATGCCGGCCGCGACCTGGCCCAGCGAGCGTGCCTGGTAGGTCGGCGGCTTGCCGATCAGGGTGGCGACGCGCGGGGCGGCCTGCTGGGCGATGCGCGACACCAACCGTTCGCTCTGTTCGCCATAGTCTTCCGGGCGCGTCTTGGTGCGGCTGGTCTGCGGCTCGGCGTTCTTCGGCCCGCCTTCGATGCTCCAGTCGATCTGCACCTCTATGGCGGTGTCGCCCGAGTCTCTGGTGCTCATGACGCCGCCGACCTGGATCGGCGCGTCGGCCGGCTGCACGGCGGCGATGATGCCGTAGGCCTGCAGCTCCATCGCCAGCGCGGCGGCGACGCGCTGGCCCATTTCCGGCGGCATGTTGCGCGGCGCGCCGACGGCAATCTCGATCTTGTCGCGCGGCAGTCGGCGCACCGGGGCGACGCTGTCGTCATGCTCGAACGGCTTGGGAATGGCGCCGCAGCCGGCAAGCAGCAACGCCAGGACAAGCAGCAGCGAGCGCTTCACAGCATCATGCATGTCGCGATCATGCCGAGCAGGCAGAAGAACACCAGGATGATGAAGTAAGGCACGTCATCTCCTGAGCGCGACGGCCGACAGGCCGCGGCCGTAGTCACGAACGCCCTGCAACGTGTTGCGGCGGTAGCTGAAGAAATCGTCGGTCGAGGCCAGCGTGTCGTGACCGGTCGCGCTGACCGCAACGCCGCCGAGCGTCAGGCGATGCACGAGATAGCCTGCGAGATCGAACATGAAATGATCGGCGCGCCTGGCCGGACGGAAGAAGGCCGCGTTGGCCTTGTCCTGCGCCACGAACGGCGCGGGGAACTCAGGCCCCACCTCGTAAGAGTCGCGGCCGATGCAGGGGCCGACGACGGCGCGGATGCGATCGCGCCGCGCGCCGAGCTTCTCCATTGCGGCGATGGTGGTGTCGACGACGCCGCCCAACGCACCCTTCCAGCCGGCATGGGCCGCGCCAATCACCTGCGCCTCGCCGTCGGCGAACAGCACCGGCGCGCAATCGGCCGCCAGCACGCCGAGCGCGACGCCCGGCCGGTCGGTCACCAGCGCGTCGGCCTTGGGCGCGCCGGGCGAGGTCCAGCGCTCGCTGCCGACGGTCAGCACGTCGGTCGAATGGTACTGGTGCACGGTGAGAAGATCGGTCTCGCCGAGCTCGAAGGTGGCGGCGGCGCGGCGGCGGTTCTCGCGCACATTGTCGGGCTGATCGCCCGAGCCGTAGCCGCAGTTGAGCGACGAATAGAGGCCTTCGCTCACGCCGCCCTGGCGCGTGAAGAAACGGTGCTGCACGCCGTCGAGGTCGGCGAGAGGACGGGCTTGGATCATGTCAGGTCCGAGGGAGCATCCGAAAAACCGACCGGCGCAGCGCTTCTTCCGTCGCCCACGGCCAAAACGCGAAAGAGGGTGCCCATTTGGTCCGGCGCGATCAAGCGAGCCATCGCCGCATCGATGGCGGCGCGCTGGGCCTCGGTGGCCCGCGCTTTCAGCGTTGCCGCGCGCTCGGCAATGCCCAGCCGCAGCAGGAACGCGCCCTGTCCAACGGGACCGAAGGTGGGCTGGCCGGTGGCCTCGGCCAGGCTCGTGAAGTCGACATGGGCGCTGAGGTCCGTCTCGCCGGGCGCGTCGAGGATCGCGGCGCCGCGATGGTCGCGCACCGCCTGCAGCGACGCGCCGAGCGCGCCCTCGCGGCCGTAATCGACGATCAGCGCTGAGCCGCCGTGCCGCCGCAGCCGAGCGCCGATGGCGGCGGCGAGCGTGCGGCTCGCCTCGGACAGCTCGGCCTGGGCGCCCACCGCAGCGTCGGGCAGCATCGAGCCGAACGGTGTGACGCCGGGCGCCAGAGCGAGCCGCAGTGTTGCGCCATTGTCGCCGAGACCCACCATGCGCTCGACCCAACCGCGCGCTGTCTTCTCGAACTGGCGCACCGGCAGGGCGTCGAAGAACTCGTTGGCCACCAGCAGCATCGGTCCCTCGGGGACATCGTCGAAGCGCGCATGCCAGGCCGGCTTGAACGCCGCGAGCGCCTTCTCCTGCAGCGCGCGCAGCTGGTCGTTGATCTCGACGAGATGCAGGTCGAGCGCGGCGTGGAAGCCCGGCACGCTCCTGGTGGCGCGCAGCGCGTCGGCCATCAGCGTGCCGCGGCCGGGGCCAAGCTCGACCAGCTGCACGCGAGCCGGGCTGCCCATCGCCAGCCAGCGCTCGGCAAACCAGGCACCCAAAAGCTCGCCGAACATCTGGGAGATTTCCGGCGCCGTCGTGAAGTCGCCGGCCGCGCCCACGGGCAGCGCCTTGCGGTAATAGCCCAGCCGCGGATGGCCGAGCGCCTCACTCATGAAGTCGCTGAGCGGGATCGGGCCAGTGAGCGCGATGCGTCGGGCGATCAGCCGGCCCAATTCACTGCTGGTCTCTGTCGTCACGGCAGCGCGGGTTTGGCGTAGGCGCGGCTGATCAGCCAGGCGCCGACGGCGAGCAGCGGCACCGAGAGCAGCATGCCCATGGTGAGCGGCCCCCACAGATAGCCGAGATGCGCGTCGGGCTCGCGGAACAGCTCGCCGACGATACGCGCGACGCCGTAGCCTGCGAAGAACACGCCGCAGAGCAGCCCCGGGCGGCGGCGGCCATCGGTGAAGCGCCAGACCAGCAGGATGACGGTCAGCAGCACGATGCCCTCGAAGAAGGCCTGGTAGAGCTGGCTGGGATGGCGCGGCAGCGGACCGCCGCGCGGGAACACCATGGCCCAGGCAACGTCGCTGGTGCGCCCCCACAGCTCGCCGTTGATGAAGTTGGCCAGGCGGCCGAAGAACAGGCCGATCGGCGACACGATCGCCAGAAGGTCGCCCAGCATGAAGGGATCGGTCTTGTTGCGCAGCGCGAAGGCGACGACGGCGACGATGACTCCCAGAAATCCGCCGTGGAACGACATGCCGCCTTCCCACAAGGTCAGGATGGCGAGCGGGTTTGAGAAGTAGAAGCCGGGTTTGTAGAACAGCACGTAGCCCAGCCGGCCGCCCAGGATGACGCCGAGCGCGGCCCACAGCAGGAAGTCGTCGATCTTGGCGGGAGACAGCACCTTGGGCGGCTGCTCGCACAGCCGGCGCACGATCTGCCAGCCGATGACGAGACCCGCGATGTAGGCCAGTGCGTACCAGCGGATGGCAAGCGGCCCCATCTGGATCAGCACCGGATCGATCTGGGGGTAGGGGATGACGAGGGGATTCATTGGGCCAGCCTTATAGCAGATAGGCAGGACCCAGAATCGTCGCGGCGCCGGTCTGGGGGACCGGCGCCGCTGAGGACAATCCAACTACAGAGACTTATTGGTCTTTGTTACTTACACGAGAGGGGGCGTCGGAAGGTCCTTTGCCGGTCAGGCTTCGCCGACCGTCTCGAGGATCGAGGCGGTCAACGCGTCGAGGGGCGTCTTGCCGGCCCACACGACGTACTGAAAGGCGGGATAGAAGCGCTCGCTTTCGCTGATCGCGATCTCGACGAGGTCGTTCAGCTGCTCGGGCATCAGGCCGGTCGTGCCACGCAGGGGAATGGCGTGGCGGAACATCGGCAGGCCTTCGTCGGTCCACAGATCGAAGTGGCCGAGCCACATCTTCTCGTTGATCAGCGCCAGCAGCACGTGGATGTCGTTGTGCCGCTCGGTCGGGATGCGCACGTCGTAGGCGCAAGTGAAATGCAGCGCCTCGACGTCGTCGCGCCAGCTGAAGAACATGCGGTAGTCGCACCAGCGGCCGGCGACCTCGACGGCAATCTCGCGGTCCGATGTTCGATCGAAGGGCCAATCATTGGCGGACACGACCTTCTCGATCATCTCGAGCGGGTTGAGATCGACTTTCCGTCTGCTCCGCTCGTGTCGCGTTAACGCCATGACCCACTCCCCAACCATTCCGCCCTGCGGCTCCGGATGAGCCATTCTTGAAGCGGATGGCCGACATATCGTGGTGGGTACCCAACAACCCACAAGCAATAGACTGCCATAAGGGTGAGTCTGGCCGCAATAAGAAATCGGGCGGAAATCGGGGAAAGAGTCAGGGATTCCATCGATTTAATCCCCAGAGCTAAGATTCGAATCGCAAAATTCCGCTGCTCGAATCGCGCGAACCTGCCCGGTTTCTGGGCAAATCAGCCGAAAGCACCGCCGATCGGCCGATTTTCCCACGGTCTGAAGGCGTTGGCATATGCCTTGCGTTTGCAGCCTCCAACGCGCCGCGCAGCGCCAACAAGGAGGAGGCTTCCACAATGTTCAAGGACCCGTTCGACCCCAAGGCGCTGTTGGGGCGGCGCTGCGGCTGCGGCGGCGACCATGCGGCGGCGGATCACGACCGCCTCACAGCGACGACCGTGCCGGCCGCCGAAGAGCAGCGCTGGACCCGGGTGGTCGACGCTGCGGTCCTGCGCGCCGTGTTCCCGGTCGATGCCCAGCGCCGGCTGTTCCTGAAGAAGGTCGGGGCGGCGACGGCGATGGCCGCCATCTCCTCGGTGTTTCCGCTGTCCGCCGCCCGCGAGGCCTTTGCCCAAGGCGGCGCGCCGGAGAAGAAGGACCTCAAGGTCGGCTTCATCCCCATCACCTGCGCCACGCCCATCATCATGGCCCATCCGATGGGCTTCTATTCCAAGCAGGGGCTCAACGTCGAAGTGGTGAAGACGGCGGGCTGGGCGGTGATCCGCGACAAGTCGCTGGCCAAGGAATACGACGCCTCGCACATGCTCTCGCCGATGCCGCTCGCGATCTCGCTGGGCATCGGTTCGAACCCGGTACCGTGGACGATGCCCGCCATCGAGAACATCAACGGCCAGGCGATCACCTTGGCGGTCAAGCACAAGGACAAGCGCGACCCCAAGGACTGGAAGGGCTTCCGCTTCGCCGTACCCTTCGACTTCTCGATGCACAACTATCTGCTGCGCTACTACGTGGCCGAGCACGGGCTCGATCCCGACAAGGACATCCAGATCCGCTCGGTGCCGCCGCCTGAGATGGTGGCCAACCTGCGCGCCGACAATATCGACGGCTTCCTCGGCCCCGATCCCTTCAACCAGCGCGCCGTATTCGACGGCGTGGGCTTCATTCATCTCCTGACAAAGGAGCTGTGGGACGGCCATCCCTGCTGCGCCTTCACCGTCAGCAAGGAGTTCGCGACCCAGAACCCGAACGCCTATCGCGCGCTTCTGAAGGCGATCATCGATGCCACGGCCTATGCCTCAAAGCAGGAGAACCGCAAGGAGATCGCCAAGGCGATCGCGCCCGCCAATTACCTGAACCAGCCCGAGACGGTGCTGGAGCAGATCCTGACCGGCACCTATGCGGACGGCCTGGGAGCGGTGAAGAAGGATCCCAACCGCATCGACTTCGACCCGTTCCCGTGGAACCAGTTCGCCATCTGGATCATGACCCAGATGAAGCGCTGGGGTCAGCTCAAGGCCGACATCGATTACGCCAAGGTGGCGTCGGAGGTGTACCTCGCGACCGACACCGCCAACATGATGAAAGAGATGGGGCTCACCCCGCCCGATCCGTCGAAGAAGACCATCGTGGTCATGGGCAAGGCCTTCGATCCCGCCAAGCCCAACGAATACGTCGAGAGCTTCGCCATCAAGCGGAGCTAGCGGCGGTGACGGCGCTCAAGAACTCGCTGGGCTTGCGCGCGGCGCTGCTGTCGCTGCTGATCTTCGCGGCCATCGTCGGGCTGTGGCAGATCGCGGCGCAGCCGCCGGCCGCCAGCGGCCCGGCGGTCGATCCCGAATATGCCAAGCTGGTCGGCGCGGCCGCGGCGACCGGCTCGAAGTCGGCGATGCCCACGCCCGCCGACATCGGCGTCACCATCTGGAAGCACCTCACCGATCCCTTCTACGTCCGCGGCACCAACGACAAGGGCATCGGCATCCAGCTCGCCTATTCGCTGGGCCGCGTTCTTCTGGGCTTCGGCCTGGCGGCGCTGGCTGCCGTGCCGCTCGGCTTCCTGATCGGCATGTCGCCGCTGGTCTATCGCGCGCTCGATCCCTTCATCCAGATCCTGAAGCCGGTGTCGCCGCTCGCCTGGATGCCGCTCGCGCTC
>Ga0164290_1001410_pt1 | contig 35797 bp, 14 predicted proteins | sample Micstemetagenome_FD_108782 | JGI IMG/M metagenome (GOLD analysis project Ga0164290, IMG submission 108782) | Contaminated culture microbial community from soil near Moab, Utah, USA - Microcoleus steenstrupii SON62 (Illumina Assembly) | ecosystem: Environmental > Terrestrial > Soil > Soil crust...
CTAATCGGACGGGCGCCCGTTCCCAACCTCGAACCTACGCCAGCTCTGCATAGGAAGCGGTCTGTTGTACCGCACGTCGCGAATGACTGCCCACATCCTGAAGCCGAAGTTGGCTCAGCAGCGGCTGCAGTCTTTCGCAGCCGAGATCCGGGTTCTCGGTACGTGGCATGAAGCAGTCATCCGCCCACCTCGTGGCTTGGCAGCTTCAATGACCGGTGTCGATGGTGCTGCGGGCATCCAGCCTTCCAGGTTGCAAGTTGCGCCTTGAGCTCGCGACAGAATGTCTGCTGCGCGATGCGGCTAACTGGCGCTGCACAGCTTGGCCGTTTGGCCTTCGACGTATTCGGTGGCGGTTACGTGCGGCTGGGCTTAGTGCCGGTCAAGCACTTCGCGCATGGCGTCAACATCCATCGTCTCTCCCCTGGGGCACCAATGTTTGACACCGCGCCGTGCGGGTCCGCCAGTCTTCAGCTGGATGGATGCACAGCGGTACGACGGCCGAGAGAACGGTCTCACGTAGCTTCTGCTAGCTCCCGCCGGTGGAAGCTGTCGCGGCTACCATGCGGATGTCCAAGGAGTTCGACGCAGCAGCGAGGGAGGATCAAGCACCCGCACGGTGCACTGAGCGTCGGCGTGAGGCAGCGGCATGCTGTATGCGCAGTGTTCTGCATGGGAGAGGGGTCTTGCGATGTTTCTGACGCGAGTGGCGATCCGCAACGTGCGGTCGATGGAGACGATGGATTTGGACTTCCGGTCGAGCGGTGGCAGCCCGCGTCGCTGGACACTCCTGCTGGGCGAAAACGGCTGCGGGAAGAGCTCCGCGCTGCGTGCGATCGCGCTGTTACTGGCCGGCAGCGAGGCACTTCCGGATCTACTTGGCGAGCCAGAGGCATGGATCCGCAATGGCGCCAAGCAGTGTCGTATCGAGGGCACGTTGGTCACTGCCAAGGGGGAGGTGCGCGAGATCGCCTTGGAGATCCGCCGCGGTGACGGCATCCGGCAGATATTCGAGCGCAACCGGTCATCGCTGGATGCGCTGGACGCTGCCATCGCGCACACCGACCGGAACTACTTCGTGCTGGGCTATGGTGTCTCGCGACGACCGACCGCCGCGAAGTCCCGGTCCGTCGTCGCAGACGAGCGCTCGCGTTCGCCCCGCGCGCAGGGTCTGGCAACGATGTTCTCTCCAGATTCTGCCCTTGTTTCTCTCGAACAATGGGCGATGGATCTCGACTATCGCAAGGGCAAGAGGTCTCTCGCTGCGGTCCGAGAGGCACTGAACAAGCTCCTTCCGGACATGCAGTTCGAGCGCATCGACCGGAGGGCGCGTCAGATCGTGTTCAAGACGGTGGACGGGGAGGTTCCACTCGCCCAGCTGTCCGATGGCTATCAGAACATGGCCGCCTGGTGCGGGGACCTTCTGTACCGCATCACGGAGACATTTCCCGATCGAAAGGACCCGTTGGCCACGCGTGGCGTGCTCCTCATCGATGAGCTCGACCTACACCTCCATCCAGTCTGGCGGCGCAAGCTCGTGGACTTTCTCTCGAGCACCCTGCCCAACTTTCAGTTCATCGCGACGACTCACTCAGCTCTGACCGCACAACAGAGCGGCGAGGGCGAGCTCTACGTGATCCGCCGCGAGGGCAGGCAGCACCGACCGACGCTGGTGCCGTTCGTGGGAGAGCCTCGCAAGATGCTCCTTCATCAGCTGCTCATGAGTCCCATGTTCGGGCTGGGCACGATGGATTCCGTGGAGGTAGAAGAGGCGCGATCAATGGTCCGCAAGCTCAGTAACAAGAGGACGGCCCTGACTGCTGCAGAGAAGAGCCGCTACAACGCGTCGAAGGCCGTGCTGGCAGCGTCACCCGACTGGGATGCGGTGCCGAACTACGCCAAGGAACAGACCGCGCTGCTGAAGGGCATCCAGGCCTCGATGACCACGAACGGCAAGCGTCCGGCGCTTTCGCCGCGCAAGTTGAAAGCGACGGCTAAAGCACTTGGAGCGGCCAAGTGATCAAGATCTCACGCACCCGTACAGCGGAATCACTCGCTGGCTTCACCGGCGCGCCGCTCCAGACCAAGCTGAACAAGCTGCTGAAGTACTACTACGACGAGGGCGCAGCAGGGAAGGTAGATTTCAAGCCCAAGGCTCGCCAGGTGTGGGGCAAGTCCAAGGGGCAGTTGAAGAAGGAATCGTTCAGCAAGTGTGCGTACTGTGAGGCGGATACGGCGGTCGTTGCTCACGGTGATGTCGAACACTTCCGACCGAAGAGCGAGTATTGGTGGCTGGCGTACTGCTATGACAACTACACGTTCAGCTGTCAAATCTGCAACCAGACATACAAGGGCGACCGTTTCACGTTCAACGGCGGGAAGCTCCCAGAACCACGATTGCCGGCGGCGCCCCCCTCCGATACCACTAAGCTGGCGAAGCTGGTTGCAAGCCTTTGTCCGGATCCCGCCACCGCGACCGACGCCAGTATCAAGAAGCTGTTTGCCGCGGAGGACGCGGACCTCCTGAATCCGTACCTGGTCGACCCGGAACAGCACTTCGGATGGAACGTGATTCCTGATGCACAGGAGGTATGGCTCGTCGCAAGAACAAGCTCCGCCCGCGCAAAGAGAGCAGTGAAAGCCGCGGAGGACCTGCTCGGCATTAATCGGGAGGAGCTGTTGCGCTTGCGCTTCAACGCCTACGACGAGCTGGAGACGCTGGCGATCTTGCTCCAGGAAGGTAACTTCTCGGAACCCAAGAAGCGAACGCTGCTGCTTCGTATTCAGCGCCTGGCCGAGAGCAACAGACAGTTCGCGGGAATGAAGCGCTTCTTCCTTCGGTCGTGGGGGCTTCTGGCCTAGTGTCGAGCGCTTGAGGTCTTTGGCCACATAGAGAAAGACCAGCGGCGCGTCCATCGTGCTGGCCGAACTCGCGCTGTAGGCCAAGAGCTGTCATCGCACTGAGCGCCACATACCGGTCACCGGGACCGCCAGGCAGTTGCTCAACCCTCGCCAGGGTAGTCGTGGTCCGATCGGACCTCCTCTAAGCTGCCGGCCAATCCTGCACGCATTGACTGATAGAGCAATGGATTTTGTCGATTTGGATCGGCTCTTTGTGCCGCTCAAGCGGGACGTAGACGCGGCACTTGAATGGGGACCGCAATGGGGGCGCAAGTACGGTGGCTGGCTCGACTGGCAGGGTGTGCTCCAACACTGGCGCGTGGCTCTTCTCGCTGAAGCCCTGAGCGGTAAGACCAAGGAACTGGAGCATCGAGCTGCCGCGTTGAAGAGTGAGGGGAAGCCCGCCTTTTTCCTGCGGATCGAGGATCTTGCTGATGATCGGTTCGAAGGCTCCCTCGATGACGACGACAAGGCCGCCTTCCACTCGTGGGCAGCCGCCAACGCCGGCGAAGCGTGGTTCTTCCTAGACTCCGTCGACGAAGCCAGGCTGAACGGGAAGAAGCTCGCCACAGCGCTTCGGAACGTCCGCGCGGCGCTCTCCAGTGGCAACCTCAATCGTGCTCACATCATCGTGAGCTGCAGAGTCAGCGACTGGAAAGGGAAGGCGGACCGGGAGTCACTGCAGAAGGAGCTGCCGTACGACCCGCCGGTAGAGCCCCGCTCTGCGGTCGCGGATCCGGACGAGATCCTCCTGTCTCCGATGTTTGACAGGACCTTCCGATCGACAGGGCCCAAGAAGCCGCAGACCGAGCCCAATCCCAGCGAGCTTCTCGTTGTCCAGTTGGCTCCGCTGAACCACGAGCAGCAGGCGAGGATGGCAACGGCCGCTTCGATCGCCAACGTGCCCGAGTTCATGCAGGCGGTTCGTCTTTCGGGCCTTGAGACGATGAGCGAGCGCCCAGGTGACCTCATTGATCTCATCGGCTACTGGCGCGATCACGGCAAGTTCGGCTCGCTCGAGGAGATGACGGAAGAAGGGGTCAAGCGCAAGCTGCGCGAAGAGGACACCCATCGGCCTGAGGCAGGCACGCTGAGTCCAGAGCGCGCCAGGCGAGGCGCCGAGCGCCTGGCTGCGGCACTGATCCTTGCAAAGACGTTCACCATCAAGGCACCTGGTCAAGACGCCGATCCCACGCTCGCCAAGGGAGCGCTGGAGTCTCGCGATGTGCTTCCAGACTGGGACCAAGACTCCATCAACGCACTCCTGCGTACCGGTCTCTTCGCACCAGGTACCTACGGACGGATCCGATTTCATCATCGGTCCACGCAGGAGCATTTAGCAGCATGCTGGCTGCGGTGGCTAACCCAATGGAACAACTGTCCGATCGCGGAAGTCCACGCCTTGCTCTTTGTCGAGTCGTACGGCGTTCCCACCGTCGTACCCACTCTGCGCGCTGTCGCGGCGTGGTTGTCGCTGTGGCTTCCATCGGTGCGCAACGAGATCATCAATCGCGAGCCGGCATCGCTGATCCTCCACGGCGACCCCAAGTCCCTGCCCCTTGAAATTCGCGAGAGGCTGCTCGGTGTCTATGCGACGCTCGATGCAAGGGGCGACCTCAACGTCGAAAGGATCGACTTCCGGGCAGCATGGATGTTCTCTTCGCCATCCCTGGCTAGAGCCGTTCGGAGAGCCTGGGACGCGAACGACCGGTGCGAGTTCCGGATGCACTTACTGGAGTTCATCGAAGAGGGACGCATCAAGGAGTGCGTTGACCTTGCTCGCAACATTGCGCTCGATTCTTCGGCGAACCAATGGCACCGACTCACTGCAGTGCGAGCATTGCTCGCGTGCGACGACCCAAAGGGCCTCAGCGACCTGGCTCGCGTCATCCGTACCGAACCGGATCGCCTCAGCGCTCGGCTTGCACCGCAGCTGGCCAGCCTGCTGTATCCAGCCTATCTCTCCACAGATGACCTTCTGGATCTCGTGGACCGATCCGAGTCCCCAGAGCCATATCAGATTGAGGGTTTCAGCTATCAGCTGGTTTCTCTGCACGCGTTGGCTCCCACTCGCGATGCGCAACGGCAATTTGCACTTGGCATCGCCGACTTGGTCCTGCAGGCTCCGCAAATCGAAGACTCGGAGATCTCGAGTCGACACATCGAGTTGGGCAGAGGCTTGGCCAATCTCGCGAAGGCCGAACTCGACAAGAGGGCGATAGGAGACGTGGACGACGGCCTTATCCGTCTCCTGATGGCGGCCGAGCGAGCCCGGGGCGTGCACGACGAAGAAGACGAGCCAGGCGTACTCGCCGCGAGAGTCCAACAGGACAAGGTCCTCAACCGACAGTTGATGTGGGCAGACGCTCGAACTGACCGCAGGGGTCGTCCCAGAGAGACTCCTCCGGTCCGCATCTGGCAAGTTGGACCGCTCACGGGGTTCGTCCTGTGGCGAACCGACATCAGCGATCTCGAGTGGCTGCAAGAGGACGCACGTCGGATGCCTGAAGAGTACGAGCGCCGCATCGCCTTCAGCGCGATTCTGTCTGCGTTGCACAGGGCGGACCTTGGTGAGTCGCGACGTGAATTCCTGAACCAGCTGGTGGCCGGAGACCCTACGTTGCAGGCTGATCTTGCCGACTACCGCAAGCCTGCGCCACTTGACCCGTATGCGGCGGACGCGCCGGCCCGCAAAGAGAGAGCCACCAAGAAGACTCAGGAGGCCAAGAAGTCATGGACCGACTTCCGGGACCAGTTGAAGTCGACGCCTGCGATCTTGGACGCGCCGGACGCCGTGAAGTCCTGGAAGGCGGGCCTTCATCGCCTCTACGACCTGACGAACTGGATCGACATGAAGGCGCGCTACGACGGCATCGAAGGGGCCGCCAAGTGGCAAGCGCTGCCTTTGGCATTCGGCTCAGCTGTGGCGGAGCACTACACCCGGGCGATGCTGATGACGTGGCGCAGCGTCCGCCCCGAGCGTCCGAAGAAGATCGCTGACAACCAGATCACCCGCAAGAAGTCCAACGAGCTTGCGGTGAGTGCATTGGAGTTGGATAGCCTCACGCCGAGCTGGGAGCACAAACTCTCCGACGATGAAGTGGCCATCGCCGTGCGGCACGCCTGCTTTGCGGGGACTATCCGAGCGGAGTGGGTGAACCGCCTCGTCACCGCTCGTCCGAACGCAGCTCTTCCTGAGATCACGTCCGCTGTCGCAACCGAGTACCGCTCGAACGGCACGTACTCCGACGTCATCAACAGCGCCAGTCACGCTGACACGCCGGCGCTTCAGGCGATCGCCACGGAGGTCTTCCGGCTGCTGCGGAAGTCCGAGCCGGTTGATGATGCGACGCTGGATCGCTCCGTACAGGTTCTACGTCGGGGACTCGCGGGACTTCCGGCGCCGCAGGTGCGCTCCCTTGTCCTGAAACGTGTGCATCTCCACCTCGCGGCGGCAAACGAGAGGCGCGCGTTCGAGTACCTCGGTGCGCTGGCGGCGATTGATCCCGAGGAGCTCGCCAAGATTGCCCTGTCGAAGCTGGAGCATGGCGCCTCCGAGGCCGACCAGGACTACGCAGAGCGAGTCTCGCGCTGGCTCGGCGCACTCTTCGCTGGGCAAGGCGAGCATGGAGTCGCCACTGCGGCGCTGACGAAGATGCCGGTCGCGCACCTCGCGCGACTGCTGCGCCTGGCGTATGAGCACATCGCCGAGCGTGACTGGACGGCACACCGTTCCGCATCGCGGCACTCACCAAGCGATAAGGCGGAAAGCGCTCGCGGGATGCTCTTCAACGCGATTGCCGAGCGGCCTGGCGCGGAAGCCTACGACGCGCTCCTCGCACTGAGTGCCGATCCGGTGTTTTCCGACAGTTCGCTTCGCTTGCGTGAGATCGCGCATGCGCGGGCGGAGTCCGATGGCGACTTGCCGACCTGGCTCGCCACGGAGGTGACCAAGTTTGAGCAGACGCACACCGCACCCGTGAAGACGGGTGCCCAGCTCCTGACTCTCACCCTGGGAGTACTTGCTGACATAGAGGCATCCTTCAAAACCGCCGACGCCAGCAGCCGGCAACTGCTTGCACTTGCTCAGGACGAGGAAGAAGTCCAGGGATGGCTTGCCGAGCGCCTCAACGAACGCGCGCGAGGTCGATACAGCGTAGCAAGAGAGCCCGAGGTCGCGGATCGCAACGAACCCGACATCCTCGTGTCCTCGACGTCCGCCGATGTCCAGGTAGCGATCGAAGTCAAGAACGGCAACAAGAAGTGGACCGTGACCCAGCTCGAGGGTGCGGTTCGCGGGCAGTTGGCGCAAGACTACCTCCGCCCGGCCAACCGCCGCGTCGGCATCCTCGTGGTATCACTTCATCGCCACCGAACATGGCGAGTGCCTGGCGAAGAGTGGGATTTCGCGCGCTTGATAGAGCATCTGAAGACAGTGGCTCAGGCGACGAGGGCCAACGACTCCGGACCCGTGCAGGTAGCCGTTGTGGGTATCGACGCCAGTCGGGAGACGCCGAGCTCTGCAAAGCGGCCTAGCAGGAAGCGAAGCTCGGAGACCTAGCATGAACAAGACCGATCTCGATCGGCTGTCGGTGTTCCTGGCTGTCGCGGAGCTGAGCATTGCCCTTCGGCATCGACCAAAGAACGCCGATAGCGACGTCTTCGCCAATGTCCGCGCCACCGGCCGCCCAATGTCCGCAATGGGTCGGTACCGCAAGTTCGCCGTTCGCCAGAGCTGCCGCTGACTTGCGCGCCGCGTTAGGCCTCGGCCGTTCGAACCTCAGTTTCCGCTGAAGGTCAGGTCCGGGAGGTGCGGCGGTCATTCAGCCATCGATCGGGGAATGACCAGTGCTGGCGGCTGCGGTCGCTGGTCCGCCAAAACTCAGCGACAGCATTCAGCCTATAGCGGGCGTTGCGGATCTCATAGCGACCGTCGATCAAGGCCGGAATCAGTGCTCTCGAGCTGGTGGATTGGCTGTCTACGAGCGCCTGGAATGCGCAATTCAACCAGGCTCGCGCTTAGGCTCCACATGTCGACCTCGCGCGGTGGTGGAATCAGATTGCGGCGCATGCCAATGCGCTCGCGCTTCGTTGTCGTCTTCGAGGTTGGTAGGCGGCCATGCGTTCAGCTGAAAAGTGAGTTGCTTGCGTTTTCGAACAGCAATTTCCTCGTTCACGTCGAGATCGACCCGGCGCTGCGGCCGTACATAAGTTTGAAGGACTGAGCTTGCATCGAAGCTGCGCTGAATTGACGCTTCGATGCGCACCCTCACCGGATGCACGCAGAAGCGCTTCTTGCTGCCACGACGCAGCGGCATGAGATAGAGCTCGCTGGGTCCAACCGCCACAATCTTGCCCGACAGCTTTGCTGACTCCTTTGAGAGCGATCGACCAATCGCTGTCTGCACTGCGAGCTCCAAATCGCCTTGCACCTGGCGCAGCTTCAACCTTCGGCCTGGCTGGCGAGAGATTGCACGAATCACTCGTGGATCGATGCTCTTGAGTTGCTTCAAGACCTCATACAGCTGCGCGGCGAGTACTGGCCTGGCTTCACGGTGGAAGCGCGCAAGTTCGACCAGCGTCCTCTCGACAACTTCATTGGCGATCTGCGGGGCGTCTGGAAGCACGCCCTGATTCGTAAAGAGCTCCAGCTGTCGAACAAGGTACGGCTCAGCGCGAATGACCAACAGCCTGTCGTCTCCGCTGAATTGTTCGCTGGTGTCCAGACTACCCGAGTAGCCAACAACTGCCAGAAGCTCCGCTATGCATTGCACGGTGAGCTGCGTCAACTCAAACAAGCGTTTAGTCCTGATTTCCTCTTTGGCAGGTCCCAGCAAGACCTTAAAGAGGATTGGCGCGTCTGCCCTTCTCATGGGTTCTTTCCCAATGGCGGATCTGATAGGTCCTCCCGCAAGCAGCTTGAGAGCAGCAAGCCGTGAAAGCCCCTCATCGACAGTGCCGCAGAAGGCATGACTTCACCGGGTCGCGGCGAACGACTTGCAATTAGCAAGTAGGTGGACGGCCGACCCTTCCCGCTCGGCACGACCTCAATGTGAGGGCACATGCCAGTAACTGAGCTAAAGGTCTCGCTAATCAGCTCCAATCTTTCGAGCTGGGACGAGTCGAGACGAAGAATGAGCTGGCTCGCGGGGACGCCGCAGTGTCGAAGGAAGTGGGTCCACCCGGCTAATGCTTCGGGATCGGTGCAGTCGAGAAAGCCTCTTCTTGCGCTTGATCGCCATAAGCGATTTGCGGCCTGGGTCTGGTCCGAAGTTGCGAAGCGAGAGAGCTGCTTACGAACGCCCTGAAGCTTTTTCTGGCGTGTCGTCGCGATGTGGATCGCGTCACCCCATCGATCCAGGTAGCAAGCTCGTGCCGACAGGAGCGCCTGCTCCCAGGAAGTAAGCGAGGGCTTTGGAATTACGGGCCGGACTGCTGGACCCTGGCCACTGCATTTGCAGCGCGCGCTCAGCACATGCGAGTGCAGCAAGTCATCAAGACGCAGGCCGAGCGGGGGCGGGCTCAAGGCATCTGGCGACACGGGGTGCCTCAATCCAATGTCGTCGATCCTGACTTGATCGGCAGCCTGCTCTAGGGCCGCCTGCCAGCCTTCCTTACCCCTTCGCTTCAACTCCCTTTCACCGACTCCACACCAAGCGCTTGCTGCGACCGGAGTCAGAAGACTGAGCATGGCGCGATCGCAATGCTTTGCCGTAACCACCATGGCAAGGTGGTAATAGTGCTCCAAGGTCGTCTCCAGTGACGCGTGGCGACCCAACAAAGATGCGCGCTTCAATTCCCATGCAGCAGCTGCAGGGTCGTCAAGCATCAAGGCCCTTTGAACCGCGTGGCTGAAGACTGCGTGTCGGAGGCTGTAGAAGGACTCCTGAGTGTCGCCGGTTGCGGTTCTGATGCAGTCGCAAACTGCAGCGCATGCGCGGAGGTAGTTGCGCCGCGACTCGTCGAGGTCGGTTCCCCACAGCGGGTCGATTGGTGCTGCCGCTCGATGCTCCCGATAGCGCTTCAGTTCGGTGAGAGCTTGGATGACCTCTGGCTCAAGGAACTCAATCGGTCCTTCTGTGAAGCCGGTCTTTGATCCCTTGCGATGTCGTCTGCGACGAACATTCAGAACCGCACGCTGCTCGAAGATTTCCACGTCTTCAACGCATGCATCCCTGAGGTCTCCGGGCCGAACGGGACGTCTGCTCGCAACTTGAACCATAGCTTCGATGACGACGGCCAACGCCGAAGTACTCGACATCTGACTGGACAGCTCACGAACTCGATCCAACTCGGCCTCAGTGAGGAACCGGGCGGGCGCGCGGCAAAGTCGCGATTCGTTTGGCCGACCGCGAAGTACTGGCTCGATGTCAAACGCCGCGCAGAAGTGCAGGTCTGCAGTCAGGAGCGCATACCACCCGTCGACTCGGTTACTTGCAAAGCTCACTAGCGCCTTGTAGGCCTGAGCCCGCTCACGTAGCTCAAGATCGACCAGACTGCCCGCAGTCTCTGGATTGGCGCTGAACATGCGCACGAGCTCACGGACGTAACGGGAAGCGATTGAATGGCTGGGCCGCGACTTCCGAATAGTCCCGCGGGTGCAGATGCCTTCCGCAACGATGATCACCAGGATTGCGAGAGCATCAGCTTCGGATTGTTCGACGAGGGCGACGAGCTCCTCACGCTGTCGCTCACGCAGCCGTGCCAAGTTGTCGTCACCACCGCGAGTCATGACCGCTTGGACTTGCTGAACGAGAATCGATTCGGGCAGAGCCTTCGCCGAGTCGAACAGGATCGCGCATCGAGTGGTTGCGGATCCGGCTGTTCCGGTGCGAACGAGGGGACGATTGGATGCGAGTCGCGACAGAGCGCGAGGCGGCAAAGGTGTAAAGCTGTAGACGCCTATTGCGTCGCTGAGGAGAAGCTCGGGCAAATGTTGTCGCCAAAAGGATCTGGCTCCGAGTTCCACTGCCTGTAGCTGCTGTCGCCGATCTCCATTCACTGCGCGGAAGGGTCCCGGTCCGCAGCGGTCTAGCCAACTTGTGAAGGAGAGAAGCACCTCGTCGATCGTCCAAGACTGCGCGTCAATCAACGGCAATAGCAATCGAGACAGGGCGTTCAGCCTGACGCAACGTTGCCGCTGACCTGTCCCGGCGAAGAACGCAAAGGCATGCTTGCCCGCCTGCATCGATCCGGGGAGCGCCAACGCGTACGACGCCGCTTCAGCGGGTAGGCAGATGCCTTGCGAGAAACCCGCGATGACCGCCTTGACCTGGATGCTTGCAAGTGAGGGCTCTTTGTTAATCAGCGCTGCCAGCATCTCTTTGAAGGCATTCCGGAGCCTCGCGTTCAGGCGAGTCTCCTTGACCGACTGGATCGCCAAATCTCCAGGCGTCGGCATCAAGTCCTGATTCATGCGCGGCGCTCAAGAGATTGGATGAGCCCTCCGACCGGGATGAGTTGCAAGGCGTCCAGGAGGAGTTCCTGACAGCGTGCCGACTCATGCCCAACATCGTGCTGGGACCAGGTGCTCAGCGGCGACAGAAGCGCGCGACTCCCAGCGGTATGCCTCAACTGCGTTTCGCGGACGACGTGTTCAACACCTCGAACCCGTAGCAAGTCGTGGACTGCATGCCGAAGCGCGTCTCCCTTTCCGACCCAACCGGTACCGCATGCTTCCTGTAAGTTCAGCGGAGTGAAGGCCTCAATGCTCTCGTCGCCGAGTTCAACCAACAGCGGACAGTTGGGAATTCCTGAGACAACCTCGTCGAGTTGATCGGCGATTGAGAGGGCAGTGCGACCTTGCGAGCGCGCGAGCCGGCGCAGTCGCGATGCCAGGGCCCTGTAGTGGGCCCTCAATAGTGATAGTTGCAGTCGAAGTGTCGGGCCGACGATGACGATCGAATCTTGAGTGCGGCTGTTTGGAAGCGCCTTGTCGCGCCAACGTTGCAGCGTGTCCTCCGTGAGCAACGCGGCCGGGAGCAGCGTCTTCTCTTGTCCGCGGAGGGCAAGACAGATGCCCGCCATCAAACCCACGTAGGTCACAACGGCCGTATGGTGTTGACGCAACCACATCGAGCCTGCGTTGGGGCCGGGCCGGGTCTGATGGACACGATCGCTCAAGCGTGCTCCCAGATTCCTGAGAGCTTCAGCGGACGGCGTGACGGCGCTGCAGTAGCCACCTGCAGGAACCGAACTCAAGGCTAGCTCGCCCCACGAGAGCCGGATTGATCGCTCGGCCCAGATCTCCAGGAGCTCAGAGTGGCTGAGGTGTTGATAGGCGAATGAGACCTTTTCCGCGCGGGAAAAGTCCAGAGTTCCGAATGCGACCAGCGCGGCGTCCTTCTGCGCCTCCATCAGGGGCAGTGCGCGTGCGAAGACGAAACGTTGCGCAGTGAGTCGGCGCGAAAGCCCCATCTCTACCAGTGCGGTTCGAATTTGAACGCCAGATAGGGCGAGTCCTTCGACATCTGAAAGCTTCAAGGCAGTCGGATGTGTTTCCCGAAAGGCGAGAAGCAGACTGGCGATCCAGCGCGGGAGCGGTAGGGGCAGCGTGGTCGCTGTTGGCAATGCATTCGACGACGCTGTCTTCGCCAACTCCGTCAGCACACCCTCCAGACGGATGAGCATGGTGCCGCAGCTGGCATCCAGCCTGATCAGGCCGGCCGAACGACTGAAGAGCGGCAATTCAATCAGGTCATTGCACGCGACGCCGCACCAGTGGGCCAGCGAAACGACGAGGGCGGAGCCGTTGCCATTCAAAGCTGCGTTGCGCAGGACGCGTGCGACGTGCATCACATCCTCGGCGGTCATGCCTCTTGGAGCGGCTGAGGGCTCTAGGCGTAGCGACACATCAAAGCTGTATGCGCCCCGCCAGACCCTTTCAACATGGGCCTCGACCATGCATGTAGCGGCAGACCTGCGTGAAAGTGTCGAACCACCAAGGTCAGCGAGCACCTTGGTCAGCAAATTTCTCGATGCGATCTGCGCCGCCGCTGTCGCGGACGCGATGTCGGCCTCCGCCCCGCGCAAAGCCGTTATGCAGGCCCGAAACACGAGCTCCAGCAACTGCGTTGAGATGGCCCGCCCCTTGCCAGCTTGGCTCACATAAGCCGCGGCCAATAGCTCCAGGAGTGGGGCAGGGGCTCGTTCGGTGTCCAAAACTTCCAAACATGTCCAGAGTCCGACGACGCTCGGGAGCATGAGTTCATCGACTGCCGCCGCGGTTGGCAGGCGGACCAGAAGTGCTTCACCCAAGCGGATGCGATCGTGTAACCACGAATGCCTCTGATGGACCTTGGTCTGAAGGGCCCTAAGGCAAGTCATCAGGTTTGCTACGACGGTCGGCAGGCCAATGCAGTCCTGCGGGGGATCGAGCGGCTAGATCAGAAGCGCAAGCTGCGCGGCTTCTACACCTGACAGTTCGACGGGATGCGCGCGGTACAGCAGTAGGTTTTGGACGACTTTCGGCATGACTCTGAGTGAGATCGGCGACGTCCAGATCCTCAGGCTTCGGCGCTCGTCAATGGCTTGGCATCCGGGGGCTTCTCATAGGCAATGACGAGCAAATTCCGAGCGGCGAGGGTGATATTGGGTGCTGGGCTTGGGGCCCGAGCCAACGCCTTGCTCAAGTTAGCCCAGCGCCAGAACTACTTGGCGCTTCGGCTTGACAAAGGTCCCCGGTGCCAGAAAGCACCCAAGATGTAACAAAACGTTCGTTGCGCTAAACGGCGGCCGCTGTCCCTGGACAACCTAATTGAGTAAACAAAAAGCCAATCAGGAGGCTGCATGGTTTCGGTGGTGATCGGTTCTGGTGCTGGGTTGACCAACACGTCGCGAGAGCTCCTTGGCGCAGCCGGGGAGTTCGGGCAGGCGAGCATGGGGCGCGCCGGTGAGCGCGTTAGCGTCAACGCCGCCACCGGCAACCTAGTCATCCAGCGCCAGGACGAATTTCTTGGCGGAATCGGCCCGGACGTCGGCTTGCTGCGCACCTACAACAGTCAAGGTGCCACATGGGACGGTGACAACGGCGACGGCTGGCGAATGGCTTACTACCGCAAGGTCCATGGCCTGAGTGGAGGCGTCAACGCCGCCGGCAGCAGCATCAAGCGCATCGACGCCGATGGTCTCGAGTCGACCTACGTATTCAACACCACGGCCGGCAAGTACCTCAGCACCGATGGCGATGGTCAGTACGACGCGTTGACCTACAACTCTGGCACCGACGCCTGGACCTGGACCGACGGCGACAGCGGGCTCGCGGAGAGCTACCAAGTCGCCGGCACCGGCAACTACCGCCTGAGCGAGATAACCGATTCCGAGGGCCATGCGGTCAAGGTGGGCTACGACGCCGCCACCGGCCTGATCAGCACGCTGAGCACGTGGAAGAAGGGCGCTGCGGCCGCTGCCGAAACAGTGACCCTGAGCTACGGCGCCAATTCCCGCCTGGATAGCGTCAGAACCGCCTACCTGGACACCAGCGGCAGCGCCAAGACGCGCACGCTGACCCGCTACACCTACGACGCTACGACGGGCAAGCTCAACAAGGTCATCACCGACCTGACGCCGGACAACACCGGTGACAACGCCACCTACGGCGTCAGCTACACCTACCACCCCGACGGCAAGCTGTGGACCATCGAGCAAACCGATGGCTCCAGGCTGACATTCACCTATACCGCCGACCACCGCGTCCAGACCATCACCGACGCGCAAAACGGCGTCACGCGCTTCGACTACGACACGCTCACGCGCACCACCACCGTCACCGACGCGCTGCTCAAGCAGACCCAGTTGGTCTACGACGAGGCCAACCGGCTCAAGGAAGTCAGCGGAGCGGCCACTGGCGGCGCAGCCTTCAAGCAGTCCTATACCTATAGCAGCAACGGCGAGCTACTCACGAGCACCCACGGCAAGAGCGAGACCACTGCCTACGAATACACCGGCACCGGGGCCTTGAGGAAGCGCACCGACGCGGCTGGCAATGTGCTGGAGCGCAGCTATGACGCTGCCACCGGCCTGCTGCTATCGGAAACCACCTACACCGTACCTGATGCCGATGGTCCTGGGGGGGCAGCGGCGGCATCCGGCGCGCAGACGACGCGCTACCTTTACGACACCAGCAGCGGGCGGCGCCGACTCATTTACGCGCAGGCAGCCGACGGGCTGATTACCAAGTTCCTTTACGACACCGCTGGCTGGTCGTTCCGCACTCTACATCGCTACCCAGCTGCCTATACGGGAAGCACGTGGAACTTGTCGGCCCTCAACACCTGGGCCGCGCAGCAGGAGTCGTCGGCGACGGCCCTCATGCAAGTCACCGAGGAGCACTACAACAGCCGGGGTGACGTCAGCGTAGTGAGGCAGTACGGAACGATGGCTTGGAGCAACCCATCAGCCAAGCTGGTGGGCGGCAATCCTTTTCGCAGCTTCTCCACCTTCGACGCCTTCGGCCGCCTGCTTTCCACCTCTAACGACAAGAACGAATTCACTTACTACACCTATGACGGCCTGAATCGCCTGAGCACCGTCAAGGACCCCTCGAACGCCGTTACGACCTACACCTACGACGACGCGGGGCGCAAGACCAGCGTCAAGCTGCACAACGGTCAAGTCACCGTGCAGCTCTTTGACACCCTGGGCAACCTCGTCTCCAGCGAAGAGATGGGCACCGCCAACGCGGGCCTGGGCAAGACCGAGTACAGCTACGACGCTCTGGGCCGGCTGCGCCGCATCAAGGACCCCACCGGCGTCTCGGCTTGGACGCTGTATGACCCCACGGGGCGCAAGAGCGCCGACATCGCCGCCAACGGTCAGCTCACCGAATACCTGTACGACGGCGCTGGTCGCGAGATTCAGCGCATTGCCTATGCCAAGCTGCTGAGCGGCGCACAAATGGCCAGCCTCACTGGAACGGACGGCAAGCCTGCCGAGATCGCGCTGGGCAGCCTCCGTCCAGTGGCCGACGACAGCCTGGACCGAGTCACCACGCGCTACTACGACGCCGCGGGGCGCTTGGTGGGCCTGCGCGACGCTGATGGCTACCTGACCGAATCGCGTTACGACGGGGTCTCGCAGCTCGTCGCCAGTATTCGCTACGCCACGGCCGGTGCGGTCAGTCGACTTGTGGTCGGTGCCAACGCGACGATTGCCAGCCCGCCGAACTTGGTTCTGCCCACCTTGGACGCCGGTAAGGACCGCAGCACACGCTTCTTCTACTCCGCAGTCGGCCGTTTGGTGGGTCAGCTCGATGCCGAGGGTTACTTCACGCATTGGAGCTACGACCAGTCGGGCAACAAGCTGCGCCAGGTGCGACTGGCCAAGCCGGCCAGCGAAGTGCTGCGCGCCGAGGGCACCTTGGCCAACTTCCTGGCTATGCCAAAGGATCCCGACGACGAGGTACAACAGTGCGTCTATGACAACGCAGGTCGCTTGGTTGCCGAGTTGGATGCCGAGGGTCAGCTCACCGAGTACAGCTACGACGCCGCAAACCGGCTGTATCAGACCAAGCGCTACAAGGGACTGGCGCTGGATCCAGTGACGGGCAGCGCCGGGTCCGTGGCATATGTTGGTCTAACGCGCAGCCTAGTTGCCGCGCTGGTCACCGCGCTGGGCACACCTGAAACGACCACGCGCACCTACAACAGCCGCGGCCTGCTGGAAACCGAGACGGCGCCTAACGGTACGGTCATCCGCTACGAATACGACAGCGTCGGTCGCTTGCAGTACCGCTATGCAGCACATGGCAGCACTGAGCAGCGCAAGACCGAAGTCGCCTACGACCAATACGGCCGCGTCGACAAGGAGGTCGACGCGAGGCTGGGTGAACTCCGTCATAGCTACGACGGCGCAGGCCGTCGTATCAAGACCGAAGACCGCCGCGGCAACCCGACCTTTTTCTATTACGACGAGGCCGGTCGCCTGGTCTTCAGCATTCGCAAGACGGATCAAGGTGGGGAGGTCAGCGAGACCATCTACAGCAACTTCAGCGAAGTTCGGGTCGGAGTCCAGTACAGCGCCAGGCTGGGCGTGGCCGATACCGCAGCCTTGACCGGCGGCTTGGCCAACGCATCGATTCGAAGCAAGGTCGCCGCCTTGTCGGATGCGAGCAAGGACAGCCGGACCGAGGTGATTTTCAATCGCCGCGGTTTGATCCAACAGGCGATCGATGCGCTGGGTGCCAAGACCGAATCCAGCTACGACGCCTTCGGTCAGTTGACCAGCTCCGTCAGCGATGTCGACCGAGGCGCCGCGCCGCGCCGGCTCAGTAGCAGCTGGGAATACGACCGCCGCGGTCAGCTGCGCAGCAGTAGCCGCACCGGTTCGGGCCTGACGCTCAGCTCCGCCTCCGAGTACGACGCATTCGGTCGACTGACCGCCACCGTCGACGAGCGTGGCACGCGCACGCAGTACAGCTACCTGCGCAACGACGGGTCGGGCCGCAAGCTTGTGGTTACCGATCCGAGCGGTTCGGCGACCACGGTGTACGACGCGATGGGCCGCGTGCTTGAGCGTACGGATCGCAGCAATCGTCGCGTGACCGTTGCGTACGACACGGCCAGCCGCACGATGACCCTGCGCACCGACGAGGGCATCAGCACCGTCACCACCTACAACCGCCACGGGGAGACTGTGCGCGTCGCGGTGGACGGGCAGCAAGGCCTCGACTACAGCTACGACGCCAACGGCAATCTACTGACGATCACCGATGCGCTGGGCAACGTCACGCGCAACAGCTATGACCAGAACGACAACCTGATCAGGCTGGAGACCGGGCTGAAGTCAGTCACAGGTCAGTCGCCGACGAATGATGGCAGCGCCAGGACGACGAGTTACGTCTACGACGCCGCCAATCGGCAGCTCAAGCAGATCGTCGATCCCGATGGCCTGAACCTGCAGACGCAGTTCAGCTACGACGGGCAGGGGCGCAGGTTGACGATCACCGATGCCCGTGGAGTCGTCACCACCCATCGCTACCACGCCATGGGCGAACTCACCGAGGTGGTGCAGGACTCTGGTGGACTCGCGCTGACCACGACCTACAAGTACGACGCGAAGGGGCGGACACTCGAGGTCATCCAGGGCGCCGGAACCGCCGCAGCGAGGAAAACCTCGCTGGAGTACGACGCATTGGGCCGGCGCGTCGCCGAGGTCGTCGATCCGGATGCGCTCAATCATCGAACGGCATTCGAATACGACGCCGCAGGCAACCTTGTTCTGAAGCGCGACGCGTTGGGCAAGATCTCGCGCTACCGCTATGACACCGCGAATCGATTGCTCCATTCGGTGGACGCAACCGGTGCCGTCACACGCCACTTCTACGACGAAGAAGGACGCGTCACCGGCACGCTGAGCCACGCCGTACGCCTTGCAGACGGTTGGCAGTACAAGACCGATGCGCAGCTGGCCGCGCTGGTCGGCGCACTGGGTAGCCAGGGCGATCAGCTCAGCACCCAGGCTTACGACAAAGACGGCCGCCTGACCTATTCGGTCGATGCAACTGGTGCCGTCACGCGGTACTGGCGCGACTCGTCGGGTCGTGAGATTCAGCGTGTCGAGTACGCCAACCCGATTTCCGTGGGTGCGCAGCCAAAGTCTTTGACCGAGATTCAAGGCGAGACCCTTGCGAGCGCCACCAACGATCGCGTCACGCGCTTCAGTTATGACGCCGCCGGTCGCCTTGAATACACGGTCGATGCGCTTGGCGGTGTCGAACAGCTCGGATACGACCGAACGGGCCTGGTGATTTCGCGCAAGCAGTTTGCGCAGACCATCGATGTGTCCGGCCCGGCAACGCCGCTGCTCTCTGGCGAGGTCGCACAGCGCCTGCTGCCGAACGCCGCCAAGGATCGCCTCGAGTACTTCACCTATGACGGAGCCGGCCGCGAGCGCTTCCGGGTCGATGCCGAAGGCTATGTCAGCGAAACCCGTTACAGCGACGCCAGCGGCGTCACGACGTCGCTGCGCTATGCCAGTGCCCTGGGGGCTCAATACCTGAGCGCGGCGCCCAGTACCGCTACCTTCACACCGGCTGTCCTGACATCGCTTGGCAGCGCAATCAGTTCGAGCAGTACGCTGGACCGTGCGGGTCGTGTGCAGTCGCGAACCGACGGCAACAATGTCACGACCCGCTTCGAGTACGACGCCGTCGGACGCATCGTGCTTCAAACCGAGGCCTTCGGCATTGCCGGAAAGCAGACCAGCACCCGTTGGGAGTACGACGCCGCGGGGTGGGTGCTGGCGAAGACCGTCGCCTACGGCACCGAGGTCGCTGCGACTACTCGATACGAGGTTGACGCCCTTGGGCGCGTCAAGACCAGCTACAGCCCGCGCGGTGAGGACCTCGCGACCAGCAACGCCGATTGGGCCATTGCCGAACGCCTGCAGAAGGGCTACCCAGCCGATGCCAATGCACTGAGCGAGGGGCAGCGCCTGACGCTGATCTACTCCGAGCGGACAAGCTACACCTACGACGCCGTCGGCCGCCAGCTGACCATGACCGATGCAACGGGAGCGGTCCGCAGCAACGTGTACGACGCCTTCGGCAACATCGTCAAGGTGGTCGATCCTCGCGGCAATGCGGGCTACTTCTACTTCGACGCGTTGAACCGCGTGAAGCTGGCTGTGGATCCGGAAGGGCGCGCGGTTCGCTATGAGTACGACGGCTCGTCACGCAACGTCAGCGTCGAGCGGCGTCACGCCCTCAGGGTGACGAATCCAAGCACCAGCGTCGTCCCCGATCCCAGCAACGACGCGCAGTTCGACGCGGTCACTCGCAAGTACTACGACAAGCTGGGCCGGCTGACGCGGCAGGTCGATGCGGAACTCTATGAAGACGCTGTCGAGTACGGACTCGATGGCAATCGCTTCGATCAGGTGCAAGTCAACAAGGCGAACGGTCGCACGGAACTGCGCTTCGATCGGAACGGTCGGCTTGTCAGCGAAAAGCTCCCGGTGCTCTCGGCCGGACTGGCCGTGGTCAACCGCTACGAGTACGACGCCTGGGGCAACCGTGTACGCAGTGTCGAGGCCGAGGGCCTGGCCGAGCAGCGCATCACGAACTTCAAGTTCGACAACCTGGGCCGGGTCACGCACCGCATTGGCAGCTCGGTGCCGGTGTTCGACATCGCGTCAGGTACCGAAGGCAACGCCACCCCGGTCGAGTTCACCCGCTATGACGCCTTGGGAAATGTCGTCGAGACGATCAGCGGCGGGCACTGGACGGGCAACGCTGTTGTTGGCGGCTCGCGCAGCCTGGACTACTTTGACGCGGCGGGCCATCAAACGGCCCGTGTCGCAGCCAATGGCGCACTGACCGTCTTTGTCCGCGACCGCGTTGGCAATGCGATTCAGGAAACCGCATTTGCCACTGTCGTTGACATCAGCGTCCAGTCGATCGCCGGCGCGCCATCCGGCACGGCGTTGCCGGGCAAGGATCGCGTCACGCTGATGCGTTACGACGCCGTGGGCCGACTCGTTGAGCGGGCGCGCATCGGTGTCCGCTACTGGGAGCCAGGGGCCAACGACGCCAACTTCACCACAGCACTCCAGGATCCCGGCGTTCTCGTCCTTGAACGCCTGGCATACGACGAATCTGGCAATCTCGTTGAAGAGATCGACGCCCGCGGCAACGCAATCCTTCACTACTACGACCGCGTCGGCCGCAAGTCCTTGACGATCGACCAGGAGGGCTATGCCACTACCTGGGACTATGCCGACATCCACGACGAAGCCACGGTCCAGCGGCGCTATGCCGAGCGCATGGCTGCCGGCAGCTATGTCCGTCAGACGGACTACAGCCAGAACGCATCGCTGCGCGATCCCGCCCGGATCGTCATGGGCATGAGCTCAGCGGCAGACCGGATCACGATCTTCGTCCATGACCGCATGGGTCAGCTCGAAGAGAAGCGCGTGCTCAACGTGCAGACCAGCTACGTCGACGCCAACGGCGCCACGTCATCCGGGAATCAGGTCGCGATCACGAAGTACCAGTACAACGGGCTGGGCAAGGTGACGAAGACCAGCGAATTGGTCGGCACCGACCTGGGCGGCACGCAGGTCTGGAACCACACCGATGTGGGCTATGACGCCTTGGGTCGCGAGCGGTCTCGCTTGGGCGCCGCGTTCACCGATCACCGGGGCGTACTCGTGCGGCCCGAAACCGTCAACGAATACGATGGCCTCGGTCTGTTGCGTCGGAGCACCCAAGTCGGACAAGCGGCGGACGAGGATCGCGTCACCCGGTATGACTACAACGCCAATGGCGATCTGGTCCTGGTGACGGCGGCCAGCGGCCACCAAACTCGCTATCAGCTGGACGCGTATGGCCGACGGGTCAGGGTCACCGAGCTTGCGGTAAAGAACGCCGATGGCGGTACCAGCGACATCGTCAAGGAGTTCGGCCACGACGCGTCGGGACGCGTCACGTCGGAGCGCGACCTTGGCACCGGTGAACTGCGCCGCACTCGCTTCAACGCATTTGGCGAAGTCAGGGAGCGCGGACTGGGCTCTGATGGCTCCTGGCAGGAGTACTTCGACTACAACGTGCTCGGCAAGATCGAGCGCTCCAATGCCGGCGACGGCGTCACCAAGCTGTACCTGTACGACCGCGCAGGCAATACCACGCGCCTGATCAAGAGCACCGGGACCGATCTCAAAGCGGTCACCCTGGGCGCCGCGGCAGTGGACACCGCGCTGATCCATAGCTTCAGTGCTTACGACAAGCGCAATCTGCTCGTCAAGACGGCAGACATCAAGATCCAGTACATGGAGGACCAGCTGAAGTTGGCGTCGGCCTTCGAGACTCAGTTGGCCGAGCTGTACGGCGCCATCACCATCGACAAGTCCAGCGGCGGCATTCAGAACGCGCCGACCGGCGTCACCGGAACGGGCAACGGCGTTTATGGCGTCGTCAACATGACGGGCGCAAGTGCCAGCACCCAGATGCCACCACCTCCCGGCTTGGCGACCATGGGTCGCGCCTGGGTGGAAACGGGGTCGGCAGGGAATCACGCGAGTCGCGAGCCAGGCACCAACACCACACTGCGCTTCTCCCAGGCCCTACTTGGACCCAATGGTGGCGGGATCGTCTATTACCGGCGGCCGGGGATCGGTGACTGGACGGGCATGGCTTTCTCCGGCTTCACGGTGAACATGCCATCCGGAGAAGGAGATTGGGCCTACTACGTGACGCCCAGTGGCTCTGGCACCTACTACCGAGGCACCTATACGGTCACCAATGGCGTTGCGGCCTTCAATGCCGCGCTCGGTAACCTCACGCCGCTGACCCCTTCCCTCGACATTCCGGTGTCTTGGGCCCACAAGTTGCTGGACCAACAAGTCGTCACCGTCGAGGTGAGACTCAATGGCTACGTGGTCGGCGGAACGCTGACAGGCTCCGGTGGCTCAGGCGTCTTCTCGGTGCCGTGGTGGTGGATGGACGGAGCGGCTCTGGGCGTGAGCCATATGAACACCCGATCACTCAACTACGAGTACAAGGTCTACGTTGCGCCGACGACGACCACGGGTCGCAAGAACCTAGTCGGCTACGGCAGCGGAACCGCCCAAGCGGGGTGCGACGGGACGCAGAACGTTGCGTCAACCATTACCAGCAATGGTTCGAACACCCCATATTTGCCTTGGGTCAAGCTGCAGGGCAGCAACCTGACGGGCTGGGTGGAATTGGGTGTGATGAACAGCCCGATGGGCTACGCGGGTTTGCCACCCTACGACCTGCGTCGCTACTTCAACCATGCCACTGGCGAAACCATCATCAGTCTGCAGGATTGGGTGCCGACTAGCGGCTATCGCGATGTACCCATCAAGTACCAAAGCGTGGACGCCAAGTTCACCGGTACCTTGCGGGTTCATTCCAACGGGCAAGCCTCAGTCGTCAGCCTGAACTCCGAACCCCTGGGCTCGCGGACGGTCACGATCACGATCCCGGGTGCGTTCAGCATGCCCGTGCTCAAACTGGTTCAGGGAACAGGCGATCCGCGCTCGGGTCCCAATTTGGCGCCATGGCTCAAGACAGGTCAGCGTATTCACGACTTCGCATGGGAACACCCTGCCGAATCTTCCCCAACTGGTGAGTGGCGCTTCTTCTACGAAACCCTGGATGCAAACGGCCGAATCAACGCTAGAGGTACGGGTAAGTACACGGTAACTTCGAGCGGCCAGATCACGAACGTGAGTCTGTCCCCCGAGGCAGTCGCGGACTATCTCAACCTCACTCCGCCTGCAGGCACGAAAACCTTCAACCTCCAGTGGCGGCCCGTTGGCGGCTCCGGCGTGTGGACCACCGCCAACGTAGGCCCAGACCTGTTCTTTGAAGACGGACGCTGGCGCATGCGCACCGAGGCGCTGATGCCCACGGCCGGAGGGGCGAGCACGCTGTTCTACGAGTACCAGTACGAGGCCAAGGACCTGGGCGGCAGCACGCTCAGCAAGGGCGGCGGCTCCTTCGCGGTGCAAAAGACCGGCCAGGTCTCCATTGCAACCACTTACCAGGAGCGCATGCCCCTGGGGCCGATCACCTTCAACGGGTCCCCTGGCCGTACCAACGCCACCAAGATGCGACTGCGCTACACGCCGGCCGCCGGCGGATTGACGCGCGAGGTCTTGCTGACCGGTGTGTGGGTGGGCGGCCCCTTGACAGGTTCCTATCAGTACAAATGGGCTCAGCCCTTCGATGGCCGCATCATCGATTCGCTGGAGGTCTACAACTTCGAGCTGACCCTGCTCAAGGACGACGGCACCGAGGTGCTCGACGAAGCCAACAAGCGCATCGTCACGCTCGGCGAACTGAAGGTGGGCGCACCGGTCAGCAAGGGCTTCGAAATGAAGACCACCGTCGTCAGCGTAGCCAGGGACGCGCAGATCAAGCGCTTCCAAACCTGGAACGCCTTCGGCGAAATCTCCGAGGAGTACGACGAACGCACGCTGGACCGCGCGCAAGCCATGGTCGCGATGTACCGCGAAGCCGGACTGGGTAACTTCAGCATCGATGCCAACGCGGTTCGCACCAAGTTCCAGTACAACACCCTGGGCCAGCTCATCCAGAAGGTCGATCCGCAGACCTTTGAGACGCTGGAGAACGGCTTCCGCCAGCGCATCACGCCGGAAACCAGCTACGGCTACGACCTGCTGGGCCGGCTGACCACCAGCAGCGACGCCAACGGCCACACCCGCAAGGCGTACTACGACGGTGCCGGCACCGTCAACATCACCCGCTTTGCGGCCGACGGCGGCGTGCGCAAGCAAAAGACTGACACCTTCGGCGATGTCCGCCTCATGGTCGACGAGTTGAACCACCGCACCGCGTTCAACTACGACAAGCTCGGCCACCTGGTGCTCATGACGCGCCACGACGTCACCCGCTTTGACAACTTCCATGTCGCCGATGGCCTGGGCCGCAACGCGGTCGGCACCAGCATCAGCACCCTCTACGAGGTGGATGCGCTGGGCCGGCGCTACGCAACCCATGATGCGCTGGGCAACACCCAGCGCACCTGGTACGACAGCCAGGACCGTGTCACCAAGACCCTCAGCGCCGGCGGCCAGACGGTGCGCTACAGCTACGTCTTCGTGCCCGCCACCGGTGGTAGCGAAACGATCCTCGGCGTTGGCGGTGTCAGCACCGGCGGCTACCGCGTCTCCACCACGCGCGCCGACGGCCTGTCCAGCACCGACGAGAAGGACTACTTCGGCCGCACCACTTGGCACTCCGATCTGCGCCAGCGCGAGTTCGGCTACCAGTACAACCTGGCCGGCCAGCTGACCGAGCAGAAGGAATTGACCGCCAGCCTGCGCGCCGTGGGAGCGGCCACCCAGCACATCAAGTACGAGTACCTGCAGAACGGCCTGCTCTACAAGATCAAGGACGAGGCCGAGGGCACCGTCACCAGCTACGGCTACGACGACGCCGGCAACCGCGTCCGAGAAAGCCAGAGCGTCACCGGTCAGCAGGGTTTCCAGGCCAGCTCGATCGCCTACGACGAGCTCAACCGCGTGGTTCGGGTCTGGAACGGCGAGGCCGCCGGCGACTACGAGATCGAGCGCAGCCACGACCTGCGCTACGAATACGACGCCGTGGGCAACCGCCGCGCCGCCATCGCGATGTACTGGGATCCGACCACGCGGGCCTTGCGCCAGACGCCGGACCACTTCTGGTACACCTACGACGCCGAGAACCGCTTCACCATCACCAAGGGCAGCCTGGTCAACCATGCCAGCTCGGCGACCGACACCTCGGCCTATATCGTGCGCAACCAGGGCTTCGAGCTGAGCTACGACCTGGCCGGCCAGCGCACCAGCGCCACCGACAAGGACGGCAACGTCGAGGTCTACGGGTACAGCGGCGACGGCTTCCTGGAAACCGTCACCATCAACAATGTGCTGCGCACCAAGCGGCGTGTTGATGAGCTCGGCCGCACGCTGGACTACATCGAGCTCGATGCCAACTCCGCCCTGCGCCAGCGCAAGATCAGCCGCTTCGATGGCGATGGGCGGATCATGGAAGAGACCGTCAGCGGCGACACCGGGGCCGATGGAACGACTAAGTACTACTACTACGACAACGGTCAGAACAACGAGCCCACGATCGTTCAAACCGGTGGCGGTGAGTTGGCGCGCACCGAGTTCACGTCGGCACCCGACGGGCATAACCAGGTCACGCGCTACCTGTACGACTACTGGGACGAGGCTAAGCAGACTCAAGTACGTCACGCGCCAGGCGGCTTCTATGAGGCCGTGTCGAGCTTCGACTATGACGCCAACGGTCATCTGAAGCATGTCACCGACGAGGCGGCGCAGCGCAGCATTGATTACGTCACCAATGCCGATGGCATGGTGTTGCGGCGCACCGAATCGCAGAACGACATTTCGTACCAGCACGACTTCTTCTACGCCGTGGGCCGGCGAGTCGGCGACGTGACGGACGATCCGGAGAAGACGTTCCGTGTCAGCTATGTCGAGCAGTTGGCGCAAGACCTGAAGGGCACGCCGCCGGATAAGTTCAAGAACCGCACCCCGGTGACCAGTGCCGACTGGGATCAAAGCTATGAGCCCATCAACTCGCGCTACCCCAGTGCCAGTGCGACCACCTACACGGTCCGCGAAGGCGACAGCTTGCAGGCAATCGCGCGCGCCATCTGGGGCGACTCGGCCATGTGGTACCTCATCGCCGAAGCCAACGGCCTGAGCGACGACGGCGGGCTGATCGCCGGGCAGCTGCTGCTCATTCCGAACAAGGTCACCAACATCCACAACAACGCCAACACCTTCCGGCCCTATAACCCGGGCGAGGTGATCGGCAAGATCGGGCCGCAGTGGAACTCGGCGACGTACTGGGGCGGGAGCGGCCAGTCCGAGACGGATCCGTGGGAGGACGGCGGGAACCGGTTGGAGGACTACCAATGGATGGAGATGTGGGAGCAATACCACAACACGATGGACGAATACGGCGCCTTCTCTCGAAAGGGAAGTTCATCGGGTGGGTTCTGGCGGGGGGATCCGCCGCCCGTATCACCCAACAACATCTTGTGGGGCCGTTTTTCTTCCCCTAACTACCAGCCGTCCTCTGGCGGGTATCAGTCCAAACGAGCAGATCTCACGTCTCGTTCCTTCGATGAGTTCCGCAATGCGCAGACTCGAGTCGGCAGGCCGCTAGACAAGATGGGCAGCGCCTACAGCGCCTGGGACAAGGACGACACTGAAGTCGACCGACTGCTGAAGCGCTATCCGGCTCCGGGACCAGCGGAAACCTTTGCCGAGGCCAACCAAGAGATCCGGGATCAGCAGCAGGATCAGATGCAGGATCGGGCGGGCTTCCACTACAACAACGGCAGGCTGACCATCTTCCGACCCGAGGAGTCCATCTTCGAGCGCCTGGATCAGCAAGTCCTTGGGTCAAGTTCGCCGCGTGTGTCCACTCCGGTGCCTATTGGCCCGTACGTGCCACTGGTTGAGGGGGTCTACAACTTCCAAAGCGGCAATAACGGCGCCGGCATTTGGCAAGCGGGGTGGAACACCTACCCGACCAACGTAGCCTTGCAGACTGCGGATGGCGGCAACATGCTGGCGCCGGTCGTGGTGACGCGAAACCGCACTGAAGCGGCCGAGGCTGCAGCACAGCAGTCAGAGCGAATCGCCAGGGCTGGAGCTTGGCGGGGAGCGCGTGACGAGTTGGCCGATACGGGGCTTGGCTTCGTCAACGGCGCCGTGAACCTGTGGCGTGACGCCTCGGATGGCGGGCGGCGCACTGAGTTTTCCCGCAACTTGCAGGACATGGGCGTGTTCAAGACCGGGCTTTACATGGGCTTGAACACCTTCGCGCTTGGCCCTTGGATGGCAGGCGGCGCGGCGGTGAACTCGACCATCAATCTGGTGACCAGCCAGAACTCGTACCAGGCCGGGCGCAATGCGGTGCGATTTGGGTTGGATGCGGGGCCGGTGGTAGCTGGGGGCTTCGGAGTTGTGCGACTTGGAATGGCGGGCAGAACGTCGTTTGCCACGCCGGGCTCGATGAGTGTGGCTGCTGACTTCGCACCGATGCGGCCCGGACCAAATGCTGCCTCGACGACGCTTGGCAGGATTGAGTCGCGCTTCAACGGTTCTCGCCGAGAGGTTGGATTTGTTGTGGACAGCGAGACTGGTGCAATACTTACCGTTGCACGGCAACCCCATGGCCAGGAGGCATCAAGCTTCCGGTTTAGCCAAGAGCAATGGGCAATGGCTGAGGGGAACTGGATAACACACAATCATCCGAGCGGCTTCACGCTTGGCCCTGAAGATCTGGCTGGCGCGGTTTCTAGTGGTGCGCGCGGAATCCGTGCTTCCACGCGCGCGGGGGTCTACGAGCTTGCCTTTGATGGTTCATTCGCTTCGGACTACCGGGGCCATCCCGCTGGTGCAGCGGGATTCGTTGGGGCTGGGATCAATGAAGTCCGCCAAGGGATGTTTGCTGACCTTCGGTCTGGGTCACTTGCCGTGCCTCAGGACTTGACGGGCAGTGCTCGTGGCGCCTTCCTTTCGAACGAAATGTGGATCCGGTATGCCAGGCAGACACCGGGTCTCCAGTACACCTTTACGCCTTGGTGACTACGAATGCTTCCAAAGACATTGAGTGACGCCGTCGCAATCGGCCTTTGCAGCTTGACTCCCGAGGGGCTTAAAGAGCTGGCTGAAATTGCATTCGTTGACCCGCACACAAGATACCGAACTGACTTCGAGAAGATCGTTGCGGGAGCACTTGGTCTAAACGATGGGTCGAATTTGGATCTGCAGATCGATGTTGCTGAAAACCATGCAGGGGAACTGCACTTCCACGAGACGGATGGCCGTCTAGCTGAGCCGAAAGCGGTTCTTCGGTTGGTGCTCGCAGAGATGGCGAAAGCTGTGCAGAGGTCTTGAGGGGCTCGGGGGTGGCTCTGCAGGGGTCCCAGGGTGATGGGCGCCAGGCACGGCAGCTCCGGGGTCACGGCAGCTCCGGAAGCTCCGGGGTCAGGTCTTCCATTTGTCCTCCCCAAGCCCTTAATTGGGGGTCCACGTCCCGCCCCCTGCGCATTGAGTTTCCCGGTGCGGTCTAACACGTCACCGCGAGAGGCGATCGCCGCGAGCTGATCTATGAGGACGATGGCGATCGGCAGGACTTCCTGCAGGTGCTGGCGCAGGCGCTGGATCGATTCGACGCGAAATGCCTGGCCTACTGCCTGATGGGCAGTCACTACAACTTGGTGCCATTTACCCGTGAAGGCAATCTGTCGCGGCTGATGCGTCAGCTCAACGGTGTCTACACCCAGGCCTACAACTTTGGCTCTGGTGGCTCTGGTGGCTCTGGGGTCTGGCTCTGGGGTCACAGGCTCTGGGGCTCTGGGGCTCTGGGGCTCTGGGGCAGGCGCTGGATCGATTCGACGCGCAATGCCTGGCCTACTGCCTGATGGGCAATCACTACCACTTGGTGCTATTTACCCGTGAAGGCAATCTGTCGCGGCTGATGCGTCAGCTCAACGGTGTCTACACCCAGGCCTACAACCGCCGCCACGGCAAGGTCGGCCACTTGTTCCAGGGGCGCTTCAAGGCCATCCTGGTCGACCGGGAGGCCTACTTGCTGGCCCTGTGCCGCTACGTCGAGCGCAACCCCGTGGCGGCGCATCTGGTTGAGCGTCCACAAGCATGGGCCTGGTCGAGCTGTCGTGCGCATCTGCTGATGGAGCCCACGCCGAGCTGGCTGGACAGCGACGGCCTGCTGAGCTTCGTGTTGGGTCGGGAATTGCGCAGCGCCGCAGATCGCCAGGACGCTGCACTGAGGTACCAGGAACTTGTGGATCAGGCCGTGGATGAGCCGCTTTGGGAGTCCGGTCTGCGTCAGCAGATCTACTTGGGGAGCGAGGAGTTCGTCGCGCGCATGCAGGCAAAGGCGGAACCCCGGAAGCTGAACCAGCTGGAAGTTCCGCTGGCGCAGCGCGCTGCTGCGCCGATGCTGAGTCTGGCGCAATGGCTGGCGCAGAGCGCTACCCGCGAACAGGCGTTCTGCGATGCCTACCGGCGGGGCGGCATGACGATGACGCAGATAGCGCGGGAGGCCGGCCTTTCGGTCACCCATGTCAGCCGCTTGATCCGGGCCGGGGAGGTGAAATGGCAGGCTTGATCGCGGTATGTGCGCCGATGCGCCGATGCGATCCCGACGCACAGACACCGACGCTCTCGATGTCCCTGATCGCATGAACCGAACCACCACCGAGGCCATCGACCTGGTCCGCGTAGCGGGTCAACGGTGGCGCTTGCCCCCGGAGAGCATTCGTGCAGTGTTGCCGGACGCCGTGTTCGCGGTCTGCGCGGAGCTGCGCGAGCGACGCATCGGCCATTGGCTGGTCGGAGGGACCACCCGCGATCTGCTGCTTCGGCGCGTACCGAACGACGTCGATATTGCCGTCGATTGCTCCTTCCAGGACCTGCGGACCTGCTACCCAGACTGGCAGGCGGTGAGCGGCGAGTTTGCCCATCTCGCCTACCGACTTTCCGGCTGGCAGGTGCAGTTGGTTCCGATGGCGACATTCGATCCTGCCTGCAATGAGGGTGTCGAGAATGAGCCAACGACTCGGCTGTTGCAGGACAGCGCCACACGCGACTTCACGCTGAACAGCCTGTACCTCGACCCATCCAGCGGCGAACTATTCGACCCGCACGGCGGCGTGCAAGACCTCCTGGCGGGCACGATCCGCTGCACGCCGGGCTCGCTTCGTTCGATGCCGACCCGCCCTGTCAATCTGCTGCGCGCCGTCCGGTTCGCCGCGCGCTTGGAGATGCAGCTTGCCGAGGAGCTGCAACTCGTCATCCAGGCGCAAGCCAACGAAGTGTTGCGACTCGATCCCTGGAGCATCGAACGCGAGCTGATGCTGACGCTGGGAAGCGGTCGGGCCGAGCGCGGTATGGGACTGTTGGCCGATCTCGGCCTGGCCAGGCATCTGCTGCCCAGCTGGTTTGAAGGCTCGGCGACCAGGGCCGAGCAGGCGCTGGCGCGGATGCGCTGCCTGGATCAGTGGCGCCGTCGACACGGACCTGCGAGCCCGGTCCTCGTTCTGGCCGCCTTGGCCACCGATCCACCCGAGGGCTATGAGCAGTCTGCTGCGGTTGCGGCACAGCCAGCCGTGCAAGCGGTGCAGGCCCGCATCGGCGATGTTTTCCCTTGGCTTCTACCTGACAACCCCTTGTTCGTGCGGCTCAGCCAGGTGCTGACCAGCCAGGCCCTGCTGACTTGGACACGCCCTGTCGACCACCGCAATTGGCCCTGGCCCCTGAAGCGGGAGGCATTGCGCCTGCTGCGTTGGCGCGAAACCCTTGGCGCGGAGCCACCGGGCACCGCCGTCATGGCCTATCGACGCCTGCGGGCAGGGAATGAAGATCCGAGCTCGACACTCCGGCGCCTTCGTTCGGGCCCGCGCTCGCCATTGCCGATGCAGACCGAGGCACAGGGCGCCCCGTACGCGGAGCTGCCTGTCTGTGCAGACTCGCTGGAGGAGGTGCTGCTGGGTCGCCGAATCGCAATGGGGCCAGAGACCAGCGAGTCGGCGCTGGTCTGCTTGGTTGCCTATTTGCGCCTGCAGGGCCATGAGATCGATCTGGCCCATCTCGAAACCGAGCTGCCGCTGGCCTTGGACGGCGTCAGCGCCAGCCAGTGGCAAAGGCTGTGCCGAACCCTCGATTTGCAGTCGGTCACCTGCGAGTCGCTGCCAGCGCGCGACGTCGCCTGCATGGTTCAGTTGTCGGATGGACGTTGCCTGCTGCTGTTGCCGACGGCAGCGAACGCGGCCGCAGCGTCCGAAACGGAGCGGCTTGCCTATGTTCCATGGCTCAGATCACCTTATCGCCTGATTGCCGATGGCGATCTGCTGAAGCATCCGCCGCGTTCGATGTACCCACTGCACGGGGAGGGGCGGTTGAGCCGTCTGGACCGGCCACCTCGACCGCTGGTTTTCCAGCTGTTGGACGCCGCGGGGTTGGATCTGCGCAGTGCCGCGGAAATGCCGGAGGCGATCCTGGAACTCGAAGAGTTGGTCGCGCGATGGCCTCAGCTACGCGCGGCACCCGAAGCGATGAGCGAACTAACGGTCGAGGCGCTACTGCGCTGTCACCGCAGCATGGGGGCGGCTGGATCTCCTTTCCATGGCTGCTACAGGCGCGTCGATCTTGAACGCTGTTCGCAGTTCTTGGATTGGCGGCGTGTGCCCGACGCCACGGCTGCCCTGCTGAAGCTCGCGGCTGGCATGCAACTCAAGGAGGATCGCGCCGGGCTGGCGCCTCAGCTCATCAGCCTGCTGATGGACTTCCTCAATATTCATCCATTCCACGACGGAAATCGCCGCGTGGCCATGGCTTTCGTCGACGCGACGCTGGCTCGGAGCCCGTGGCGAATCGATTGGAGTCGCATCAGCCGTCTGCAAATGCACTACTGGATTCGCTGCGCCAATGCCGGCCATTGCAAAGGCCTCGCGCAGGGCTTGATGGGCGCTTTCGTTCCAGCCCCGGGCCGATTCGCGCCGAGTTGAGGCGGGGTATTGCGTCGGATCGAGAATGCCATCGACTGCACCGAACACCTATGTCGTCCTCCATTGACTCCCTGTCGCGGTCGATCGCCGCAATGCGGCTCGCGCTGACATCAGCACGACCCCAGATCAAGCGACCCGATCGTCGTCCGGCCGGCCATACCAGACGCGCACCTGACGGCGGAACGGCACCAGGAGGGCAAGGCGCGCTTGCTGCGCTGCCTGCGCGCATTCAGGCGACCGCGGGGCTTGAGCCAGCCGCAAGGCGTGCAAGGGCGCTGCGCTACTTCGTCGAGGCCGTGCTGGTCGAGGAGTTCGGCAGCAACCTGCAGCTCGACGCCAGCTTCCATCAGCTGATTGATCGCGTGTGTCGGACGCTTGAGGCCGAGGGACAGGTTCAGTCTCTGCTCGAGCAAGCGGTCGACGAGCTTCTCGCAGTCTGAGAAAGACCTGTGCGGAAGTACCGGTGGATGTCTGGCCTTAGTCTGTCCACCCCCCGATCGCGGGGCTGGTAGACGCGCTTCTCGACTCCTGCACGTAACACTTACCGACACAATCCGCTCCGCGCCGATTCACGCAGCCTAAGAGCTGCCGCGGCGTGCCGCCGGCCCTTTGCCGCGGTTGATTCCAACTCAGGGGGAAGGCGCGATGTCGCCGGATGTGTCGCTACAACTCATGGCGCAGTTGCTGTGGAAGGCCGTGCTGGTCTCCGCACCGATGCTGCTAACCGTGCTGCTCGTTGGCCTCCTGGTCAGCGTACTGCAGGTGGTGACGCAGATCCAGGAAATGTCCCTGACCTTCATCCCCAAGCTGCTGGCTAGCGTGGTGGTGATGGTCGTAGCCGGGCCTTGGATGCTCAGCCAGCTGGTGAGCTATAGCGCATCGCTGATACGCGCCATCCCGCGCCTGGTTTGAGACCACGATGCTGCAGTTCGACCCGGCCTGGGCTTACGCCGCCTTGCTGCTCTGGCTGCGTCTGGCCAGCCTGCTGGTGCTAAGCCCGCTGGCGGCTGCCATCAAGGCGCCGATCGTCTTCTGGTTGCTGTTCACGCTGGCGCTGGCCGGCACACTGAGCGCGGCCCTGGGCCTGCGCACGCTGCCGCCGGCCGGGGCGCTTGGTCTGGTTCTCTCGGTGCTGGGCGAGGTCGGACTGGGCGCGCTGCTCGGGTTTGCTCTGCACTGCGCTTTTGCCGCCTGGCTGATGGCCGGTCGCCTGCTCGATGTTCAGATGGGCTTCGGCATGGCCACCATTCTTGACCCTATCAGCGGATCTCAGGCGCCAGTGATGGGCACCGCGCTGTCGCTGCTGGGCATGGCGGTGTTCTTCGGCGTCGAAGGGCATCAGATGCTGCTACGTGGCATCGCCTACTCGGTGCAGGCGGTGCCGCCGGGGGGGGCCTGGCAACTCGCCAACCCGCAGGAGCTGCTGCAGCCGGTGCTCGGGCTGTTCAGCGCCGGCCTGGTGGTGATGGGCCCGGTGATCTTCGTGCTGGTGATGCTCGAGATCGTGCTGGCGGTGACCTCGCGCGTGCTGCCGCAGATGAACGTGATGTTCGTCGGCATGCCCGTGAAGATCCTCGTCGGCTTCAGCGTGTTGGCGCTGGCGGCGCCGGCCATGGGCCCGGCGATGGCGCGCAGCTACCAGGCGATGTTCAGCTTCTGGCAGGGAGTACTGCGGTGAGTCGCGACCAGGACATGGACCGCAACGAAGAGGCCACGCCGCACAAGCGCGATGAGGCCCGTAAGCGCGGCCAGACAGCACGCAGTACCGATGCCGCGGCCTTCGCCGTGCTGGCGGTGGCCATGCTGGCCTGCGTCGCATTGGCCAAGGGCGCAGTGCAGGACATGGCCTTGCTGCTCGCCCGCGGCCTGGCTTTGCCACCGGGCGCGGTCGATGGGCCTGGCCTTGCGGCGCAGCTCGGCGGCGCGGGCCTGCAGCAGGCCCTGCTGGTGCTGGCACCGCTGCTGCTGGCGGTGCTGGTGGCGGTGCTGCTGATCGGCCTGCTGCAGACCGGTGGCCTGGTGTTCAGCAGCACGCCGCTGACGCCCGACTTCACGCGCCTGAACCCGGCCCAGGGTTTCAAGAAGTTCTTCTCCGTGCGCATCGTTTACGAGGCGACGAAAAGCAGCCTGAAGCTGCTCGCGCTGGGCGGCGCGGCGGCGCTGGCGGTGCAGGCGCTGCTGGGTGTGGCGCTGCAACTGCTTGGGCTGCCGGCCAAGGCCTTGCTGTTCCGTGTGCTCGAGGCCTCGGGCGGGCTGATGGCCAAGCTCTGCGCCGTGCTCTTGGTCTTCCTGCTCGTCGACCTGGTGTTCGTGCGCTGGGAGTTCGGCCGCCAGCTGCGCATGAGCCGCCGCGAGATGGAGGACGAGCACAAGAACCGCGAGGGCGACCCGCGCATCAAGAACCGCCAACGCGAGATCCGCCTGCAGTTCCTGCAGCGCGCGCGCTCGGTGCGCAATGTGCCGCAGGCCAGCTTGGTGGTGACGAACCCGACGCATATCGCGGTGGCGCTGCGCTACGAGCATGGCGTGACCCCCGCGCCGCAGCTGCTGGCCAAGGGGGCAGGAGCGCTGGCCCGCGAGATCCGCAAAGCGGCGCAGCAGGCCGGCGTGCCCATCGTGCACAGCCCGCGCCTGGCGCGGGCGCTCTACAAGGAAGTGGCGCAGGACGCCTACGTGCCCGAGCAGTGGTACCCGCCGGTGGCGCGCATCATGGTGTGGCTGCGCGCCGCGCGCGAGACCAAGGCCGCCCAACTGCGCACCGTGGGAGCGCCCGCATGAACGCGCTGCGCCGGGTCTTCGGCCCGCATTCCGACATCCTGCTGGTGGTCGCCGTGCTCGGCGTGTTGACCATCCTGTTCGCGCCCATCCCGGCTGGGCTGCTGGACTTCCTGATCCTGGCCAACGTCGGCTTCGCGCTGATGTTGCTGATGCTGACCTTCTACATGCATCGGCCGGTGGAGTTCTCGACCTTTCCCTCGCTGCTGCTGATCGCCACCTTGTTCCGCCTGGCGCTGAACGTGGCGGCGACGCGATTGATCCTGACCGACGCCAGCGCCGGCAAGGTGATCCAGGCGGTCGGCTCCTACGTGATCTCGGGCAATTTTGTGATCGGCCTGATCGTGTTCCTGATCCTGGTCGTCGTGCAGTACGTGGTGGTGACCAATGGCGCGCAGCGCGTCTCCGAGGTGGCGGCGCGCTTCACGCTGGACAGCATGCCCGGCCAGCAGATGAGCATCGATGCCGACCTGAACATGGGTTTCATCGACCAGGAGGAGGCTCAGAAGCGCCGCAAGGCCCTGGAGCGCCAGGCCGGCTTCTATGGCGCGATGGACGGCGCAAGCAAGTTCGTCAAGGGTGATGCCATCGCCGGCATCATCATCATGCTGATCAATATCGTTGGCGGCCTGATCATCGGCGTGATGCAGCGGGGCATGGGCTGGAGCGAGGCGCTGCAGACCTTCACGCTGCTGACCGTGGGCGACGGCATCGTTACGCAGATTCCGGCACTGGTGATCGCGGTGGGCACCGGCATCATCGTCACGCGCTCCGCATCCGATGCCAACCTCAGCGGCGAAGTGGTGCGGCAGCTGACCTCCTTCCCCAAAGCGATCTGGCTGGTGGTGGGTGCTCTGGCAGTGATGCTGATGCTGCCCGGTATTCCTGTGCTGCCGGTGCTGGCGGTTGCCGGGATCATGAGTTTGCTGGCGATGTTTGCCGGTTGGCAGAAGCGGCAGACCGCGGCCGGCGGCGGCGTCGACGAAGCCGGCAAGGACGAAGCGGGCGAGAGCAAGGCGGCGCCTCTGGTGCCGCGCGTCGAGCCCATCGAGGTGCGTATAGGCAGCCAGCTGGCTGCC
>Ga0164290_1001411_pt1 | contig 35716 bp, 30 predicted proteins | sample Micstemetagenome_FD_108782 | JGI IMG/M metagenome (GOLD analysis project Ga0164290, IMG submission 108782) | Contaminated culture microbial community from soil near Moab, Utah, USA - Microcoleus steenstrupii SON62 (Illumina Assembly) | ecosystem: Environmental > Terrestrial > Soil > Soil crust...
CGACATCCACTTCTTTGGCATCGAGCGGATGCATCCGTTTGATTCCCGCAAGTACAGCAAAGCGTTCGAAGAGCTGCAGAGGAGATTTCACCGTCGGCTTGATGCGCACGTGATAGCAGTCGACCGCCCGGCAACGTTCGAAGAACTAGCCTCCGTGCACAGCGGCGATTATCTGAGGCGCGTCCAGCGTTCTGATGTTTGCGCGGCTGCGCTTGAAATACCTGTTTTTCGGCGAGCTCCGGGTTGGTTGTTGCAGTGGCGGGTTGGGCGGCCCATGCGATGGGCCGCTCGAGGGACGGTCCTTGCGGCGTTCGCAGCAATCAAGCGCGGTTTGGCGTTCAACCTGTCAGGTGGTTATCACCACGCGAAACCCGACCAAGGAGAAGGATTCTGTCTGTATTCGGACATTGCCTTGGCGGTCCACGCTGTCCGCCGGGAAGAACACAGCGAAAGCGTAGCACGAATCGCGTACATCGATCTCGATGCACACCAGGGAAATGGCGTCTGCCATCAGTTCCTGGAAGATCGCGAAGTATTCATCTTCGACATGTACAACGCGATGAATTACCCTTGGTACGATCTCGTCGCGAAGCAGCGCATCGATTGCGATCTTCCTCTCCGCGGAGGGTGTGCCGGCGAGGAGTATCTTGAAACGCTTCGATCTCGTCTTCCGGGCTTTCTGGATTCGGTGACCACCACCCGGCCAGTCATGCTGGCGATTTACAACGCCGGCACCGACGTTTTTGTCGATGATCAACTCGGCGGACTGAATCTAAGCGCCGAGGAGGTGTTGGCTCGGGACCGATTTGTCATTCAGCAGTGTCGCGCGCGGCAGATTCCTTTGCTCATCGTGCCGAGCGGCGGGTACAGCAGCCAAAGCTATCGACTGATTGCGGACACGGTCGCCTCCTGCATCGATGCCGATGTGTAGAATGACGAGGTCAGGGCTACGGGCCACTGACACTCCGCCTACACCGTCAATTTCGCTCGATTTCTGCCGCCATGCTTCCTGCCATCAGCCAAGTCTGCAGCTTGAACTCGCCGTTTGACCGGGATCTCGAGGAGTACTCGGCGGGTAAATGCTCGACGGTCGAAGTGTGGTTCACGAAGCTCGAAACGTATCTCGAAACCCACACGCAGCGGGACGTGCGGGACTGGCTCGAACGTTTCGAAATGACGATGCCGGTTGCGTCGTATCAAGGTGGATTGCTTGCCAGCCAGGCCGACGCCCGCCGGGAAGCCTGGGACTTGTTCACCCGTCGGTTGGAACTTTGCGAGCAGCTGGATATCGGCACGATCGTGGTCGCTTGCGACGTGCCCCGTCCGCTCGATCAGCCGACGATCGAGCGCGTGCAGATGTCCCTCGTTCAAGTCGCTCAGGAGGCGGGAAAACGAGGTCGTCGCATCGCACTCGAGTTTCAGGCCGCTTCTTCGCTGGGGAACAACCTGCAAACGGCGGCCGCGCTCGTGCGCGAGGTGGGCAGCCCACACCTGGGCATTTGCTTCGACGCCTTTCATTTTTATGTCGGGCCGAGCAAGCCCGAGGATCTCGGCTATCTGACACCCGAAAACCTCTTTCATGTGCAGTTGTGCGATATTGCCGATACGCCGCGAGAGGTGGCCGCCGACCGTGATCGGATTCTGCCCGGAGAGGGAGATATCGCCCTGCCGCCCATCGTCGACCATCTGAAGCAAATCGGTTACACCGGCTGCGTGTCGCTGGAACTGATGAATCCCCAGCTTTGGCAGGTGCCGGCCCGGCAATTCGGCGAGATTGGCATGACGTGCCTGCGGAAGATGCTGGGGCAGGCTGCGATGTGATACAGCCGGTTCCTTGTAGCTGAATTCGTCAGAATTCAGAAGGCTTGGCAGGCGAGACGCTTCGATTCATCGATACGGGTTTGCCTATATTCTGGAAAATTCAGCTGCAAGCGATGATTCTCCGAATCTTTGCGAATTCAAGTACGTGTTAGCGGCGCTCGGCGTGGGCGCGGGGCTTGGGCGGCGGAACGGTCAGTTCCTCTGGCGGGCAGTTTTCCTTGGGTTTCGCCATTACCAGGGCATAGAGGGGAACCGCGATGGCTGCGCCGATCGTCGGCGCGACGAGATAGATCCACAGGCTAGTGGTGTTGCCCGATACGAGCGCCGGAGCCAGTGAGCGGGCAGGATTCATCGAAGCTCCGCAGATGGGCCCGGCGAACATTGCCTCCAGCGCGACGACGCCGCCGACCGCGATGCCGGCCATCAATCCTTGCTCTTTCGATCCGCAGGCCACGTTGAGCACGACGAACATCAGCAGTGCGGTCAGGACGATTTCGAGCGTGAACGACTGCATGTCGGACCCGGCGGGCAGTGTCGCGCCGAGGGTTGGATGCGGGCCGAGGCAGAGACGTAGCAGGACGCTGGCCAGGATCGCTCCTAGGATCTGGCTGCCGATGTAGAGCGGCACTTTCCGACCGGGGAACCGCTTGCCCAGCCAAAAGCCGAACGTGACGGCAGGATTGAGGTGAGCGCCCGAGATCTCGCCGAGCGTGTAGATCATGGCCATCACGATCAGGCCGAAGGTGAGCGCGATGCCGGGATGGGTGATCGCCCCGCCCGAGATGTCGTTGATGACAATGGCCCCGGTGCCAGCGAACACCAGGGCGAAGGTTCCGATCACTTCGGCGAGCAGTTTGTTCACGTCTGCGACTCGATGGCTTTACGAGGGAATGCGCGGCATTCTCATGAACACGAGAATCTGAACATGGTACTCGATTCAGGAACGTGCCGTCGATGCGGTGCGGCTAAGACCATTGCCCTGGCTCCAGTGCACTTGAAATCTTAAATATATTTCTATAAGATATAGCTCAATCTTCGCAAAACAAGTCACTGAACCAGTCTCTTTATGTCAACTGTTCGTCCCTTAGCAATGACGCGCAGTGCCTGCTGCATGAACGCGCGAAAAGGCCCAGATCGTTATGCTGGTGAAAAACCGGCGAGGTTTTTCACCAAGTTGGGGGCCCCTAGGGAGGGTTGCCGTGGTGAAAAACCCTCCCGGTTTTTCACCACCTGGAGTCGACGCCTCCGAAGCTCGACTGAAGCGGTGTCTCAGAGCAGTTTGGCGGAGGGGGCGATGTCACGCCCTTGGGAGCTAGGGCATCGGCTGGACGAAAGCGGACTGAATCGAAAGACCGTGCCCCAGATGGCGGACCAGTCGCGACGGAGAAGGGTTGTGAATCTTCCCGACTGTTTCGGCGTAAGGCGTTGCAGCAACGCGGGTTCGATATTTGAACCACTTGTGCGCAGGGGTTGTATTCTGCGTTAATTCGGCGGCCGGATTTAGGTGGCGGAACGCCGAATTGACGAACCTAGGCGGGGTGGCGGAGTCTGTCTAGAATGGCGGCTTCTTTGGCGGTCACGGGACGCGGCAAACGTGTCGATAACCACGATTTAAGACCGCACGACAACCGCAATCGACAGCGGTTGAGTTCGTCGCTCGAGCCGGTCCGCGGGTTGGTCGGCCGTTTCGCGTTTTGGAAGAGATTGTGGGAGGGTTACGTGCTTCGTTCGCATACCTGTGGCCAATTGCGCGTCGAACATGTGGGGCAGGAGGTGACGCTTTGCGGTTGGGTCGATACGAATCGCGACCAAGGCGGCATTGTGTTCATCGACCTGCGCGACCGCTATGGGAAGACACAGGTGGTATTTGACCCTGAAGGCGGCAAGCCACTGCTCGACCTCGCCAGCAAGCTGCGGAGCGAAGACGTTCTGAAAGTCACAGGAATCGTGGCGCATCGACCCGAAGGAACCACGAACCCTAAACTTGGAACCGGCGAGATTGAACTCCGCGCGAAGAAACTAGAACTACTCAACAAATCGCAGAGCGCTCCGTTCACGCCGACGCAGCAGGATCTGCCGGGCGAGGACCTGCGGCTGCAGTATCGCTATATCGATCTCCGCAGGCCGGAGATGCAGCGGCTGCTCAAGCTGCGCAGCGACATCATCATCGAGATGCGAAACTACTTCGCTGAGCATGATTTCCTGGATGTGGAGACGCCCATCCTCGGCCGCAGCACGCCCGAGGGAGCTCGCGACTATCTGGTGCCAAGTCGTGTGCACAACGGCATGTTCTATGCGCTGCCACAGTCGCCGCAGCTCTACAAGCAAATTCTGATGGTGGCTGGCTACGATCGCTACGTGCAGGTGGCCCGCTGCTTTCGCGACGAGGATCTGCGCGCCGACCGTCAGCCGGAGTTTACGCAGCTCGACCTGGAGATGTCGTTCGTCGATCAGGACGACGTGATGGGCATGATCGACGGCCTGATGCAGCGGCTGGCGAAGAAATTTTTGAATCTCGAATTGAAGCTGCCGCTGCCCAGAATGACCTGGGACGAAGCGATGGAGCGTTTCGGCCACGATGCACCCGACCTGCGTTATGGCTGCGAGCTGATCGACTGCACCGATCTGGCCGCACAATGCAGCTTCCGTGTCTTCCAAGAGACCGCGGCGGCGGGAAAGAAAGTCCGCGGGATTTGTGCGCCGGGCGGAGCGACCTTCTACAGCCGCAAGTTGATCGACGAGTTGACTGAGTTTGTCAAGCAGTTCGAAGCCAAGGGGCTGGCCTGGTTCCGCGTCGAGCCAGACGGGAAGCTTTGGTCGCCGATCAGCAAGAACTTCACGGATGAGCAGCTGGCGAAGTTCGCCGAGCGGATGCAAGCGAAGCCGGGGGACATCATGTTCTTCGTCGCCGACACTTGGGCAGTGAGCTGCAAGGCGTTGCACAACCTGCGGAAGCGGATCGGCGTCGATCTGAAGCTCTATGACCCGAAAGCGATGAACTTCTCGTGGGTCGTTGAGTTCCCGATGTTTGAGTACGACGCGGAAGAAGCACGGTGGGTATCGATGCACCATCCGTTCACGGCCCCGCGACCGCAGGACATTCCGCTCCTGGATGGTGATGCCGGCAAGTCGCGAGCAGTGGCCTACGACTTGGTCATCAATGGCAGCGAAGCGGGTGGTGGAACCATTCGAATTCACGACCGCGATACGCAGTCGAAAGTTTTCGGTCTGCTCGGCATCGACGAGGAAACAGCAAGGAACCGGTTCGGCTTTTTGCTGGAAGCGCTGCAAATGGGTGCTCCGCCGCACGGCGGCATTGCGCTGGGCATCGACCGCTGCGTGATGTTGTTCGGCGGGACTGACAGCATCCGCGAGGTGATTGCCTTCCCGAAGACCCAGAAGGCGACGGACCTTATGACCGGTGCGCCAAACCTGGTCGACACGAAGCAGCTGAAGGAGTTGGGCGTGAAAGTAGAGGCACAGGCAGCAAAGTAGTTTGAATGATCGTCCTTGGAGGGCTGGCTTGCCATGAGACCGATTGAATACAAGCTGCGGTATGAACAGGCTGTGGGGCCAGAGCTTAGAGCGATGTTCGAGGACGATCCGGATCTGGCCGAAGGTGACGGTTACTCCACATTACCAGCTCGCCGCGGAAAGAATCTCAAACTCTCGCCCGTCGAGAGGGAATTGCTTTCCAGCGTCGGGTTGCCGGAGAACGGCCCCATGCTGGCCTTCGAATTGAACGATCCGGAGCCGATCGAGGGAATTCCCCACTGCTTTCAAATCGGTAGCACACCGTTTGGCGACCCTGTTTGCCTGGACACGAAGACTCGGGAAGTCGTCTACTTCAACCACGATCGCGGTATGGAGCGAGTGCTGGTCAACAGCTCGCTAATGAAGCTGGCCGAATGCCTGGCAGTGTTTATGGAGCACTCCAATCTGCCACTGGATGGTGTCGAGCTGCACAAGCGGCGACTAGCGGCCTTGATTGAAGTCGACCCGGCGCTGGCATCGCAGGATAGTGTCTGGCGGCATGGATGACGGAAGGACAGCGACAACGCCTCGCACGAAATCAGCTTTCGAGGTTGAAGGGGCATGCAATTTAGACTGCGAACGCTGCTGATTCTGGTCACCGTCGTGGCGGTGATCTGTGCCACGTTCGTTGCTCCGTCCGAGATTGCGGTCCCAATCCTCGGCCTGATCCTTTGGATCTCACCCGTGTTGTGGCTGAGCGGAGCTTATGCTTGTCGGGGGCGGCGACAGGCGTTCTTTCTCGGCGGGATGGTTGCCGGAATAGCGCCCTATCTGGCCGCGGTGATTCTCAGCATCGCCTACTACGCCGAATGGATTGATGATGGCGATTGGCCGAACATCCTCGAGCAGGACGATGATCCGCTGGGTAAGTTCCGGGTCGCAGTGGCCGTTTACCTGCCGGGAGTTTGCAGCCTGATCGGCGGCGCCTTGAGTTGGTTCGCCTACCAGTATCAGAAGAGCACTGCTGTCGAGGACCAAGTGCCCAGCCTCGCCAGAGAGGAGGCTGAGGGAAATCCGTAAGCTTGGTGAACCGCTTTACTCGGTGATCGGGTCCTTCACCTTCTGCACGAAGTGCGGGCTTTTTCCGCTGGCCGACAGTTCCTGCGCCTTGGCTTCGGCTTGCTTTCGCTGCGTGAAGTCGTAGAGGGCGATCCGCTTCATGGACTGGTTGTAGACGCCCCAAAAGAGCTTCATGCGAGTGGGCTCGGCAGTCTTGGCCCGGCTCTTGCGTTTGGCGGGTGCCTTCTTGCCCTTCACTTTACCTTCAGCGCCTTCGGCAGACTCAAGCGCCTCTGCGGCTTCGGCTTCGGCTCGTAATTCCTTGCGATTGACGACTTTGCGTGCCATATCGAGTGCTGGTCCAGAAGAGAGACGTAATCGATTGGCCCCGTTCATCGGCGGGGCGGCGGGTATCTTAACGGATTTTGCGGAACGAAACCAGTTGCCCTTTCAGTAGTTCGAGCAATTTCGGCTGGGCCACGCAGATGGTAATTGAGCCAAGCTGTCGAAATGCCTGTCCGGTTGCTCCAGCGGGCAAGTCGCGGCGAGAATGAATCGCGAGAAGGGGATTGGATTTGGAACTCGACGACGAACTTTGCCTGTGCTTTCATGTCACGAAGCGGAAGGTCGTGAACTTCATCCGCGTCGAAAAGCCGCGGCGAGCTGCCCAACTGAGCGAATGCTTCGGTGCCGGCACCGGCTGCGGATGGTGTCGCCCTTACTTGCGGAAGTTGTTCGAGCAAGGCGTGGCGGGAGGACAGACCGAAGCTGATCTGCCGACATCGGAAGAGTATGCTCGGATGCGGAGCAAATATGTACTCGACGGAGGCGGCAAGCCTCCGGCGGGCGCGACACCCATTTCAAACCCATGAGTTCTGCGAGCGACGAACATGGATGGTCAGTTCGCGGTCGCGATCTTCAGGGCGATACGGCAGGCATTCTCGAACGCCTGAATATCCAACCGCTCCGCCGTTGTGTGCACGTTCATTTGGCCGCAACCAAGTGAGACGGTCGGGATGCCATGCGCATTGATCCAATTGGCATCGAGCCCGCCGTTGCTAACAGCCCGCACTGGCTCAAGACCAACAGCGGACACTGCGGCCTCAGCGATCTGCACACACTCACTTCGGCCGTCGAGCGCAAAGGACTCGTAGTCGAGTCGGCCATCAATTTTCACGCTGCCGCGCTTGCCGTCTGAACTTCTGACTTCCTTGGCGGCCCGTTGAAAAGCACGCTCAATCTCCCGAATGATGCGCTCCCGAAACTTCGGATCGTGGCTTCGGGCCTCGGCGCGGATGGTGACACGCTCGGTGACAACATTGGTGGCATCACCACCGTGAATGACTCCGATGTTCGTCGTACCCCGCTTAGTGCCTCGCTCAACAAGTCCATGCCAACCAGCGCGGTGTAGGTCAGCGATGGCAAGCGCTGCAATGGCGATCGCACTTACGCCTTTTTCAGGAGCAATCCCAGCGTGGCTGGCGATGCCCTCGATGGTGATCGCCATTCGGTAGCCACCCGTGGCGCCGATGGTGAGTTTATCCGCAGCTCCGCCATCCCAGTTGAATCCCATGGCCGGTTTGCCGAACTGGCTCTGCTGCATGTAACGTGCCCCGTGCAGCCCAACCTCTTCCTGCACGAACCAGCAGAAAGTTAGCGGCGGGTGAGGCAGGTTCTTCTCAAGGATCTCCAGTGCGGCTACAAGAATTGTTGCGGTCCCGGCTCGGTTATCAGCGCCTAACCCGGTACTGGGATCGCTCGAACGGACGAAATCTCCTTCGACTTTCGGTTTGCAGCCCACACAGATCGGTACCGTATCAAGATGCGCGGAGAGCAGCCTTCTGGCACCCTTCACTGTGCCTGGCAATTTGAGGATCAGATTGCCGATGCTGCCTTTCAGCGGCGAACGTATGTGGGCGTTGTCTGTCTTGATGGCATCCGCTGGAGCACCGGACGCGAGAAGCTTATCGCGCACATAGGAAGCCACGGCTTCCTCATCGCCGCTACGGCCCGGAATTGCCATCAGTTCAAGAACAAGTTGCCTGGCTCGGCTGAGGTTGGGTTCCACGATCGATCCTTGGGTTGCTTCGCGGGTAATTACGCCGATAGTATTCTGCAAACTTAACTGCGGGCATAGCCCGCTGCGTTCGACTCGGATTACGTCAACTGCCTATGAAAGTCTTCCTCGCCGGCATAATGCAAGGCTCTCACCTCGGGGCAGTCATGCACCATCAAGGCTATCGCGGCCGACTCCGAGAGTTGTTGAATCGGCACTGGCCCGATGCGGAAGTCTATGACCCGCTCGCGGATCACCAACAGTCGCTCGACTACGATGTCGACCAAGGCTGCGCGGTGTTCCTGCACCACAACCGGATGTGCAGTGAAACCGACGTGCTGATTGCCTTTGTGCCAGAAGCTTCGATGGGAACCGCGATCGAAATGTGGGAAGCTTGGAAGCACGGCCGCGTGGTCATCGCCATCAGCCCGCTCTCACATAATTGGGCGGTCCGTTACTGCAGCCATTTGCTGTTCCCGGACGTCGAATCGTTCGAAGCGGAAGTTATTAGCGGCGAGTTGCTCCAGAAGATTGGGGATCTTCAGACGCAAACGAAAAGCCGAGGCGAGTAGTCGCCCCGGCTCTCTGAGAACATTTCAATCGACTCACCAATCGCTTAACCTGCCATTGGGGCGCGTCGGTTAACATGCACAGGCAGGAGTCGGAAGCTTGGTCCAGCACCCAGCAGGGCTCCACCGACCGCAGCCGCGATCGACAGCACGAGACCACCGAGCGTCCACCAGGCAGCTTGGGTAGCAGTTTCCTGAGTCTGTTCGGCGGCCTGACGCTGAGCTTCAGGATCGTTTGCAGTAGCCTCCGCCTTCGATGCCCATTCGTCGATCTGCTCCTGCGAAACACCAGCTGCCTGAGCCATCTGCTGCCAGGTATCTTCCGAGGCACTCTGGCTCGCGGTGGCGCCCACGTCGGCCACTTGCATCATAGCTCCGAAGCCGGAGCTGATGCCGGAAGCGGCAAAGTACATCAGCATGGCGAAGGTAACGCCCCACATGATGATGCCGTGCACGATCGACTCGGTCTTCGTTTCGCCAACAACGCACTGGCTGGTAATCCACCCGCCGATGAACAGTGCGACGATTGTCGTAACAATCGCCCAAATCCCGGCTCCCATGCCCAACGTGCTGCCATCCACCGAATCGCTGGCCGTCAGACCGACGGCAGTTCCGAGGACCGTCAGCACTAGGCTCGTCGCGAGTGCCATCACAGCGCCGGCAATAATAGCTCCCCAGCCGACGCGGCTACCAACCTCCATCACGTCTTCGATACCAACATCTTGCCCCCGATCCCGGTCCTGATTCTTCGTGGCCATAGGAATGCCCCTTCAATAAGGTAGATATGTTCGTGAACGCGATGCTGTCTGAGCACCGCAACTCCCGAAATCTTCGCAAATTGGGTGCCTTCTCTTAAAAAGCCACTTATCCAAACCCGATTTAACTCGCAGGGGCAGATTGCCCGACCAGAATTGCGGGCCGGCTCGGGCGACACAAACTCAAGCAGGTGCATAGAATAAGGCTATGCAACCTATCCTTGACGCGACACCGCAGCAGCTCACCCATTGGCTGACCTCACACGGCCATCCTGGCTACCGGACGGCCCAGATTCGCAAATGGATCTTCGAAAAGCGAGCCGGCGACTTCAGCGAGATGTCGGACCTGCCAAAGAAGTTGCGCGAGGAACTCGCCGCCCATTGGCGACTCTGGACCGGTGAGATTGTTCGCCATCAAACCGCCCCAGACGGCACCGAAAAGCTGCTTCTTCAGTGGCCCGAAGGGGGTCGGATCGAATGCGTGCTGCTGCGTGACGGTGACCGCCGCAGCATCTGCATCAGCACGCAAGTCGGCTGTGCGATGGGATGCGTCTTCTGCGCGAGCGGTCTCGATGGCGTCGACCGTAACCTCACCACCGGCGAGATCGTCGAGCAGATGCTCCGCCTGCAACGGCTGCTCCCCTCCGACGAACGGATCGCCTACATCGTCGTGATGGGCATGGGTGAGCCCCTCGCGAATCTCGATAACCTGATGCCGGCTCTCGAAATCGCCAGCAGCGACACGGGCCTGGGCATCGGCCACCGCCGCATTACGATCAGCACCGTCGGCCTACCGAAACAGCTTGACCGCCTCAGTGAAACCGACCCGCGTTATCACTTGGCCGTCTCGCTGCATGCACCAAATAACGAGCTTCGAACTCAAATTGTCCCGGTGAACAAAGCGATTGGCATCGACGAAGTCCTCGCGGCCGCCGATCGATATTTCGACAAATCTGGCCGGCGGCTGACTTTCGAGTATGTACTGCTTGCCGACCTAAACGATCAGCCCGAGCACGCCCATCAGCTTGTTCAAATCCTCCGCAATCGCACCGCTTTGCTGAATGTGATTCCCTACAACCCAGTGGCTGGCCTGCCTTACAAAACGCCATCCGCCAACGCCATCCGCCGCTTCCGCGACATCCTGCTCGAGGGCGGGGTGAACGTGAAATTCAGGCAAAAAAAGGGTGGCGAAATCGATGCCGCCTGCGGCCAATTGCGCCGTTCAACTCCCGCGGAACCACTCGTTCAAATCAGCGTCAACTCGAATTGAACCGGTGACGATCTCCAGCGGAACGCTTCACGACGCTCCGCTAATCGTCTTGGGGTACCGGCATCTTAGCTCGTCGCCGGCTCAAATCCCTGGCAGCCGCTGATCGGTGTCACCACCAAGTGCAGCCCCGCATGCTGCGGGTGACCACATTCTTCGATCAGGTTCTCCGGCGCTTCGTGCGTTTGCCGGATCTGCATTAGCTGCTGCTCATGGCCGTTATGTTCGTGTTCGCCAAAGTGTGCGCAAAGGCCGCATTGGCCGTCATTTACATGCATCATGACTTTGCTCCCTGCAGTAAAGGCTTGCAGACATCAGTCCGCTCATTTACGTCCTTTCAGTTCGCAATCACTATGCCAGCCGTTGCGATTCCGCCCGGCAAATTCTGATTCCAGGTCCTGGGATTCCCTGCCGACAAGTCGGCAACTGCTGTTGACGCTCTTGAATCCCTCTTGCTAAAAGCCGCACTCTTATCTGGCGGGGGACTACGACTATTCCTGGCACTACCGCGGCCACAACCCGTGGGGCACTCGGCCCAATGAACACTGCTCGCGCACTTCGTGCGTCTACCGCTGCTGCCATCGCTTGGTTCGCGACGTCGCTCCTCGCTTCGTCGCTGCCGGCGGCTGAAACTGCGCCCGTCCAGTTTCCCGATCACCGTCTCGTGGCGCTTCCCGCGATGGGACCGGCCGGCGTCGCCTATGCCAGTGTGCCGGCTCAAAGCGTGGCGACACCTGGCGCTGCCGTCACCCCCGGCGTCTACGATCCCTACGCCTACCAGTGGCAACCGTCGCCGCTTGCGCGCTTCTTCGGTGTTGTTCCGGCTCAGGCCGTTGCACCAATCGGTCCGCCGATGACCGTCATGTCGCCGCCTGCTGGCGCCGCTCCTTACTACTCCTTCCAGCCGTCGACGACCGCCCCCATCCTCTCCACGCCAGGCACCGTGGTAGCACCTGTCGCACCGGTTCAGCCGTACTATCCGGTTCAACCACCGATGCAGATGCAGGGAGGAGCGAACTGCTTTCATCCCGGCCCGTATGCCGAAATCGGCGCCGTCTTCCTCGACCGCCGTAACGAAGCCCGCGACTTCGCCATCCTCGTCGACGACGATCCGCCGCTGAATACCGACAACAACTTGTTCCGCGTCAGCCAAGGCGACTTCAACTACGAAGTCGGCCCGCGTGCCGTGATCGGCTACGATTTCAACCAACGCGTCGCCTACGAAGCGATGTACTACGGCGTCTACACCTGGGACTGGGCCACCACTGTCACCGCCCCGGACGACGTCAACGTCGTCGGCGACCTGGGTTTGAATCCGGCCCTGGCATTTTTCAATGCCGACACCGCCACCGTGTCGCTTGACTCGAGCTTTCACAACTTCGAGCTCAACCGCATTGGCAGCTTCAACGACTGCGTCGCCTGGATCCTCGGTTTCCGCTACATCCGACTGACCGAGGAGTTCCGTCTGACCGCCACGGACGACGTCTTTCTGCCGGGAGCAACGACCAGCCGCTACAACGTCGACGTGACCAACAATCTGTACGGCGCGCAACTCGGGCTGCGACTCCGCCACATGATCGGCAACTTCAGCTACGACCTGATCGGCAAAGCCGGCGTGTACGCCAACTCGGCCGAACAGTCGCAGTTCGTCGGAACCGACGGCGGGGCAACCATCCGCGATTCCTCGACCAGCGGCACCGACGTCGCCTTCGTCGGCGACATCATGATGACCGGCCGCTACCACTTCTCGTCGGCCGTCGCCCTCCAAGGCGGCTACCAGGCGTTGTGGCTCAAGGGCGTCGCCTTGGCCACCGACCAACTCGACTTTAGCGACGCGGCTGGGGCAGGGGAGTTGCTCGACAACGACGGTGGCGTCTTCATTCACGGCGCCCATGCCGGCCTGCTGATCGTCTGGTAACGCCCGACCGCCGGCAGCCGCTCGGCCCGTTTGGGCAACACAACGATCTCGCTTCACAACGCTTCTGAACAGCCCCTGAACACCCCCCTGCAGAGGCTCATGCACACGGTTCCACAACCCCTTGCGCAGCGCGCGAATTGACGCGGGCGATTCTGGCCAAGCGACGCAAGCGGATGGTGCGCCGAAGCTTTGAGCAGAGCTTGCCGTAGTCAATTGCGAACTTACGCCAAAACGGGCCCCAAAAAATACAACACCTTTTCTGCGCAACGCTTCACCGGTGAACAGGGTCTGTTCAGCCCGTTTCACAACCCCTTTTTGCCGATCTCGCAACATCGCAAACGCTCCCAATCTCCTTTGAGCACCCTAAGCTGGCCAGCGGTCGACGAATCGTCACGCGCAGCAGATAGCGCCCAACGACGAGCAACTCGCCGCGGTAATTTGTTCGATTCAATATAATGAATATTGACAAGTTTGTCAATAGATTACAATTCAGATCTTCAGAGGCCAGACTGTTGCGTTCTCGTGCCGGGCAATCGATAATCGCGATCGTCGATCCGCACAAAATCAAGTCCTCAGCAAACACTCGTTGGAGCACCTTCGCATCATGGCTCAGATTCCCGTCGATCAACTCGCTCACCTGAACCTTTTCTATGGCATGAGCACTTCCGACCTGACTGCGATCGCCGGAGCGTGCACTGAGGTGAACTACGCGGCCGGAGAGGTCGTCTTCAACGAAGGCGATGTCTCGCGCGCCCTGTGGTTGCTGCTTGACGGCCGCGTCGAAGTCGACCTGAATGCCCCCAAAGCCGGCGAACGAGAAATCGCCGAACTCAACGCTCCCAGCATGTTCGGCGAGTCGAGCTTCTTTCACGCACACCCGCACAGCGCTACCGTGAAGACACTCACCCCGGTGCGTCTTCTGAAGCTCGACCGCCAGCGGTTCGATCAGCTAGTTAGCGAAGGAAACGAAGCTGCCCTGCGACTCGGCGTGAAGGCGGCCGAAATCATCGCCGGCCGGCTGTACCAGACTGACCGCTTTGTCGAGAAGCTGCTCGAATCGCAAGCCGACGCCAAGATCCACGCCGCCTACCGCCACCTCCGCGAAGGCCTCGGCCGCGAAGCCGAAAGCAGCGGCCCATTCATCGGTCTGGGAGCGAATTGGTCCTAACGAGGAAACGTCTCCTGGTTAGCGACGCTTCTCAGAAGCGTACGCTCCGTCCCAGGCTCCAGCCTGGGACGAAACTAACCCGAGGCTACCGCCTCGGCAGTCTCGCGCGAGGAGCCTGCCACACAAGCAGTACCGAGTACTCGGTACGGAGCACAACGCATCCGCCGACACTGACAAACGACTGCCAAAAACCTGTCTACTGGTTCCTCTGCGCAACAAAAAAGCACGGACCCGAATCGGGTCCGTGCTTTCTGTTTTCAATCCGGCCCGCGACCACCGGTCGCGGTTTTATGGGCGTTTCCTGGCGGAAACGCTACAGCATCTTCGCCAACATCGCCACGAGGTCAGCCGTGCGGGTGCTGTAGCCCCATTCGTTGTCGTACCACGACATGACCTTCACGAACTTGCCCTTGTCGCCGAGCACCAGGGTCCAGTCCGGCACGAAGATCGAGCTGCGCGGGTCGTGCACGATGTCAGCCGACACGATCGGGTCTTCGCAGTAGCCGAGGATGCCCTTTAGACCGCCTTGCTCGAGCGGCGTATCGGCGGCCTTCTTCACGGCGGCGTTCAGTTCGTCGACGGTCACTTCCTTCGCAAGGTTGGCGGTCAGGTCGACCACGCTGCCGGTCGGAACCGGAACGCGGAGGGCGAAGCCGGTCAGCTTCCCCTTCAAGGCCGGCAGCACTTCACCGACAGCCTTTGCGGCGCCGGTGCTGCTCGGGATGATGCTGACGGCTGCGGCGCGAGCGCGGTAGGCGTCGTCGTGCGGCAGATCCTGTAGACGCTGATCGTTCGTGTAGGCGTGAACGGTCGTCATCAGGCCGGTCTCGATGCCGAACGCTTCGTGAATCACCTTCGCCAGCGGGGCGAGGCAGTTCGTGGTGCAGCTGGCGTTCGAGATGAACTTCATGTCCTTGGTGATCTTGTCGTGATTCACGCCGATCACGCAGGTCAGGTCCGGCTTGTCCTTCGCAGGAGCCGACAACACGACCTTCTTCGCGCCAGCCGTCACGTGGCTGTCGTAGCCCGGCTTGCCGTCTTTCGCCCGGTTGGTGAAGCGGCCGGTGCTCTCGATGACGATGTCGACGCCCATATCCTTCCACGGCAGCTTTTCGGGGTTCGTTTCCTTCAGGACGCGAACCTTGTCGCCGTTGATGATCAGGTTGTTCTCGTCCGAGCTGACGTCGCCATCCCAGCGGCCGTGGGCGCTGTCGTACTTGAAGAGGGTGGCCAGCATGTCGGTGCTGGTCAGGTCGTTCACGGCGACCAGATCAAATTCCTGGCCGCGGCTCTTCAGCACGCGAGCCGTCAGACGCCCAATACGACCGAAACCGTTGATTGCAACCTTCACTGCCACTGTGGTGTCTCCTTCGACTCAATTCCCTGCCAAACGACGCGAACAGCGACTTATCCGCCGTAGCTGAATTCGCCAGAATTCAGACTGGCCGCCGCCGGCCATGCAGGCCAGCGCGGGGAAAGGATGCGGCGGCAAGTGCGAACGTGCGGCCGGTTCAAAGCCAGGCGTGGATTCCAGCGTGCGGAAAGAGTCGGCCTTGAACGGGCAAAGATGCGCTAATTCACGCGAATTATATCGGCGGAAAGAGGGCACAAAAAGGAGGCGTAGACCGCACAGAGAGCTGCCATCCTTCGAAAGTACTTTATGGAAAACGTTCGACCTTAGCTGGCACTCTGTGTCGTTGGCACTGCCGCTACTGTTGCGCCGCTTACCGCAGGGTCAGCCCATCTTCGTTCGACTCGAGCCAATTGCGGATACTCGTCAGCGGTACAGACCACTCCGAGATACGGTGTCCGTCTTCGTTGACGGTCACTCTCGGCCCAACGTGTTGATAAGGTTCGGCCGGATCGAATCGAGAATCTAATCGTTCTAGGAACAGCAGCGAGTTTTGAACGTAGAGCATCAAGCCGTCAAAACAAACCGGCCACCAGGGTAAAGGGCAACTGCTATGGGCTACACCTTTCATATCACTCGCGCCGAAGATCGGCTCGAAAGCGAATCGAACCCGATTTCCCTGGAGGATTGGCTTACGTTAGTCCGGCAGGATCCGGAAATGCGGATGGACGGCCATGCCGAAGCGGTCACGCCCGACGGCGTACTGCGAGTCGAGAGCCCTGGCTTGGCCGTCTGGATTGCGTATTCGAAGCATCTCGTGAATGGAAACATGGCTTGGTTCGACCACGATAACGGCGAAATCATCGTAAAGAATGCTGACGACGAAGTACGTGGCAAAATGAAAGAAATTGCCGCTCAACTGGCTGCGAAAGTGGTCGGCGATGATGGCGAAGTGTATTGAGCTACTCGTCGCAGTTGGCTACGGCGAAGCTATGCCAAAGGAGTAGCCACGGATCGAACACGGATTTACACGGACATCGTCATAGTTACGGGTTGCTACCTTCCTCTTCCTATCCGTGAGCGTCCGTGTTCCATCTGTGGCCAAATTGTCTCTTTCCGCGTGCTTAGCTCTGCTCAATCTGTACCAGCCGCTGCTTGGGCTGGGGCAGCGGGGCTTCGCGGCTGTCGATCCACTTTTCGGCTTCGTAGTGCTTGCCGTAGGTGCCGTAGTCGTTGAAGAAGAAGTACTTGGCGATGCGGTAGGCGAGGCTCTTTTCAGGAACCTCCGCGCCGGGGTTGTACTGGCTCGAGCGAAGCTGCATCGCTTCGAGTTCGGGGATCGCCTGCTGGCGGGCCGTCGTGTCTTTCGCGCCGTGGCGGTCGACGAGGTCCTTCAGCAGGTCGGGTCGCTCCAGCACGATGCAGCCGCGGGTGTGCTGGGCGGCAGTCTCCCGGAAGTCGCGGAGGAACTCGCTCTGCTGGAACACTTCTTTCAGCGGCCGCTCGTCGTAGATCGATTCCTTAGCGAACTGAATGATCGGGCAGGGCTCGATGTCCCCCCACGGACTGATGTGATGGGTGAAGCCGGTCGCGGCGGGGCAGAGGGCCTGCCCTTCGCCGTCGTAGTAGGCGTCGACAATCACGATCGGCTTCTTCGCCCGCATGTTCACGACGAACTTGCGACACTCCAACTGCTGCTCCGGCGTGAGCGACAGATCGGCCTTCGCATCGGGACCGACGGGGCGATAGATGTGGAACCAGGTGTAGAACACGCCCATCTCGATCAGCCGATCGAGCCACTTCTCGCTGAGCAGGTCGAAGTTGGTCTGGCAAAGGCTGGTGCAGACGCCCGTCATCACCTTGTGCTTCAGGCAATTTTGCAACCCCTGCATCGTCTTGCTGTACACCTCGGGTCGGCCGCGGCGCTCGTCGCTGACGATCTCGTTCCCTTCGACGCTGATGAGCGGCGTCACGTTGCCGACGCGCCGCAACTCGCGCGCGACTTCGTCGGTAATGAAGTGGCCGTTGGTGAACACCTGGAAGTAGCAGTCGGGATGGGCCCGGAAGATTTCCAAAATCTCCGGGTGCATGAACGGCTCGCCGCCGAGGATGCCGAAGAACGAGTTGCCCATCGCCTTCGCCTCGGTGATGAGCCGGTTCATCGCGGCGACTTCGATCTTCGACTGCTTCGCCGCCACATCGACCCAGCACCCCTGGCAGCGCAGATTGCAGGAGTTGATGACCGAGATGTACAGGAACGGCGGAAAAAACTCGCCCCGTTTCAGACGAGCCTTATGCCGCTGAACCGAGCGGACGCCCTTGAGGCCAAAGTTCCAGGCGAGCTTCCACACGAGTCGCTTGTCGGTTTCGAGCAGCAAACGCTTGGCGAGACGCAGGTACATGGCGGGCGGCGGGTGGGCGGGGGTGGTGGTTTGATCCTCGGCTTTATTGTAACCGGCGTTTGCGGGGCTGGCAGCGATTGGGCCGCCCGGAAATCCGAATGTCGAACTTCAAATGTCGAGGGAATGACGAACGTCAAAGCTCGAAACAGCCCATCGCCGTACTGCATTGTTGCGGCGAATTAGTGCTTTAATTTTCGGGCTTGAACTTTCCATCGACATTTGAATTTCGACCTTCGTCATTTCCCAACCGCGCGCCCCCGCCAATCGCTCTTGCCGCCTCGCGGCGGGTTTCGTACAAGTCGCCTCACAGGGCAGACTGCGCGCTGCGGCCGTTCGGCCCACCTTATCTTGCAGCGCGCTGAGGCAAAGGAAAGGACTTGTATGCGCTCACGCCGATCGCTTGGCAAACGTTTGGGGATGGAGAAGTTGGAGACCCGCGATCTGATGGCGGGGAACGTCACTGCGGCCGTCCGCGGCGGCGTTCTGGAAATCACGGGTGACGCGGTCGATAACGGCATCGCGGTGGCCTACAACGCCACGACTCAGCGGTTTGAGGTGACTGGTCTCGCCACCACGGGGGGAGCGACCAAAATCAACGGCTTCGATACGTCGGTAACTGGCAATGTGCAGTCGTTCTCGGGTGTGACACACGTCCGCATCCGCACCAACGCGGGCGACGACCTCGTTCAACTCGGAACCGCCGCCAATCCGAACCTCGATATCAACGGCTGGCTGAACATTCAGACCGGCGCCGGGAACGACACAGTGATTGCCGGCCAGGCCGGTGGTGCGGCGGGAGGCACAGGGCCGGTGGCGATGTCGGTTGATGTGGCCAGCCACGTCTCGATCTTCACCGACATTGGCAACGACGTCATCAAGCTTGCCAACTTCCACACAGACCGCAACCTGACCATCAACATGGCGGCTGGGGATGACAAGTTCCTGATGCCGACGTCGGTCGTGCTGGGCGGCGCTACCAGTCCGACGAACTTCCCCGTGCGAGTCGATGGCAACTTCGGCCTGCAGATGGCTGCCGGCAACGACGAGGTGGAAGTGCTCAACCTGGTGGCCGAAGGGGATCTGCGGATCCGCGATACGAGTGGTATCTCGAGCATCGACGTGCGCGGTGTCTCGTCTGGACGGACAGTCGAAGTCTCCACATGGTCACAGAACGATGAGATTCTGATGGACGGCGTGACGGCGAAGTATGTCGCGGTTTCCAGCGGCCACGGCAACGACACGGTGGTACTGCGCAATGTCTCGACCCGCCGTTTAGGTGTCGGCCTGAATAATGGCAACGACAAGCTGACGCTCGGTGCAGTCGATGTGAGCCAGGCGACGCTGCTCGACGGTTCGTCCGGGAACGACGTGCTGGTGCTGGAAGCAGGGAATCAGCTCCGCGGCAAGATCGCCAAAAGCTTCGGCTAATCTGAAGTCCAGGGGAGCGCAATGTGGTCCGCAACAACCAGTCTGCGGACCCGTCCTGGAAATAGTTGTTTTGTCGCGATCCGCTTCTCTATATTGATCAGGCTTCTCTCACTCATCCTGGGAGCCTGGTCATGGCGGTGCGCATCGACTGCGAAAAGTGCGGCTACAAGTATAAGCTGAAGGACGAGCTGGCCGGCCGCAAGGTTAAGTGCAAGATCTGCCAGAACGTCTTTGTCGTCCCCGCTCTGCCGCCGGAAGGCGTGGAAGTCTCGAAGGGGGGCAGCGTGATGTACCGCCACGAGGAGCGGAAGCGAGACTTCGATTTCGCGATCGGCGACGAGCAGACCATCGAAGCGATCGGCCAGCATATCGCCCGGCACTTAGGCCCCGTCGAGAACGTGTTGCATGAGTTGATCTCGGACCTGGTGCATATCGATGTGCACGTCGTCGATCCGATGCCCGAGCGTCCGTATTACACGCTCGTGACCAGCGGCATGAGCGACCGCCCGATGACCACCCCGCCAGATGCCGAGAGCTCGAAGTATGCCGAGTTGATGATCTCGCTTCCGTCCAACTGGCCGCTCACGCAGGAAGCCTTTGAGCAGCACGAGAACTTCTGGCCGATCCACATGCTGAAGTTTCTCGCGCGCTTTCCGCACGAGTACGAAACATGGCTTGGCTGGGGACACACCATTCCCAACGGCGATCCGCCTGAACCCTTCGCCGACAACACGGCCTATTGCTGTGCGCTGCTGCTTTCGCCCGCGCTCGCCCCGCAGGAGTTCCGAGAGCTGAAGCTCGACGACGAACGCACCGTCAGCTTTTACTCGCTCGTGCCGATCTACCAGGAAGAGATGGACTTCAAGCTGAAAAAAGGGACCGACGCGCTGGTCGATCGATTCGCGAAGAATGGCGTGACGGAACTATTGGACCTGAACCGGCCGAACGTCTGCAAAAAGAAGGGCTGGTGGTAGCTGATCGCGGCGGCAACTTACTTGTCGTCGCCCGTATCGAGCACTGCCATGAAGGCCTTCTGCGGAATTTCAACGCTGCCGATGGCCTTCATCCGCTTCTTGCCTTCTTTCTGCTTCGCCCACAGCTTGCGCTTGCGGGTGATGTCGCCGCCGTAGCATTTGGCGGTCACGTTTTTGCTCATCGCCGGCTTCGTTTCGCGGGCGATAATCCGGCTGCCGATGGCCGCTTGGATCGCCACCTCGAACATGTGCCGCGAGATTTCTTCTTTCAGGCGTTTACAAACGCCGCGGCCTCGGCGGTCGGCATCGTGGCGATGGCAGATGATGGCGAGCGCATCCACCTTGTTGCCATTCACCAGGATGTCGAGCCGTGCCAGATCGGCAGCCTGATAGCCGACAAGTTCGTAGTCCATGGTGCCGTAGCCGCGCGTGGCGCTTTTCAGCTTGTCGTGCAGGTCGTAGATCACTTCCGCAAGCGGCATGTCGTAGACGAGCATGGTCCGCGTCGCCGACAAGTACTCCGTCCGCACCTGCACGCCGCGACGCTCCTGGCAAAGCTGCATCACCGTGCCGATGTACTCGGACGGCTGAATCAGGCTGACGCGCACAATCGGCTGGCGGAATTCTTCGATCTGCCCCGGATCAGGCACGTCCTGCGGCTTGTGCACTTCAATGGTTTCGCCATTGCGCAGGAGCACTTCGTACGTGACGTTCGGCGCCGTCTGCACCAGGTCGATGTCGCTTTCCTGCTCGAGTCGCTGCTGGATGATCTCCATATGCAGCAGTCCCAGGAAGCCGCAGCGGAAGCCGAAGCCGAGCGCCTCGCTCGTCTCGGGCTCGAACTCGAAGCTGGGATCGTTGATGTGCAATTTTTCCAGCGCATCGCGCAGCTCGGTAAATTCCTGACCATCCGAAGGATACAAACCGCAATACACCATCCGCTTGGGCGGCTTATAGCCCGGCAGCGGCGCAGCGGCCTTCTCGCCGGGGATGGTCACCGTATCGCCGATGTGCACGGCATCGAGCGATTTAATGTTGCCGGTGAGATAACCCACCTGGCCGGCATGCAGCGAACCGACCGACACCGCCTTGGGCATGAATTGGCCGACTTCCTGCACCTCGTAATTCATTTCCTTGTTCAGGAAGCGAACCTTTTGCCCTCGCTCGATCGTGCCTTCCATGATTCGCACATAGATCACCGCGCCGCGATAGTCGTCGTAGTGCGAGTCAAAAAGCATCGCCTGCAGCGTGCCGTTCGGATCGCCTGACGGCGGCGGGATGCGGTCAATCACGGCGTCGAGCAGTTCTTTAATGCCAATCCCGCTCTTGGCGCTGCATGGAATCGCTTCAGTAGCGTCGATGGCCAGTGTCTGCTCCATCTCGTGAGCGACTTCGTCGGGGCGAGCGTGCGGCAGGTCGATCTTGTTGATCGCCGGCACGATGGTCAGCCCCGCATTCATCGCCGCGAAAGCATTGGCCAGAGTCTGGGCTTCGACGCCCTGGCTGGCATCGACCACCAGGATGGCTCCCTCGCAACAAGCGAGTGAACGGGATACCTCGTAGTGGAAGTCGACGTGGCCGGGGGTGTCGATCAGGTTCAGTTCGTACTCAATGCCATCGCGAATGTAGTGCAGGACAACGGCCCGGGCCTTGATCGTAATGCCTCGCTGCCGCTCCAATTCCATGTCGTCGAGCAGCTGCTCCTTCATCTCCCGCTTGGTCACCGTGCCGGTGAATTCCAGCAGCCGATCGGCCAGGGTGCTCTTGCCGTGGTCGATGTGGGCAATGATGCAGAAGTTGCGGATGTTTTTCGGGTCGATGGGCATAGCAGTGTATTGTTTCGGCCGATCGGCGAGCGGCAAATCGGGTGGCGCCGAAGTGCGGGCGGCTGGCTCTGGCTTCTGGTCGATTCGGAGGGCTCGCGCGGCAGGCCCGGCGGACAGTGAGACCGAACCTATCTGCCAGCAAAGCTTTAAGACGCTGGCTGGCTCGCGGGCCGGATCAGGCGCTGCATGCGGTCGATTCGCGCGATACCCGCCGCCCCGATAAAGCCCGCATCCCCCTCCAGGAGCGCAAAATCGATGGTAGTCCGCTGGGCGGGAATGGGGAAGGCGTGTTGGCGGACGACCGTGCGGATGGTCTCCAGGAATTTGCGGCCCAGCGGCGTGTCAGAACCTCCGAAATTCATCGCCCCACCGAGCACCACCGCCCCCGGGTCAATCGTGTGCATCAGGCTGACGATCCCGAAGCCCAGGTACCTGGCCAATTCATCGATCACCTCGTTCGCCAGGGCGTCGCCGGCGTCGGCCGCTTGGGCAATGAGCAACCCCGTCAGGTGATGATCTTCGTCAATCAACCCAGCCAGACTGCTCTTTCGCCCCTCGGCAATCAATTCCGTCGTGCGCTTGATCAACGCGGTGGCGCTGCAGTAGGCCTCGAGGTGTCCGGGTTGGCCACATGGGCACATTCTCGCATTCGGATTGCAGTCGATGATGATATGTCCGCACTCGCTGCCGCAGCTGTTCTCGCCGTCGATCGACAGGTCGCCGATGATGATGCCGCCGCCGACGCCCGTTCCCAGCGTCAGCAGCACGATGCTGTGGAACTGTCGGCCCCGACCCACCCAGAACTCACCGTACGCGGCCGCATTCGCGTCGTTCGCATAGGAGGTTGGCAGCGAGAACTCATTGAAAACCGCGTTCTTAATCGGAAAATTGAACCAGTGCGGCAGATTGTGCGGCTCGAGGATCATCCCATTGGGAATGTCCATCGTGCCGGGAGTCGCCAGACCAACCGCGGAGATTTGGCTCTGTGCGATGCCCGTATCGCCGAGCATGTCGAGCACAGCGGCGCGGGTCCGCCGCACGCCATCCTGCGGCCCGCGCTCCTCGAACGTGGGAATCTGCCCCTTTGCAAGCGGACGGCCGAGATCGTCCACCACGCCGTACTTGATATTCGTCCCGCCCACATCGATGCCCAGGAAAAGCGGCAACTTGGCATCAGCGAGGGAAAGCAGGGGATAGTGCGTGGTCATTCGCGCAACAGTTCAGATCAAGGACATACGGCCGGGCCACGCCGAAATATACGAATAATGGCCCGTTTCCTCCATAGGCGGAGACGCCTTGCCTCCCCTCGCTATGATGAAAGATCTATTTCGACCGCGAGAAAGCAACTGCACTCATGCTCGACATCCTTGTCATCGCTCCCCATCCCGACGACGCCGAACTGGGCTGCGCCGGCGCCATTCTGAAGTTCAAGGCCGAGGGTCTAAAGGTCGGCATCCTCGACCTGACGAGTGGCGAGCCCACGCCGTTCGGCACGCTTGAGATTCGCACGAAAGAGACCGCTGCTGCAACGGAGATCCTGGGCATCGATTGGCGAGGCAACCTGGGCCTCCCCAATCGCCGGCTCGAAGCAACGCTCGAGGCTCGCCATCAGCTGGCCGCCAAATTCCGAGAACTACGTCCCAAATGGCTATTGGCCCCTTACTGGGTCGACGCCCACCCCGACCATGTTGCGGCTACGGAATTGGTCGAAGCGGCCCGCTTCTGGTCGAAGCTCACGAAGTCCGACATGCCCGGCGAACCATGGCATCCCCGCCGCATCTTCAATTACTACTGCGTCCATCTCAAGATGAATGCCCAGCCAGCTTTCATTCTCGATATCAGCGACTATTGGGAAAAGAAGCTGGCATCGATTCGCTGCTATCACAGCCAGTTCATCGAAGGGCGACCCCAGGAACCGCCGACCTTTCTGGATCAACTCCGCGACGAAGCGGCCTACTGGGGCAAATCGATCGGCGTGCGCTACGGCGAGCCTTTCACCAGCCGCGAGCCGATCGGCATGAACAGCATGACCTCGCTGATCTGACTGTCAGCCCCTTAGCCGGGGTGTAACACGCCCCGGAGATCCGCGGATTGATCCAGCAATCTTCGAAGTGGTATGCAGCAAACTCTGCAATCTCGCGCGATATCAGTGTCAACTCGCTCTTCTCCGGAGCCTGGTTAGGCTCCGGCTAATCGTTTCTTATCTGAGCGCCCTAAAAACTGGAGAGCTTGCGGCGAGTCTTCCGATAACACAGACGCTACCGGCAGTTTCCGCCGGTTCGCGCTCGGCTAGGAACTCGCATGCATTCTTCCAGGAAATGCCGCATCCCGCTGCTGCTCGCCATAATGGCGAGTTGGCTGCTAGCAGGCTGCGCTGCGTTTCCCGACCGGATGGTGCAGCCGATTTACCACAATCCGTTTCCGCAGCTTCATAAGGTTGCGGTGCTGCCGTTCTACAACCAAAGCGACGAGCCCACGGTCGATGGCGAACAGGTTGCGATCGCCTACTACAACGAACTGCAAGCAATCCCGGGGTTCGAAGTGGTGCCCGTCGGAGTAGCGAAGCAGATGCTGATTGCCAGCCGAATGGAACCGCGCACCGGAGCCGATTTTCAGCAACTAGCACGGCTAATGAACGTCGATGCAGTGCTCGTTGGTTCGGTGACCGACTTTTCGCCTTACTACCCACCGCGGATGGGTATCGCGGTCGATTGGTACGCAGCCAACCCCGGTTTTCATCCGGTCCCTGCCGGATATGGTCTGCCCTGGGGCACCGCGGAAGAAGAATACATCCCCAGCCAACTGGTGCGAGAAGCCGAATTTGCGCTCGCACGAGAGCAACTCAAAACGCAATCGCCACCACCGCCTGAGCTGGGGCATGCTCGGGTTTCGCAGGCATCGCACGAAGCGGCAGTTGCTGGCACGAAGACGGGCGCTGCTGGCATCGGTGGCTTGATGGAAGGCCATGGTGAAGGGAGCGTAGAAGTGGGAGCGCCGCTGCCACCAGCCTGGCCCGATCCGCGAGGATTTGTGCCCCCTCCGCCGAGTCCTGAACGACCGCCCCTGCGACCTCAGCACGAGCCGATTATCACGCACACCCGGATTTATCACGGCGAAGAAGCAGAGTTTACCCAGCGGTTATCGACCTACTACTACTTCCGCGACGATGCCCGCTTCGGCGGTTGGCAGGCGTATCTTCAGCGCCCCGACGATTTCATTCGATTTTGTTGCCACATGCACCTGACTGAAACGTTGGCAGCGAGAGGTGGGGCAGGGGAGTCCCGAGTCGTGTGGCGTTGGCCGATCGGCCGATATGAGCGGTAACCGGAATCGGGCACTCGGGCGTTCTTCGCCAGCGGAAAGGTGCCCGTCCTTGTCGCCAGGCCAATGCTTGCTGCCAGCAGACGATTGCAGTCGAAGGCGGCTCTACCCAGGTCCAGGAAAGGTTGCTCCGTGACGCAGGACATCAATGTGCTCGCACTGGTCAAAGGGGAAGAGCGCTACATTTTTCTATTCGACGATCAGCGTCGCAGCGAAGCGTTGCGCACGCTCGGCCGATTTGCATCGAACCCGGAACTCAGCTTCAGCTGGTACGACGCGGCCGTACTGAGCCAGCGCATCCGCCAGACGGTGCCAGAAGGTAAAGCAGAAGAAACTTCGACTCGCACGCCCGTGCAGCCGCGCACCCAGCCGCGATTCACTCTGCCTCTGCCAGCCGATCATCCGGCGATTGAACACGGTAGCGAAGACGAGATCGCCTGACGCGCGCTAATTATTCGGAGGCGAATCGGTCTCTGAAGACATGGCCTGAAGTGATGCCAATCGTCAATCACTTCGGCTGTGAGGAGGTTGTGGAGTGCAGTCCGCAATCGGTCAATTCCTTCGCTTCCTTAGCGTCGAGCGAAACGCATCGCCGCTGACGATCAAGTCGTACCGCGAAGATCTTACCGCGCTCGCCGACTACTTGACCGAGGCCTACGGCCGTTCGCCGGAACCTTCGGAGATTACGCCGCTCGACCTGCGCGGCTATGTCTCGGCGCTGCATGAAGCTGGTTACGCCAAAACATCGATCTCGCGTCGCCTGGCTTCGTTACGGACCTTCTATAAGTTTGCCCAGCGCGAGTCGCTGGCTGGCTCCAACCCAGCAAAGCCGCTGCGCAATCCGCGTCCGGATCGGAACCTGCCGCACTTCCTTTCCTCGCAGGAGATTGGCAAACTGCTCGAAGCGCCGCCCGCAGGTTCGGCGCTCGGCTTGCGCGACCGAGCCATTTTGGAAGTGATGTACTCGGCTGGTCTGCGCGTAGGAGAGTTGGTCGGGATCAACGACGGAGATGTTGATCTGCCGCAAGGCCTGGTGCGGGTCCGCGGTAAAGGTCGACGAGAGCGTTTTGCCCCGCTAGGCACCTTCGCCCTGAAAGCGATTCAACGCTGGACGAAAGTCCGGCCTGCGCATCCTAAAGAGCCAGCCGGTGCGCTGCGCCCGCTGTTCACCAACCGCTTCGGTCGCCGGCTGACGACTCGCAGCGTTGCGCGGATGCTTGAAAAGCATCTCAAGCTGACCGGCCTGGACCTGCGAACAACGCCGCACACGTTGCGACACAGCTTCGCTACGCACTTGCTCGACCGTGGCGCCGACATTCGGAGCGTTCAGGAACTATTGGGGCATAAGAGCCTTGTGACGACTCAAATCTACACCCACGTGAGCACAGCCGGGCTGCGGGCCGCCTATGATCGGGCACATCCCCGCGCAAAAACCGGGGGACGGACGAACCGCTCAGCAGAAAACGATTCTTGAAACCGCCGCATAACCGCGACGGTATTAGGTAGTGCCCTAGACCAGGCCCTTTTTTACGGCCCAAACGGCAGCTTCGGTGCGATCGCCTGCTTCCAGCTTCCGCAGGATGTTCTGCACGTGCTCTTTCACTGTTTCGATACTGATATCGAGTGAGCGGCCGATCTCACGATTGCTAAGACCCAGCGCGACGTGCCGCAGTACTTGTACTTCGCGGTTGGTCAGCGGGATGTCCTCGTCATAGGTCGGACGGCGACGGGCCATCGTGTTTTTCACCCGCCCCATCACGCTTTCTGTGTCCGGCGGAAGTCCGGTGTGAGCTCGCTGAATGGCACTCACAACCTCTTCCCTCGGAGCCCCCTTCATCACGTAGCCAGCCGCCCCAAGAGCGACAGCGCGCGCGACGTAAGTCGGGTTCTCATGCCCCGTGAACATCACCACCTTCGACCGCGGCGACCGGTCCAGGATGCGTTCCAAAGCCTCAAGGCCATCGGTATCCGGCATCCGAATGTCAAGCAGAACGACATCGGGATGAAGCTTCATCGCCAGCTCAATCGCCTGGTTGCCAGTGGCGGCCTCGCCGACGATCTGCACATCAGAACCTTGCAGCATTGCCGCGACGCCGGCGCGGACCACTTCGTGATCGTCAGCAATCAGCAGATTGATGGTCATAGCAATCCTTGAGGTGGATCCGTAGGGCTTCGGCAGGTAGACGCCTAAAGGCAGATCCGACAGGATGTTCTGTTACGGCACAAATCTTAGAAAAAAATCTTACTCCCGTAAACCAGGAGGACCATTTTTCCACCCGTAACTGTTCAACATCCTACTATTCAGAGGGGAAATAGCCAGTGCGTGGCTCGTAGCTTTGGGGCCACAAGTCCATTGAAGCACAAACGTAAGTGGCTGCAATAACATACGTTACAAATTCATCCCCCAGGCGTTGACTAACGGAAAAGCAAGCTGTTTTGCGGCAAATGTCTCGCCGATGCCACACGTTGACGGAATCAAACGGTGACGTAGATAAACTACGACCGTTGTCCGCGCAAAGATATTTGGCACCTGGTAGAGCAACGCAAACCCCTGCGGCGGCTGGCTTTCGAACGTCCAGCGACGACCAGGACGAGTCATAAGTGGTGGATACATGAAAAGTGGTAACCTGCTCTTGGTCGATGACGACCGCTTGCTTCTCGAATCCATGTCGCAGTGGTTGCGAGAGCAGGGCTTCCAGGTTCATTCCGCTGGCAGCCGCGCAGAGGCTGTGGCAATTGCGTCTACCGAGCCACTCGACTTGGTGCTGTCGGACATTCGTCTTTCGGATGGAGACGGATTCGAAGTCTTGGCCTGGTGCCGAAAAAATAAACCGGATCTGACCGTGATCCTGCTCACTGGCTATGGCAGCGTCGATACGGCGATCGATGCCTTGCGCGCCGGCGCTTTCGACCTGCTCACCAAACCGCTCATCGATGATGAGTTGCTCCTGGCAATCGAGCGCGCGCTCACTCAGCGCGAGGTGCTCGAGGAAAACCAGAAACTGAAGGCGCAGCTGGACCTTCGCTTTGGGCTGGAGAACATTGTTGGCCACGATCATCGAATGCTCAAAGTGTTCGACATGGTCGACCGAATTGCCGATACGAGGGCGACGGTCCTCGTAACAGGCGAAAGCGGCACCGGTAAGTCGCTACTTGCCCGAGCCATTCACCGTCGCAGTTCGCGACGCGATCAGCCGTTTGTGGAAGTTGCCTGCGGAGCGATGCCCGAGACGCTGCTCGAAAGCGAACTTTTCGGTCATGCCGCCGGAGCGTTTACCGGAGCGGTCGGCGACAAAATCGGCAAATTCACGCAGGCAAATAAAGGCACGATCTTCCTCGACGAGATCGGGACTTCCTCGGCCGGTTTGCAAGTAAAGCTGCTGAGAGTGTTGCAAGAACTGGAGTTCGAACCCGTCGGCAGCACGAAGACGCAAAAGGTCGACACTCGCGTGATCCTGGCCACAAACGAGAACCTCGGGAAAGCCGTCGCCGAAGGCCGATTCCGACAGGACTTGTTCTATCGTATCAACGTCATCAATATCGAATTGCCTTCGCTGCGCGAGCGCCTGGCGGACATTCAGCAATTGGCCATGCATTTTCTCAGCCGTACCTGCGAAGAGGCGGGCAAGATGATGCACGGCTTCACGGACGAAGCGCTACAGGTGATGCAGCGCTATAACTGGCCTGGAAACGTACGCGAACTGCAGAACGTTGTCGAACGGGCAGTGCTGCTCGGGCGAGGGCCGAAGATCCTTGTGGAGGACCTGCCAAGTTCACTCACGCTCGGTCAGCCGGTCGGCATGGAGCAGTTGACCGGCAAGGCCCTTAAAGAAGCGCTCGAAGCGCCGGAGCGGGCGATCATCCTCGAAATGCTACAGAAGCACGACTGGAATCGCAACGCGACAGCCGACGCTTTGGGCATTAACCGGACGACACTCTACAAGAAGATGAAGCGGCTGGGGCTCGACAAGCCGATTCACACGGCATCGTAAACGACCGACGGCACAGGCCGGCCGATCGCCGTGAATTTGCAGCGTTGGAATCGTCAAGCTTGCAGCCAAGCCGGCGATTGGCCAGCTTTAGGCAGTTCGATGATGCGGACGCTCCGCACATCGCCAATCTTCTTTACCTCTTCGATCGCTTCTGCCGGCGGAATGCCGTCGAGGTTGAGCACCCCGATTGCTTCCTGGCCCGGAGCGTTTCGGCCCACCGACATCTGAGCAATGTTCACCTTGTGATTGCCGAAGATGGTACCCACCTTGCCGATGATCCCTGGCACGTCGTTGTGGGTGAAGATGAGCAGCACACCGTCGAGGTAGGCCTCCAGGCGATGATCGCCCAGGCGAATCAGTCGCGGCATGTTATTGCCGAATAGCGTCCCACTGGCGACACACTTCTGCTTGCCGCTGATCACTTCGGCACGAACGGACGAGCTGAAGGCGCCCATGTCGCTCGTCGATTCCTCGGAAAGATGGATGCCCCGTTCCCGCAGCAGGACTTCCGAGTTCACGCCGTTCACTTCTTCTTCGAGAGCCCGTTCCAGGAGCCCGGCGCAGAACGCCGCAGTCAGTAGCTTCGTGTTCTTTTGCGTCACTTCGCCGCGATACTGCAAATTGCAGCCTTCAATCGCACCACCATGCCACTGCGAGAGCAGCAGGCCCAGCCGATACGAAAGCTCCATATAGCCGCGGATGGCTTGCAATGTTTTCGGATCGACCGACGCCATGTTCACAGCATGGCGAACTTCGCCCGTGGTGAAGAAATTGACGAGCAGCTGTACGGCTTCGATCGCCACTTGCGTTTGAGCTTCTTCGGTGCTGGCGCCTAGGTGCGGCGTGCAGATAACGTTCGGCATGTTGTAGAGCGGGCTGCTCGTATTCGGCTCTTCCTTGAACACATCGAGCGCCACGCCGCCGAGCTTGCCGCTCTTCAGGCCTTCAACGAGGGCTTCTTCGTTGTAGATACCGCCGCGGGCGCAGTTGATCAGTCGCACGCCGGGCTTCATCATCTCGATCTCTTTGAGACCGATCAGATTCTCGGTCTCGGGAGTGAGCGGCGTGTGCACGGTGAGGTAATCGATTCGAGGCAGCATGTCGTGAACTTTCTCGACACGTTCAATCCCGAGTTTCGCCGCCTGTTCAGTCGACATGAACGGATCGTAGCCAATCACGCGCATCTGAAACGCGATCGCTCGCTTGGCGACTTCCTGACCAATTCGCCCCAGCCCCACGACGCCGAGCGTCTTGTCGGCGAGCTGCGTGCCCATGAACGTTTTGCGGTCCCACTTTCCTTCGCGGAGCTTCTGAAAGGCTTCGGCCACGCGACGTGACAGAGCACACATCAGCGTGAAGGCGTGTTCGGCCGTGCTGAGCGTGTTGCCGGTCGGCGTGTTCATCACAACGATGCCCAGCCGAGTCGCCGCGTTCTTGTCGATGTTGTCGGTTCCCACGCCGGCGCGGGCGATGGCCCTCATCCGGCGGTTGTTCTCGAGCGATTCGGCCGTGATCGTCACGCCGCTGCGACAAATGGCGCCATCAAACTCGGCGAGGGCCTCGCGGAGCGCGTCCCCCTTCAGACCCGTGCGAACCTCGTACTCGATCCCCGGCGCCGCGGCCAGCATGTCGAGACCTTCTTTAGCAATCGAATCCAGAACGATAATGCGTGCCATGAGCTCTACGAGTCCAGCAATGTCGAAAGAAGGTGAAAAATAGGACCTTGATAACGTGACCGTCGGGACTGGCGGGCCCATCGACGTCTCCGCGACGTCGATATGTCACCACCGTTCAGGACGCACGCGACTGCGACCTGACAACGACAGAAGCAGCCGCCGTTAGCCGTTCGCCGCTTGAAACTCTCGCATGAACTGAGCGAGCGATTCGACACCAGCCCGTGGCATGGCGTTGTAGATCGAAGCCCGAATGCCGCCCACGCTGCGGTGCCCCTTCAAACCGTCGAGGCCGCGCTGCTCCCCTTCAGAGCAGAACTTCTTCTCGAGGGCCTCACTCGGCAGACGGAATGTCACATTCATCAGCGAGCGATTCGCCGGCTGGGCGTGACCGCGATAGAAGCCACCGCTGCCATCGATCACGTCGTACAGCAGCTTGGCCTTCTCCTTGTTCAGCTGATGCATACGGTCGAGGCCGCCGATGTCGTCCTTGAGCCAACGCAGTACCAGGCCCATCAGGTAGATGGCGAAGGTCGGCGGCGTGTTGTACAGCGAGTCTTCCTTGACGTGATTCTTGTAGTTGAGATAGCCAGGCAGCGAGTCCTGGGAACGAGCCAGAAGGTCATCCCGAATAATGACGGCCGTAACCCCGGCCGGCCCGGCGTTCTTCTGGGCACAGGCGTAGATCAAGCCGTACTTCTCCACAGGCAGTTTGCGATAGAGGAAGTCCGACGAGGCGTCGATCACCAGCGGCGAATTGCCGGTGTCCGGCTCGCTGTGGAACTGCACGCCCTGGATCGTTTCGTTCGTGCACAGATACGTGTAAGCGGCGTTCGGATTGAGCTTCAACTCGCTACCCGGCAATCGGTCGAAGTTCGTGGCTTTGCCATCCCAGACGACGTTGGTCTGTCCTTCACGCTTCGCCTCGTCCAGTGCCATCTTGCTCCACGAGCCAGTGATCAGATACTCGGCCGGCTGCGACTGACCGCGAAGCAGGTTCATCGGGATCATAGAGAACTGCAACCGCGAACCACCCTGCAGAAACAAGACGTGGTAGTTATCGGGAATGCCCAGCAGGGCCTTCAGGTTCCGCTTGGCCTCGGCAAGGATGTCGAGGAAGCCCTGGCTGCGGTGGCTCATCTCGAGCACGCTCATGCCATAGCCGGGGAGCGACACCAGCTCTCGCTGAGCCTGCTCAAGCACCGGCAATGGGAGCACGGCAGGTCCGGGGGAGAAGTTGTAAACCCGATCGGTCGCAGTCGTCGTCGACATCGCAATCCTCGCAAAGTGCCCCGCCGCAAGCCCGACAGGGGCGGCCCAGGGAACCCGTGATTGTAAGCCCCGTCCTGAAAAACCGGTAGGTGGCCAACCGCACTCCGTTGAGAGACAAGGGGTCACCAAAAGACCCAATCCAATACGCGAAACGGTCCGGCCGAACGTCGCTGAGAAGGAGCGATTGCCACGAAAGAAGTTCGCAGCCGAAGACGTTTTACGGCGACTTGTTTAGACGCCAGCAGTCTGCCATTCCTGCAATTGCAGGCGAGCACCGTCGTGCAGATAGATCCGCTGGCCGCCGCGATTCGCCGCGTTGTTCTGGGCCGCCGTAACCCGCTGCAACAGACGGCTGGCGGTATCGTCGCTCTGGGCGGTCGCCAAACCGATACTGGCGGTCAGGGGCAGCGGCTGCGAACCGTGGGTCAATTGGCAACGCGCGAGGGCCTGCTGCAATCGACGGGCGATCGACAGGCCATCTTCGAAACCCGCGGTCGGCAGCATCACGCTGAACGAGTCGTCGTCGAACCGGGCCAGGTGATCCATGTCGCGAACCGAAGCCTGGAGCAATCGCCCAACGGCTTTGAGTGCGAAATCGCCGGCGTCTTCGCCACGCTTTTTGACGATCTTTGCCCAACCGTCGACCTGCACCATCATCACCAGGATCGGCGAGCCGCCTCGCTTGTACTCGTCCAGCCGCCGCTCGAGATCCTCATAGAACGCGGCATGTGTCGATAGGCCGGTGACCGGATCTTTCTCGTGTGAGTGGACGGCTTCGGACGGTGCGGTTTCCCAAACTCCTGCCGACGCTGCAGCGGCCTGTTCAGGCTGGGAGGTTTTCCATTCCCCCTCAATGCCGGGCTGCAACTTTTCGCCCCCTGCCGATTCCCAAGTACCGCTGACGCCTTGCGAAGCCGGAACGACGCCGCGCTCGAACGGCCGCAGTTCGCCCGACTCGGGTCCCTGACCGCGGGCGGCCGGCTTCAAACGATTCTCTTCCGCCGACTGTTTGTCCTCGGCAATCTTCTTGAGGAACTCCGTGGCGTCGGCGACGAACGGTTTGAACGACTCTCCGTCGTGATAATGTCCCTGGTTTCGCCCGGCCTTCTTGCTGCAATAAAGGGCCGCATCCGCCCGGGCCACCGCGCGCTCGCCGGGTTCCTGACCGATGATTTCGGCCATGCCGGCACTCGCAGTAACTCGGAGGACCTTTCCCTCGAAGCGGATGTGCAAGGCACTGATCGCCGAACGAGTCCGCTCGGCCGCTCGAACCCCGCCGGGGATGGATTCACCGCGGAGAAGCACGGCGAACTCCTCGCCGCCGTAGCGGCAGACGATGTGATCCTTACCGGCCGTTTCCTTAAGTTGCCGCGCGACTGCCTTGAGAACTTCGTCGCCCGCTTTGTGGCCGTGCGTGTCGTTGAACTTCTTGAAGTAGTCAACGTCGAGCATCATGATGCACGCCGACTGGCCGCTTTGCTGTTCTTCCGTGCAGCGCTCGAGTTCTTCGTCGAAAGCGCGGCGGTTGAAGATTCCGGTCAACGCGTCGGTGCGAGCTTCTGTGATGTAGCACTCGATCGTTCGGGCCTGGTCGTCCATCTTCTTCTCGGCGGTGACCAGCTGCTGCTGCATCTGCTCGTTGGCTTCCACCAGGCGATTGACCGAAGCCATGATCGCTTCGAGGTTGCCAGCATCGGCGTTGTTCAACTCGTCATTGATGGCCTGCACCTTCGTATGGTGCTCGCCGACTTGAGCCGCGACTCGTGCGGTGATCGCGTGAACCTGATTGAGCAGGTTCTTCGCCTTCTGATGAGCCGCCTGCCGCTCGGTCGACATCTGCTCCTGGTCATCGGCCGGTTGTTGCTGCGTGGCCGCTACAGCTGGGGTTCGCTTGAAATGTCCAAACCACCATCCCGCCGCGAAGCCTGACAGGCTCGCAGTACCGGCAACGGCGATCTCGAACAGTGGCGACATGATTCCTCGAAAAGCGACCGGGCGATTGGAGGCCTACGCGTGTGTGCAAAATTTGCGACACCCAAGGGTAGGTTGCTGACTTTGCGAGTCAAAAAACCGGGGGAAACCCTTGAGAGATTCCGTCAACCATCCTGCCGGAGGGTCAGGCAGTAAGGGACGCGCGGATTGTGCCGTAGAGATCGGCGATGAAGGCGTACGAACGGTCAGCCGAATTAGTACCGCATATCAGGGCGCGGGTTGGTCGCCGTGGTTGTACCACCGTAGGTGCCGCCCGTCCCGTATACATTGGAAGCTTGGCGGCTCAACGAATTGATCCGTTCTGCCAGTTGTGGCTGGAACTGGTTGATCTGATAGGCCCGTTGATAATTGGCCAGGGCCTGGGCGTAGTCTCCCGACTGCTCGCGGATCCGTCCAAGCGCTGCGTGCGCGCGCCAGTTGTTCGGGTTCATCTGTAGCGATTCTGCGAGCTGGGTTTCGGCCGTCTTGCGATCGCCGTATTCCTCATGCAGGCGAGCGAGCTCGACGCGGGCGTCGGCCAGGGTTGGATTCGTCGCCACCCACTGGCGGAGCATCCCAAACGCTTCATCCGTCCGATTCGTTTCCGTCAGCAAAACTGCCATGCCGCGGCGGCAGTCGACGTGGTTCGGATTGATGTCGAGTGCCTGGCGATAGAGCGACTCCGCCGAAGCCAGCGAGGCACTGTCTTTGTTCTGCACACCGACGCGGTGATAGGTCGCGGCCAGGTTGTAATAGGCATCAGCATTCGTACGATCGGCGGCCAGTGCAGACTGGAACCGTTGTACCGCCACGTTGTACTGACCTTGCTGAAAATAGCGGACGCCGTCGACGTTCCGCCCATTGGCCACCATCCCGCAGCCTGAAAACGTAGCCACGCACCCGAGCAGCAGGCACCACCAGACGGGCGAAAATCTCGGGCTCGGGGTGTAAGTCACAGGCTGGGTCCTTCGCAGAGCATCCTTCAGCGGGCGGCGTCGACGGTGACCGTTGGGGACACCGCCGAAGCGGCGGGGTTCGCCGGCTGGAGAGCGCGCCAGGGGAAGCGCGGAGAAGGTACCTGCGGCTCGGGATTTGGGGCAACCCCGAAAAGCAAAAACGGGGTAGTCGCTTGGACGACTACCCCGTCCCGGACGGACCGTGGGTCTGAACCGCATTTATAAGAAGGCTCGGGCCAGGATCTAGCCAGCGACGGTGCCTGGGGTCGGATCGGCAGCGGCTTCTGGATTGAGGGCAGGTGCTTCGGGGCTCACCCGCACATATCCGAGTCCGCGGATCACTTCGAGAATCTCGCTGCAGGTCGGGAACATGCGCCCGCTGCTTCGTTTATAAGCGTCCAGGGCGTGCATGAATTCGATCTCGTCTCCCGAGTAATCCCGCTCGCAAGTGGTGGGATCGATC
>Ga0164290_1001412_pt1 | contig 35622 bp, 33 predicted proteins | sample Micstemetagenome_FD_108782 | JGI IMG/M metagenome (GOLD analysis project Ga0164290, IMG submission 108782) | Contaminated culture microbial community from soil near Moab, Utah, USA - Microcoleus steenstrupii SON62 (Illumina Assembly) | ecosystem: Environmental > Terrestrial > Soil > Soil crust...
ATCGCCGCTTCCGCGAGCCTGCGCCAGGCCTTGTCCCGCATGGTGTCGGAAGCCACCGACCGGCTGGGGGTGAGCGATGCCGAGGGCCGGCCCATCGGCGCAATCGGCATTTCCGATCTGCTGCGCCGATGAGAACGCAGGCGCGGGCGCTCGCGGCCGAACCCCTGTTCTGGGCCGCGCTCGGCTTCGCCCTGATGGTGCTGGCGATGCCGGCGAGCAAGCCCGTCTTCGCCGCCCTTTTCCCGGAACTGGACCGGCCCTTCTACGAGCAGGATTCCTTCTTCGGGCTGGTGCTGGCGCATCTGGGCATCGTGGCGGCATCGAGCATCGCCGCCACGGCGATCGCGCTTTCCGCCGGCATCTTCGTGACCCGTCCGGCGGGGGTGGAGTTCCGGGCCATGACGGAGTCGATCGTCGCGCTCGGACAGACGTTTCCGCCTGTCGCCGTCCTCGCGCTGGCGGTGCCCCTGACCGGGTTCGGCACCACCCCGGCGCTGATCGCCCTCACCCTCTACGGGTTGCTGCCGATCCTGCAGAATACCCTCGCGGGTCTCGCTTCCGTGCCGGGGGAGGTGCGCGATGCCGGGCGGGGCATGGGCATGACCGGCGCGCAGATCCTGCTGCGGCTCGAACTCCCCCTCGCCGCGCCGGTGATCCTGGCCGGCATCCGAACCTCGGTTGTCATCAATGTCGGCACGGCGACGATCGCCTCGACGGTCGGCGCCAGGACGCTCGGACTGCCGATCATCGTCGGGCTGAACGGGTCCAACCTCGCCTATGTACTGCAGGGCGCCGCCCTCGTCGGCCTGCTGGGCGTGCTGCTGGACCTCGCCTTCGCCCGCGGCCTGCGGGGCTTGCGGCAGTGGCGGCCGCCGGCCTGACCGGGCGTGTTCAAGCGGGGCCCGAAATCCTCTAGGGTCCGCCGCAGTCAGTCGAGGAGCCTTGGGTCGCATGAAGCTCGCGGTCGTTCCGGTCACCGCCTTTCAGCAGAACTGTTCGATCTTCTGGGACGAGGAAACGCGCGTCGGCGCGGTGGTCGACCCGGGCGGCGACCTCGACCGCCTGATGCAGGTGGTGGAGGAGAACGGCATCAGGCTGGAGAAGATCCTGATCACCCACGGCCACCTGGATCATGCCGGCGGCACGGCCGAGCTCGCAGAGCAGCTCAGCCTGCCGATCGAGGGGCCGCATCGCGACGATCAGTTCTGGATCGACCGCATGCAGGCCTCGGCCGAACGCTACGGTTTTCCGCCGGTCCGCCCCTTCACGCCCGACCGCTGGCTCGAGCATGGCGACAAGGTGACCGTGGGGCCGTTCATTTTCGATGTCGTGCATTGTCCGGGCCATACCCCGGGGCATGTGGTCTTCGTCAACGACGCGGCGCGTTTCGCCTTCGTGGGCGACGTGCTGTTCCGCAGTTCCATCGGCCGCACGGACTTCCCCAGGGGCAACCACGAGGATCTGATCAGTTCGATCCGCAACCGCCTGTTCCCCCTCGGCGACGACATCCAGTTCGTGCCCGGCCACGGCCAGCTCTCGACCTTCGGCTGGGAGCGCAAGACCAATCCCTTCGTCAGCGACCTCGCGGTGGGTGAAGCCTGAGAGGGGCACTGTGATCTCCGGCACAGGGGACGCGGGCGTGGCCCTGCAATAATCTGCCGGCGGAGCCGCCGCTCCCGGCCGGATCCGCCATCGCCGGGCCTGATCGCAAGCAGAGGAGACGAGCCTTGAGCGACCTGCTCGGAACACTGTTCGGATCGTCCGCCTTCATGCCGCACGGATACTGCCTGCTGTGGCAGACCGACCTGCTCGCGACGCATGCGATCAGCGATCTTTCGATCGCCGCCGCGTATTTCTCCATACCGGCCGCGCTCTACTGGTTCGCGCAGCAGCGCCCGGACATCGAATTCCGCTCCCTCGCCCTTCTCTTCACCGCCTTCATCTTCGGATGCGGCCTGACCCATCTCGCCGGCCTCGCGACGCTCTGGTACCCCTGGTATGGCCTGGAGGCGCTGGTCAAGGTCGGCACCGCGGGGGTTTCGGTGGTGACCGCGGTCGTCCTGTGGCGGGCGCTGCCGCAGGCGCTGCTGCTGCCTTCGCCGGCACAGCTGCGGGCGACGAACCAGGAACTGGAGAGGGAGATCGCGCGGCGGCGCGCCGTCGAGGCCGAGCTTCGCGCCATGCAGGCCGAACTCGAGGAAAAGGTACAGGAGCGCACCCAGGCCCTGGCCAAGGCGATGCGCCTCGCCGATACGGCACGCGAGCGGGCCGAGAAGGCCGATCGCGCCAAGTCCACCTTCGTCGCCCAGATGAGCCACGACCTGCGCACGCCGCTGAATTCCATCATCGGATTCTCCGATGTGCTGCGCACCGGCATCCTGGGTCCGCTGGCCAATCCCCGGCATGTCGAATACGTCGAATACATCAACCTCTCCGGACATCACCTCCTGGAGCTGATCGACGACCTGCTCGACCTCGCGCGGATCGAGGCCGGACGGGTGGAGATCCGCCCCGAGCCGATCGAGATCGCCCCCTTCATCGAGCATCGGCTGCGCATGATCGCACCGAAGGCGGCGGAAAAGGCGATGACGCTGAGCGACGACACCACCGCCGCCCCGACCGTCATCACCGCCGACCGCAAGGTGCTGCGGCGGATCATCGACAACCTCCTCTCCAACGCGGTGAAGTACACGCCGCAGGGCGGACGGGTGGCTGTTCGGGTCTGGACCGACTCCACGGCCGCATATATCGAGGTCGCGGACAGCGGCCCGGGCATTCCCGAGCACGAGGTGCCGCGCATGTTCGCCGCCTTCGGACGCAGCCGCGAGGCCGTGCGCAAGCACGAGGGAACCGGTCTCGGCCTCACCATCGTGAAGTCGCTCAGCCAATTGCATGGCGGTGGCATCGAACTGAAGGCCGCTTCGCTCGGCGGCCTGGCCGCGGTTGTGTCGCTGCCGCTCCAGCCGGCGGGCTAGACCCGATGCGCCGCCAGATGCTGGGCCAGCAGGCGGGTGACGGCGCCGGCATCCTGATCGGTGATGAAATGTCCGATCCCGGCCAGCACCTCGAAGCGATATTGCGCATCCACCTGCGCGCGCGTGCCCTCCGCCGCCAGGGGCCCCACCGATTCGTCGGCATCGCCCCAGAGGTAGAGCACGGGGACCCGGATGCGGCCGAGCTGGACCCGCAAGCCCTGCTGCGCACGATACCAGGCGAGCGCCGCCTCCATCGCCGGGGCGCTTCCCAGGACGCCGACATAGTCTTCGATCGCCGCGGGCGGCACCTGCGCGGCCGCCAGGTTGCGGCGCAGGCGGCGGGCATCGTCGGCCAGGAGCAGGCCGGCCGTCGCCGGGTCGAGGAAGGCGCGATGATGCCGCGAGCGATGCTTCTGGTCGCCGTCGGGCGCCTGCAGCGCGGCGGCGAAGGCGACGGGGTGCGGCCGCGACAGGATGTTGAGGCTGGCGAGGCGGCCGGGATGCCGGTCGGCGACGCCCCAGGCCACCTGCCCGCCCCAGTCGTGCCCGACGAGGTGAAAGCGGCCCTCCTCGCGCCCGGCGGCTGCGGCGAGATCCAGCACGTCGGCCACCAGCCGGTCGTAGTGGTAGTTGGCGAGATCGGCCGGATCGGGCCGGGCGCCGGGCGAATAGCCCCGCTGGTCCGGCGCCAGCACGCGATAGCCGGCGGCGGCCAGTGCCGGCACCTGCTCGCGCCAGGTGTGGCGTGACTGCGGAAAGCCGTGCAACAGCACCACCAGCGGCCCTTCGGGCGGGCCTTCCAGCCAGGCATCGAAGACGAGCCCGCTTCGCGTCGTCAGCCGCTCGAGCGTCGGCATGCATTCCTCCCGGGCGCTTCTCCGGCGGCGACTCTAGCCCTGCCGGCAACAATGCGCCGGAATATTCCGGCGGTCGCGGGCATCGGCGCCCTCACCGTCGGCGAAGATGATGTCGGAGCCGCGATCATCATCCTGCTGGGCGCGGTCGTCGCCTTCGCGCCCTTGGTGAACTGCTCGGCGGCAGGGATGATCGCGGACGGGGGCTGCGACGATTCACGCCTGCCGGATCGAGGGCGCGACCAGTTCGGCCATCTCGCGCATCAGTTCGATCGCCCGCTCCCCCTCCTCGGCCGATTCCGCCGGCAGGGCGGCGCCGGCGATGGCGAAGATGCTCTCCGGCAGCGGTTCGGGCAGCCGGCCGGCGCCCTGCAAGGCGCCGATCAGCGCTCCCAGTACCGTGGCATTGGCCCGGTGCCAGGCGGTCAGCGTGTCGAGCCGCTCGACGATACGGTTCCAGTCCTCGTCCTTCACGTGGGGGTATCCTCCCTGCGGCCGGGCGGCGCGTCGGTGTCGACGGCGCTTGAACCTTCGAAGCGATATCGGCTAGCAATCAGCCGCGCGGCCGGGAACGGCCCGCATCCCGGCCGACGGATACCCGGCCGGCCTTTCGACTGCAGTTCCCGGAGGGGTGGCCGAGTGGTTTAAGGCACCGGTCTTGAAAACCGGCGTGGGTGCAAGCTCACCGTGGGTTCGAATCCCACCCCCTCCGCCATCTCCGGGCCCCCGCGGCGGCCGATGGTCAGCGCAGCCCCCTGCTGGGGATGATCAGATACTTCTCGCCCGTGGCGCGCTTGTTGTAGGCGGCGATCACCTCGGGCTTCAATGCCTCGAACAGCGAGATCTCGGCCGTGTAGCGGCTGGCGAAAGTGGTCTTCAGCTCTGCCATCACGCGCTCGCGCAGCTTCTGGGCGGCCTCCGGGCCGATCTTGATCAGGAAGTAGGTCAAGAGCCAGCCGCCGACGCCCCAGGCCATGCCGGCGCGGCGCTCGATCTCGACCGCACGGGTGTCGAGGCTGCCATAGACATAGACCTGCTTGTGGGTGGTGGAGCCGTAGCGGTTGTAGCTCGTGGCGGTGCGATTGGCGGCCGCTTCCATCGCGTTCAGGATCTGCCCGGCGAGCTTGCCGCCGCCGATGGCATCGAAGGCGATGGTTGCGCCCGTCTGCACCAGCGCCTCGGTCAAGTCATCGACGAAAGTCGCGGCGCTGCTGTCGACGACATGCACGGCGCCGATGTCGCGCAGCAGCTTCGCCTGCGCGGCGCTGCGGACGATGTTGACCAGGGCGATCCCGTCCTTCTGGCAGATCCTGTTCAGCATCTGCCCGAGGTTGGAGGCGGCCGCGGTATGCACGAGCGCCTTGTGGCCTTCCCGCCGCATGGTCTCGGTCATGCCGAGCGCGGTGAGCGGGTTGACGAAGCAGGAGGCGCCGTCGGCCGCCGTCGCGCCGTCGGGCAGGACCATGCAATCCGCCGCCTTGATCAGGCGGTACTGCGCATACATGGCACCGCCCAGCATGGTGACCGTCTTGCCCAGCAGCTTCTCGGCGCCCGCACCGGCCTTGATGACGACGCCGGCGCCTTCGTTGCCGACCGGCATGGACTGGTCGAGCCGCGCCGCGATGCCCTTCAGGAAATGCTGGGGAACCGTGGCGGTGAGGGTGGGGTTGTCGGCCGTGCCGCCCGCCCTGGCCGTCGACATGTCGGCGGGGCCGAGCAGCAGGCCGAGGTCGGAAGGATTGATCGGCGAGGCATCGACGCGGACGAGCACGTCGCCCGCCCCCGGCTCCGGCACGTCCACCCTGGCGAGCGAGAGTTCGAGTTCACCGGCCGCGCTGATCCGCGAGCGCAGCTGCAGTCCCTGATTTCCGGCGTTCATCTTGCTCCCCCCTTTCTCGGCGATATGCAAGAGCGCAACATGGCGCCTGCGCCGGGCTTGTCAACGCAGCCGGCGCAAGCCCATGGAGCGCCTAGCCGCCCTCAGTCGCGATAGGGCATGTCGCCCAGATAGTCCTTCTTGCCGACCGGCACGCCGTTGTGCCGCAGGATCGCGTAGGCGGTGGTGACGTGGAAGTAGAAATTCGGAATCACGTGCTGGATCAGGAATTCCTCGCCGGACAGGGACTTGCCCTTCCACCGCGGCTGGGTGATGCGGCGCTCGGTCGCGGCGAAGTCGCCCGCGGTGAAGGATTTCAGATAGGTGACGACGCTGGCGATGCGGGCCTCGAGTTCGGCCAGGGTCTGCTCGTCATCCGCATGCACCGGGGCGGTGTCCTCCTTGCCGGCGAGCCGTGCGGCGCCGAGCTTCGCCGTGTCGCAGGCGGTCCGGATCTGGAAGGTGAGGTCGAGCTGGTCGGGAGCGAGGCGCGAGCGAAGCAGGATGCCCGTATCGAACTTCCGTTCCTCGGCGGAAGCCGCTGCCTTGCCGAGGATGGCGGCGAGATTGCCCAGCATCTTGGAGAACTGGGTCACGACGGTCTGGTGGATCATGGGATTTCCTGGGGGTCCGTGGCGGCGGCAGGCCGCTTTGCCGCACCTTCGGGCAGATGCGGGATCGCTGCAAGGGCGACGCACCGGCGCCCGCTCAGGAGAGCGGCGGCGTTCGCAGGCCGAGATACGCACACGCCGCGGCCGCGAGGATCAGCACGGTGGCGGTCGCGCCCACCCCGGCGACCCGAAAGGCGAAGGTCTCGTTTGCCTGCGACATCCCGAAGGCATGCAAGGCGCGGCCGACGAGCAGCAGGCCACCCAGGCCGTGCAGCAGCACCGTGTCGGCCCGCAAACTCTCGGCGAGACCGATCAGGATCAGCGCCAGCGGGACATACTCGGCGAAATTCGCATGCACCCGCATGCGTCGCAGCATCGATGCCTGCCCGCCATCGCCGATCGGAACCCGGCTGGACCGCCGCAGGGCGATCACGCGGAGCGACAGAACCATGAAGAGCGCGGTCAGCAGACCCGCGTAGAGCGCCGTGATCGGCATCGATACTATCCCCTGACGAGCCGGCGGCCGGTCCGATCCGGCCGTTCACCATGAGACGATGCGGCCGCGGCCTTGGATCACCGCGAACCGCGTCACAAATCCGCGACCGGGATTGGCCGGCAATGGGGGAGAAGGTCGACGTGAGCATCTTCGAGGAACTGGGCATTCCCACGATCATCAACGCGAAAGGCACGTCCACGCGAGTGTCCGGCGGCATCCTGTCGGCCGAGGTCGCCGAGGCGATGCGCGCGGCGACCCAGGCCTGCGTCGACATGCCGACGCTGCAGGGCCGGGCCAGTGAGATCATCGCCGAGGTGACCGGGGCCGAAGCCGGCATCGTCACCTCCGGCGCCGCCGCCGGCCTGCTGCTCGGCACCGCCGCCTGCATCGCGGGCCTCGACCCGTCCCTGATGAACCGGCTGCCGGATACGGGCGGGATGAAGGACGAGGTCGTGGTCGTGCGAAGCCAGCGCAACTTCTACGACCATGCGGTGCGTCAGGCCGGCGTCCGCCTGGTGGAAGTCGGTATCGCCGATCGCTTCGCCGGTTCGGGCGTGCGCGACGCCGAGGCGTGGGAGATCGCGGACGCGATCACCGCGCGCACGGCTTGCGTCCTCTACGTGGCGACCCCGCATTCCGAACCCGCGCTGCCGGAAGTGGTGGCCGCGGCACATGGCAAAGGCGTGCCTGTGCTGGTGGATGCGGCCGCCCAGTTGCCACCGGTGGGCAATCTCAGGCGCTTCATCGCCGAAGGGGCCGACCTCGTCGCGTTTTCCGGCGGCAAGGCGATCCTGGGCCCGCAGGCGAGCGGGATCCTGGCCGGCCGGCGCGACCTGGTACAGTCGGCGGCCCTGCAGATGCTGGACCAGGACATCTGGTTCCGGCAGTGGAACCCGCCGGCGACCCTCTTCGACAAGCATCGCCTGAAGGGCCTGCCGCAGCACGGCATCGGCCGGCCGTGCAAGGTGGGCAAGGAACAGGTGGTGGGGCTGCTGGTGGCGCTCAGGCGCTTCGTGGCGCTCGATCCGGCAAAACGTCACGCGGACTGGATCTCCCGGCTGGTCGAGGTGCGCGAAGCGTTGCGGCCGGCCAATCTTCTGCAGGTCAGTCTCGTCGACAACGGTCCCGACACGGTGCCGCTCCTGGAAGCACGTCTGGACGAGAGGGCGGCCGGAATGAGCGCGCTGGAGGCGGTGATCGCCCTGCAGGACGGCGCCCCCTCCGTGCATGCCGATCCCTCTGGGGCCAAGCAGGGATTGATCCGCTTCAACCCGATGGCGCTGCAGGCCGGCGAAGGCCGGATCGCCGGCGAACGGCTCGCCGCGCTGCTGGCGAGCCGGGCCTGAGCGTGGCAGCCTGTGGCGAAGCATCAGACCCCGAAGGGCAGGAAACCATGCAGGACTACGCAGACGCGGCGGCCGGATTCGACTTCGCCACCGCGGTGAAGGAGGCATTGGCCGGCAATCTCTCGGCCATGAACGCCTGCGTCGAATGCTGCGACCGCCATGCCGGAAGTGATGCCGTCGCCCTCAATTGGGAGAGCCGCGACGGCGCCGGGATCGCCTTCACCTTCGCCGAGTTGAAGGCACTTTCGGGCCAGTTCGCCGGTGTGCTGCGGGACCAGGGCATAGGCCCCGGCGATCGCGTCGGCGGGCTTCTGCCGCGAACGCCTGAACTGCTCGTCACCATTCTCGGTACTTGGCGCGCCGGGGCCGTCTACCAGCCGCTGTTCACCGCCTTCGGGCCGAAAGCGATCGAGCATCGGCTGAAGACCGCCGGCACGAAGCTGGTGGTGACCGATCCCGCCAACCGCGCGAAGTTGGACGAGGTCCCGAACTGCCCGCCGATCATCCTGGCCCGGCCGCGCGGTGCGGCGTCCAGCGGATCCGATCGCGATTTCTGGTCGGCGCTCGACGCGCAGACGGCCGGCTTCGCTCCCGTGATGCGGACCGGCGAGGACCCTTTCCTGATGATGTTCACGTCCGGCACCACCGGAGCGGCGAAGCCGCTCGTCGTGCCGCTGAAGGCCATCGTCGCCTTCAAGGCCTATATGCGCGACGCCATCGGCCTGATGCCATCCGACAAATTCTGGAACATCGCCGATCCGGGCTGGGCCTATGGGTTGTACTACGCCGTCACCGGGCCGCTCTCGCTCGGGCATGCCACGACCTTCTACGACGGCCCCTTCACGGTCGAAAGCACCTACAGGGTGATCCGCAAGCTCGGCATCACCAACCTGGCCGGCGCCCCCACAGCCTATCGAATGCTGGTGGCCGCCGGGCCGGAAGCGGCGCAGGAGATCAAGGGATGCCTGCGGGCCGTGAGCAGCGCGGGAGAGCCGCTCAACCCCAAGGTTATCGAATGGTTCGCCGAGACCCTCGGCGTAACCATCCATGATCATTACGGGCAGACCGAACTCGGCATGGTGCTCTGCAACCATCACGCACTGCGGCATCCGGTTCATGTGGGCTCGGCCGGCTTCGCCGTTCCGGGACACCGGGTGGTGGTGGTCGACGAGGAGGGCAAGGGCGAGCTGCCGGCCGGAACGCCCGGCATCCTGGCGGTGGATCGGAAGCGCTCGCCGCTCTACTGGTTCAAGGGCTACTGGCAGCGCGAGACGCCCGCCATCATCGGCGACTACTACCTGTCCGGCGACACGGTGGAACTCAACCCGGATGGCAGCATCAGCTTCGTCGGCCGGGCCGACGACGTCATCACCTCCGCGGGCTATCGCATCGGTCCCTTCGACGTCGAAAGCGCGCTGATCGAGCATCCGGCGGTGGTGGAGACGGCGGTGGTCGGCAAGCCCGACCCGGAGCGGACCGAGATCGTGAAGGCCTTCGTCGTCCTGAAGCCGGGCGAAGACCCCTCGCCTGCCTTGGCCGATGCGCTGCAGCAGCACGTCCGCCGCCGGCTCTCAGCACATGCCTATCCCCGCGAGATCGAGTTCGTCAGCGAGCTGCCGAAGACGCCCTCGGGCAAGCTGCAGCGCTTCATCCTGCGCAACCAGGAGATCGCCAAGGCCAAGGGAAACGGCTAGAGACAAAAGCTCGCATCACCCAAAAAATTCATTGGAGGACCCCGAGAATGCCTGAAGCACTGATCATCGACGCCGTCCGCACGCCCCGTGGCATCGGCAAGCTCGGCAAGGGCGCGCTGGCCGAGATTCATCCCCAGCAGCTGGGCGCCACCGTGCTGAAGGCGCTGGCCGAACGCACGGGCATCAACACGGCGGAGGTCGACGACATCATCTGGGGCACCAGTTCCCAGAACGGCCCGCAGGGCAACGACCTCGGCCGCATGTCGGCTCTCGACGCCGGCTACGACATTCGCTCCAGCGGCGTCACGCTCGACCGCTTCTGCGGCTCGGGCATCACCACGGTGAACCTCGCCGCCGCCTCGATCATGTCGGGCATGGAGGACCTCGTCGTCGCCGGCGGCACCGAGATGATGTCGATGACCGGCCGCCGCGCCGCCGATGCCGGCCCGCCGATGATGGATGCCGGCAACCTGCGGCTCCGCGCCTCGCATCCGCAGTCCCAGCAGGGCGTCTGCGCCGATGCCATCGCCACCCTCGAAGGCATTCCGCGCCGGGCGCTGGACGAACTCGCCCTGGTCAGCCAGCAGCGCGCCGACGCCGCCATCAAGGGCGGGCACTTCAAGAAGAGCCTGGTGCCGGTCTACAAGGAAGACGGCAGCCTCGCCCTCAACCATGAAGAGTTCCCGCGCCCCAGCACGACCATCGAGGGCCTCTCGGCGCTGAAGGCCTCGTTCGAGGCGATGGCCGACATCAAGCTGGACGAGAAGGGCAACACCTATCGCGGCCTGATCCTGCAGAAGCACCCCGGCCTCGATATCAAGTTCGTCCACCATGCCGGGAATTCCTCGGGCGTGGTCGACGGTTCGGCCGCCCTCCTCCTCGCCTCGCCCGATTATGCGAGGAAGAACGGCCTGAAGCCGCGCGCCCGTGTGGTCGCCACGGCAAACATGGGCGATTCGCCGACCCTGATGCTGAACGCCCCGGTGCCGGCCGCCCGCAAGGTGCTGGCCAAGGCCGGCCTGAAGGTCGAGGACATCGACCTCTGGGAGATCAACGAGGCCTTCGCCGTGGTGGCGGAGAAGTTCATCCGCGACCTGAAGCTCGACCGCGACAAGGTGAATGTGAACGGCGGCGCCATGGCACTCGGCCATCCGATCGGCGCCACCGGCTCGATCCTGATCGGCACGCTGCTGGACGAGTTGGAGCGCCGCGACCTGAAGCGCGGCCTCGTCACCATGTGCGCCGCCGGCGGCATGGCGCCTGCGATCATCATCGAACGCCTCTGATCGCCTGCCTCGATGCGCCGCCGTCCCGGGACACCGGGGCGGCGGCGTTCCTTCGGGTCAGGCGCCGCCGGCCGGGCCGTAGACAGGCGTCGGGATGCCTTCCATCCGCGCCTTCAGCTGCAGCGCCATGTAGCGCGAGAAATGCCGCGACTGCGCCAGGTTGCCGCCGTGGAACCAGAGCGCCTCCTGCGCCGTCGGCTTCCACATGTTGCGCAGTTCGCCCTCCCAGGGTCCCGGATCCTTCGCCGTGCCGGAGCCGAGGCCCCAGCACGGGCCGACCTTCTCGGCCACGGCGGGCGAGATCAGCGCGGCCGCCCAGCCGTTCATCGATCCATAGCCGGTGGCATAGACCACGAGGTCGGCCGGCAACGTGCTGCCATCCGCCAGCACCACGGACTTCTCGGTGAGGTGGCTGATGACGGCCCCGGGCCTCAGCCTGATCTCGCCCTCGACGATGAGCTGCGAGGCACCGACGTCGATGTAGTAGCCGGAACCCCGGCGCGCATACATCATGCCGATGCCGGTCTCGTCCTCGCCGAAGGTCAGCATGAACCCGGCCCGGCGCAGGCCCTCGTAGAAATCCGCGTCCATCTCGCGCATCCGCCGCACGATGGGCTTCAGGAACTGCGGCAGCACGGCATAGGGGACCGAGGCCGACATCAGGTCGGCGAGATCGGCGTCGATGCCGGACCGCACCGCCTCCTCCGAATAGAGGCTGCGGAACTTCGCCAGCGTCTCCGAGCGCACCACCAGGGTGGGCGAGCGCTGCAGCATGGTCACCGAGGCGGCGCCCTGCTCCCACAGGTCGGCGGCGATGTCGTGCGCCGAGTTGTTCGAGCCGACGACGACGCAGTTCTTGCCCGCGAAGCCTTCGCCGCCCGTGTGCCGGCTGGAATGATGCTGCTTGCCCCTGAACAGATCCGCGCCGGGATAGCGCGGCATCTCGGGCACGCCCGACATCCCGGTGGCGAGCACCAGCTGCTTGGGGCGGAGCGTGACGGGTTTGCCCTCGCGCTCCACCACCACGGCCCATTCCTTCTTCGTCTCGTCATAGGCGGCGCTGCGGCAGGCGGTGGAGGGCCAGTAGTTCAGCTCCATCAGCTTCGTATAGGCCTCCAGCCAGTCGCCCATCTGGTCCTTCGGCGTATAGATCGGCCAATGGTCGGGAAACGGCAGGTAGGGCATGTGGTCGTACCAGACCGGATCGTGCAGGCAGAGCGAGTTGTAGCGCTTGCGCCAGGCATCGCCCGGCCGCTCGTGGCTGTCGACGACCAGGGTCGGCACGCCGATCCGCTTCAGCCGGGCGCCGAGGCCGATGCCGCCCTGCCCGCCGCCGACGACGAGGCAGTAGGGCTGGATCGCATGGCCGAGCGCCGCCTCTTCCTCCCGGCGCCGGTCGAGCCAGCTCCTGCGCCCCCTGATCGCCCCGTGCTCGGTGCCGACGGGGCGCGTCGCGCCGGCCTTCTCCTCGAAGCCCTTCAATTCCCTGAGCGCGGTGAACAGGATCCAGGCCTTGCGGTCCTTGAGACGCAGGTGCCCCTTGCCCCGCCCCACCGCGGTCTCGAAGCCGAACCAGCCTTGCGTGATCTCGCCTTCGATACTGGCCGGTTCCTCGGCCCGCCAGCCGCCGGGCGAGACGCGGGCGAGCGTTTCCTCCAGCATGGCGCCGATCGCCCCCTTCCCCTCGAAGGTGGCGATGTTCCAGGTGAAGGCGACGAAATCGCGCCAGTAGCTGTCGGGACCGAACAGCGCCAGCACCGCCGGTATGTCCTTCGCCGCCAGGGCCTCGGAGAAATGGGCGAGCCAGCGCGACACCGCCTGCGACGCTTCCGAAACGCTCATCGAACCACCACCTCGCGCTGCATGGGGTATTTCCTGTTCCCGACACTCTCATTCCCGGCCACACTCCATCAAGGGCTGCGGGCGAACGGCACCCAAGCGGCCAGCGCATGGAAAGAGCCGGGAGGAAACATGAGCGAACCGGAAGCGAGCGACCTCGACGGCGAGGCCGAGGAACTGATCGACGCCCTCATCTATCCCAAGCGCCGGGCCCGGCCGCGCCTCGCCGAACCGCTGCGCATGGCCGAGGAGCGGGAGGTGGATACCCCCTTCGGGCCCGTGAAGGCCTGGCGCCTCGGCAAGGGTCCGGCGGTCATGCTGGTGCACGGCTGGGACGACGACAACTGCCTCTGGGGACCGATGATCGAGGCCTTCATGCAGATCGGCTATGCCGTCGTGGCGCTCGACCTGCCCGGCCACGGCTTCTCCGCCGCGGATGACCCCTCGCCCAAATCCGCCACGGCCGCGGTCATGGCGGTCGCGGCTGCCCTCGGTCCCATCGATGCCTATGTCGGGCATTCCTACGGCTGCGCCATCGGCATCCAGGCCCTGGCGAGCGGGCTTTCGGTGAAGCGAGCCGCCTTCATCGCCACGCCGCTGCCGAAGCCCGAGCGCCGCTTCGACCGCGCCCGGCGGGTCGGCGTGCCGGAAGCGGTGATCGCCCGCGCCGTCGAACTCTATGCAAAGCGGCCGGAGGCGCAGGCGCCGCGCTTCGATCACGCCGCCGCGGCACCCGGCATGACGGCGGCCGCTTTGTTCCTGCACTCCGTCGACGACGAGCAATGCCCGGTGGCCGATGCCGAGGCGCTCCGCGACCTCTGGCCGGGGGCGAAGCTGGCGCTGACCGACGGGCTCGGCCACCGCCTGATCGCCCAGGACGCGGCCATGCTGCAGCGCATAGCCACCTTCATCGACGGCAAATGAGAAGGAGCCTTCCATGCTGGAACAGGTGATCGAACAGCGCCGCCGCGATCTCGGCGGCTTCGAGGTGGGCCGCATCCTGCCCGTCGCCGGCCGGCGCATGGTCGGCCCCTTCGTCTTCTTCGACCATATGGGGCCGGTGGACTTCCCGCCCGGCATTCCCCGCAGCGTCGACGTCCGCCCGCATCCGCATATCGGACTGTCCACCGTGACCTACCTGTTCGACGGCGAGATCATGCATCGCGACAGCGTCGGCTCGGAACAGGCGATCCGCCCCGGCGCGGTCAACTGGATGACCGCCGGCCGCGGCATCACCCATTCCGAACGCTTCGAGAAGGCGCGGGCGGCGGGCGGGCGCATGCACGGCATCCAGGCCTGGGTCGCGCTGCCGAAGAAGGACGAGGAGATCGAGCCGTCCTTCGTCCATCACGGTACCGACCGCCTGCCCGCCTTCGAGGACGGCGGGTTGTGGGGCCGCGTGCTGGCGGGCGAGGCCTTCGGCGTCAAGGCTCCGGTGCCGGTTCATTCGCCAATGCTCTATGCGCATTGCGAATTGCAGATCGGCGCGCGGCTCGCCGTGCCCGCCATCCATCCGGAACGCGCGATCTACGTCGCCGCCGGCAGTGTGGAACTCGATGGCCGCGTCCACGATGCCGGACGCATGCTGGTGCTGGCGCCCGGGGTCGTGGCGGGGCTCGTCGCGCTCACCCCGGCCACGCTGATGCTGCTGGGTGGCGAGCCCGTCGGCCCGCGCTTCATCGACTGGAACTTCGTCTCCTCCTCGAAGGAGAGGATCGAACAGGCCAAGGCCGACTGGCGGGCCGGCCGCATGAAGCTGCCCGACCTCGACGACGCCGAGTTCATCCCCCTGCCCGCCGAATGACGATGGATCGTTCCCTCGCCTGGGCAGCCACCGCGAGCGTCGCCCTCGTCCTCGCCTGGTCCGCCATTGCCCCCTACGACCGCGCCACCTGGTTCATGGAGGTGCTGCCGGTGCTGATCGCCGCACCCGTCCTCTTCTTCACCGCCCGGCGCTTTCCGCTGACGACCCTCCTCTATGCCCTGATCTGGTTGCACTGCCTCGTCCTGATCCTGGGCGGCGCCCACACTTACGCCCGGGTACCGCTCGGCTTCTGGCTGCAGGACATCCTCGGCACCGAGCGCAATCCCTACGACAAGATCGGCCATTTCATGCAGGGGTTGGTTCCCGCGCTCCTCGCCCGCGAGATCCTGCTGCGCACCGGCCAGGTCGCGGGCCGCCGCATGGCGGGCTTCCTCGCCCTCTGCGTGGCGCTCGCCGTCAGCGCCGTCTACGAACTCCTCGAATGGTGGGCGGCGCTGGTCATGGGCGAGGGGGCCGATGAATTCCTCGGCACCCAGGGTGACGAATGGGACACCCAATCCGACATCTTTTTTGCCTTGATCGGTGCCGCAGTCGCCGTGCTTCTGCTGCGCCGGCTGCACGACCGGCAGATTGAGAAGATGAGGAAAACGCCATGACGGATATCAACAGCCCGCACACTTCGATCGCGCGCCACACGGCCAGCGCCGTCTATGTGCGTGAACGCGACCTGGTCGAAGAACTGATCGGCAAGGTCAGCTTCACCCAGATGATGATCCTGCAGATGCTGGGCCGGATGCCGACACCGGCCGAGACGGCCGTGCTGGACGCCGTTCTGGTCACCATCATGGAACATGGGCACACGCCGAGCTCGATCGTCACGCGCCTCATCTACGACAGCGCGCCGGAAGCGCTGCAATCGGCCGTGGCCGCGGGCCTCCTCGGTGTCGCCGGCACCTTCGTCGGCACCATGGAAGGCTGCGCGAAGCTGATCGACGAGATCCTGGCCGCCCCCGACGGCATCGAGGCCGGCGCCACGGCCGTCGCGACCCGCATCCGCGCCGCCCGCCAGCCGCTGCCGGGCTTCGGCCACCCCTTCCACAAGCCGGACGATCCGCGCAGCCCGCGCCTGATGGCGGTGGCGGAAGCCGCCGGCGTCCCCGGCCGCCACATCGCCGCGCTCAAGGCCCTTTCATCCGCCGTCGACAAGGCCTGGGGCCGGCACCTCACCATCAACGCCACCGGCGCCATCGCCGCCGTGCTGGGCGAGATCGGCATGCCCCAGGGGGTGATGCGCGGCATCGCCGTGATCAGCCGCGCCGCCGGACTGGTCGGGCACATCTACGAGGAGCAGCGCATTCCCACCGCCCGGCATATCTGGGATGCTGTGGGCGAAGCGGTGCCCTATCGGGCCGAGGGGAAATGAAAACGATGCTGCCGAAGAAGGAAGACCTCACCATCTGTTTCGCCCATGCGGCCTATCGGCTGCAGGACCGGATCGCCCTGCGCGGGACCGGCCTGAAGAGTTTCGAGGTACGCAGCCGCGAGGATCTGGAGGCGCGGTTGAAGGAAGCCGACGTGCTGCTGGTCTCGGGCCTGTGGCGGAACGAACTGATCGAAGTGGCACCGAAACTTCGCTTCATCCAGTCGATCAGCGCCGGTGTCGACCAGTATTCGAAGGAAAAGCTCGGGGCCGCCGGCATCCGTCTCGCCTCGGCGCAGGGCGCGAATGCCCGCGCGGTTGCCGAACACGCGATCTCCCTCGTCCTGGCCATCAGCCGGCGCCTCGGCGAGGCGCGCGACAATCAGGCAAAGCACGCCTGGCGCGGCATGATCGGCGATCTCGACCGGCGCGAGGACGAACTCGACGGCAAGACCATGCTGATCGTCGGCCAGGGCCGCATCGGCGGCCGGCTGGCTCAGATCGCCAAGGCCTTCGATATGAAGGTGATCGGCATCCGCCGCGACGCGCAGGCGGACAAGGGTGCCGCCGATGCCGTGCATCCCTATGCCGATCTCGATCGCCTGATACCGCAGGCGGATTATGTGGCGCTCACCTGCGCGCTGACGCCGGAAACCGAAGGCCTGATAGGGGAAAAGCAGCTCGGCCTGATGAAACCCTCGGCCGCGCTCGTGAACGTCGCCCGCGGCAAGGTGGTCGACGAGGCGGCGCTGGCGGAAACGATGAAGGCGGGCCGCATCTACGGCGCCGGCATCGATGTCACGCGCGAGGAGCCCCTGCCCGCGGCCTCCCCGCTCTGGGACCTGCCAAACGTCTTCATCACCCCGCATACCGGCGGCGAGACGCGGGCCTACGAGGACAACGTCCTGGATATCCTCATGGAAAACCTGGGCCGGCTCTGGCGTGGTGAAACGGCCCTGAAGAACCAGATCGTCTGATCGCGGCTCACGCCGGGGGTCACGCCACCGGCCTCATCTGCGACAGCGCGCCGGCGCCGTGCGGCGACAGCGGCCGGCCGAGCGGCGCGCCGCTGCCGGCCTTCTTTTCGAAGGGCAGCGGCACCAGTTCGGGGATCGGGCAGGCATAGGGCTTCCCTCCCGTCCGCTCCATCCACTCGGCCCGTGCCGCCTCGATCAGCTTCGGGTCGCCGAAGGCATCGATGGCGGTGGCGGCCATGGCCTTGGCGGCATGCACCATGCCCTTGTGGGCGGCGGCGTTCTTGCCCTGCGCCACCAGTTGCCAGGAATGTCCCGGCGTGCCGATGGCAAAGCAGGCGCCCCAGGCCTGTACCGTCGGCGTCACCCAGGACACGTCGCCGACATCGGTCGATCCCGGCAGGTCGAAGGGCGTCCCGTCGAAGGGCAGCACGTCCTGGTGCAGCGGATGCGGATAGCCCGGCGGCATGTGCACGAGACGCAGCGACGCGGCGACGTCCGCCGGCGTGATCGCATTGCCGCGCAACTCGATGGCGAGCGCCTTGTCCGCCTCCACGAAGGGTGTCGGCCCCAGCTTCAACGCATTCTGGTACAGCGCCATCTCGAGCGCGGTATTGGGCAGCACCTCCGAACAAGCCTTGTCGAAATCGACCACCGCCTGGGTCTCGGTCATCAGCGCCGCGCCTTCGGCAATCTTCTTCACCCGCTCGAACAATTCCATGGCGCCGGCCACCGTGGTGGCGCGGACCAGGTACAGCACCTCGGCCCGAGCCTGCACCACGTTGGGCGAGATGCCGCCGGTGTCGGTGACGGCATAGTGGATGCGCGCGTCCGACGGCATGTGCTCGCGCATGTAGTTGACGCCGACATTCATCAGTTCCACGGCATCGAGCGCGCTCCGCCCCAGATGCGGCGCGGAGGCGGCATGCGTCGCCCGCCCGGTGAAACGGAAATAGGCCTGTACGTTCGCCAGCGACTTCACCGACATGGTCCCGAAATAGGCGCCGGGGTGCCAGGTGACGGCCATGTCGAGATCGGCGAAGAGCCCGGCCCGCGCCATGAAGGTCTTGCCCGATCCCCCCTCTTCCGCCGGACAGCCGTAATAGCGCACCCGCCCCGGCATCCCGTTTCGGGCGAGGTACTTCCGCACCGCCACGGCTGCCAGCATGGCCCCGGTGCCGAGCAGGTTGTGGCCGCAGCCCTGCCCGTTCGCCCCGCCGGCATCCGCGCGCCGGGCAATATTCGCCTGCTGGCTCAGGCCCGACAACGCATCATACTCCCCGAGGAAGCCGATCAGCGGACCGCCCTCGCCCGCTTCGGCCATGAAGGCGGTCGGGATGCCGGCGACGTTCCTGGCGATGCGGAAGCCCTCTTTCTCCAGTTGCTCGATCTGCGCGGCGACCGCCCCATGCTCCTGGTAGCGAAGCTCGGCCAGCTCCCAGATCCGGTCGGAGAGGTCGAGATAGGTGGTGGACTCGGCATCGATGAGCGCGGCGAGGCGGGCGATGTCCTGCATGACTGATGTTCCGGTGAATGAACGAATGGACAGCCTAGCCCGAACGGCCCCCGAAGATCGATGGCCGAGCGGTGCCGTGGAACATGGCGGCGGCGGCGCGTGTTTGAACGTGCATGCAAGACCGGCCCGAAGCCGCGCCCGACCCCGACCGCCGCCGCACCGCCCGTGCCTTAAAACAGGCCGGGTTGACCCTCGTCCAGGCGGAAGATCTCACCATCACCCGCCGCCGGTCCGGCAAGGGATTCTGCTACTTCGACGCCCGGGGACGGCGCATCAGGAGTTCCACGGCGCTGCGCCGCATCCGCTCGCTTGCGATACCGCCTGCCTATGAGGACGTACGCATCGCCGCCGATCCGAACGCCCATCTGCAGGCGATCGGCCGTGACGAGGCCGGCCGCAGCCAGCACCGCTACCACCCTGATTGGGACGCCGTGCGCGAGGATCGGAAAGCCGCCCGCCTCGCCCGCCTGATCGATGCGCTGCCGCGCATCCGTGCCGCCGTCCGCCGCGACATGGCCTCGCGCAGCCTCGACAGGCGGAAGGCCGTGGCTTGCGCCGTCGCCATGATCGATGCCGGACATATTCGCGTCGGCAACGAATGCTATGCCCGCGCCAACGGCAGTCACGGCGCCGCCACGCTCCTGAAGCGCCACGTCGATGTGCATGGTCCCCGGCTGGAACTGAATTTCACCGGCAAGGGGGCGAAATCCATTTCCTGCAGCATCGAAGATCCCAGCCTCGCGCGCGCGGTGAAGCGGATCAGGCGCCTCCCCGGCCGCCGGCTGCTCCGCTTCACCGACGCGGACGGCGGCTCACACCCCATCCGCTCCGCCGACATCAACGCCTATCTGCGCGAGGTCTCGGGCGTCCCCGTCACCGCCAAGGATCTCCGCACCCTCGCTGCCAGCGCCGGCGCCGCCGAACAGCTGGTCGGCATCGAACCCGCCGCCAGCGACGGCGGCCAGCGCCGCCAGCTCGCCGCCGTCATGCGCGCCGTATCGGAACAGCTATCCAACACGCCGGCCGTGGTCCGCAAGAGTTATGTCCATGCCGTCGTGGTCCAAGCCTTCACCACCGGCGCGCTCACCCGGACCTACGAGAAGACCCGATCCGGCCGCCACGTCCGGCGGATCGAGCGCACACTGGGCGCGCTCGTAGGCCGCCTGTTGCATTGAGGTTGCCAAACCGGATGGTGGCGCCCGAGAATTCCGGCCGCCTCTTCGATCCGGAGTTCCGGCCACATGATCCTGGCCCTCGATCACCTCTCCATCGCCGCGGCCGATCCGGCCGCGACCGCCGCCGCCTACCGCGGATTCCTCGGCAGGGCCCCGCTCGGCGGCAACCGGTTCCAGCTCACCAATATGGCGATCGCCCTCGTTCCGGCGGAGGACGGCACAGCCCCGGGGCTCGCCGCCGCCGCCTTCACCGTCGCCGATCTCGACCGCGCGGCCGCGCTGCTCCAGCGCCGCGGGTTGTCGTCCACCCGAAACAGCCTGGGAGACCGCCCGGCCGTGACGGTGGTAACCCAGGGTCTGACGCTGCGCTTCCTGGCGCAGTCCAATGCGCGCGAGCACGCGCCTCCCGGCGAGGCCGGTGCTGTCACCGGTCTCGACCATGTCGTCGTCCGCACCGCCAACCCCGACCGCGCCATCGCCCTCTTCGCCGGCCGGCTCGGCCTCGACCTGCGCCTCGATCGCAGCTTCGCCGATTGGGGAACACGTCTCCTCTTCTTTCGCTGCGGCGACCTGGTGGTGGAAGTCGCGCACGACCTCAGGGCTGGCACCGGCGACAGTCCCGACAGCCTCTGGGGTCTTTCCTGGAGAACGGACGATCTGGAAGCGGCGCATGCGAGGCTCGCCCGGAACGGCATGGACCTGTCCGCGATCCGCCCCGGCCGCCGGCCCGGCACCCGCGTCTTCACCGCGCGCGCCCCGGGACTGATCGTGCCGAGCCTGGTGCTCGGTATCGATCCGAAGGATAAGCCCGGCGCCGCGTAAGCCGCCCGGGGCGGCAAACCCGGCAGCTCGGACAGCGTTCAAGGGAACCATCTCCGGCGACCGCCCGTTTCTGACGCATCCCGCAGTGCAGCAAACGGAGCTTCTCATGCCCGGCATCCACGATGCGCGCATCCTCATCATCGCAACCCACGGGGTTGAACAGTCCGAGCTCACCACGCCGCGCGATGCCTTGCGCAAGGCCGGTGCAAAGGTCGATGTCGCCTCGCTCGACGGCAAGCCGATCCGCGGCTGGGATCACAAGGATTGGGGCAGGAAGATCGATGCCGATCTCAAGATCGCCGACGCGGCGCCAGCCGCCTATGGCGCGCTCGTGCTTCCGGGCGGCCAGATCAATCCCGACGTGTTGGGCGCCGATGCCGATGCCATGCGGATCGTCCATTCCTTCCTCGACGCCGGCAAGATCGTCGCGGCCATCTGCCACGGCCCGTGGCTGCTGGTGGAGGCCGACGCGGTGCGCGGGCGGAAAGTCACCTCCTACCCCTCGATCCGAAAGGATATGGAGAATGCCGGGGGCGACTGGATCGATCGCGAGGTCGTCACCGACGGCGGCATCATCACCAGCCGCTCGCCCGAGGATCTGCCGGCCTTCGTCGGGAAGATCATCGAAGAGGTGGAGGAAGGCCGGCACCGCCGCTCGCAGGCCGCCTGACCGCGCGGCGCCGCACGTTCGGCGGTGGCGCAAGACCATGTGATTGAGGCAGGATCGGCGGCATCCAAGGGGGAGGCCCGGTCTTGCACGGCAAGCGTCCGACGATCTCATCGCTGAACGGCGTGGTGGCGGCGGCGCATCCGCTGGCCGCGGCCGCGGGCGCCCGCATCCTGGCGGCGGGCGGCAACGCTTTCGATGCCGCGGCTGCGACCGCCGCGGCGCTCAACGTGGTCGAGCCCTATATGTCCGGCATGGCCGGCCAGGGGCTCGCCACCTGCTGGATCGCAGCGGAGAAGCGCGTTCGCTGTCTCGACTTCCTGCCCGCCATCCCCGAACGCTTTCCGGTCGAACGGTTCAAGCGGCGCGAGGACGTGCATCGCGGCGCGCTGGCGGTGGGCGCGCCGGGCAACCTCGCCGGCTGGTGCGAGTTGATCCGCGCCCATGGCAGGAAGTCCCTCGCCGATGTCTTCGCTCCGGCCATCGCGCTGGCGCGCGACGGCTATCCGCTGATCGAATTCAATGTCGAGGAGATCAACGGCGTCAGCGCGGAATATCGGGGGCATCCGGCGCTCTACCCGGCCTGGGCCGAGACCTACACGGGCGGGGCCGGCCGCGTCGCCACCGGCTGGGTAATGAAGCAGCCCGATCTCGCGGCGACCTTCGAAGCACTGGCGGCCGAGGGTCCGGGGCTGGTCTATGGCGGCCGGATAGGACGCGCCATCATCGATCACCTGGCCACACTCGGCGGCGTCCTGACCATGCGCGACCTGGAGGCCGTGCGCGCGGTCTGGAAGGACCCCGTCGGCGTCGCCTATCGTGGCCTCACGGTGAACGTGCCGCCACCGCCCTGCGAGGGCTTCCAGTACCTCCTCACCCTGCGCATCCTCGATGGCTTCGATCTCGGCCGGATGGAGCGGAACGGCCCCGGGCATGTCGACACGGTGCTTCGTGCCATCCGCCTCGCCGCCGGGGTGCGCATCGCCAACAACCGGCCCTCGGCGGAAGCGCTGACCCGGCTGCTGGGCGAGGAGCACGTCTCGGAACTGCGGGCCCGCGTCGCCGGCGGCAAACCCCTGCATGGCCCGGCCGAACAGTGGACGCCACCGCCGGCCGGACTCGACGCCGAGGGGCATACGACATCCTTCTCCATCGCCGATCGCGACGGCAACGTCGTCTGCCTGACCCAGAGCCTGGGCGGGGTCTTCGGTTCCGGCGTTGTCGTGCCCGGCACCGGCGTCTGCCTGAACAACTTCCTGTTCTGGACCGACGTGAATCCGCTGAGCCCGAACCGCTCGCGCGCCGGCGGGCTGATGCCGAATTGCATGGCGCCCAGCATTTCGACGCGCGATGGCGCGCCTGTGCTGGCGCTCGGCACCCCGGGCAGCTACGGCATCCTGCAGACGCAGGCGCAGGCGCTGATACAGCACATCGATTTCGGCCTGCCGCTGCAGGATGCGATCGAGGCGCCGCGCGGACGGCTGATGGACGGGCGCATCGCGGAGATGGAAACCCGGTTCTCCAATGCGGTGCTGGCCGAACTCGGCCGGCGCGGCCATGAGGTGGAGCCGGCGGGTGACTGGACAATGCGTGTCGGGGGCCTGCAGGCGATCGCCATCGACCCGGCGACCGGGGCGAAGACCGGCGCCTGCGACCCGCGGCGCGATGGCTATGTCGTGGCGATCTGACGCAGCGAAGGGAAATCACAGCCGCCACCGCCGGGCGGGTGTATCCTGTCTCGGGCATTCACCATAGCGTTCATCCGGGGCCGGATCGCTGCCCGGCCGGCCAGCACGGAAGAGACCCATGCCGACCTATCGCGCCTACTTCCGCAGCGCTCGGGGCCAGTTCGGGGTACCCGAACTCTTCGTGGCCGATACCGACACGGAAGCGATCGAGATGGCCTCGCGCCGGCTCGATGCCGGCGGCAGCCTCGAAATGTGGGACGGGGATCGGCTGGTCGCCCGGATCGACAAGGGCGCCGCTCCACCCCCCGGCGCCTGATGGCGTGGTCACGGTGAAGGTCGGGTGAGCGCTGGTGAATCGGATGGTCACCCAACTGCAATCTCCGCCTGCTGTATAGTCACCGTCCCACAGCAGCGCGCCGGGTAGAGCCATGGCGGAATCCGCCCTCAAGGTCCACGAAACCCCTGTAATCGAAGAGACTTTTCTCGGTTTCGCGATGAAGGACCGGTTCATCAACCGCGAACTCTCCTGGCTCGCCTTCAACAAGCGGGTGATGGAGGAGGCATACAATCCCGGGCATCCCATTCTGGAGCGCCTGCGCTTTCTTTCCATCTCCGCCAACAATCTAGATGAGTTCTTCATGGTGCGGGTTGCTGGTCTCTGGGGCCAGGTTCGCGCCGGCATTCAAATGACCAGTCCCGACGGATTGACGCCGACGCAGCAGCTCGACTTGATCAATACTGCAGCGGGGGAGTTGATGGTACAGCAGCAGCGCTGCTGGAGCATGCTGCTACATGAACTGAGACTCGCAGGCATTTCGGTCGCTCAGCCGGACGACCTTACCCCGGCCGACCGGGACTGGCTGGAAAGCTTCTTCCTCGAACGTGTCTTTCCCGTCCTCACCCCCTTAGCCATTGATCCGGCTCATCCTTTTCCCTTCATCCCGAATCTCGGCTTCGCCATGGTGCTGCAGTTGCGCCGGGTCCGGGACGGACGGCCGATGAACGCGCTGCTGCCCTTGCCCAGCCAGGTCGGCCGTTTTTTCCGTCTTCCCGGCGCCGAAATCCGCTTCCTGGCGCTGGAAACCCTGGTCGAACTCTTCATGCCCCGCCTCTTCCCGGGCTATGCCGCCGTGGGCCGGGGCATCTTCCGCATCACCCGCGACAGCGACATCGAGATCGAGGAGGAGGCCGAGGACCTTGTCCGCTTCTTCGAGACGGCGCTGAAACGCCGGCGGCGGGGCTCCGTCATCCGGCTCAAGATCGACACCTCCATGCCGGAGGATCTGCGCCGTTTCGTCATGGACGAACTCGAGGTCGAGCCTTCCAACGTCATCGTGGTCGATGGCATCCTCGGTCTCGCGGATACCAAGCAGTTGATCGTCGACGAGCGCCCTGACCTAAAGTTTCCGCCCTACAATCCGCGCTTCCCGGAGCGCATCCGCGACTTCGGCGGCGATTGCCTGGCCGCGATCCGGCACAAGGACATCGTCGTCCATCACCCCTACGAGAGCTTCGACGTGGTGGTGCAGTTCCTGCGTGAGGCGGCTGCCGATCCCAACGTCGTCGCCATCAAGCAGACGCTGTACCGCACGTCCGACGACAGTCCGATCGTCAAGGCCCTGATCGAAGCGGCCGAAGCAGGAAAGACGGTCACCGCCCTGGTTGAACTGAAGGCCCGTTTCGACGAAGCGGCGAATATAAAATGGGCCCGCGATCTCGAGCGCGCCGGTGTGCAGGTGGTCTACGGCTTCATCGAGTTGAAGACCCACGCCAAGATATCCCTGGTCGTGCGGCGCGAGGGTGGCGGACTTCGCACATACGTGCATTTCGGCACCGGCAACTACCACCCGATCACCGCCCGCATCTACACCGACATTTCCTACTTCACCGCCGACCAGGACCTTGGTCATGACGCCGCGCGCCTGTTCAATTTCATGACCGGCTATGCCGAGCCGGAAGCGATGGCGAAAGTCGCGCTGTCACCGGAGACACTGCGCCCGACCCTGCTGCGCCTCGTCGACGAGGAAATCACTCATGCGAAGGCGGGAAAGCCGGCCGCAATCTGGGCCAAGCTGAACTCGCTCGTGGACGCAACGGCGATCGATGCACTCTATCGGGCAAGCGCGGCCGGTGTTCAGATCGATCTCGTCGTACGCGGCATCTGCTGTCTGCGCCCCGGTGTCCCGGGCTTATCCGAGAACATCCGCGTGAAGTCCATCGTGGGGCGCTTCCTGGAGCATTCCCGCATCGTGTGCTTCGGCGCCGGCCACGGGCTGCCCTCGCCCAATGCCAAGCTCTTCATTTCTTCGGCCGACTGGATGCCACGAAACTTCGATCGCCGAGTCGAGGTGCTGGTACCAATCACCAACGGGACCGTCCATGAACAGATCGTCGACCAGATCATGGTGGCCAACCTGAAGGATATGGCACAAAGCTGGACATTGTTGCCGGACGGGACATATGAACGTATCGCTGCAGGGCCAGACGCGTTCAGTGCCCATACCTACTTCATGACCAATCCCAGTCTTTCCGGCCGAGGTAAGGCACTTCAGCAGCAGACCGTACGCAGGCTCGACCTCAAGGCACGTTGACAGCATGGCATCCGGCATAGCCACAGTGGCACAGTCCGATCAACTGATCGGCGTGGTTGATGTCGGTTCGAATTCAGTGCGCCTCGTTGTGTTCACCGGCCCGGACCGGTCGCCAACACCGATCTTCAACGAAAAGATCCTTCCGGCCCTCGGACGCGGACTCGGTGAAAGAGGAACGCTCGACCCCGAGGGCGTGGAGGCTGCGCTCGAGGCAATCCGGCGCTTCGTCGCGCTCGCCGACCGGATGCAGGTGACCACTCTCGACATCGTGGGAACTGCGGCCGTCCGCGAGGCGAATGACGGGCAGGCATTCGTCGAACGGGTGAACAAGGACTGCAATGTCTCGATGCGGATTCTGAGCGGGGCGGACGAGGCCCGCATCTCGGCGCTCGGTGTCATATCGGGCATTCCGGATGCGCGTGGCGTCGTCGGCGATCTGGGGGGCGGATCGCTTGAATTGGTGACCGTCGAGAACGGGACGGTCGGACCTCAGTCGACCTTGCCGCTCGGTCCCCTTCGACTTGCCGGTCTGTCGCACGAGGAGATCAAGGTGCTGGCGGACCGCCTTCTGGGCGAGCTTTCCTGGCTGGACGAGGCGAGAGGCCGCGATCTGTACCTGGTCGGTGGGGCGTGGCGGGCAATTGCGCGGATTCACATGTCACAGGTGCAGTATCCCCTGCACATTATCCATCAGTATCGGGCCTCGCCGGACGAACTCTTGGAAATGACCCGCGTACTCGCCCGGCAGAGCAAGGATTCAATCGTACGCCTCGCCGGCGTTCCCAAGCGCAGGCTGGAGGCGGTTCCACCTGCGGCGTTGATCCTGCGCCGGCTGATCAAGCGCGCGAAACCCAAGAGTATTGTCTTTTCCGCCAATGGTCTGCGTGAAGGGTTGCACTTCGATATCCTGACGCCTGAGGTTCGCCGGCAGGATCCGCTGATCGCGCTTTGCCGTGACATGGGGTTGCGGGAGAGCCGGTTCGGCCTTTCGGGTGACGATCTCTACCGGTTCCTGAATCCGGTCTTCGCAGGTGAGAGTGCGGAGGAGGAAAGGTTGCGCCTGGCCGCCTGCCTTCTTGCCGACGTCGCGTGGCGGGTGAATCCGGACTATCGGGGCGAACAGGCATTTCGTCGTATTCTGCGCGCGCCCTTCGTCGGGATCGATCATCCGTCTCGGGCGTTCGTCGCGCTGGCGGTACATGCCCGCTATGAAGGGCATATCGATGGTCCCGCGGTGGAAATGAGCCTTCCCCTGCTCGATCAGCCGGGCCGCCAGAAGGCGCTGCAGGTAGGCCTCGCCATTCGCTTCGCAGAAGCTCTGACCGGCGGGACCGGTCGCATCGACAGTCTTGGCGAACTCGGCATCGAAGACGGCAGGTTGATATTCGCCGTCACCCCCGCGGGTCGGCCAATGTTGGGTGAGGTGGTGACCCGCCGGCTTCAGGACCTCGCCACCTGCTTCGCGTTGACACCCTCCATCATCGACTCCTCCCGGCGCGGCCAGACCGAGCGCGCGGTGCGACAGCGGAGCTGAGTGGGTCAATCACTCGAGGTGGGCGGCGCATTCAGGCTTGGCGTTCTGTCGCTCCGCCGCCTTCTGGACGATCCGGGCGATGCGCTCCGGGGCGAAGCCGAGTTGCGCCAGAGCGAGTCCGCGATCGAAAACCTCGGAGTATCGTCGTATCAGCGCACCTTCGAATTCGAACCGGCTGATGCCCTCGAACACCACGCGCCGGCCGGCGGCTTCCGGGAGGACATAGGTGTAGCTGAAGACGTAGCGGGCATAGCCGAGGGAGTTCGCCTGGACGGGATCAAGCATGTCCCAGCGGAAATCCTTCGCATGTCCCCAGAAATGCGTCTTCAGCATTCCAGCGATGGCCGGCCGTCCCACGAAATCGCCGTAGAAGCCGTCCACATAGGTGCCGTCGGGAAGAAACAGCGCCGCGAGCCCGTCACCGTCGTTGCCTTCGACGGCGCGTGTGAAGCGCGACAGGACATCTGGAAAATCCATTGCTTTCTCCCCTCACCCGACAATGACGTGTTCGCGGTTGAACCATAATGGCGAGCGCGCGAGGTCGATGAACTTGCGCTCGTCCTCGACAAGGAGGCGTCCAGCCTCGCGCCCCTCCTTCTTGCCGAAGCCTTGCGACAGTTCTTCGAGACTGTCCCACCAGAGTTCGGCAATCCCATCGAAGGAATCAGGTGCGCCTCGACTGAGGCGGATGGGCTCGTCGAAAGATGTGGTGATGGCGTGCGTCTGCACGTAGCGGCGCATTCGGATGGCCTCCTGCAGCGAGGCCACCAACGGCGCGTGCCTGTTCAACCAATAGTCCTGGAAGTCGGCACGCGTCAGCTCAGGCCGGCGGTGCAGACAGAAGGTGATCTTGATCATCCGAGTGTCCTCCGCGCCATAGCCTAGTGGAAATTCCGTCCCTTCGGCATGACGTCGCGGACATCGATCATCTGGCGGCCCACCTCGTCGGCATGTGCAAGCGGCGGCCGGAGTTCCGTGTCGACCGCTGTGAGGCCGGATAGGTGCCGCGACAGGTCTTCCAGCCGGTCGGCGATCACGTGGATGACAAGCCCCTCGCGTTGCAGCTTGCCGTGAACTCCGAGCAGACGCGCACCCAGCAGCGCCCGACGATACTGTTCGTAGACCCCGGGCCAGACGATGACATTGGCAACGCCGGTCTCGTCTTCGAGCGTAGCGAAAATGACCCCGCTCGCCGTTCCGGGCCGCTGCCGGACCAGGACCAGCCCCGCGACGGAAACGCGCCCGCCGTTCGGCAAGGTGGCGAGCTTCCTACTCAATACATACCCCTCCGCAGTCAAATCCGGGCGAAGCAGTTCGGCCGGATGCGCCCGTAGGCTCATCTGCAAGATGCCGTAGTCTTCGACCACGGCTTCTCCAAGCGGCATGCGCGGCAGTTGGATGATCGGCTCCTCGGGCAGATCGGGGGCTGGCAGATTGCTGCCCGGGGGCGCATCCTGCTGCGCGGCAGCGAAAAGCGGCAGCGAAAAGGGTGCGAGCGCCCTGATGTCCCAGTGTGCCTGTCGGCGATCGAGACCAATGGAACCGAAAGCGTCCGCCGTCGCCAGGATCTGCATGGTTCGGCGATCCAGTGCCGCCCGTTCCTGCAGGTCGCGCAGATTGCGGTAGCCGTCGCCGCGCCGGGCGATAAGACGTGTCATATCGTCCTCCGAGAGTCCCTTGGCCTCGCGGAAGCCGAGGCGGAGAGCGACGCGGTCCTGACCCCCCAAGGGTTCCAGGGTGCAGTCCCAGTCGCTTCTGTTCACATCGACCGGACGAATCTCGACGCCATGATCGCGGGCATCTCGGACAATCTGTGCCGGGGCGTAGAAGCCCATCGGCTGGCTGTTCAGCAGGCCCGCTGCGAAGACGGCCGGGTGGTAGTGCTTCAGCCAGGCGGAGACATAGGCGATGATCGCAAAACTGGCGGCGTGGCTCTCCGGAAAACCGTACTCGCCGAAACCTTCGATCTGCTTGAAACAGCGTTCGGCGAACTCCTGCGGATAGTCGTTGTCGATCATTCCCTGAATGAACTTCTCCCGGAATTTCGTCACCTTGCCGCTGCTCTTGAAGGTCGCCATGGCACGCCGGAGGTTATCGGCTTCCGACGCAGAAAAGCCGGCCGCGACCATGGCGATCTTCATGGCCTGTTCCTGGAACAGGGGAATACCCATCGTCCGATGCAGGACTTCCTCCAGCTCCGGTTTGAGGTAGTTCACTTTCTCCAGCTTGTCGCGCCGGCGAAGATAGGGATGCACCATGTCGCCCTGGATCGGCCCCGGACGGACGATGGCGATCTCGATCACGAGATCATAGAAGGTCTTCGGTTTCAGCCGCGGCAGCATCGTCATCTGGGCCCGGCTTTCGATCTGGAACACGCCGATCGTATCGGCGCGCTGCATCATCTCGTAGACACCGGGATCCTCGGAAGGTACATCGGCGAGGCTGGCCAGTTTCGCTCCTCGGCTGTTCAGGAGTTCGAAGCATTTCCTGACGCAGGTCAGCATGCCGAGAGCCAGCACGTCGATCTTCAGCATTCCGAGCGCTTCCAGATCGTCCTTGTCCCATTCGACGACGGTACGGTCCTCCATCGCCGCGTTCTCGATCGGCACGCTTTCCGAAAGGGCGCCGGAGGTGATGACGAAACCCCCTACGTGCTGCGACAGATGGCGGGGGAAGCCAATCAGTTCGAGAGCGAGCAGGATCGTCTGCGCCAGGTTCGGATCGTCCGGATCGAGCCCCGCCCTGACGATCGCCTCCCTGATCGCCTCTGGCGTTTCACCACCCCACCCCACTTTCGAAAGAGCAGCAACCGCATCGAGGGACAACCCCATCACCTTGCCCACATCGCGAATGGCACGACGCCAGCGATAGTGGATGACCGTGGCCGCCAGACCGGCCCGGTCACGGCCATATTTTCCGTAAATGTACTGAATCACCTCCTCGCGCCGCTCGTGTTCGAAATCGACATCGATATCGGGCGGCTCGCCGCGCTGCTCCGAGATGAAGCGCTCGAACAGAAGCTCGGTCTTCGCGGGATCCACGGAAGTGATGCCGAGACAGAAACAGATCGCCGAATTGGCCGCCGAGCCGCGTCCTTGGCACAAGATGCCCGCCTCGCGGCCGAAGCGCACGATGTCGTAGACGGTCAGGAAATAGGGTGCGTATTTGAGATAGCGGACGAGAGCGAGTTCCTTTGCGATCGTCTCCCTGATCTTGTCGGGCACACCGTCCGGATAGCGTCCGGCCATGCCGATCGCCGTAAGACGCTCCAGTTCCGCCTGCGGGTCCCCGTTTTCCGCTTCCGTCGGATAGTGATACTTGAGTTCCCCGAGCGAGAATTTGCAGCGTTCTACGATCTCGAGCGTGCGCGACAGGGCCTCGGGATGATCGCGAAACAGGCGCGCCATCGCTTCCGCCGGTTTCAGATACCGCTCGGCATTCGCATGCAGAAGCGAGCCTGCATTCGCGATCGTCACCTTCTCGCGAATGCAGGCCAGGACATCGCCCAGCGACCGGCGGTCCGGGTGGTGGTAGTGAACGTCGTTGCTGGCCACCAGCGGAATCCCGACCTCGGCCGCGATCCCGGCAAGCCTGGCCAGATACGGCGCGTCGTCTCCTTGAAGCGAGACTTGCCCCGCCAGATAGAGCCGATCGGCGAACACCGTCTTCAACCGGCGCAAATAGGCCAGGAAGTCGGCATCGGGCTCGGCCGGCGGGAGGGCGAGGACGATCTGCCCGCCGGCATGGTCGAACAGGTCGCTAAGCGCGATATGACAATGCCCCTTGGCAGCACGACGCCGGCCCAAGGTGAGAAGACAGCAGAGCCGGCCATAGGCGCGCCGATCGATTGGAAAGCACAGCACGCCAGGAGCATCGGTGAAGTCGATACGGACACCGACAACGAGCCGGATGCCCTTCTCCCTGGCAGCCACATGGGCGCGGACGATGCCGGCGAAAGTATTCCGATCGGTGACCGCGATGGCCCTGTGGCCGAGGGCGACAGCCTGGTCCACCAGTTCCGCTGGATGGGAAGCCCCGCGCAGGAAGCTGAAATTGGTGGTCACCTGCAATTCGGCATAGCCGATGTCGGACATATCGGTCATGCGAACAGCCCCTGCAGATACCAGCCGGCCTGGTCGCGATACAGCCAGTAGCGCCGCCCTGCCACATCAGTCAGGCGCCAGTAATCGCGCATCTGCATGCCAGGTGGCAGCCGCCACCATTCGGGCGCGATCCGCTCCGGTCCTTTCGCCTCAATGATGGTACGAACCACGCGGCGCCAGATGAACCAGCCGGGCGGATCCGCCGGCTCGCTCGGCGCCGTTTCGATCCGTTCCGGCGCAACGAGAAGCGCGATCGGCCGCTCACCTCGTAGGGGCCAAGTCGCGCCGCCGGAACCGGACCGTTCCGCCGGCATGACGGCTACCGCACGTTCCGCTACATGGCTGTCGACGGGAATGAGATTGACCGCCGTTTGTGATCCCAGATGGTTGCGCAGACGGTCCAGGAAATCTTCAAAGGCCTCTTCCCCGTCCGTGTGGTCCCGCGGCCTCATTGGCTGTACGGCGTGCGCCTCCAGTCCCATTACCTCGATGCCGAAGCCCGGATCGATCCGATCGAAATGTTCCTTCAAAAGACGAAAGAGATGAGGCACCGTCCGGTTCGGCGCCGAGGTGCCGATACGGACCCTCCTGCAGTCACCGTCTACCCGATAGACCACCAGATCCAACTGCCGCACGCCCTGGCCGACGTCCTCCAATTCGCCAACCAGTGCCTCCAGCAGGCGGTGGGTGGCCATTTCAATATCCTCGCGTCGAGCCACCGGTTCCGCAAAGGCGAGGCGGACGCGCAACTGGGCAGGTTCCTTCCGGGGCGAGATCGGCTCCGCGACCCGGCCGAAAGCCTGGTCCAGGCGGCGAAGTGTCTGCGCCCCGAAGCGCAAGGCAAGCGGTGCTCGCGGCAGACCAACCAAGTCGGCGATGCGGCGCACACCCACCCGCGAGAGGGCCTGAACCGTCTCAGCATCCAGTCTGAGAGCCGCTACAGGCAGCCGTGCCAGAGCAACTGCCACTTCGCCGGCAGCGACGCTGCCGCCTTCGCCGTAATGCGCCACCGCCCATGCCGCGCCGGGTGTCTCCGCGATCGCGGCCCGGGCGGAAAGACCGGTAGCGGCAAGACGGGCCAGCAGGTCGGTTCTCAACGCCTCCTCGCCACCGAAGAGATGAGCCGAGCCGGTGATGTCGATGCGGATGCCGTCCGCACCATCGACGGCCGTCCAGGGAGCGTAGCGGCCGCACCAATCCGCAAGGTCGGACAGGGCCATCCGGTCTGCTTGCGGATCGGCCTCGGCCACACCCAGATCGGGAAGCAGGGCGCGGGCATCCGCCAAGGTCATGCCGGCGGACAGGCCGATCCGTCGCGCCGCTTCGTTCAGCGCCGTCAGACGAATGCCGCCCTGATCCGCGCCAATCAGGGCAAATGGACCGGGCAATGGCTCGGCAGTGCGCCGGTGGAAAGCGCGAAGCCAGCGTTCTGCCGCCCAGTAGGGCAGCCAGAGAATGAGATAGCGGCGTCCATTTGAGAACATAATAAGAACATATCATATCCTCAGTGGCTATCAACCATATCCCTCAATCACTTCTTAATGCCTGCTGGCCGCACTATCACGGGTCCCTGCGAGAGGTTCCGGCGTGCTGGCCTGGACGATCAGAGTCATCGCACTTTGGGGTGCCATCGGCACCGTCGGGTATCTCCTGCTCGATGAATGGACCAATGGCCCCACATTCGCCCACATCGCTCAGGATGCCCAACCGGAGTCGTCATCGCTCGAAGGCCGTGCCAGCCAGACCTTTCGCGCCGACCCTTCCGGACACTATTTTCTGACCGCGGATGTCAACGGATCGAGCATCCGCTTTATCGTGGACACCGGCGCAACACTCGTCTCGCTCAGCGCCAACGACGCCGAGGCAGCGGGATTCGATCTCCGGCGCCTCGACTACTCCCACCGCTCCCATACGGCCAACGGCATCGCCCGTGTCGCTCGCGTGACGATCCGTGAACTCCGTATCGGCCCGGCGGTCTTTCGCGACGTCGACGCTTCGGTTCGCGAGAAACCCGGCGTATCTCTCCTCGGCATGGCGTTGCTCAGCCGCCTGCAGTCATATGAAATCCGGGACGGCAAGCTGACACTTTGGTGGTAGCGCCGCGGTGCTAGACTGCCGGCATGCTCACGCATCCTCTGTCTGCCGCACTCCTCATCCTCGGCCTGGTCGGCACATCCGCCCAGGCGCAGTCCTATCTGGAGGAGGACCGCATCGGCCGCCGGATCGTCATCCAGGCCGATGACCTTCCGAAACCGGGGGCCACGCCGAGCGTCGGCAATTCGCCGCGCACGGTGTCCCGTCCGCCGGGCGCAAACCTCAATGTCCCGGCCGGATTCAGGGTCAACCTCTTCGCTGATGGCTTACGTCACGCCCGCAATATGCTGGTTGCTCCCAACGGCGATATTCTCCTCGCCGAAAGTCGCGCAGGGCGCATCACGCTGTTGCGCGACGATGACGGCGACGGCCGCGCGGACACGATACGAACCTTCGCCGACGGATTGGACCAGCCGCACGGCCTGGCTCTTCATGACGGTTATCTCTACATCGGTGAATTCAGCCAAATCCGCCGCCTTGCCTACAAAGCCGGCGCGGACCGGGCCGATCGGTCGCCGGAGGCGGTGACGAAAGAAGGCTCTCTCGCCAAGGCTCGTGGCGGACATTGGACACGCAACATAGTGATCGCCCCGGACGCGCAGCGATTTTTCGTCTCCGTCGGCAGCCGTGGCAATGTCGCCGAGGAACCCGAACCCTATGCCACGGTTCAAAGCTTCCGAATCGACGGCAGCGATCAGCGCACCTTCGCCTCCGGACTGCGCAACCCGATCGGAATCGCATTCCACCCCCATACGAAGGCGCTTTGGACCGTGGTGAACGAACGCGACGGTCTCGGTGACGGCCTTGTCCCCGACTACATGACCGAAGTTCGAGCCGGGGCCTTCTATGGCTGGCCCTACGCCTATCTCGGCCCCAATCCCGATCCGGACTATGGCCACCGCAGGCCTGACCTGGTCGCGCAAACGCTCGCACCGGATGTCCTGTTTCGTTCACACTCCGCACCGATCGGCTTCACCTTCTATGACGGCGCCATGTTTCCCGAGGAGTATCGCGGCGACGCCTTTGTCGCGTTGCAGGGCTCTTGGAACTCGGCCAATCCGACCGGCTACAAGGTGGTGCGTGTGCGCTTTCGGAACGGTCGGCCGGAGGGGGGCTACGAGAACTTCGCGACCGGCTATCGGATCGGCGGAACCGAGACGGCCATCGTCTGGGGCCGACCGAGCGCGGTTGCCGTCGCAACCGATGGTGCATTGCTGGTGGCCGACGATACCGGAAACACCATTTTCCGCATATCTCATGGGCCGGCCCGCGGCCCGTAACGGCTTTTGTGACCCGGGTCACAGCACGACCTTCGCTCCCAAACGTAAACAGCACATCGAAGGCTTGGGAGACGCTTCAGATTATGAGCGCACTCGAAACCATGTTGACCTTGCGCCCGCTTCTGCTTCGGCGGCTGCTCCTGATCCTGTTTGCTGGCCCGATCCTCGTTGCCGCCCTTGCCTCGGAAGCGCTCGGCCTCACTCGACCGGCTGTGGAAGACCTCTGCCGGAGCTTCGATGCGGCCTGGTTCGATCGGACCGTCAGCTTACCCGCGTGAATCTCAGCCACCGGCCCGGAAGACGGGCCCCGCTGTCACCGATGTCGACAACGCCTGGCCCACGAAATCAGTGAACCGAGCCTTGCGCGCCACCCCTGCGCGGACATCCGGGTTGTGTTCGATCGCCCGCATAACCTGATCAACGGATTTCGGGGCGGCCTTGCTCCCGAAGAGGGTCGGCAGACGTCGCGCCGCCTCGGGGAACAGTTCAGTCGCCGAAACGGCAGGATTTGCCGCCCGTGTGGCGATCAATCTTGCCGCCCGATCCGGTCCGAGATGATGCGATAGGTAAAGCTCTCCATCGGTCGGCGTCCGGCCCAGGGCGCCCGCCAGGACGGGCGCATGCTCCAGCGCAAGCCTCGTCGCCATCGACTGGGCAATCGCCGGATCCTCTCGGAGGGCCAGGATGCCGGCCTCTCGATCGGGATTCTTCACCGCTCGCGCGCCGTTCTCACCGGTGCTGATCTGCTCTGCCGCCAACCCCAAACCTTCTTGAGTTCCATAGGTTTGCAGGAGACGAAGCCAGGTTTGCTCGTCAAACCGGAACGCGCCTTGAGACATGTTCTTCTGGTCGGCCGGCCGGATGCCGGGCTGCCTCTCCACCGCCGCGAGATGCGGCGCGAACTTGCTTCCTTGCTTTGCCGCGGAGGCGGCAATAGCGGTTCGGATCGGCGACTGGTTGAGCGCATTGACGGATTGATGGCTGGACATCATCGGACCTCCAGCCGTCCCAAGAGC
>Ga0164290_1001413_pt1 | contig 35603 bp, 37 predicted proteins | sample Micstemetagenome_FD_108782 | JGI IMG/M metagenome (GOLD analysis project Ga0164290, IMG submission 108782) | Contaminated culture microbial community from soil near Moab, Utah, USA - Microcoleus steenstrupii SON62 (Illumina Assembly) | ecosystem: Environmental > Terrestrial > Soil > Soil crust...
AATGTTCCCTTCAGATCGTTCCACCAGGAGTTATCTGTAGAAAAAAATTTGCCGTAGCCATCCTGGTAGGTATTTCTAAAAATGCTTTGGAAAAATTCAGGAGTGTTTGTTTTTAATAAATCATATTCTGTAAGGCTTTCATAATGGTAATTCCATGTATCCTGCATCTGGCCCAATTCGCCATAATAAACACCGATCCAGCCGTAAAAAATGCCGGCAATAACTTTCAATAAAAAGATGATAATAAGTTGCGGTGACGTAAGACCAGAATCTTTAAAAAATTTTATTCGGGTAATTAACCATGCAAATAAAATTAGGTACCCTGCAAACAGCAAATGCTCCAATCAGAAATAGTTTTATAGCGGCACAAAATAGTAAAAGAGTTTGGAGTTATGAGTTCTGAGTTTGGGGTTGTGGATCTTCCTTACATATAACTTGTAAATCCAGCAATTCTCAACCCTTAACCCCAAACTCCAAACCCTATCTTTGCGGCTTCTTATTATTTTATGGAAGTAACAGTAAAGACCGCACAGCAATTACGCCTTACAGAAGAAGAATTTGAAGTGATAAAACAGAAGCTTGGAAGAACTCCCAACTTTAATGAGCTATGTGCCTTTTCAGGTATGTGGAGTGAGCATTGCAGCTATAAAAATTCGATCAAGTGGTTGAAGACTTTACCCCGCGAAGGTGGCAAAATGCTGGTGAAAGCCGGAGAGGAAAATGCAGGCTTGATGGACATTGGTGATGGTTACGGAGTGGTATTTAAAATAGAATCTCACAATCACCCTTCCGCGATTGAACCTTACCAGGGCGCAGCTACCGGAGTAGGTGGAATACACAGGGATATATTTACGATGGGTGCACGGCCAATCGCCGCATTAAATTCATTACGCTTTGGTGATTTAAAAGAAGATAAAACGCAACATCTTTTAGCTGGTGTTGTTCATGGCATTGGCCATTACGGTAACTGCTTTGGCGTACCCACTGTCGCTGGTGAAATTTATTTTGAAGAATGCTATCACACCAACCCATTGGTTAATGCTATGAGTGTTGGTATTGTGAAAGTTGGTGAAACAGTTTCGGCCACTGCATTAGGAACCGGCAATCCTGTAATGTATGTGGGCAGTGCAACAGGGAAAGATGGAATTGGTGGTGCTTCATTTGCTTCTGCAGATATTACGGAAGAAAGTGCTGAAGAATTGCCAGCTGTGCAAGTTGGAGATCCTTTTCAGGAAAAGAAATTATTAGAAGCTTGTTTAGAAGTAATTGCAACAGGTGCAGTAGTAGGTATGCAGGATATGGGTGCTGCCGGAATTATTTGCTCCACTGCAGAAATGAGTGCAAAGGGTGAAGTAGGAATGCGAATAGATCTGGATAAAGTTCCGATGCGCCAACAAAACATGAAAGCCTGGGAATTATTGTTGAGTGAAAGCCAGGAAAGAATGTTGTTAGTCGTTGAAAAAGGCAAAGAGCATTTGGTAAAGAAAGTTTTTGATAAATGGGACCTGGAAAATGCGGTGATTGGTGAAGTAACAGATGATGGTTTGCTTAGCTTCTATATGAATGGAGAACTGGAAGCACAAATTCCTGCACATGAATTGGTGCTGGGTGGCGGTGCTCAACAATATGAAAGACCTTATGAGAGACCAAAGTATTTTGATGAAATAGAAAAGTTCGATATCAATAAAATTGAAGAGCCAAATGACTTGCGTTCTGTTGCAGAGCAATTGATTCAACTTCCTTCTATTGCTTCTAAACGTTGGGTCTTTAATCAATATGATAGTATGGTAGGCACCAACAATGCATCCACCAATACACCTACAGATGCGGTAGTAGTGGTAGTAAAAGAAACAGGAAAAGGCATTGCTGTAACGGTTGATTGCAACAGCCGTTATGTTCATGCCGATCCATATAAAGGCGCAATGATCGCTGTATCAGAAGCGGCAAGAAATATTGTATGCAGTGGTGGTAAGCCTTTAGGTGTTACCAACTGCCTCAACTTCGGAAATCCTTACGATCCACAAGTGTATTATCAATTTGTCCATGCTATAAAAGGAATGGGAGAGGCGTGCAGAAAATTTGATACGCCGGTTACAGGTGGTAATGTGAGTTTCTACAACCAAAGTCCTGATGGGCCAGTATATCCAACACCAACTATTGGTATGGTTGGTTTGGTTGATGATCTATCAAAGAAGATGACCCTTGATTTTAAAAAGGAAGGCGATAAGATCTTTTTGCTGGGAACTACTAAAAATGACATTTCATCCAGTGAGTATGTTCATAAAATTGCAGGGATAGAGTTTAGTCCAGCACCTGATTTTGATTTGGAAGAAGAATATCTTTTGCAACAAACAATTGCTGGACTGATTGAAGAAGGTGTTATTTCCTCTGCACATGATATCAGTGAAGGAGGTTTATTTGTTACACTTTGTGAAAAAGGGTTCAATCGAAATTTGGGTTTTGATGTAAAAACTAACGATACCCTGAGAAAAGATGCTTTCCTTTTTGGCGAAGCCCAAAGTAGAGTAGTAGTTACGGTTTCTTCAGAAAGGGAGAAAGCATTTAAAAAGTTAATTGGTGATTTTCCGGCAAACCAGGTTGGTATTGTGACTAGCGAGAACATTCATATTGATGGCGAGGCTTGGGGAAGTATTGTAAAGTGGAAAGAGCTTTACGAAAGAGCTATTGAAAAACATCTTGCAAAAGAAGTGGAATCAGAGGCTGCTTTGTCATTGCAATAAAATATTTGATAAAAAAAGAGGCCCAATCGGGCCTCTTTTTATTTTTTTACAAGCTTAATAAATTCACTTGTGTTATTTTGCCTCAACTCAAAAACATAGATTCCTGAAGTTAGCTTGGCCATATCCGCCAGCTCATAATAGTTAGTCCCCTTTTCTAATTGCAAGGTATTATGGATAACAACTTTGCCACTAATATCCCTAAGATATATTATACCTGTACTTTTCTGCTCAGAGCTAATTTGTAAAGTTGCTTTGTCTGAAAATGGATTAGGGAATATGCTGAGAGATGAAGTACCAGATGACCTGATCAAAAGTGTATTTGAATACAACACATCCGCTCTTTTAATGATTCGCACCCTGTAATAATTCATGTTGGTTATGTCTGCATCTATCAACGAGTAGGATGATTCATTGGATCCGAATTTTCGTATGGTAGTAAAGTCTCTTCCATTATTGCTCTTTTGTAATTCGTAAGAAACTACGTCCTGCTCAGTCAGGGCCTTCCAGGTAAGCTTTATGTTTTGTGAAGTCCTTACTCCCTGTAAATTCATTGTCGATATAGGTAATACATTACCGAAAATAAAAGGCGTTGGCATGTTTTCACCGGCGTCATCCGATACCCCATTCTTATCTACATCAATTTGATTATGGTCTCCATTGTTAGATGAATCTGAAACAGCCATATAATTCGTTCCGGCGCCAATATTCCCACTAACCACAGCAGAATTTTGGTACAACTGGCCTGCCACCAGGTTGGTAGCTCTTAATGTAACACGAATCACTGCAGAATCATTTGAAACGGGAGTATTGCTCAGTGTTTGGTTAGGTGCAAGCAGGTCAATATTGGTTATGCCATTGTAAGATGAATTCAATTGCAGGTTAGCAGGATTATGAATAAAACTCACCTGAACATTCGAAATATTACTTCCGCCAAATACATTGGCCAGATTTTCTGTTACCTGGATATTATTCAGGAAAATATTCCCTTTGTTCTTGATCACAATCTGGTAAGCTAAATCCGCTGTATTAGAATTGGTAAAATTTGCGCCCAGCAATTCTTTTGAGCAACCTACCGCAACGGTTAGGTTCGTCATGTCAGCAGAATTTTTGGAAAGAGGGAAATTATTTGCAGTACTCAGTGTAAAGCTGTTAATGTCCCAAATGTAATAATAACAACCACTGGCATCTGAGCCCGCAACAGTTAAAGCACCATCAACATAACCAATACTGTAACAAACTCTCGGCAGGTTCTGAAGAAATACAGCCGTTGCATTTCCGCTTCCAGTAACATTGGTCAACTCAAATAATTTGGAAGGGGCATCGCCAAACGTCATAAATATTCTTCCGTTAGGTAAGCAAACAACATCGCCGGATAAAACGGTATTTGGAAGATTGCCTGCAGGGAACTGGATCATTTTATTTGTGCCTGGTATTTCAGTTCCGGTTGCTATGTTGATGCTTTTTATATATGCCGTACCTGCCGAGCTATTATAATTATAGATTACGTAGTTGTTACCGTTGTTGTCAAACGTAAGTTGATCTAGGCCGTAATTATAAGTGTAAGTAGGAGTGATATTAGTAGGGCAATTAATAGCTCCGCCCAAATTGAAATCCAATGCAAATATTTCGGTTATCCCGCTACTCTTCTTAGCAAAATAAATTTTATGATCGGCCGGATTGTAAGATGCCATTACATCAAAATAAGGAATGCCGACGTTGCAGGTAGTTAACAAAGTAGGATTAGCAGTAAGCGTTCCTGCAAAAAAATGTTGTTGAGGCGTTGTACTGGAGCAACTGGTTCCTCCATGATTGATCAGTAAAGACTTGGAGGAGCTTTGAGCAATAACATTAGCTGCAATCAAAAAGCTAAGGCATGTCGTTAGAATACGAGTGTTTAAAAAACTTTTCATTAGATAGGGTTTGTCAGAATTGCTTCTGATGAACGGATAAGTCTTTTAAAGTGTATTGGGATAGAATAGCGAAAAAGCTATAGCTTTTCAGAGGAGGTTGTCAATAAATTGAATGTAATTACTGAAGGGAAAGTGCAGGAAAATAATGTTAGCAGCAATACCGTCTTCAGTAGGATTAGATTCAATTGTGCAGCAAATGTAATAGCCCTACGTGAAGATGTCAATAGAAGGATAGGGGTTTTTCTATAAAAGCACTATCGCCTGATTTGTATTTGTACTATGATTGAATTTTACTACTGTGTAAAGCATTGAAACAGAAAGGAGATGACAGCAATGTCATCTCCTTCATTAGTTAACCTCAAATACAAACTATTTTTTTGGCATCACCACTGCGTCAATTACATGGGTAACACCATTGCTTGATATTACATCGGGAATAGTAACTGTAGCTCCGTCAATCATAACCTTACCATCTTTTATTGATACAGTTAACTCCTGGCCTTGCACCGTTTTTAACTTTTGCCCATCTTTTAAATCTGCTGCTCTGTAAGACCCGGATACAACATGATAGGTTAATACTTTTGTTAAGTCACCTTTCATTTCCGGTTTTAAAAGATTGTCCACGGTACCGGCAGGAAGCTTGTTAAATGCATCATTAGTTGGTGCAAAAACAGTGAATGGGCCCGCACCGCTTAATGTTCAGCTAATCCGGCTGCTTTAACTGCTGCAACTAACGTTGTATGATCGTTTGAATTGGCAGCATTTTCTACAATATTTTTAGAAGGAACCATATTAGCACCACCTACCATTACACCTTGTTCCTGAGTGGTAGAAGCAGTATTCGTGCTATCGGAAGCAATGTTATTAGCATTGCTGCTGTCTGCCGAATTGTTACTACCCGTAGTATTGTTATCGGAACAAGAAGTGAAAGCCATAACAGAGGCTAAAGCCAATGTAAAAAGATTGATTTTTTTCATTTTGAATGATTTGTTGGTTTTAGGATAACATAAACGAAAGCAAAAGGTTTTTGGATTGAAAAATTTATTCTGCTGTTTATCCACAATAGAAAAAACTCGTTTTTTTATCGCACAAAAATTGCCGTAGGTTTGCATGACCTTCAGGAATTTTCAAGACCCTTCCGCTGGTCAAAACAAGCTCAATAGAATTACCTAACGTACAAGAGTGCGACGCAAGGGACGATGAGGATAGTTGATTAGCTTGTTACAAAATCAAATACATAAAAGTTAAACAGACAATCCATTCAACATGGCTAAATATATTTTTGTTACAGGTGGTGTTACATCAAGTTTAGGTAAAGGCATTATTGCAGCTTCGCTTGCAAAATTGTTACAGGCAAGAGGCTTAAGAGTAACCATTCAAAAGTTTGATCCATACATTAATGTTGATCCGGGCACATTGAACCCTTATGAGCATGGCGAATGTTTTGTAACAGAAGATGGTGCAGAAACGGATCTGGACTTAGGTCATTACGAACGTTTTTTGAATATTTTCACTTCGCAGGCAAACAACGTTACTACAGGCCGTATTTACCAAACAGTGATTAATAAGGAAAGAGAAGGGGCTTATTTAGGAAAAACGGTTCAGGTGGTACCTCACATCACCGATGAGATCAAAAGAAGAATGTTGTTGCTTGGGCAAAGTAATCAGTTTGATATCATTATAACAGAATTAGGTGTAACGGTTGGTGACATTGAATCGTTGCCTTACATAGAGGCAGTACGCCAGTTGCAATGGGAATTGCCGGACGAGGACCTGTTGGTGGTGCATCTTACACTAATTCCTTATTTAAAAGCAGCCAAAGAATTAAAAACCAAACCCACGCAACACTCTGTGAAGATGTTGAGCGAAAGTGGCGTTTTTCCTGATGTGATCGTGTGTCGTACTGAAGAGGGCATCACTGATGATATTAAAAGAAAGATCGCTTTGTTCTGCAATGTAAAGCCAGAAGCGGTAATTGAAGCACCGGACGCCAGCACCATTTATGAAGTGCCTTTGCTGATGATGAATGAGCAATTGGACCTGATCGTTTTAAAGAAACTGAACATCACAGATTACCAGGAAGCAGAATTGACAAAGTGGAAAGGCTTTTTAGATAAGTTGAAATATCCTAAAGCAAAAATTACTATTGGGCTTATTGGAAAGTATGTTGAACTGCAGGATGCATATAAATCTATTTTGGAAGCATTTGTTCATGCAGGTGCAATGAACGAATGCAAAGTGCAGGTGGCTTCTATTCACTCGGAGTTTATAACGCCGGAAAATGTTGCGGAGAAACTGGAAAATCTTGATGGTTTATTGGTTGCACCTGGTTTTGGTCAAAGAGGTATAGAAGGAAAGATCACGGCAATAAAACATGCAAGAGAAACCGGCTTACCCTTCTTTGGCATTTGCTTAGGAATGCAGATGGCTGTGATTGAATATGGACGAAATGTTTTAGGGATTAAGGAAGCTCAATCTTCTGAGATGTTTGAGAACCCCAAAGAGCCGGTGATTGATATGATGGAAGAGCAGAAGAAGATCACAACTAAGGGAGGAACGATGCGTTTAGGAGCTTATCCATGCGAGATCAAGCCAGGAACCCTGGCACATAGAATTTACGGAACCGATAAAATTTCAGAAAGACATCGTCATCGGTTTGAGTTCAATAATAAATACCTGGAAGGATACGAAACTGCAGGTATGACCGCCAGTGGTAGAAACCCTGAAACTGGCCTTGTAGAGATCGTAGAGATAAATGATCACCCTTATTTTATAGGCTGCCAGTATCATCCAGAACTTAAAAGCACTGTTGAAAACCCTCATCCTTTGTTTGTACATTTTGTAGCGGCTGCAAGGCTGTATCATGATAAGAAAGCCAGCAGTAAAAATCCACTTCTGCAAAGTGAACTGATATAAAATAAGGTATAGGGTAAGAGGTATAAGGCGAAAGGTGTAAACATTATTAAGAGAGTTTTATACTCCTTCTACCTTCTGCCCTAAACCTTTTACCTTCCACTGCCTATCTTTGCCGCCTTCAAAAGGCTGGTGGCTTTTGCCTCCTGCTTCAAAACCACTTATAAAAAATGAATTTCGACCGTAATACCGTCATTGGTTTTATTCTTCTTGCTGTTTTGTTTTTCGGGATGTTTTATTTCAATAGCCAGGACCAGACAGCAGCTGCAAAGAAGAATGGAAAGGATACCACCAAAACTGCACAGCAAGTAAATACTCCAAAACAATCTGTTACAGACACAAACACATTAACTCCGTTTACTGGCGGCGGTTTTCAGCAAGCAGCAGCCGAACAAACTATAGTTGCAGAAAACGATGTTTTGCGAATTGTATTTACAAATAAGGGCGGTCAGCCAAAGTCTGTTGAACTAAAGAAATTTAAAGGCACTGATAGCGGTTCAGTAAAACTGGCTTCTACAGCTTTTGACAGAATCAATTATGTAATTGTTCCGGAGCAGAACCGGACTGCTAACATTACAGACTTTTATTTCAACGGGGGTAGCGTTACTAAGAACGGGAACACTACTACTGTAAGTTATCAGTTGCAGAAATCCGATGGTTCAAACATCACTCACCAGTTCATTTTGAAGGAAGGCCAATATATGGTTGATTTTAATGTGCAGGTAAACGGGGCTGCGCAATTGTTTACAAATGGAACAATGAACCTTTCCTGGCAAAACCAGGCATTGCAACTTCAAAAAGACTTAGCCTATGAAAAACAAATGTCTGAAGTGGCATTTAATATGGACGACGAGTTTGACTACTACATGATAACGAGCCGCACAGAAAAAGAATTTGATGAGCCGGTAAAGTGGGTAGGGGTGAAGCAACAATTCTTCAATACCAGCTTAGTAGCCCAGAAAGGTTCTTTTACTTCTGGCCGCATGGAGTGGAATGCTCCAAGCGGAAACAATGTGGTGGTTCAGGCAACAACAAATTTGAAATATGCTTTGCAGGGTGGTAATAATGCGGTTGTGCCTTTAGGACTTTATTATGGCCCTACAGATTATAAAATATTGAAGCAGTATGGTAATGATATGGAAGATATGGTAAACCTTGGAAGAGGTATCTATGCTTTTGTAAAGTATATCAACCGCTGGATTGTTATTCCTGTCTTTAATTTATTTACACAGATCACATCCAACTTTGGAATTGTAATTCTCTTACTCACTTTGTTCATCCGGTTATTGATTTCTCCTTTAACCTATTCCAGTTATTTGAGTGGTGCGAAAATGAAGGCACTACGTCCTGAAATTGATCAACTAAAAGCAAAGCACGGAGCAGATCAGCAAGCAATGAGTATGGATCAGATGAAATTATTCAGAGAAGCTGGTGTCAATCCGTTAGGTGGTTGTATACCGGCTTTACTGCAAATTCCAATTTTCTTTGCCTTGTATAGTTTCTTTAACTCGAATGTAGCGTTAAGAGGCCAGGGCTTTTTATGGTCAGATGACCTTTCTGTATATGATTCTATTGTGAATCTTCCTTTCAATATTCCTTTATATGGCGATCATGTAAGTTTGTTTACCATTACAGCTGTAGTAACCAGCTTTTTGATTTCATTGTATAGTATGAGCATGACACCGGACCAAAATAATCCTGTGTTGAAATACATGCCGTATATCTTCCCGGTTATTCTTTTATTTGTTTTTAACAGTTTGCCTGCAGGTTTAACCTGGTATTATACGGTTTCCAACCTTGTTACCTTAGGTTTACAGTTTGTTATTCAGAACTATATTATCAACCATGATAAGGTGCTTGCAAAAATTGAGGCGAATAGAAAAAAGCCAAAGTCAAAGTCTAAGTGGCAGGAGCGTATTGAGCAAATGCAGGAGCAACAAAAGAAAATGAAAGAGTTGCAGAATAAACGTAAATAATTTTAAAATTTGAAAGCCCCGCATGTGCGGGGTTTTTTGTTACGCAACTAATACTGATATTTGATAGTCTTATATTACAGAACAAACATTTTATGTTTAGACTATTTCTACTTTTAACTGCTTTGCTTTCCGGTGTCGTTGTAAGTGCACAAAAGAAACTTACCGAGGGTACTATTTCTTACGATATAGTTATCAATACCGGTTCGGATAAGCCGCAAACAGCAGATTTTTTTGATGGTGCAACTAGTGCTGTCTATATAAAAGGAGCTAAAACCAGAACAGAGATGGTAAGTTCCCTGGGTACACAATCAACTATTATTGACGGAGCTAAAAATTCTGTTGTTGTACTAAAGGAGTATGGCGATCAGAAATATATGATCCAAATGACTCCGGATGACTGGAAGGATGCTAACCACAAATACGATGGCATATCTTTTACATATGATGCCAATGCAGCAAAGACCATTTTAGGCTATCAATGTAAAAAAGCCGTGGGCAAGCTAACGGACGGTACCACATTTACAGTTTGGTATACCACAGACTTAATCCCTGAAAATAAAGATTTCCAATATGCTAACAGAACCTTACCTGGCCTGGCTTTGGAATACGAAACAACGATGGGTAATCTGAAAGTCACTTATACAGTATCAAAACTTTCATTCAGTCCTGTGCCTGCAGCAAAATTCGACGCTCCCAAATCGGGCTACAGAGTTATGACGTATAAGGAAAGTAAAGGAGGAAACTAGAACTTTTTAGCGGCTGGATTGAAAATCACTTTATCCAAAATCACCTTCTTCTTTAAAGGCAAAATGTAAGTAGCATTGCCTTTTTGATAAGTAACTGTGGTGTTAAGGATGATAAACTTCTGATTGTTGTGGCTCAATAGATTATTTCCCTTGTAATTGTAACCTGAACGTAAGCTGAAGTTTTTAGCAGAATAAGAGAATTTAGAACTATAAGAGTTCTGTTGACCTTTTTTCCCACCGCCATCACCCAAGGTAGCGAAAGCAGCTCCAGAAGCTGTAATGAGCACAGCCGTAGCAATCTTTCTTTTAAGCAGTTTCTTTAATATTTCGGCGGACAGTTTCATTTCAGGACAAAAGTATGATAAAATATTAACATTTTTTCTACCACTGGTCATTTTTCTTTACATTTTTATTAACGCCAGGAAAAGGAAAATGTTACAAAAACTTGGCTCTTTTTTTTATATAGTATAAATTGTCAGGAGAACATACTACATGAACAAAGACAGAGACCCTTATCAGGAGAACGACAGTTTAGATGAGTTATTAAAGCAATACAATAATCTCAAAAACGGAAGGAACAGCATTTTTTTCGAAGAAGAAGCGTTTGAAAAGATCATTGATTATTACGATGATAGGGAAGAATTAACCAAGGCTTTGGAAGCTGTCAAAATTGCCTCTGATTACTATCCGTACTCCGGTCCAATCTTGCTCAGGAAAGCTGATCTGCTGTTAGCTACCCGGAAGTATCATGACGCCCTGGAGATACTGGAAAAAGCCGAGATGCTTGATGCTACTGATATCAATCTTTATATATTAAAAACAGATGCTTACCTGGCACTGGACATGCAGGAAAAAGCAGTAAGTGTGTTAGAGGAGGCTATTCGTCATTTTGAAGGCGAAGAAAGAGTAGAGCTTTTATTTGAACTGGCAGACGTTTATGACGATTATGAAGAGTTTGATAAGGTATTTGATTGCTTAAAAATGATTCTGGAAGAAGAGCCTACAAGCGAGGAAGCTCTTTATAAAATCTGTTTTTGGACCGACTTTACAGGCCGAAATGAGGAAAGTATCCGTCTTCATTTGAAAATAATTGACGAACATCCTTTTAATGAATTGGCCTGGTTTAATCTGGGCGCAGCTTATCAGGGATTAAAGCTTTATGAAAAATCAATCGATGCCTATCAATATGCTATTGCGATAGATGACAAATTTGATTACGCATACCGCAATATTGGCGATGCTTACATCAGGCTGAGAAAGTATAAAGAAGCAATTGAAGCACTTGAAAAAGTGTTAGAATTATCAAAGCCTGAAGAAGTTATTTATGAAGCTATAGGCCATTGTTATGATAGGTTGAAGAATTATGCCCAGGCAAGATTCCACTATAGAAAGGCTTCTCACCTCAACCCCGAGGATAGTAAACTATATTATAAAATTGCCTGTACTTATTATCATGAAGAAAATTGGTCTGGTGCCATTAAGCAATTAGAGTCGGCTTTGAAGATTCATCGCAACAATCCGGAATACAACCTGTTGATGGGAGAATGCAAATTCCAGATAGACAACATCAAGGAAGCCATTCAGTATTTCTTTATTGCAGTTAAAGCAAGACCAAAAAATATTTCCTGCTGGGAAGCCCTCATCAGATGTTTGTATAAGGCTGAATTTTTTGAGGAAGCCAAAGAACAAACATTGAATGCTTTAGAGTATACTAAGAAACCGGTATTTCTGTTTTATTTAAGTTCGGTGCTTTTTGCAATGAATAAATCGAAAGATGCCCTGCTGTATTTAGAAAAAGGCTTAATGAGAGCACCGCGTCATTTAAAGCGTTTTATTGAGCTCAACCCTTCTATTTTGCAATCTTCACAGGTGGTAGATGTAATTGCCCGGTACAAAAGGAAGTCATCTTAATTGTTTCGATACTTCCCTATTTTTGCCCGCAACAAAACCACCGTTGATGAATTTTAATCTTTCGCAAATACCGGAACGTAATCAAAAGCCACGTACCGGAGGTATTACCATGGTGATGGATAAGGGATTGAGTGTGGCAGAAGCAGAAAATTTCTTAAGCGTTTCTCATCCGCATGTTGATATTGTTAAACTGGGTTTCGGTACCTCTTTTGTTACGCCTAATCTGGATCAGAAATTAGAAGTATATAAGAAGTATGGTATCCCTGTTTACTTTGGTGGTACTTTATTCGAAGCATTCTTAATTCGCAATCAGTTTGACGATTATATTTCTGTTTGTAAGAATTATGAGATTGAGTACATGGAAGTTAGCGATGGGTCTATCACTATCCCTCATGCCGAGAAGTGCGGGTACATCGAAAAACTAACACAACATGGCATTGTATTAAGCGAGGTGGGAAGTAAAGATGCAGCCCATATTATTCCACCTTACAAATGGATTGAATTAATGCGGGCAGAATTAAATGCCGGTTCTACTTACGTTATAGCCGAAGCCCGTGAAGCAGGTAACGTTGGTATCTATCGTGGCTCGGGTGAGGTAAGAGAAGGTTTGGTGCAGGAGATTCTTACACAAATTCCTGCAGAAAAAATTATTTGGGAGGCTCCGCAAAAAGCACAGCAATTATACTTTATTGAGTTAATTGGTTGCAATGTAAACCTTGGAAATATTGCGCCTTCAGAAATGCTCCCTTTAGAAGCGATGCGTATTGGTTTAAGAGGCGATACTTTTCATTTATTTCTTGATAAAGAAGAGAGCAAATGAGACTTTATGGTTTAATTGGTAAGCCATTGACTCATTCGTTTTCCAAAGCCTATTTTACTGAGAAGTTTTCTAAACTGGGTATTGATGATTGCAGTTACGAGAACTTTGAATTGGCATCAATAGATGATCTACGCAATCTTCTTTCCAATCAATCACAGTTAAAGGGATTGAATGTAACAATTCCGTATAAGGAACAGGTTCTTCCATTTCTTTATTATCAGGATGATGTTGTAAAAGCAGTTGGAGCTTGCAACTGCATTCGGATAGTAGAAGGAAAGCTGTATGGTTTCAATACGGATGTGACAGGCTTTCAACATTCTTTACAGCCATTATTAAAGTCGCATCATTCTAAAGCATTGATTTTGGGTACAGGTGGTGCTGCAAAGGCTGTTGCTTATTCTTTAAACCAATTGGGTATTGAATACAAATTTGTCTCACGAAAAATTATTGGTAATGGTTTAGCGTATGAAGAAATTGATAGAAACATGTTGAATGAATATTCAATTATCATCAACACAACGCCTTTAGGAATGTATCCCAACATTGAGCAAGAACCACCCTTGCCCTACCATTTTATTTCAGAACAACACCTTTTGTTCGATCTTATCTATAATCCTGCAAAGACTAGTTTTCTTCAAAGAGGAGAGGAGAGTGGCGCAACAACATTAAATGGACATCAGATGTTAATCATTCAGGCAGAGGAGAGTTGGAAGATTTGGAATAGCTAAGCCATTTTTAAAGTAGTAATCACCTCCTCAGGTATAGCTGAAATTTTCTTGTTCTTATAGTCATAGCAAACCATTCCAGTTTTTGCAATTGCTATATTTATTTCCTTGCTATCTTTTTCCTTAGTGATTTTATAGTAAATATCAAAGCTAACCTTACCCGTTTGTGCTGAAGTAACGTATGCTTTTAAAACGTCGCCATAAAACGCTTCGCTCTTAAATTCAATCGATACATCTGACATGATCATACCGACACCTGCGAAATCCATCTCCGAGTAATGAAAATGGTTTAAGAACTGCATTCGAACTTCGTGTATCAACGATAAAATAGCATCATTACCAACATGGCCACCATAATTTACATCTGTGATCCGGATAGGTATAGTAGTAGTAAAATCAAAGGTTGCTGGTAATTCAATCCGTACTCTTGCCATTAAGCAAGATTATTGATTTTCCCGCACATTGTTTAACAGCTCAAGCACTGCTGTAAAATCAGATGTAAGAGCAGCATTGGCAATTTTTTGCTGTAGGTTTTGTATTCTTTGCTTGCAGGTAATTTCCTCTTCAACACAGGAAATAGAATCGAATATCTTTTTAGGTAATCGCATTGCTTTGCCCTTACCATCACTGTAAACCATATAGCGATCAACTGTAGCGGCAAAATCTACCCGGCTTACTGCTGTTAATTTAGCTGGTAAATCGGTACCTGGAGTTTTTATAAATCCAGACCTCTCAATTTGCTTTGGCTTAGAAATACTATAAGCAATTGCCTTGTTATAAGTCTGCGATGCATTGATCTTAGTTATATCGTCAGTGTTATTGGTGATAGGTTGCTCAGGCAATGAATTTGATGGCTGATCGGTTTGTTTTCCCTGGTTTGTTTGAGAAATGGGGTTTTGATTTGAGTTTTTATTTAATAGCAGAGTAGCACTTACAACTATCAAACCTATAATACATGCAGCGGCAATATATTTAATAACACCCCTTCTCCAAAGTGGAACAACTTTTTTCGGTTGCTCATTTAATCCTTCAACGATTTTATTCCAAACCTCCACAGGTGGTTGAACCTGGTATTGTTTAAATCTTTCTACTAACGAGCTATCTTCTTCATCCAGAGCAGAAACTACCTTATCCCAACATCCTGCCGGAGGTTGTGGCTGATAGTTATACATTTTATGTTGTAAATCGCTGCTCATAGTTTAAGGTGCCTGCCTTCTTGTTTCAATATGTTTTCTGACCAAATCTTGTAAAATAATTTTAGCTCTTGACAATTGCGACTTGCTGGTGCCTTCGCTGATTCCCAACTCGTCAGCAATCTGTTTGTGTGTGTATCCTTCTATCACATACATATTAAACACTGTACGATAGCCCGGTGAAAGTTGTTGTACCAACTGTATGATGTCTTTTTCTGCCAGGTTATCTAACACGGAAAGATATTTTCCTTCCCCCGTAGCTTCCTCATATTCTGTAATCGGCTGTAAATAGGTCTTCTTTCTAAAATGTTCAATAGCCGTATTCACAAATATTCTTCTTATCCAGCCTTCAAAAGAACCTTCGCTTCTAAAGCTTCCGATTTTACGGAATACTTTAATAAAGCCTTCCTGCAAAATATCTTCAGCTTCTTCTGCTTTACCTGCATACCGTAAGCACACACCGTACATTTTGGGTGAAAACCGCTGGTACAACTCATATTGCATTTTGCGGTCGCCCCTAATGCATCCCTCAATTAAGTCGGCATCTGAATACATTTGGTTGCTTACGTTATCCAATATTCTGTTTTAAGATGTTGTTCAAAAATACGACCAACTTGTCTACTGCTTTTTTACGATGACTAAAGCTGTTTTTTTCACTTATTGTCATCTCTGCAAATGTCTTGTCACTTCCATCAGGAACAAAAACAGGGTCATATCCAAAGCCAGCTTTGCCTTTACTTTCTTCGCAAATTTTGCCTCGGCAGATTCCCTCAAAGAAATACTCTTCTCCGTTCATAAGCAAACAAACTACGGTTCTGAACTGTGCTGTTCTATCTTTTGACCCTTCTAATTTGGTAAGAAGTTTATCAATGTTCCTGTCAAAGGATTTTTCCTCGCCGGCATATCGGGCACTCAATACGCCGGGCTCATTATTTAAACTGATTACTTCCAGGCCTGTATCCTCACTAAAACAATTTAGTTGTGTTAACTGGTATATCACTCTTGCTTTTTCGGCCGCATTTTCCTGTAAGGTTGGATGCGGTTCTGGAATATCAATGTCAATACCAGCCTCTTTAAGTGTAATAATAGAAAAAGTGTGAGGCAAAACACTTCTTATCTCATCAACCTTATGTTGGTTATTGGTAGCAAAAACAATTTGCATGAATACTGGTTAAATACAGAAAAGCGTTTTCAAACTATTCCACAATTTTAGTTTAGTTGCTTTGTCATTTTCAATTTGTTGCAACGTTGGGGCGCACAAGTAAGTTCTTTTATTGAACTGTTGCAACTGGAAATGAGGAAAGACAATTGGCAACCCAATCAATAATGGATCAATCCCAAACAACAATACATTTTTGCTTTCAATCTTTTCGGTTATGTTTTCTTTGTCCTGTAAAGAGTGAAGATTTACAATTGCCACATCAGCCAAACTTAATTTGCAAGCTGAAAGAACCGAAGTAAGGAATGCCAATTCGTTGTCGGGTAAAAATGGTGCAGTATCATTTTCAACAAGAACGAGTATTTGTTTTTGATTGCTGCCTAAAAAACGAAAGCTCTCTTTCTCGGGCACAGCTCTTGCATACGTTTCAATTAAAACATCAGGATAGAGATCGGCTAAGAGTTGATGATGTAAGTGTATAGTATTAAGGCTCATGTAGTGAATGTTAAACGACAAACGTTCTGGTCTTTTTTTTGTTTATTTGCTGCGCTAAATTAATTTATTATGCTTGCTACTATGGATATTACTGTAAACAAGGTTGAACAGTAGAAGCTAAAAGACCTAAACCTTGAAAACCTGCCCTTTGGAAAATTTTTCACCGACCACATGCTGGAAGCCGATTATGAAGGAGGCGAATGGAAAAATGTCGAGATCAAACCGTATCAACCTCTTTTATTAAGTCCGTCTGTAGCAGCTATACATTATGGCCAGGCAATTTTCGAAGGTATTAAGGCATATAAGAATGCAGATGGAGAGGCTTTTATTTTCAGGCCATACGACAACTACAAACGCTTTAACATCTCTGCAGAAAGAATGCAAATGCCACATGTTCCGGAATACATTTTTATGGAAGGCATGAAGCAATTGGTTGCATTAGACCATAATTGGATCCCTCAGAAAGAAGATCATTCCTTGTATATCCGCCCATTCATGTTTTCTTCTGATGAATTGATTGGTGTTCGTCCTTCAGAGAGCTATAAATTTTTGAATATTCTTAGCCCAACGGGGCCATATTATAATGCACCAATGCGTATTTATGTAGAAGAACAATATGTAAGAGCAGTACCGGGCGGTGTAGGCTATGCCAAAGCAGCTGGTAATTATGGTGCAGCAATGTACGCAACTGCACAAGCAAAACAAAAAGGCTACGACCAGGTATTATGGACCGATGCGTTTGAACATAAATATGTTCAGGAGATAGGTACCATGAATGTCATTTTTATTATTGGTGATAAGGCCATTACACCGGATTTAGGCGCAGGTACCATTTTGGCTGGCGTTACTAGAAACAGTGCATTAACATTATTGCAGGAGGCAGGATTTACAGTTGAAGAAAGAGCACTGAGCATTGAGGAAATAATCAATGCATATAAGTCCGGCATTCTTTACGAAGTGTTTGGAACCGGCACCGCTGCCACGATATCTTATATTAAAGAATTACGCTACAAAGATTTTGTAATGAACTTTGATGTTGACAAATGGCAGACAGCACCAACCATTAAAAAATGGCTTACCGATATCCGCGAGGGTAGGAGAGAAGACAAATATGGTTGGATGGTGAAGGTTCTTTAATAGAAATTCTATCCGATAGTCAAAGTCCTGCAAAACCGCAGGACTTTCGCATTTATTGCCAATAATCCTTTAAAAAAGGCAAAAAATCTCACACTTGAAATCTGAATTCTAAAATGTTTCCCCTACTTTTGCCGTCCAAAATTTAAAGGTTCGTAATGCCTACTATTCAGCAATTAGTTCGTAAAGGAAGAGAAATCATCCGTGCAAAGAGCAAATCAAGGGCTTTAGATAGCTGTCCTCAGCGTCGCGGTGTATGTACTCGTGTATATACTACTACCCCTAAAAAGCCAAACTCTGCACTTCGTAAAGTGGCAAAAGTTCGTTTGACGAATAAAGTTGAGGTGATCGCTTATATTCCAGGTGAAGGACACAACTTACAAGAGCACTCGATCGTATTGATCCGCGGTGGTCGTGTAAAGGACTTACCAGGTGTACGTTACCATATCGTTCGTGGTTCTTTGGATACTGCGGGTGTTAAGGATCGTAAGCAAAGCCGTTCTAAGTACGGAACTAAGAAAGATAAAGGTGGTGCTAAAGGTGCAGCTCCTGCTAAAAAGAAATAATAATTATCTCTAATAAAGACCTCAGTACAGAGTAAAGTTTTAATACTTGAAGACATTCTGCCGCTGTGGTGACTTAAAAATTAAATTCAATGCGTAAAGCACAAGCTAAAAAACTTCCCCTCGCTCCAGATCCTCGTTATAACGATAAGCTGGTAACTCGTTTTGTTAACAACATTATGTGGGAAGGAAAGAAAAGCGTAGCCTTTGATATTTTCTATGATGCAGTTGAAAAAATATCAAAGCAAACCGGTGAAGATGGTTACGAGGTTTGGAAAAGAGCCTTGTCAAATGTGACACCTGCTGTTGAAGTTCGTAGCCGTCGTATTGGTGGTGCTACGTTCCAAATTCCTTCTGAAGTTCGTCAGGATCGTAAGATATCTTTAAGCATCAAATGGTTGATCCGTTACAGCCGTGAAAGAAACGGTCGTAGCATGGCTGATAAATTAGCTAACGAGATCGTTGCTGCTTCTAAAGGTGAAGGTGCTGCTTTCAAAAAGAAAGAAGATACGCACCGTATGTCTGAGGCAAACAAAGCGTTTGCTCACTTTAAAGTATAAGCTCAACCAAACTTTATATAAAAAATCCCGCAACTGCGGGATTTTTTCATTGTATGTATTCTAATGCATTTAAGCATTCTCATCGTTCATGTTACCGTTCATGGCATTTCCGCCGCTTGCAACACCACTATCAAAAATATCTGGTGTAGTGATGCTTTCCGGTGTTTGAGAGCCAGTGGAAATATCCGAGCCTTGGTATTGATCCCCGGTGTTTGTTGTACCGCCTGTCATGCCGCTACCCCTGTTACCTCCGCGGTTACGGCCACCGCCGCTTGAACTGGCACCACCTTTACGGGCCACCTGGGTTCTTGTTTGTTTGCTGGCCGATGCTAAACCTCTTGAAGATGAACCGCCACTTCTTGACGAAGACGATCCTCCACGGTTAGACGTTGACCCGCTTCTTGATGCAGAACGGCCGCCACGTGTTGCGGACGAACCTTTTGAAGAGGCACCGCCCTTTTTAGCTGCGGATTTAGTTGCTCCTCCACGGCCTGAACTTTTGCTTGCCCCGCCACGGGATGAAGACGAACTACCACCTTTTTTTGCGGCTGATTTCTTCGATGCTCCTTTTTTTGCAGCGCCACCTCTGTTAGACGAGGATCTGTTGCTCCCAGAAGATTTTGCGCCACCCTTTTTAGCCGCACCTTTTTTAGAGGCACTGCCTTTTTTAGGCGATGATTTTTTTGCGCCACCTTTTTTTGCAACTGTTTTTTTAGCTGCTCCTTTCTTGGCTGCACCTTTTTTAGCTGCCGTTTTTGAACCTCCACGACCAGAAGATGAACCGCCGCTTGAGCTACCTCCGCGGCTTGATTTTGATGCTCCTTTTTTTGATGCTCCTTTTTTAGCTGCGCCTTTAGATGAAGATCTGCCGCCTCCGGAGGATTTGCTACCACCTTTTTTGCCAGCGGCCTTCTTGGTTGATTTTGCCATTGTTTAATGGGTTTAGTGAGGGTTAATAAAATTTGCTTTTGAAATTACGATGATTAAATGATTTGCAAAAATTATGCACAGCACTAATAATTTCAAATAGCATCATTCCGAATGTGACTTTTGTGTGCATTTCATCTTTAACAAATAGTCTTTAAAAGCCTTTCAGTAATGCGCTGCATTTCCTTACCTTTGCACCCTCAATTTTCAGTTTGGTGAAATGTGTATACAGGAAGCGGCTGAAACATTGATGCGTAGCGGTTTATAGTACAAGTGTGCGGCGCAACAGACGATGATCAGGGTACAAGAGCCGGCTACCAAAATTTAAGTACAATACTCAACTTTAATACTCATGGCAGACTTGAAATTTCAACGCAATTTTGGAATTGCCGCTCACATCGATGCTGGTAAAACCACAACTACTGAGCGTATTCTTCGCTACACCGGTATGATCCACAAGATTGGTGAAGTACACGATGGTGCGGCTACCACTGACTGGATGGAGCAGGAAAAAGAAAGAGGTATCACAATTACTTCTGCTGCTGTTAGCTGCCAGTGGAACTTCCCAACTGTTTTGGGTAAGGCAACTCCTGATACTAAAAAATATTCTTTTAATATCATTGATACTCCTGGTCACGTTGACTTCACTGTAGAAGTAGAACGTTCTATGCGTGTCCTGGATGGTCTGATTGCATTGTTTTCTGCTGTTGACGGTGTTGAGCCTCAATCGGAAACTGTTTGGCGTCAGGCAAACCGTTACAATGTACCACGTATCGGTTTCGTAAATAAAATGGACCGTTCTGGTGCTGACTTCTTAAACGTGGTTAAGCAGGTGAGAGAAATGCTTGGTTCAAAAGCAGTTCCTCTTCAATTACCAATTGGTGCAGAAGATGATTTCAAAGGTGTGGTGGATCTAATCAAAATGAAAGGAATCATCTGGCACATGGAAACAGAAGGAATGACTTTCGATGAGATCGAAATTCCTGCTGATATGGTTGATGAAGCCAATGAGTGGAGAGCAGCTCTTGTAGAAGCAGTTGCTGAATACGATGATACATTGATGGAGAAATTCTTCGATGATCCAAACAGCATCTCTGAAGATGAAATTCATGAAGCGATCCGCAAAGCAACGATCGATCTTTCTATCGTTCCGATGATGTGCGGTTCTTCTTTCAAAAATAAAGGCGTACAAACTGCATTAGATGCTGTTTGTCGTTACCTGCCTTCTCCTGTTGATATCGAAGCTGTAAAAGGTACCGATCCAAACACAGGTGAAGAACTGGTGCGCAGGCCCGATCCTAAAGAGCCATTTGCTGCTCTTGCCTTCAAGATCATGACCGATCCTTTCGTGGGTCGTTTGGCCTTCTTCCGTGTTTACTCTGGTAAACTGGATGCAGGTTCTTATGTATTAAACGTAAGAAGTGGCAAGAAAGAACGTATCTCCCGTATCATGAAGATGTTTGCTAACAAGCAAAATCCAATTGACTTCATCGAAGCTGGTGATATTGGTGCTGCTGTTGGTTTTAAAGAGATCAAAACCGGTGATACCCTTTGCCACGAAGATCATCCGATCACTTTGGAGAATATGTTCATCCCCGAACCGGTTATCTCTGTAGCGGTAGAGCCTAAAACACAGGCCGACGTTGATAAAATGGGTATGGCAATCTCTAAATTAGTTGAAGAAGATCCAACACTTCGTGTAAAAACAGACGAAGATTCAGGTCAGACAATTCTTTCGGGAATGGGAGAGTTGCATCTTGAGATCATCGTTGACCGTATGCGTCGCGAATTTAAAGTAGAAGTTAACCAGGGTGCTCCCCAGGTTGCCTATAAAGAAGCATTCAACATTACTGTTCAACACCGAGAAGTGCTTAAAAAGCAGTCGGGTGGTCGTGGTAAGTTTGCTGATATCATGTTTGAATTAGGACCCGTTGATGCAGATTGGAAAGAAGCAAATCCTGACAAGCATTACCAGTTTGTGAACGATTTGTTTGGTGGGTCAATTCCCCGTGAATTTGTTCCAGCCATTCAAAAAGGTTTCGAAAACTCAATGGGTACAGGTGTTTTAGCCTCTTATCCTGTTGACAATTTGAAAGTACGTGTATACGATGGTTCATTCCACGCAGTTGACTCTGATGCCATGTCATTTGAGCTTTGTGCTAAACAAGGTTTCCGTGAAGCAGCACGTAAAGCAAAACCAGTGTTGCTTGAGCCGATCATGAGAGTTGAGGTGTTGACACCAGACCAATATATGGGTGATGTTACAGGTGACTTGAACCGTAGGCGTGGTATGCTGGAAGGTATGGATACCCGTGCCGGTGTACAGGTGATCAAAGCAAAAGTTCCGTTGAGTGAAATGTTTGGTTATGTAACTCAATTGCGTTCGCTTTCTTCTGGTCGTGCATCATCTACCATGGAGTTCTCTCACTATGCCCCAGCTCCAACCAACATTGCTGAAGAAGTAATTGCAAAGAGCAAGGGTAAAGTAAGTGCTGAATAATTGAAAAGCTATCTATAGATCAAACCCCGCTAAATGCGGGGTTTTTATTTTAAAACTTAATGCAAAACATTGGCTGAAATGCTTATCGGCATTGGTTTTGCTTTGTCTGGCTGTTCAACCCGTTTTTAGGATCCGAAAATGATCCGGCCGTTAAGGCTTATGAAAAACACCAGCCGGGTACAATGAACATTTGGGGCTCTTTGTGAGCCCTTTTTTATTGCAAATTATTGGGATGCTAAATAATGCTACTAAAAGCAGTTGTCATATTTCGGTATTTTCTTTTTGCAACATCGGGTCATGAAAGTTGAAATATAACCCTGGCAAGGAGCCTATAACCGTTAACAGGTAAAACAGCAGGCTAATGACAACTCCCGTTTGGGGATCAAGATGAAAGAATCTTGCTCCTTCAGCAAATACAACTTCTCTGGTGCCTAAACCACCACCCAATGAAAGAGGAAGAATTGATATGACAGCAGAAGCTAAAAAAATAAAGATCCACTCGTGATTTATTGGAATTTTCAGGCTAAGTAGAATAAAATAAATGCACACTACCTGCGAAGCTTGTACTGCAAGTCCCCAAAAAAAAGTTGGTGCAAAGCCAGGTAAAAAATCCTTGAACAAAACCTTTACTAAAAAGTATAAAGCCACAATGGCGATCACCGTACCAATTGCCAACAACACGTCATAGGTTGTTTCATCAATCACAAATATTCCATATACCGAGAGAATTACACCTAAAGCCAAAACACCACTTAAACGATCAAGCAAGACCGCTGCAGATGTCTTTTTGTAAGGTGATTTATATTTTCTATTTAGCAGGACCACTTTATATGCATCGCCACTTATGGCTCCTGGTAAAAAAAGATTATAGAACATTCCTAGCCAATAGAGTTTCATATTGGTCCATTCTGAAAGTTGCAGTCCAATATTCCTGAAATAAATATTCAGCCGGTACGATGAAATAACTTTCGAAAGGATAAAGAATAGTAAAGCAATGGTTAGGTAAATGAAGTTGGCTTTAGTAATAGCTTGTAATGCAGCCGTAAAATCAATTTTTGTAGAGATGTACCAAAAACAAACAATAGTGATAATAATTTTAATTAGGAGCTTGATTCCCTTCCTCGCCATGCTCTCTTTCTGTTCTATGCCAGCTTCTGATTCTGTTTGCATTGTGCCGCAAGTAAATTGAAATCCACCAATAAAAAAATAGAGTCGCAAATTCTGTCAACCGCAACTTTGATTTGTGCCAATAACTTATTTTCATTACTCAATCACTGCATATATGAATATTCTAAAACTAACTACATTCATTTGCCTCGTCTTTTCTTCTCCATTTCTTCAGGCACAAAGCATAAAGTGGGGCAAAGATGGTAAAACCTATTACCGATTTGAAAATGGCGAGATAAGCAAGTACATACTTCCGCAGAATAGCAAAACAACCTATGTAACCAAAAATCAATTGACACCTAAAGGGCAGAAAGATCCATTAAACCTCAATAGCTATTTTGTCTTAGAAGATGGAAACAGGATTCTCTTGTTTGCAAATTCGAAAAAAGTGTGGCGGAATGAAACGAGGGGTAATTACTGGTTACTTGATCTTGCAAACAATTCTTTAAAACAGTTAGGAAAAACAAAGCCTTCTTCTTCACTGATGTTTGCAAAGCTGTCTCCCGACGGAAAGAAAGTTGCCTATGTAAGTGAGTATAACATATATGTGGAAGATCTGGCTACAGGCACAATTAAGGCACTCACTACCGGTGGTCATCGTAAATTTATTAATGGCACATTCGATTGGGCTTACGAAGAAGAATTTTTGTGCCGCGATGGTTTCAGATGGAGCCCTGACGGCAAAAACATTGCTTACTGGCAGATTGATGCCCGGAAGGTAAAAGATCATTTGATGATCAATAATACAGACTCGATTTATCCTGTAGCGGTTCCGGTAGAGTATCCTGTTTCGGGTGAGCTACCGTCTCCTTTCAAGATTGGAATTGTAGATGTAAATACAGCAAAGACAAAATGGATGAATGTTCCCTATGATCAAAAATGGGGTTCGTATGTACCAAGAATGGAGTGGGCTCCTAATGGTAAAGAAGTCATTCTGCAACACCTGAACAGAAAACAAAATGAAAGTCGCATCATGTTAGCAGATATATCTACCGGTAACACAAAAAGCATCTATGAAGAAAAAGATGCAGCATGGATAGATGTGCTGCAATTATGGGATGAAGATTATCAGTATGGAGGATGGGACTGGCTTAATAATGGATCCGAGTTTCTTTGGGCAAGTGAAAAAGATGGATGGAGACATTTATATCGTGTTGGTCGGGATGGCAAAGAAAAATTAATTACAAACGGTGCTTATGATGTCATCAACATTTCTTCAATAAACGAAGATGCCGGTTATGTTTATTTCTTTGCGTCTCCTCAAAATGCTACGCAGAAATATTTATACAGAACAAAACTGGATGGTTCGGGAGAAGCAGAACGTCTATCACCTTCAGACCTACCCGGCACACACAACTATAATGTATCGCCGACAGGTTCTTTTGCGTATCATTCATTTACCAACTATTATACACCAACAGCAAGAGAGTGGGTTTCATTACCCGACCATAAAGAAATAACCGGTAAAAATATCGTTGCAAACGCCGTAAAGAATGCCGATAGATCTAAAATAACTACTGAGTTTTTTAAAATAAAAACCTCGGAAGGTGTTGAAATGGATGGTTGGATAAGAAAGCCTGAGAATTTTGATCCATCTAAAAAATATCCTGTACTGTTTTATGTTTATACAGAGCCTTGGGGTCAGGAGGTCAAAGACATGTTCACCATTACTGACAATTATATGTACAAAGGTGACTTAGCCAAAGATGGCTATCTGTATATATGTATTGACAATCGAGGAACTCCGGTACCAAAAGGAAGAGAATGGAGAAAAAGCATTTATCGCAAAATTGGTCTGGTAAATATTAAAGATCAGGCGATGGCTGCAAAAGAAATTATAAAGTGGCCTTATGTTGATACATCCCGCATTGCTGTATGGGGATGGAGTGGTGGTGGTTCCGCAACACTGAACCTTATGTTCCAATACCCGGAGATATACAAAACAGGTATTTCAGTTGCGGCAGTAAGTAATCAACTTACTTATGATAATATTTACCAGGAACGTTATATGGGATTGCCACAGGAAAGCAAGCAAGACTTTATTAACGGGTCGCCTATGACTTATGCAAAGAACCTTAAGGGTAACCTGCTTTATATACATGGCACGGGAGATGATAATGTTCATTACAATAATGCCGAGATGTTATTGAATGAACTGATCAAACACAATAAGCAGTTTCAATTTATGCCCTATCCTAATCGAACGCATAGCATCAGCGAAGGTGAAGGCACATACGAACACCTATCCACGTTGTTTACAAATTATCTCCGGCAATATTGTCCGCCAGGTGCCAGATAAGATTTACTTAATTCCTGCTTCGGCAGGAATTTTTCTTTTTATAAAGCTGTAATTTGATGGCATGAGTGTACGATTGTTGTTTTTGTTTTTAATGATAAGTGTTGGAACATCTGCACAAGTGCTATTGACAAAAGGGTTAAAAATCACTAAATCAACTTCAATTACAACGGCTGTTTACAAACTGACTGATGATACGTCGCTGCAACGCGGTGTAATTGAAATCTCAGGGAATAACATAGTTGTTGATTTTAAGAATGCTACTTTGATCGGCAGCACTGACAAAAAGAATCCCGATGAATTTTATGGTTTAGGTATTTCGGTAAAAGGCAAAAACATTATTATTAAAAACCTGATCGCAAGAGGTTTTAAAGTAGCATTACTTGCCCGCAATGTTGAAGGTCTTACAATTGAAAACTGCGACTTCAGCTATAACTATCGTCAGCATTTAAACAGTACTCAGGAAAAAGAAGATATATCGGATTGGATGAGTTATCACCGCAACGAGAATGATCAATGGCTGCGATATGGCGCCGCAATTTATTTAAGAGGATGCAACAATTCAACGATCAGAAATAATAAAGTAACCGGCGGGCAAAACGCTTTGATGCTGATGGAATGTAATGGTGGGACCTTTTACAACAACGATTTTTCATTCAACTCCGGCATTGGCATAGGAATGTATAAAAGCAGTAACAACAAATTTCTGCATAACCGTCTCAATTTTAATGTTCGTGGTTACAGCCATGGTGTCTATAACAGGGGGCAGGATAGTGCCGGTTTTTTAGTGTATGAGCAGAGCAGCGGCAACTTGTTTTATAAGAACTCTGCAACGCATAGTGGTGACGGTTTTTTTCTTTGGTCAGGACAAACGACAATGGAAACAGGCAAAGGCGGATGTAACGACAATCAAATTATGGAGAATGATTTTTCCTATGCTCCAACCAACGGTATAGAGGTAACATTTAGTAGCAATAAAATTATTAAAAACAGAATCTACGAATGCGATCATGGCATATGGGGTGGCTACAGTTTCAACACATCTATTGTAGGTAATCAATTCCGTAACAATCGTATTGCTATTGCTATTGAACACGGGCAGCATAATACCATCGCCAGCAATATTTTTTATAAAGATAAAGAGGCCATTAAGCTGTGGGCAAGGGCACAACAGCCTGCTGATTGGGGTTATGCAAAATACCGTGATACAAGAAGTGCCGATTACCTGATCTCGTTAAACAGTTTTAATAACAATGATGTTGTTTACAACTTCAGCCGAACAGATAGCCTGGCCATCTTCAATAACCGGTATTCTTTTACAGACCAGATATTTAAAATGGATTCAACGGTCACAAACATCGATACATTTAATAGGGATGAAGAATTGGTAGATAGCGGTGCAATAGATTATTCTATCAAAGGAGCCATCAATACTTTTCAAGGCAATTTAAGGTTTTTAGGTAGAAAGAATATCATGATCACAGAGTGGGGACCTTACGATTTTCGATATCCGCTTATCTGGAATACGAATCCAACAGATAAATCTGATACGCTTCAATTCGACCTGTTAGGTCCAAAGGGAAAGTGGAAGATCATTTCATATAAAGGAGTGGAGAAGATTTTAGCAAAGAGTGGAAGTCTTCCTGCAAAACTTACAGCCATCAAAACAAAAGCTGATAGGCAAGATGTAGAAGTAATAGCAGAGTATGTTGGTGAAACATTTACAGATCGTTTCGGAAATAACATACCTGCAAACAAACCACACCGCTTCACATTTAGAAAGTTCTTTCAACCAATAGACTTCAGTGTAAGTTGGTATGCCTTTGATTCAATCAATAATCCAATTCATACAAATTATCTGGAAAGAGTCAAAACCCAACGTCCCTTCAAAACAGAAAGTGCAACCAAGCTGGATTATGCCTGGTGGGGTGGAATCAAAGCAGGAGAGGAGCAGTATAAACAATTCCTTACCATCGCCGAGGGCACTGCCGATATCACTCCTGGTAATTATGAGTTAGGAATTACCTGGGATGATGCTGTGCGGGTTTATGTGGATGGTAAATTATTGATTGATGAATGGAATCCTTCTAAATACACCTTCGATGAATCTCCCAACAAGAAAGTAAAATTGAAATTAGGAGGCACACATGTGTTCCGTATAGAGCATGTTGAATTAGGTGGCTTTGCAACATTAAGCATGAAACTAAATAAGCTGGATTGAGATTTAAGATTTCTTAACAGCAGTTGAAGGAAAACTGAAATAATTTTAAAGAAATCAACTGTATGAGAAAAAGTTTACTCTTAGGCCTGCTCACCATTTTTCTTTACTCTTGCACCGAATTTCAATATCTGACCGTAACCGGTGTCAATGTTCCTAAAAACGAGAAGAGCGAACTGATTAGTGAAAATGATACCCTGCGAGTTCAATATAATTTCTCTAACTATAAAGGCAAGGTAGGCATCAACATTTTCAATAAAACAAATGAACCTATTGAAATAGATTGGAAACGTTCAGCAATTATTGTCAACGAAAGGGCTTGGAGCTACTACAATCCAAATGCGTTATTGTCAGCCACTCTGGAAAAAGATACGCTTGCCTTGGAAAACCTGCGTAATAGATTAGGAGATCCATTGTACCTGGCAAGCATAAATGGTTCTATACTTATTAATGAACCAACTCAATTCATTCCACCCGCCTCAGGCATTTTCAAAGTGCCTATCACTATGCCTGTTGACCATTTGAAAAACCTACCGGAGCAGACCGCTAGGAAAACTTCTTTCAAATGGACAGATGAAGTGACTGTATCGTATAAAAAAATGGAGTTTGAAAAAACAGCCTCTCCCTTACAGTTCAGGAGTTACCTTACCCTTAAAATTGGTCCGTCCGGGTCTCAAAAGGAATTTACGGTTGAACATACCTTCTTTATATCAGAGATATGGCAATCTGGTTTTGGACCAGCTTCTTTCCCTGAAAATCTTATCAACCGAGGCGATAGGTTTTATTTGTAGCAACAGGTCTAAAGTCTGCATGTTGTAAGGTCCCATATCCAGGGTAACTAGGTACTTACTTCATGGATACTTCATAGATACTCCCTACATAAGCCGTACTTACTGCGTGCTTTTCGCCTATTTTGCGCCAATAATAGGAAAGAGGCTTTTCCTTTATACCTTCCTTCACAAAATTTCTTTTTTAAAGTTTTGCCAGTTTAGCCTGTACTCCTATCTTTGCGCTCCCAAATCCTAAACATGGGCTTAGGATAAAACAGGGTAACGGCCGTATGTCACAGAGAATCAGAATCAAATTACAGTCTTACGAGCACAACCTGGTTGATAAATCAGCTGAGAAGATCGTAAAAACCGTGAGAAGCACAGGAGCAGTAGTAACAGGACCCATTCCTCTTCCTACTCGTAAAAAGATCTTTACAGTGTTGCGTTCGCCACACGTAAACAAAAAAAGCCGCGAGCAGTTCCAGTTAGCCACGCATAAGCGTTTACTGGATATCTACACCTCTTCATCAAGAACGGTAGATGCGCTTTCAAAGCTGGATCTTCCTTCTGGTGTTGAAGTTGAGATCAAAGCATGACGATAAGCCTCTTAAAGAGGCAGGAAATAAAACTAGTTCTTATCCATTTTTATCATCTCTCAATCATCCGCCTCAAGGCGGACCGAAAAAAGAGCTCTGAATAGTAAACTTCTCCAGTCAAAAGCTGGAGGCAACATATAAACAAGCCCTTCGAGGTTTGTTTGTCACCGGTACTTCCCCAGTTACAATTGTAGCGATTCGGGAAAAGGTCGGCTGATGAACCAGGATTGAAGACCCAATTATTCCAAGGGTCTGTCTTGTACAACCTTGCGGGGGAAAACCGTAAGAAAATGAAAGGAATCATTGGTAAAAAAATTGGGATGACCAGCATCTTCGATCCAAGTGGCAAGCAAACAGCTTGTACCATTATCGAAGCTGGCCCTTGCGTTGTTACGCAGGTTAAAACACAAGAGACCGACGGCTATTCTGCTCTTCAGGTAGCGTTCGGCGATAAGAAAGAAAAACACACTATTGGTGCCGCTAAAAACCACTTCGCAAAGGCTAACACCTCAGCCAAAAAGTTCGTAAAAGAATTTCGTAACTCTTCTCTAGAAAAAAATATTGGTGACACTATTACTGTTGACATTTTCGCTGAAGGCGAGAAAGTTGAAGTTGTGGGTATCACAAAAGGTAAAGGTTTCCAGGGTGTTGTTAAACGCCATGGTTTCTCCGGTGTTGGTGAAGCTTCTCACGGTCAGCACGATCGTCAAAGAGCTCCAGGTTCTATCGGTGGTTCATCTTACCCTTCACGTGTATTTAAAGGTATGCGCATGGCAGGTAGAATGGGTACCGACAGAGTGAAGATTAAAGGCCTTAAGGTGGTTAAGATCTTCCCTGACAAAAACTACATCTTGGTAAGTGGTTCAGTTCCTGGCCACAATGGTTCAATCGTTTTAATCCAGAAGTAAAATGCAAGTAAAAGTATTAAACATACAAGGACAAGAAACAGGTAGAACTGTTGAGCTTCCTGAAGATATATTTGGTATCGAACCAAATAACCACGCCATTTACCTGGCCGTTAAACAATATTTAGCTGCTCAGCGTCAGGGTACACACAAAGTGAAAACTCGTGCTGAAGTAAAAGGTGCTTCTCGCAAGTTGCATCGCCAAAAAGGTACCGGTGGTTCACGTAAGGGTAACATCCGTAACCCTTTATATAAAGGTGGTGGTACCATCTTCGGTCCAAAACCTCACAAATACGATATCAAGTTGAATCGTAAAGTGAAGGACCTGGCGAAGATGTCTGCTTTAGCACATAAAGCAAAAGAGAATGCAATCTTCGTAGTAGAAGATGTAAATCTGGATACTCCAAAAACAAAAACATTCATGAACATCTTAAACAGCCTGAAAGTAGGTGAGAAGAAGATCATGTTTGTTATACCTGAGTACAACGATACACTCTATGTAAGTTCTCGTAATGTGCCGTCTGTACTAACAACATTGTTAAGTGATATCAACACATACGACATTGTTAACTCAGAAGCCCTTGTATTGACAGAAAGCGCAGCAAAGATCTTCGCCGCCAACGACGAAGAAGTAGCAGCTTAATTATTAAAGTTTAAAAAGAAATTCAGATGAGACTTGCTGAAGTATTAATAAAACCAATCCTAACCGAGAAGGCAAACAGCCAGCAAGAGTCTTTGCGTCGTTATGCTTTCAAGGTGGCTCGTGGTGCTAACAAGCTGGAAATTAAAAAAGCAGTGGAAGAGTTCTACGGAGTTAATGTAGTAGATGTGAACACAGTGGTTGTTCCTGGTAAGAACAAGACTCGTTATACAAAAAAAGGATTCACTAAAGGACAGAAATCAGCTTATAAAAAAGCAATGGTAACTGTAGCAGAAGGTGAGAACATTGATTTGTATTCAAACATTTAATTAGTAAACGAATGGCTTCAACAGCCGCAAATGTTGAAAAAGAAATAAGTCATGGCATTAAAAAAGTATAAACCAATTACGGCCGGTACTCGTTGGAGAATCGGGAACGCATACGCAGAGGTAACTACTCACGAACCTGAGAAATCTTTGTTAGAATCAAAGAAAGGAACAGGTGGTCGTAACTCCTCCGGTCGCAGAGCAATGCGTTACATTGGTGGTGGTAACAAAAACGCTTACCGTATCATCGATTGCAAACGTAACAAGAAAGATGTTCCTGCAAAAGTTGCATCTATCGAATACGATCCGAACAGAACAACATTCATCGCATTGTTACATTATGCTGATGGAGAAAAAAGATATATCCTGGCACCTAACGGCTTAACAGTTGGAATGACTGTAGTAAGTGGTGACGCAGTAGCTCCTGAATTAGGTAATGCACTTCAGTTGAAAAATATGCCTCTGGGTACTGTTATTCATAACATCGAAATGCAACCCGGCCAAGGTGGTAAAATAGCTCGTTCTGCAGGTTCTTCTGCGCAGCTTTCTAACAAAGAAGAGAAATATGCTGTGTTGAAAATGCCAAGCGGTGAGTTGAGAAAAGTATTGATCAACTGCTACGCAACTGTAGGTGTGGCATCTAATAGCGATCACAACCTTCAATCAATGGGTAAAGCAGGTCGTAACCGCTGGAAAGGTATCAAGCCAAGAAACCGTGGTGTTGCGATGAACCCTGTAGATCACCCAATGGGTGGTGGTGAAGGCCGTGCATCTGGTGGTCACCCACGTTCTCGTACCGGTAAATACGCTAAAGGTGAGAAGACAAGAACAAGAGGAAAAGGCAGTGATAAACTGATCATTCAGCGTAAAAACGGTAAAAAACTGGCTAAATAATTAAACTGATATTCTAAATAGAAAATAAACATGGCTCGTTCAATTAAAAAAGGTCCTTACGTAGCAGCACATTTAGAAGATAAGGTAGTTGCTATTAACGAAGGCAAATCAAAAAAAGGTGTGATCAAGACATGGAGCCGTCGTTCTACTATCACTCCTGATTTTGTAGGTCATACGTTTGCTGTGCACAATGGGAACAAATTCATTCCTGTTTATGTAACAGAGTTTATGGTAGGTCACAAACTTGGTGAGTTTGCTCCTACAAGAAACTTTAAAGGTCACTCAAGTAAAAAAGGATAATAACAATTTCAAAATTTCAGATTTCAGATGTTATCATTTTGAAATCAGAAATCAGAAATCAGAAATAACAAAACAATGGAAGCAGTAGCAAAACTGAGAAATTACCCAACATCACCCCGCAAAATGCGTTTGCTGGCTGATTTGATCCGTGGCAAAAAAGTAGAGCCGGCTTTGGCTGAATTAGAGTTCAACCCTAAGCATCCTGCAGTGCCAATGCGCAAGCTGGTGTTGAGTGCTATAAGCAACTGGAAACAGAAGAATGAAGGCGGTGATGAAAGCCAGTTGTTTGTAAAAACCATCTTTGTTGATGGCGCAAGAACTTTAAAGCGTATGCGTCCGGCACCACAAGGTCGTGGCTACCGTGTACGTAAAAGAAGCAATCACGTAACTGTAATTGTAGACGCTAAACCTTAATTAAATCATTAAAGAATAACCAATAAACATGGGTCAAAAAGCAAATCCTATTGGTAACAGGTTAGGCATCATCAGAGGATGGGAATCTAACTGGTATGGTAACAAAAAAGACTTTGCCAATAAGCTGATCGAAGACAACAAGATCAGAACGTATTTAAATGCCCGTATCAATAAAGGTGGCATTGCAAAGATCGTTATCGAAAGAACTTTAGGTAAACTGATCGTTACCATCCACACTTCTAAGCCTGGTATCATCATAGGTAAAGGCGGTGGTGAAGTAGACCGCATCAAAGAAGAGTTGAAGAAGTTGACAGGTAAAGATGATGTTCAGATCAACATTCTTGAGATCCGTCGTCCTGAGTTGGATGCTATGATCGTTGCTGATACCATTGCTCGTCAGATTGAAAACCGTATCAACTATAAAAGAGCTATCAAAATGGCAATTGCTTCTGCATTACGTATGGGTGCCGAAGGAATTAAAGTTAAGGTAGGTGGTCGTTTAGGCGGTGCTGAGATTGCCCGTTCTGAAGAGATCAAACAAGGCCGTACGCCATTGCATACATTCCGTATGGATATTGATTATGCTAACGTATTTGCTTTGACTGTTTACGGAAAAATTGGTATTAAAGTATGGATCTGTAAAGGAGAAATATTAGCGAAAAGAGATCTGAATCCAAACTTTATTGGCGGTAAAGAAGCTGGTGGACCTGGCGATAGAAGACCTGGTGGTGATAGAAGAGAAGGTGGTTTCAACCGCGACAGAAGAGAAGGTGGCCGTGAGTTCAATAGAGGTCGTGGCGGAAGAGGACAGAATAAGTAAGTGAGTTAGCCAACAGATAGCTAAGTTGGCAATATAAAAGTTCATATTTATAAAGAATGGTTTGAGTAGAAGGAGACTGAAAACTACAAACCACAAACTATAAACTAAGTTATGTTACAGCCGAAAAGAACGAAGCACAGGAAAATGCAGAAAGGCCGCATGAAAGGCAATGCGAAAAGGGGTACAATGATCTCTTTTGGTTCTTATGCATTGAAAGCTTTGGAAGATCATTGGATCACTGACCGCCAGATCGAAGCTGCCCGTCAGGCTTTAACCCGCCACATGAAACGTGAGGGTAATGTATGGATTCGCATTTTCCCTGATAAACCAATTACCAATAAGCCTGCAGAGGTACGTATGGGTAAAGGTAAAGGTAACCTGGAGTACTGGGCTGCTGTAGTAAAACCAGGCCGCATCATCTTCGAAATTGATGGGGTATCTGAAGAAGTAGCACAAGGTGCATTAAAACTAGCAGCTGGTAAACTACCAATTGCAACAAAATTCATTAAGCGTTACGATTTAGCAGAAGCTTAATCCATCGTATAAAACTGATTCACATGTCAAAGACAGTCGATTTCAAAAAAAGCATTCAAGGTTTAAATGACCAGGATCTTCAGGCTCGTATTAAAGAAGATGAAGTTCGTTTAAAGAAACTTGAATTTGCACATGCCATTTCTCCATTGGAAAACCCAATGAGCATTAGAAACCTGCGTAAAGAACTGGCTCGTTTGAAAACTGAATTAAAAAAGAAACAATTAAGTGCATAATCAGCTACGAGCTGTGAGCGGTGAGCTACGAGTCCAAAAGGCTATAGCTCGAAGCTCGAAGCTCAAGGCTCAAAGCTTATAAAGATGGCTGAACAACAACAAGGTACTCCGGGTACCGACGAAAGAAACCTCCGGAAAGAAAGAATCGGGATCGTTACCAGCAACAAAATGGATAAAACCATTACCGTTGCCGTTGAAAGAAAAGTAAAACACCGGATCTATGGTAAGTTCATTAAAAAGACTACCAAGTTTCATGCTCATGACGATAAGAACGAAGCTTCTATTGGCGACATCGTTCGTATTATGGAAACTCGTCCGCTGAGCAAAACAAAGCGTTGGAGATTAGTAGAGGTTGTAGAGAAAGTGAAATAATTGCAGATTGGAAATTGCCAATTGCAGATTGATATAACATAAACTGTTTTTGGATAACGGATGGTAATCTGAAATCCGAAATCTGAAATCTAAAATAGACTAAAATGATCCAGCAAGAATCCCGTTTGAACGTAGCGGATAACAGTGGTGCTAAAGAAGTGCTTTGTATCCGTGTATTGGGTAACAGTGGTCAGCGTTATGCCAGAGTGGGTGATAAGATTGTAGTTACAGTGAAAGATGCTATTCCAGCCGGTGGTATCAAAAAAGGAACTGTTGCTAAAGCGGTAATCGTTCGCACTACAAATAAATTACGTCGTAAAGATGGATCCTATATCCGTTTCGATGACAACGCAGTAGTTATATTAAACGCTGCAGATGAGCCAAGAGGTACCCGTATTTTCGGACCAGTGGCCCGTGAACTTCGTGATAAAGGTTATATGAAGATCATTTCATTAGCTCCTGAAGTTCTTTAATCAAAATCGTAAATAACCTCTCCCCGTTGGAATGGGGAGGCAAAAGGAAACTATATAAAATGAAAACAAGATTTAAACCAAAGTACAATATCAGGAAGGGCGACCAGGTGGTTGTTATTACTGGTGATGACAAGGATGTAAAAAAGCCTCGCCTGGTAAAAGAAGTGTTGGTTGATGAAGGTAAAGTGATTGTTGAAGGTGTGAATATCATCACCAAGCATACAAAGCCTTCTGCTCAAAACACTAAGGGTGGTATTGTAAAGAAAGAGGCTCCAATCAATATCTCTAACGTAATGTTGTGGGATGCTTCTCAGAAGTCTGCTGCAAGAGTAAGCAGAACGAAAGATGATAGCGGTAAAACGAAATTAGTAT
>Ga0164290_1001414_pt1 | contig 35594 bp, 19 predicted proteins | sample Micstemetagenome_FD_108782 | JGI IMG/M metagenome (GOLD analysis project Ga0164290, IMG submission 108782) | Contaminated culture microbial community from soil near Moab, Utah, USA - Microcoleus steenstrupii SON62 (Illumina Assembly) | ecosystem: Environmental > Terrestrial > Soil > Soil crust...
CACTCGAGCTTCGGCTACGAAGCGGCGCGAGACCGCGCGATGGAAATCCTGGACGAGCACCAACCCGACGGGCTCGTCGTTCTCGACGACTTCATGGCATACGGCACTGTTCTTGCCGCTCGCAACCTGGGCGTCCGCATCCCGGACCAGCTCGGCCTCGCGAGCTTCAACGATTCCACCCTCTGCAACTTGGTCGAGGGCGGACTTACTTCCGTCAACCTCGGCCTTCCGCAGATGGTGACGCGCGCGGTGGAGAAGCTCCTCGCGATCATCGAGGGCGAGTGCCCCGAGCCGAAGCGGGAGCTCATCCCGTGCGAGCTCGTCGGCCGCGGCTCCTCGGAGCGGCAGGAGGTGGCGGCGTGATCGGCTTCCTCCCGGCTCTCATCGCGATTCAGAGCGACCAGGTGGAGCACACCTTCACGTGGGTCGCGGACCGACCCGTCAAGTCGGTGACCCTCGCGGGCAGCTTCAACAACTGGGACAAGCGAGCCACCTCGATGCGCGTGGGCGCCGATGGCAAGACCTGGACCGTGACCCTCCGGCTGAACCCGGGCAAGCACTCCTACAAGTTCGTCGCGGACGACGAGACTTGGATGGTGGACCCAAACGGGAAGAGCGAGGCGGACGGCACCGGCAACACAAACTCGGTGCTCCTGATCGTTCCGTCGGACTACGCCGCGCCGGCCTCGCCGAACGATGGCGTGATCGCCACGAGCGCGCTGCGGCACCTCACGGAGATCCCCGATTTCAACTACGATCGCGGCCGCCTAACCCTGAGCCTCCGCGCCCGGCCGAACGACCTCGCGCAGGCTTCCGTCGTGGTGAATGGCAAGCGATACGCCATGCAGAACGCAGGTGGCGACGATCTGTATCAGCGGTACGTGGCCCACGTGCCTTGGAACCGTCGGTCGGATGTCGCCTACACCTTCGAGCTTCGCGACGGCGCAAAGACCACCACCTTCGGCCCGGAAGGGTTGGCGGGAGGCACGTTCCGCGTCAGCGCGAAGACGTTCCGTCCGTTCGAAGTGCCAGGCTGGGTCGAGCGCGGCGTGCTCTACCACATCTTCCCCGACCGCTTCGAGAACGGCAGCAAGGCGAACGACCCCGCGGGCGTGCAGCCCTGGAACACGCCTCCGACCTACTTCAACCGGTACGGCGGCGACATCGCTGGCGTGCGCCAGCGGATGGGGCACCTGAAGGCGCTCGGAGTGGACACGGTCTACTTTAACCCGATCTTCAAGGCTCCTAGTAACCATCGCTACGACGCGACGGACTTCCTGCAGGTCGCGCCGGATTTCGGCACGAACGAGGAGTTCGCCCGGCTAACCCGTGAGCTGAAGTCAAACGGGATACGCACGATCCTCGACGGCGTATACAACCACACGGCGGTCGACTTCTTCGCGTTTGCGGATGTGGTGAAGAACGGCGCGGCCTCAAAGTACGTGAACTGGTACACCTTCCGCGGCTTCCCGGTGAAAATTCAGGAGAACCCGAATTACGAGGCCTGGTTCAATTTCCCGTCGATGCCCAAGCTGAACCTTGGCAACCCGGAGACGCGCAAGTACATGCTCGACATCCCGCGGTTCTGGGCGAAGAACGCCGAGATCGCCGGCTGGCGGCTCGACGTCGCCAATGAGGTCCGAATGGACTTCTGGCAAGACTTCCGCAAAGTCGTCAAGGGGATCGACAAGAACAACTGGATCGTGGGCGAGGTGTGGGGCGACGGCTCTCCCTGGCTCAAGGGCGATCAGTGGGACTCCGTCATGAACTACCGGTTCCGCGGCGCCGTGCTCGGCTTCGTGAGCAAGGATGGATCGGGTAAGCCGAGCGAATTCATGAACAGCCTGATGGGCGTTTATGCCAGCTACGCGCCGCAGGTCTCGCGGAACATGATGAACCTGCTCGGGAGCCACGACACCCCGCGCATCCTCACCCTCTGCGGCGGCGATCGCGATCTCGCGAAGCTCGCTGCCCTCATCCAGTTCACTTGGGTCGGCGCGCCGAGCATCTACTACGGCGACGAGCTTGGGATGGAAGGGGACAAGGACCCCGACAACCGCCGCGGCATGCGCTGGGATCTGGCAAACCCGCAGAACGACTTCCTCAATCTTTATCGGACCCTGATCAAGGTTCGGCGCTCCACGCCGGTCCTCCAGTCGGGCGATCCGCTACCGCTCCTGGCCGACGACGCCCAGGGCACTGCCGCTTACGCGCGAGTGCTGAACCGGGACGTGGCCTTGGTGGCCCTCAATCGTTCCGCCGAACCGAGAACGGTCCGGCTCGACCTGCGCAAGCTGCCCGTCCGGCCGCGCGCCCTTCGGGACGCGCTCGGCGGGCAGACCGTTCGGCCACAGTCGGACGGCACGATTCTCATCTCGCTCGCTCCCAAATCGGGAGCTGTACTTATCCCCCAGTCGGGGTCCTCGTCTCGAACCCGCCTCGGCAACGGCAGTCGCCGCCCCGCCACGGCCCTGTCCCGCGCTGTAGCGCAATAGAAGGAAACACACCATGCAAAGAAGCAAGGGCTTTACGCTCATCGAGCTCCTCGTCGTCATCGCGATCATCGCGATTCTCGCCGCCATCCTGTTCCCGGTCTTCGCCCAGGCGAAGGTCGCGGCCAAGAAGACGTCCGACCTCAGCAACCTCAAGCAGCTTGCCACGGCCGGTCTCATCTACGCGAACGACGCGGACGACTTCCTGCCCGGAACTCGCCAGTACGAGCCGTACGTCTTCGCCGCTCGACTGCTGCCGTACACCAAGAACCGCCAGATCTTCAAGAACCCGGCTTCCTCCGCGCAGCAGGGCACGATCCAGAAGAAGCAGCAGGACAACGGAAGCGGTGAGTACATGACCGCGCCGGACAACATCTGCATCGGTCTCGGCACTTCCACCGTCGGCGGCGGCAAGCGGTACTACAGCGACATCTACCCGGCGCTCGACTACGCGGTGAACGAGAACCTGTTCGGCTACATGAACCGCGGCTGCGCGGACCGAGCCGACGGTAACTACGCTCACCCCGGACCCAACACCACGAACGGTGCCCCTCCCGGAGACGGCACGATCGGCGTCGGTCCTGGCACCCTGACCTTCACGAACCCGTCGAAGGTGGTCCTCTGGATCGACTTCCCGGTTAACGGCCGACAGTGGCCCGGCAACGGCATTCCGGCCTTCTGGGGAAGCAACTTCAAGGGCTTCTTCAGCGAGGGCTCCAACACCGGCCACATGGACGGTCACGCGGGCTACTTCAAGTTCCAGAAGCTGCTTGCCGGTACCGATGACGGTACCGATCCGGCAAACGCCTGGAGCAGCTCGGCCAACCGTGGTCAGAGCTACCACTGGTGGGGCACCAACTACGCCTCGACTGAGAACCAGTAAGCTCATGTAGCGGACGAGGCGGGTCGAGAGTAATCTCGACCCGCCTCGATCAACCTTAACCGAAGAGATGACCATGAAGAACGTGCTGACACTGGCGGCCGCCTTGGCCGCAACCGCTGGGATCCTGGCTGGCTGCAACTCCGGTATGGGCCCCCAGGGACTGAGTGAGGCGGAGGCGAAGAAGGCGATCGAGGACTTGCCGCCGGCCGACCGGATCAAGTTCATCGAAAGCAGTCCGATGCCGGACGCTGAGAAGAAGAAGAAGATCGCCGAGATCAAGGCTCAAGCCGGAATCAAGTAGGCGCTTCAATAAGTTTTAGCGATGCCCTCCGAGTCAGTGACTCGGAGGGCATCGTCGTCCTTACTCCTTCCACTCTCGCCTGCGTGCGTCTTGAATGCCGGTGCCGAGTCGGCATCGTACGCTTTGCTGGGTACCCGTCATCGTTGCGCGCGAGAGGGCACGGATCGGCTCCATTTCGTCGCCGAACTTTGCTTACGATGACGCATGGCCTCGGCGCGACCTCGGAAATCCCCCAACCGAGGTTACGTCGCTCGAGCCTTGCTGCTGGCACTTTTTACGGTTCCAGCTCTGACCACCCTCCAGTGCTCCCCGCAGGCTATCGTGGGAACCGCGACGCCTTGGCGGAGCGAGGAATCCCTCGCCGCCCCGATTGACGAGGATCGGCTCGACCTGTTGAGTCGGTTCGCCAAAAGCTTCCGGCCGAAGGGGGACCGCTGGAGGGAGATCGGAGCCAGCCTCCGAGATCAGGCTGATCGAGCCGTGGGGCCGCTCTCGGCCATGGACCTCTACTGGATCGGCTCCGCTTGGTGGGCGGCAAACCAGCCGGCGCGACATCTGCGCCATCCGGATTGGGCGCCTCGGACCCGCCGGAATCCGGATCTCGCGCTTCTCCATCCCGAGGGCGGCAATTGTGAGAGCAGCGCGAACGCACACGCGGCGCTGCTGACCGCTATGGGCGTGCCATCGCGTCCCGTCTATGGACGGCACGTTCCCGATCGAGAGGGTCACGTATGGGTCGTGAGCGACGTCGACGGACGGCCCTACTTCTCGGACGTCCATGTCGCCCGCACGAGAACGGTATGGGAGAGGTCGCCAGTGACTCCTTGGTATCCGTCCGAGGAGCATGTGCAGGTTCGGGCCGGCGCAGGAGCGGTCTTGACCTTCCTACGGGACCATCTTCCCGAGAGGGAAGCCGATCAAGGCATCGTTCCTCCGCTGCCGGTGGCAAAGGACGACGTCTGGGTGGCCCGCGTGATGGCTCTGCTACCGGCGCAGGCGGAGCCGTAGCCCGATCTACTGCGCAGGGCAGGTCCAAGGGAGTCTCCCTTGGACCTGCCCTGAGCGATGTTGTCCCGTTGAGTTAGAGCGGACAGTTGTGGCCCGGCTGTCTCGCGGCTGAAGCCGTCGGTCCCAGAGGTCGCGTCATTTTGTTCTGGCGGCGGTGATGGCCAGCAGGGCCGGGACTCCTCGCCGGTCGGGGCCGTACTCGAGGGTCACGGAGGCGATCGCGGCGTCCGGGCGGGGGTTGTTCCACTGCTTGACGTAGGCGACGGCAGTGAACTCAGTTCCGGCATAGGGGCGAGTCCAGCCGATCTGCGCGCCGGGCAGGATCGTCGGCGACTTCTGCCGGAAGTCGTCTACGTCGATCTCGGGTCGGATCGGTACGTTGACCGACTGGCCATCGGCGTACTTCACCACGTAGCGCGCCATCTCGAACGCTTTGCCCTCACGCCGCTCTTGGTCGTTTCGTCGCTGGTCGACTCGGGCCGTTTGCAGGAAGAAGAGCGCGTCCGCCTTCTGGTTAACAGGAATCCCCTCGACTCGCTCTGCCAGGTTGCCCGGAACTCCAGGGCCACCCAAGACGACGGCGGTGGGTACCGGTGAAGTGGGGAACTCGTACACGTTGAACGGCACGCCCCCGAAGGTCTGGCGGCCCGTCGGCAGATCGCGGAACGTGAAGTTCGCGTCGCCAAACCAGCCGCGCTCGTTGCGGTAGGCGTTTGCCTGCTTCGCCAGATCGACCGGCGCGTAATCGAGCGGCGCGCCGACGATCACGGTCTTCCCGCTCGCGAACGGCGCCTTCAGGTTCCGCAGCAGCGTCGCCAGGATCGTGCGCTTCTTGGTCGCATTCAGCGGCACTTCTTCCGTCGGTTTGAAGAGGAGGTTCGCCAAGAGAATGTTGCCCGCGCCTCGCTCGTACAGCATGAGGCCGCCGACGTTCACCAGAGGCTTCACCCGCTGCAGGAACTCCGGCGGGCGACGGGCGAAGAGGCGCAGATTGTCGATTCCCACGACGTTCGATCCCGCGGTCGGTACCTTCTGCCAGTCGGTGATCCGGAGCGTCACATCCTTGGCCTTGATCGGCGCGGCGAGATCGAACCTCTGGGGCTCGATATTCGGCTCGGTGGTCAGCGCCGTCTTCTGTCCATTGGCGTCGAGCTCGATCTTCGTCGTCAGGTGGTAGAAGCCGTTGCCGGTCCACTCGACTCCGGTCAGCTCCTGCTCCTTCGGTAGCCGCATCAGCATCTCCGGCTTGGTGCTGTTCAGTTCGAAGGAGAAGATGTACTTCCACCCGTCGGCCGACACCATGCCGTTGACCGCGTTGTAGTGGTAGTCCGAGGGCAGCTGCGCGAACGGCGCGACGTCGTCGTAGTCGACCACGTAGCTGAACGTGTCGCTCGCCACGAACCGGTCGTCCGTCCAGTCGAAAAGTCTCTCCGACGAGTAGAGCACCACATCGCCGAGCGTCATGCCAGACGTCAGCGGGTGACGAACCGTGGGCCAGGTGACCCGCTCGCGTCGGAACGGCCGAATCATGTGATCGAAGCCCACGATCCGGTTGTAGTCGGCCAGACCCTCCGGGGTGAGGCCGTGCAGCACCAGCGATCCGCCCGCCTTGTTGAATGCGTCGACCTTCGCCTTATTCGTCGCCAAGACCTTGAGGTTGGCCGGCGTCGCTTCGACGATGGCAATCTTGGCGTTCAGCGCTTCGAGCGGTCCCTTGGCCCGGTCGTACTTCAGGCCGATCCCGTCGAGGGCCTTGGCGAACTCGGAGCCGGCGGCGACCGAGGCCGCCACCGGACGAAACTCCAGGCGGTACTCCTCGGCGTACCGGAGCATATTGGCGACCAGCCGTTGCGCCACCGGACTCGAGCCAATCTTGTCGCCGATCGAGAGCTGGCTCAGCAGCATCAGCCCGCCTCCAACCGGAACTTCCATCAACGCCGACGACCCGAGACGGCCGTCGCACTGGATGAGCGATTTCGCCCCCCGCTCGGGTTTGCGGTAAGCGTTCCGGTACACCGTTCCGTCGCCGGACCAGGTGAAGAAGTCCTTCTGCTTCAATCCTCGGAGCGCAGGATGGGTCAGGTCCTCGGCGAAGGCGAACTTCCCACTGTTCTCCTGCGCCGCGACTTCGGCCGGGAGCGCCTGGTAGCGAAGGGGGTGCTTCTGGTCAAGCACGATCACGCGATTGCCCGCGGACGCGAACGCCGCCAGGGCGCTCGAGGTGCTCGTGCTCTCGTCGAGGGCATCAGAGCCGATGAGAAGGACTCGCGTGCCGGTCGGAATGGCGGCCAAGCTGTTGAGCGGCTTGTGCGCGATGCCGCTCGCCTTGAGGAACGGCACGACCGAACCCTTGGGGTCGTACACGGCGACGCCACCGCCTGTCGGCGGCGCCGGCGCCTTCCTGGTTTGCGACGCCGGGCGCGGTTTCGGAAGGGAGATGGCTGGAAGCACTGAGACGGCTTTCACGTCCCGGAACTCGACTTGACCGTCCCGCTTTAGCTCGAGAACCATCTCGCCCTCGGCCCGTTGGCTCACTCGCGGCATCTCGATCAGGGCGTCGAACTTCTGATTGCTGCCGGGCTCCACCGGATGCGTGGTGGTCTTGGTCGCCACCGTTTTGCCGCCAACGTTGAGCGTCCAGGTGAACTCCACCGGCCGAGCGTCGCGAGTGTCGTTGAAGATCCCGAAGGTTCGCTTGACGGCCTGCCCGGAGCCGAAGCTCCAGTCGTACTGGCGGGTGAAGACGGCGAGAGGCGAGAACGCGGTGTATTTGCCGAACCGTTCGCCCTCATCGCCGACCCAGAAGTGCCAGGCGCCGTAGAGACCGGCCCACCGGTACCCCTCGGTGAGCATGCGCTGCACCCGGGCGATCGCTTCGTGACTCTGAGCCTTGCCTTGGAAGGTGGTCTCCCCGCCGATCCACGCGTAGTCGGCCGGATTGACCCCGCTCGCGTAGAAGTCCTCGGCAAGGTAGCGCGGGCGCTTCTGGTCCCAAACCCACCGGCCGCGACCGCCACCGGTTTCGTATGCCTGGTAGGCGAGGTCGGGGTAGCGCCCGTCATTCGGGCTAAACACGTAATGGTCGCCGTGAACAGGGAAGAGCTGGTCCTTGCCGGCACCGCCTCCGTCCACCATCCACAATCGCGTCGGATCGGCTTTCTCGACCGCCGCTCCCGCGCGGGCAACCTCGCGCTCGAACTCGTCCATCAGCCCGCCGTAGAGGTTGATGCAGTTGATGTACAGCCACTCGTTCTCGATGGACCAGAGATGGATCGACGGGTGGTTTCGCTCCGCTCGAACCTGGGCGGCGAGCTGGTCGACCCAGTTGTTCATCAGCTCCTTCTTGATTTCGGAGCCGTACAGCTTCTTAAGCTCGTCGTCGGTCTCAATCGCCATGTAGCCGATCATCTCGCCGTCGAGGACGTTGCTGCGGCGCACCACGACCCCGTTTCGGTCGAACCAATCGAGCGAGTCGCCGAAGCTCATGCCCCGCCAACGGTAGCCGCCATTCTGGGCGTCGCCGCTCAGCCGCATGAAGCGTTGGTTCGAATTGCGGTACTTCGCGAGCCAGTCCTCCTTGGACTTCGCCTCGCCGATCAGGTCGGCCCAGCCGTGCCACACGATGCCGTTGAGGGTGAAATCCTTGCCGCGATTGCCCCACTCGCGGAAGCCAAACGGCACCTCGCTGATGTCCACCGGCGTGCCGTTGACCGTCACCGTCGTGCGGAGGTGGTACATGCGTGGTGAGTCCGGCCACCAGAGCTCGGGATTCTCCCACGCTCCTCCCATGTCGAGGACCTGTCGCTGATTCGGGGCGAGAGTCGCCGTTTGGCGGGCGATCGCCTTCACCACGCGGGTCGACTGCGGGTCCACCGCGGCGATTCCGACTTCGATGTTCGCCGGTTGCTCGGTCGTGTTGTGCAGCGTCACTTCTGCGTCGAGTCGCTTCTTGGCGACGGACGGCTTCACGAACACGTCGGCGGCCTTCACCGCACCCGCGACGGTGAGCACCGGAGTCTCCAAGATGCCCGAGTGCATCGCTCCCCAAACCGGGTAGGCGAGGTCTTGGAATCCCCCGCGCTGGATGGCGGCTAGCGGCAAGTTGAACTTCTTGCGGAGCTTCAACGGGTTGGTCGGACTGGCGGAGTAGCCGTACCACGGATCGCGAATGCCGACCCAAATCTCGTTGATTCCGGGCTTGATGCCCTTCGTGACATCGATGTCGAACTTCACCAACGGGTTCTTCTCGAACCCGCAGAAGGTGCCGTTCACGTACACCGTGGTGTTCAGGTTGTTGTGCGGAAACGTGAGGTGGAAAGAGCGGCCGGCCTGGCTGGCCGGGACGTGGACCTTCGTGCGGTACCACAGCCGGTGAGCGAACACCAGGTCGGGGCGAGAGACGTTTCGGTCGCTGGGCACGGGAATCGCGCTCCAGTACGGCGTGCGGGGCAGCGCCTTGATCGGCTCGGCGACCGGCCCGGGCAGTTGCTCGTCGTCGCGAGCGACCTCCCACAGCCCTTCGAGCGGCAGCAGCTGCCGCGCCGCTCCGCCACCCTCGGGCAGGAGAAACACCTGCTCGGCCGCCTTCTCGTCCTCGGGCTTCCGCCAGGTCTCGCCCGGCTTAAAGCGACTGTTCGGGCGAAAGGGAGTTGGGGAGACGACGATCGCGTCCGACGCGTAAATCGCTCTCTGCGCCTTGCCCTTGTCGTCTTTGGTGAGTGGCACCCTGATTTCTAGGGTGTGCTCGCCCGCGGTGAGCTCGCGCTCGCCAAGCTTGAGCCACGCGACCTCGTTCCAAGTCTCAAGTTCCTGGAGATCGGTGGTCAGCTCGTCCGGCTCGACGCGGGTCCACTCCCCGCCGTCCAGCCGCCACTCGAACGCCGAGCGCACGAACTCGTAGCCAATTCGGTCCCAGATCTCGTGCTTCCCCGCGCCGCTCTGGAACTTGTAGGCGAGCAGGGCCCCACCAGCGGGAAGCTCCTTCTCGACCTTATCGGCATCCACGGAAATCTGAAGCCACTTCTCACCGCTTAAGAGCTCTTTGCGCCCCCAGCCGGCGGAGTTGAACTTCACATTGGCGCTCGCAGGATTCTCGCCTTCAATCCAGATGGTTTGCGAGGGCTCCTGGGAGCCCGTAGCGAGGAACAGCAGCGGGAGCGCCATCCCGCAATAAGCGCGGGAGGCAAGGCGAACGAGACGGCTTCGGCTCATGATTCAAAGGGCGGGGCCCGTTAAGTTAACGCGTAAACCCCAGCCATAGTTTGCGCCAACTTTGATGCTTGCAGGCGAGAAATCTCAGGAGTTGCTCCGTCGTCACCGACCACTTGTGACGAGCGCCGAGGCTTCGAGCCCCTGTCATCCCGAGCGAAGCCGAGGGACCGGACCGTAGGCACCGATTGCTCATCGTAAAGGCGACTCAGCACGTAAGCACCTGTGGCCGCGGCAGGAATGCCGCGGCCACAGGTGCTTACGTGCTGAGTCGGCCTGACCGGGGGTAGCGGATGCCCAATTTCAGCTTCCCCGGCTTCGCTCGCGATGAAGGCGTCCCCTCACCAAACGCCCCTACACCTCGGCCCAAATCCGCCGAAGCACCTCCATGCTGTAGGTGAGATAGTGTGTGTCCTCGCTGAACACCTCCAGCGTGATCGTGCCATCGTAGCCGGAGTTCTTGAGCGCTCTCACCTGACGGGGAACGTCCATGGTGCCGGTGCCGAGGGGAAGGTGCAAGTCGGCGTGGCCGCCTTTGTTGTCGTGGATGTGGACGTGGCGCAGACGGTCGCCATGGGCGGCGAGGATCTCTTCGGTGGTGTTCTCTTGGACCATCAGGTTGGCGTGACCGATGTCGAGGTGCAGCCCGAGATTCGGCACCTTGCTGAGGAGGTCGCCGAGCTGGTGGGCGTTGTTGTAGTCGCCCGGGAGGTTTTCGATCATCAGCCCAACGCCGGTCGCCTGTACCGTCTCCTGGAGCTCCGCGATCGTCTCCAGATTCCGCTGGATGTAGAAGTCGCGGTCGTGCATCGGGGTGTAGCGGCCCGGGTGAAGGTTCATCCACTTCGCCCCGAGCTCGCCGAATACCTCGAGGCACCGCTTGAGCTCCACGACCGCACCCTTCCGAACCTCTTCGAAGGGACTGTCCATCGGCAGGTAGTAGGCGGTGTGGCCCACCACCGTTAGGCCGTGGTCGTCCAGCGCCTTGCGAATCGCCTTCGGGTCCACCTTCCATGAGGCGGCGGCCGGGGGCTCGAGGCTCAGATCGATGAACTCGAGGCCGAGCTCCGCGAACTCGTGGATCTCGGCCACTGGATCGACCTGGGGATGGTTCATCGCACCGATCAGCATCGGCTCACTTGGACGGCGATTACGCCGCTTTGGGTCCGAACCAATCCCGGCTGTCGAGAATCGGAGCGCGCTCCTCACCCACTCCCGGGTGGGGCCACTCGTCTGGCGTCTGCATTCCGATCGCCCGCCAGACGTGAGCGGGGACGCCCATCGCGTCGCAGGGGCAGAGCCAGCGGAAGGTGCTCAGGAGGCCGCCGAGCAAGGCGGCGTCGCGTTCTCCCACCATGCGAAGCAGTCGATTCCAGTCGAACTCGTGCGCGCGGTCGTTGAGGATGTTGAGGAGGTCGGGCCAGTCGCAGCGGTCCTTTTGAACGATGTACAGCTTCGCCCAGATGAGCTCTTCCGGTGGGATGAGGCGCAACACGCGATCGCGCACCTGCACCGCCGGTCCCTTGCTGATCCAGTCCTCGTCCACTTCCATCCGGTGGTTGGGGCTGGTCCAGATGACGTCGATGATCACGTCGTCCTTGGCGGTTCGGAAAATCCAGCTTCGGTCGTACGGAAGCGTCTCGTAGTAGTCGTGGTAGCCGGCGCTGAGCACCGCCTCGACCATCGCGTCTTTGTCCGAGGGCAACACGTAGAGATCGAGGTCTTTCGTGTTCCGGGCTCGACCCGCGAGCTCGGAGAAGGCGAGCCCTCCGCCGAGCACGTAGCGCAGTCCGGCCTGGTCCGCCATGTCCAAGGCCTGCGTGTACAGGGCCCACTCATGGTCGGTGACCAGCCGGTTCCAGTCGACGCGGTTCTCCCGCGTTGGGGTGGTCAGTTTCACTTCGTGTTGTCTCCCTTGACGCCGTTCGATCCCCTCTTCCCGAGGGCCCGTTCCGGATGGAGACCGCTAAGCCAATCTGGGGCGGCTCTCGCTCACCCCTACCCTGTCCTCCCCCTGCGTTCAGGGGAGGCTCGCCGCCGAGGTCCACGGAACTCGGTTGCGGGCACTCCTTCTTGACTTAACGGCGATCTCCCTTCCCGAGGGGTAGGTTGTCTGACCTTGGTTAACGTGGAACCAGTTCGAGGGTCCTAGCGCCAAGGCCACCCACGGTAGGCCGTCCGTGCGTTAGATTGGGACCATGGGGAAAGGTCGACGATGGCACTGACGGCGCGGCAATCGGCCGACAGGGCGCGTGCGGGGCACCGGTTTGCCTACGCGGTGCTCTGGGCGGTGCTGCTTGCGGGCGCCACGCTGACAATGGTGCCGCTGTACGTCACCGTCGCGATGTCGCTGAAGACGCCACAGGAGCTCTCCTCGACTCCGATGTCGGCGTGGCCTCAGCAACCGACCCTGGCCAACTTCCACCGAGTCCTCACGAATCCGGACGTCTCGTTCTTCCTGTTCGCGAAGAACACGGTGCTCATCTCCGTGCTCTCGACGCTCGGATGCTTGGTGTCCGCGAGCCTTACGGCCTACGGATTCGCGCGGATCGAGTTCCGGGGGAGAGACCGGCTGTTCATCCTGCTCCTCAGCACGATGATGCTCCCGGGCATCGTCACGATGATTCCCACCTACGTTCTCTACAAGTACCTGTACTGGATCGACACGTTCTATCCGCTCTGGGTGCCGGCTTGGCTGGGCGGCGGAGCGTTCAACGTGTTCCTCCTGCGGCAGTTCTTCCGGGGCATTCCGAAGGAGCTCGACGAGGCGGCGATCCTCGACGGCGCGAGCCACGCGACGATCTTCTGGCGGATCGTGCTGCCGCTTTCCAAGCCGGCGCTGGCAACGGTCGGAATCTTCGCCTTCATCGGCGCTTGGCGAGACTTCATGGGGCCGCTCCTGTACCTGAACTCCAGCGACAAGCAGACGCTGGAGCTCGGCCTCAACACCTACGGTGCCCTGAACGCGGACGAGTTCCATCTCCTCATGGCCGGCTCCGTGATCGTGATGATCCCGATCGTAATTCTCTTCCTCATCGGGCAACGGTACTTCGTGAAGGGCATCGTGCTCACGGGGGGGAAGTGAGACGGGGGTCTGCCTTCGGGTCACGGCGTTTGGCGTTTGGAGATCCGAAGCCTCAACGCCGAATGCCGAACGCCGAACGCCTGACCGTCTTTGCGGCCCTGCTCTTGGTCGGTGCCACCGCGGTGGCCCAAACGCCGTCGACCCTGCGCTACACCGTCTACCACGGCGGCGAGCGGTTGGCGCTCCATCGGGAGATGGTGCGGGAGTTCGAGCGGCGAAATCCGGACGTGCGGATCAAGCTCGAAGTAATTCCGAGCTACCCGATGTACATCCAGAAGCTGATGACGCAGTACGCGGCGAACGTCGCCCCCGACGTCGGCTACTTCGACGGCAGCTTCCTCCCGTTTGCCCGGCGCGGCGCGCTCCTGCCGCTGAACGACCTGATTGCGAAGGATCCCGAGGTCGATCTCGCGGAGTACTACCCGAACCTCGTCCGGGGCTACCGCTATCAGGGAAAGGATTACCTGCTGCCTTGCGAGGCGTTGCTGTTCAACATCCTCTTCTACAACAAGCGAATGTTTCGGGAGGCCGGCTTGAAGGAACCGGACAGGAAGTGGTCCTGGGATTACCGCGTCCGGCCGGAATTACGGGAGCGCGACTTCCTCTGGGTGATTAAGCAGCTCAGCCGTAAGAACGCCAAGGGCAAGACGGAGCGGTATGGGTACGCCATGAACTGGGGGCGGAACCTCATGAGCTCGATGCTCAAGAGCCGTAAGCTTTACGACACGGACGACGGCGAGGCGCCGACGCGGATCGTGCTGAACAACCCTGAGGCGGTCCGCACCTTCCAGTGGGCGTCCGACCTTATGAACAAGACCGGCTGGATGCCCACGCCGACGGAGTTCAGCACGGCGCTGCAATCGACGAGCGCGCAGCTCTTCACCCAGCAGAAGGTCGCGATCTTCCACGGGACCACCACGGAGATCCAGAAGTTTCGCAAGGAGATCGCGCCGCCGGAGAAGGGCGGCTTCGAGTGGGACATCACCCTCTTTCCGGGCTACCGCGACCAGCCGATCGTGGCCGAGGGAGGCGGCTCGGGCCTCGGGATCTTCGCCACCACCAAGCACCCGTCCGCGGCGTGGCGGTTCGTGAAGTTCATGTGCGGGGATGACGGGCTGCGCATGCTCGGCCGGGCGGGGGCCACGCAGCCAACGAAGCCGAAGCTGACGATGGAGGCGGGCACCTGGGCGATCGGTCCAGACACGCCGCCCGAGCTTCGCAATCCCGCTCACATCCTGGAAACGCACCGCGCGACGTTGGCCCTCGACATCTTCAATCCGCCGGAGTACTACAACGACGCGAAGACGTACCTCGACACCCAGATCGAGAACGTGGCCCACGGCCGCGTCACGGCCGAGAAGGGGATCACGGACGGAGTGCGGCAGGCGCAGGGGCGCCTCGACGAGGCGCTCCGGCGCGACCGTGCGGCCGGTCCGTTTCCGATTTGGGCCGGCACGCTGCTCGGCCTCGCCATCGTGGGTGGCCTCGCCACCTGGGTGTACTGGCCGGAGCGTGGCCGAAAGCTCACCAATCGCGAGCGACGCGACAACGCTTCGGGATACCGCTTCATCGGGCTATGGCTGTTCGGAACCCTGACGCTCACGCTCGGCCCGATGATCTTGTCGCTCCTGCTCTCCCTCACGGACAGCGACATCATCCAGACCCCGCGCTACGTTGGCAGCGGCAACTATGCGGAGGCGGCCACGAACGACCCGGTGTTCTGGAAGTCGCTGCAGGTGACGACGATCTACACCCTCGTTGGCGTGCCGCTGGGGCTGATCGGATCTCTCGCCCTGGCGCTGCTTCTGAACCAGAAGGTTCGGGGAATGCCGTTCTTCCGTGCGGTCTACTACTTGCCGACCCTCGCCAGCGGCGTGGCCGCGGCATTCATCTGGCGGCGCATCTTCAATCCGAACGACGGCCTGCTCAACCAGATGATCTACGGCAGCGACGGGAGCGGAAACTTCCTGGGGCTCGCCTCCGCGCTGTCCCCGCTCGCGCAGAAACCTGGTGAGCCGATCAACTGGCTCGGCAACGAGAACACGGCCCTCATGGCGATGAACGTGATGGGACTGTGGGGCATCGGCGGGGGAACCGTAATCCTGCTCGCCGGGCTGCAAGGCATCCCGGCGATGTACTACGAGGCCGCGATGATCGACGGGGCGAGCCCTTGGCGGCGCCTTCGGCACGTGACGCTGCCCCTGCTCACTCCCGCGCTCTTCTTCTCGTTGATCACGGGCGTCATCGGCTCCTTCCAGTCCTTCACCCAGGCGTTCGTGATGACCGGTGGCGGCCCTAACAACGCGACCATGTTCTACATGCTGAATCTCTACAAGCGCGCCTTCGAGACGCTCGAGATGGGCTACGCCTCAGCCTTGGCGTGGATCTTGTTCGCGATCATCCTCTTGCTGACGCTCCTGCAGTTCCGGATGAGCAAGTGGGTGCACTACGAGACGTAGAGGGGAAGGCTTTGGGTCGTTGGGTCACTAGGGAGGGCCCCTGTCATCCCGAGCGAAGCCGAGGGACCTGACCGTAGGCACTTGGTCAAGACGACTCAGGAGCAGACACCCGTGGCTGCGGCATTCCTGCCGCGGATTGAGCGCAGCTCGATGGGAACGTGCCCCCATCGAGCTGCGCTCCTGTAGTCGCGGGCTTCAGACCGCGGAGGGCCGTGGCCGGGCCGCTCGCGATGAGAAAGATCAAGTCTGTCCGCGGTCTCAAGCCGGCGACTACATGAGCGCTACAGTCGAGCCGTCAGGGTCTTCGAGTTCATCCCTCAGCGCCACCGGGGATAACGGCGTCTCCCCGGCGACCCAATGACCAGACGGCCTACCGCTTCCGCTGACGTCGCTTGGGCTCGGTGACCCACTGGACCGCTTGGTAAAGCGAGTCCAGGAACAGCGGCTCCGAGTAGCTCTCGTCCGTGTGACCGAGGCCGGTGTACCAAGCGCGCCCTCGGCCGACCTCGCGGCACCAGATGATTGGGTGGTCGCCTGGCATCTTGGAGCCCTGATACGACTTCGGATTTAGGCTGGCGAGGACCGTCGCCTTGCCGCGGGGCGAGGTCTTGTAGTCGTACCACTCGTCGCGTCGCCGCCAAGTCTCGGGCAGCATCTTCGTGGTGGGATGCTGTCGGTTCTCCACGCGGATGTCCGCGTCTTGGATCTGGGGATGGCTCATGAAGTAGCCGCCGCCCAGCACATTGCCGTAGAACGGCCAGTCGTACTCGGTGTCGGCCGCCGAGTGAACTCCCAGGAAGCCGCCGCCGGTCGTCACATACCGCTCGAACGCCTGCTCCTGCTCCCGGTTCAGAACGTCGCCGGTCGTGAGGAGGAAGACCACGCCGTCGTACTTAGCCAAGTTCGCGCGGGTGAACGCGGCGCTGTCCTCCGTCACGTCGACCGTAAAGCCCTTGTCCGAGGCCATCTTCTGCATCGCTCGCTGAGCAACGGGAATCGCGCCGTGGCGGAAACCGGCGGTCTTGGAAAAGACGAGAAGCCGCGCCGCGGGCGGATTTGGCGGCGTAGGCATAGGAGATGTCGTAAGTGTTGCAAGAACGAGAAGCAGCATCGTCGGCGTCCTGGTTCCTGAAGGGTGATGTTCTACACTCCCCTCCAAGGATTCCCTTCATCTTAGTCGCTCTCATTCCCGGAAACACCTATGCAGCGCCAACGCAACGCCTTCACCCTCATCGAGCTCCTCGTCGTCATCGCCATCATCGCGATTCTGGCGGCCATCCTGTTCCCGGTGTTCGCCCAGGCGAAGGCCGCGGCCAAGGCCTCGGCGGGCGTGTCGAACGTGCGCCAGATGGGGCAGGCGATCGTGCTGTATCAGAACGACGCCGACGACTCGTATCCGCTCGCCGCGTACGCGGTGAACCCGGATGACATGTCACAGGGATTCAGGATCTGGCACGACATCCTCGATCCGTACGTGAAGAACAAGGACGTGTGGCACTGCCCGGGAAGCAGCGTCAAGATCACCGACGCCAACGGCACGATCACGTCGCACTGGGGCTACAACACCCGTTACCTCACGACGTTGGCGTTCGATTTCTCGAACGCCAACAACCACACGGCCACCAACTCGTCGCAAATCGAGCAGCCGAGCGACACCATCGTCTTCACCAGCGCCAAGTCGAGCACGCCGCCCGAGTACTGCGGCGACGACGGCAAGTACCTGCTTCCGCCGAGCGAAGTCGAGGGCGTCCCGTGTTGGGGTCGGCCGGACCCGGTGATCACCGAGGCGGCGAACATCGCCTGGGCCGACACCCACGCTAACCGCAAGAAGATGCCGCAGTTCTACAGCGGCCAGCAACCGGTGGATCGTTTCTTCGACCTTCAGTAGCCACGACGCAATCGACGGGTCTGAGCACGGGACCGCTGGTGACGGCGGCCCGTGCTTTTTTCTGGGCGAGGGAAGCCTTGAGGGCAGGTCCAGCGTGCCTTCAAGCCACCCATCGATGTCCTGTCATCCTGAGCTTGCGAAGGATCTCTGAGCTTCTACGGCCGAGGAATGGGGGCAGCGCGACGAGTCGCGCAGGACAAAGCGCCGAGGACTCGCCGCACTCCCAAACCGGGACGGGCTTGACCGTGGGTAGTCAGTGCCTCCAGGTAGATCCCTCGGCTGCGCTCGAGATGACAGGGGAGTGTAGCGGCACAGCCTGCCGTTCGACAGCCTGCCCCCCATCACTCGCTTCTGGTGAGGGATACCGCCGGACCGGAGGGTCTCACGCTACGGCGCCAAGCCTGTAACGGGTTCGCCACCTCAACCAATCTCACCGACCTCAGCGGTGAAGAACCCTATCGAGCTCCGCTCGATCCGCGGCAGGAATGCCGCAGCCACGGGTGCTTACTTCGGAGTCGCCGCGATCGGAAGCAGTCACTGTTCCTCCATGCCCCTGTCATCCCGAGCGTAGCCGAGGGATCTAACGGTAGACCTTGACTACTCTTGGTCAAGCCGCCTCCCCTTCGCGCTATTGCGTGAGTCTTCTCCGACGCGGTAGGTGCCGCGTACCTGTGCCGCTCAACGAAGAAGCGCGGCCCTCTGCAAGCAGAGGGCCGCGCTTCTACGATCGGATTCCGAGCCTTACAGCCGCTTGATGCGGATGTTGCGGAAGCTCACCGGATCGCCGTGGTCTTGGAGGACCAGGTAACCGGCCGGATACTTGCCGTACTCGGCCATGCCGCGGAACTTGCTCTTCAGGTAGCGCTCGCGCCACTCGGGGCTGTTGATCTCGTACTCGACGACCTTCACGCCGTTGAGCCAGTGCTCGATGCGGTTCCCCTTGGCGACGATGCGGGTCGTGTTCCACTCACCGACCGGCCGGACGACGTTCTGCGTCGGCGGGTAAAGCGCGTAGCTCGATCCGGTCGAGGTGACCGCATTGCGGCCGTCCGGGTGCTGGATGTTGTCGAGCAGCTGGTACTCGGGACCCGTGAGGTAACCCGGGCCCTTGCCCTCTTTCGCGCGGTAGAAGATGCCGCTGTTACCCGCCGGTCCCACGCGCCAATCGAGACGGAGATCGAAGTCGCCGTACTCCTCGACGGTGCGGATGTCGCCGCCGCCGAGGCCGGGCGTCAGCGTGAGAGCGCCGTCCTTCGCGGACCAGCCCTTCGGCATGTCCTTGCGTCCCCAACCCTGCCAGCCGTTGACCGTGCGGCCATCGAACAGGAGCTGGAAGCCTTGCTTCTGCTCGGCGGGTGAGAGCTGGTTGAACGGAGTCACCGGCATGGGCGCGACGCGACCCATGCGATTCGTCGGAATGCGATTGAGCGTGTACCACGCCTCGGTCGACCAGAGAGGCAGACCGTTGGCGCTGGCGATGCCCGAGTCGAGCCGCACGTGAACCACGCGGCCCGGCTTCATGCCCTGTAGCTCGAGGAACGCCTTCTTGCGGTCGCGCGACAGCGTCACCGATCGGACCGGCAGCTGCGTCTCGTCCAGCTTTGGCCCGCCGTACTCGGCGGTCGGCTGGTAGCGGAACATGTCGACCATGTACTCGCGCGGCGCCTCGCCGACGCCCTCGGCGATCGGCTGCGTGAACTCGATCTCGACGCCGTTGGTCATGGCGCGCACGGCGAGCATCTCGAACGTCGGCTTGCCGGTGTACGTGAGCTTCTGGAGACCGAAGCGCTCCTTGCCCTCCTGACCCCAGTTGCCCGTCGAGCCGATGCCGCCGACGTAGATCGCGCCGTCCGGTCCGGACTTCACGCGGTTGATGCCCGCTTCGAGTCCCTGGGTCATGCGGAACACGACGCCCTGGAGCTGGCCCTCGATGTTCTCGACGAACACGCGCTGCAGGCCGCCGTACGTCACGTCGCCGTGCGCCATCTGGCCTTTGTAGGGACCGTTCACGAGGAGGATCGGCTCGCTCGGCGAGTTTCCGATCTCGCCCTGCGGCAGCCAAACGACGGGCGGCATCTCAACGAGGCCCTGCGTGCCGGTGGGGTTCACCGACCGCGAGCCGAAGAACGCGCCCGGCTTGAAGTGCAGGAGCTTGGACGACGGCAGCCAGTCGCCTTGGTTGTCCGTGATGAAGATCTCGTTTCGATAGCCGAGGCCGATGCCGTTCGGGGTGCGCAGCCCGTGGGCGACAAACTCGAACGAGCCGTTCGGCGCGATCTTGATGACCTTGCCGCGATCCGGGTTCTGTGGCTGCGTGCTGCTGCCGCCCGGGTTGATCGCGGTCGCGAGGTTCGCGTAGAAGTGGCCGTTCTTGTAGACCAGGCCGAACGCGAACTCATGGAAGTTGCTCGTCACGCCCCAGCCGTTGGCCACGGCGAAGTACTCGTCGATCACATCGTCGCCGTTGTGGTCGATGAGCTTCGTGAGCTCCTGCTTCTGGAGGACGTAGATGTCCTTTCCGACGACCTTGATGCCGAGTGGCTCGGCGAGACCGGCCGCGATCCGCTTGACGCGAACGTTGCGGGCGTCGCCCTGAATCCCGTCGACGATGTAAACGCCGCCTTCCGGCTCCCAGTTGCAGATGACCATTCGGCCATCCGGCAGGAAGTCGATGCCGCCGACTCGCGGCTTGAAGTCCTTGGGTCGAAGCGTGGTGAGCGCGTACGACGGGTGGACGCCGCCGACCGGAGATTGATCGCCCGGGCGGAGGAGGCTCATCGGGTCGAGCACGTTCTTGCGGCCGGGGGAGGTTACGCGAACCTCACCGGCGGGCGTGGTGAACGCCTCCGGCGGCACGAGCTCGAACTTGTTCGAGCCGGGGACCTTCCACTCGAGCTTGAGCGTGGCGTCGGCCGCGCCCTGGAAGTAGTCGATGCGGAACGGGTGCTCGCCCGGATCGAGGTCGAACTCGCCGTCCTTCGGCGTCGCGCCGTGAAGGCCGTCGTTGTCCACCACGACCGTGTCGCGGATGGAGAACTTGGAGCCGTCGTCCGACGTGAGCCGGAAAGAATAGCGGCCGAGCTTGGTGACGTTGATGTAGCCCGTGAGGATGGCGAGGAAGTTCTCGCTGAATCCGCCGAAGTCTTCCTTCGTGCTTAGGTTGATCTGGCGTACGACGTAGTTTCGGTTCGCGGTCTGCGAAGCGACGAGGATCGGAACGCGGGAGACCTGCTGTCCGATGTCGTAGACCCGAACGGCCAAGCCGGGCTCGCGCTGGCGAGCTTCCTTCTGGATATCCGGCTCCTGCTGAGCCTGCGGGGTGGCCTCGGTGAGGGCGAGCGGGCCATGGCCGGCGATCGCGCCGTCCTCGGGGCTCTCCTGCTCCGCCGACTGGAACGGCAGGAACGTCGCCGCCGCGCGGGTCGGGCGGTCGGTGTTCAGCTCGAGGCGACCCTTGAGGTCGTACTCCGAGCGCGCGCCGCGCTCGACGCGGTCGGTGGAAACGACCGTCCAGCGGCCGTCTGTCTGAAAGTCGTTGGGATTGCCCAGAGAGCCCGGATCCACGGCCACGGAGAGCTTCGCGTCGCGAGGAAGCCCTTGGACGGTGAAGCGTCGATCGAGACCCGGTCGGCCGTCGGTGCCGCGGAAGTACTCGGGGGTCTCAGAGATGATCGCGTACCGGCCACCCGCTACGGGAATTCGGTAGTTCAGGGTGATCTGGTTGTTGTTCAGCCGGTATCCCTTGAACTCAGGCTTGACGGTGACCTGACGGCCGCCGACCGTGAGTTGCCACACCGGCTTGTCGACCTCACCCATCATGTAGGCGCGGCCTTGCGAGGTCGGCTGGGGACCGTGGACGGCCGTGTAGACGGCGCCGTCGAACTTCACGCCGCCGAACCATGCCTTGTACAGGCCGCAGTTCGTGGCGTCGTAGGCGACCCACAGTTGGTCGCTCAGTGCGATAGTGACGATTCGGGCTCGGCGATCGAGAACGGAGCGGAAAACCCACAGGTCGCGCGGTCGCTGGTACGTCTGCGCGGGCTTAGGATTCTCGTGCAGCAGCGTCGCCGTGAGAAGAAGGGCAAGCACTTCGGAGTTTTACACCTTTTGGGTTCCGGAATAGTATTCAGGGCACCGTAATTCGGCCAGCAGAGACGTAGACTTCGCGCCATGGCTGAACGTATCGCCGGCATCGTGGGCACGATCCAACTCAACGGCGCCCTTAACGACCCCATTTGCTACGTCCACCTCAACAGCCTTCCGCCGGCCGGAACCCTGCTCGCGCTCCCAGGCGATCCGCCGACCTACTACCGGGTCCACCAGGCAATGCTGGTGGTGCGACCGATCACCGAAGGGACGCTGGCGGCGATCTTCGAGCGCGCCGAAGCCGGCGCCGAGCGGATCGAGACGGTCTCCAATCAGTGCGTCATCTTTGTGGAGCCGTTTCAGCCGCAACCGATGGCGGCCGAGGAGTAGCTCCGGCCGGTCCGCTCGCGGAAGGCTCGCGAGCGGACCATTGCGGGCCAGCATAAATGCCAGCTTTGTCTATCGCATGCACCTAGTAACGTTGGGATTCTTGCGCCGCTGGCCGCATGGATCACGTCGGTATTGCGGATCGCATCACGCTTTCAACGAACCTGGCCGTGCGCTCGCGCGTATGGATGGCGTAATGGATTCGGAGCGCCGAACCGGCAGTATTGCCTGCTGAGATCCGTCGACACCTGCCAATTCGTGTAGGCAACGGATCAGGTTCTTGCGCTACGATACGCAAGATTGGGTTCCGTCCCAAATCACGCCTCCGCCCTTCCTTGAGAGCCCCGCGATGAGAAAGTCCGATTCGAATCAGCCGATGCCGTCTGGTAGCACGTATACCGAAGACCAGCTTCGCCCACTGCTGCAAGCGCTCGAATCCGTCAAGGCCGGAGACTTCTCCGTTCGCCTGCCGGAGAAGAAGAACGGCGTGCTCAGCCAGATCTACAAGGCGTTCAACGAGGTCGTGGCGCTGAACGAGGCCCAGGCGCAGGAGATCGTCCGCGTCGGCCGCCTCGTCGGCCGCGAAGGCCGCATGAACGAGCGCGCCGAGCTCAAGTCCGCGACCGGGACCTGGGCGCAGAGCGTGCGCGGCATCAACGCCCTGATCGAAGACCTCGCGCGACCCACCACCGAGGTCGCCCGCGTCATCACCGCGGTCGCTGAAGGCGACCTCGGTCAGAAGATGGCGCTGGAGATCGAGGGAACGCCGGTCAAGGGAGAGTTCCTCCGGATCGGTACGACGGTTAACACGATGGTCGACCAGCTTCGTTCGTTCGCGGACGAAGTCACCCGTGTCGCCCGCGAAGTCGGTACCGAAGGAAAGCTGGGCGGCCAGGCGAACGTGCCGGGTGTAAGCGGAACCTGGAAGGACCTCACGGACAACGTAAACCTCCTCGCGGGCAACCTGACGAGTCAGGTGCGAAACATCGCCCTCGTCACCACCGCCGTTGCGAACGGCGACCTGTCGCAGAAGATCACGGTCGACGTCAAGGGCGAGGTTCTTGAGCTCAAGAACACGATCAACGTCATGGTCGACCAGCTCCGCAGCTTTGCGGACGAGGTCACCCGTGTCGCCCGCGAGGTCGGCACGGAAGGAATCCTCGGCGGTCAGGCGAAGGTGCCTAACGTCGCGGGCACGTGGAAGGACCTCACGGACAACGTGAACTTCATGGCCGCGAACCTTACCGGCCAGGTGCGAAACATCGCCCTCGTGACCACCGCCGTTGCGAACGGCGACCTCTCGCAGAAGATCACGGTCGACGCTCAGGGAGAGATTTTGGAGCTGAAGAACACCATCAACACGATGGTCGACCAGCTGAACTCGTTCGCGGACGAAGTCACCCGTGTCGCCCGCGAAGTGGGTACCGAAGGAAAGCTGGGCGGCCAGGCCAAGGTGCCGGGTGTCAGCGGTACCTGGAAGGACCTGACCGACAACGTGAACTTCATGGCCTCGAACCTGACCACTCAGGTGCGAGGCATCGCTCGCGTCGTCACCGCCGTTGCGAACGGCGACCTGAAGCAGACCCTGGACCTGGAAGCGAAGGGAGAGGTCGCGGCGCTCGTCGACACCATCAACTCGATGACCGACACGCTTTCCACCTTTGCTGAGCAGGTCACCACGGTGGCCCGCGAAGTCGGCACCGAAGGAAAGCTGGGCGGGCAGGCCATCGTTCCGAACGTCGCAGGCACCTGGAAGGACCTCACCGACAACGTAAACTTCATGGCCGCGAACCTCACGACCCAGGTGCGAGGCATCGCCCGGGTCGTCACCGCGGTCGCGAACGGTGACCTGAAGCAGACGCTGGACCTCGAGGCCAAGGGTGAAGTCGCCGCGTTGGTGGACACCATCAACTCGATGACCGACACCCTCTCGACGTTCGCCGAGCAGGTCACCTCCGTGGCCCGCGAAGTGGGTACGGACGGAAAGCTGGGAGGACAGGCCGACGTCCCTGGCGTGGCGGGCACCTGGAAGGACCTTACGGACAACGTAAACCTCCTCGCCTCCAACCTGACGAACCAGGTGCGAAACATCGCCCTCGTCACCACCGCGGTCGCTAAGGGCGACCTTTCTCAGAAGATCACGGTCGACGTCAAGGGCGAGGTTCTCGAGCTGAAGAACACCATCAACACGATGGTCGACCAGCTGAACTCGTTCGCGGACGAGGTCACCCGTGTCGCCCGCGAGGTCGGCACGGAAGGAATCCTCGGCGGACAGGCAAACGTTAAGGGAGTCAGCGGCGTTTGGCGCGACCTCACCGAGAACGTAAACTTCATGGCCGGCAACCTGACGAGCCAGGTGCGAAACATCGCCCTCGTCACCACCGCCGTTGCGAACGGCGACCTTAGCCAGAAGATCACGGTCGACGCGCGCGGCGAGGTTCTCGAGCTCAAGAACACGATCAACAAGATGGTCGACCAGCTCGGCTCGTTCGCGGACGAGGTTACGAGGGTTGCCCGCGAGGTGGGAACGGAAGGAAAGCTCGGCGTCCAGGCGAAGGTCGAAGGCGTCAGCGGCACCTGGAAGGACCTCACCGACAACGTCAACTACATGGCCGGCAATCTGACCGTCCAGCTCCGAGACGTTTCAAAGGTCGCGACTGCCATCGCGAACGGCGACCTTAGCCAGAAGATCACCGTCGACGTGCGGGGAGAAATCCTGCAGATCAAGGACGTGATCAACACGATGGTGGACCAGCTCGGCTCGTTCGCCGATGAAGTCACCCGCGTCGCGAGGGAAGTGGGAACGGAAGGAAAACTCGGTGTCCAGGCGAAGGTGCCCGGAGTCTCGGGCACCTGGAAGGACCTCACCGACAACGTGAACTACATGGCGGGCAACCTAACGGTTCAGCTCCGCGACGTGAGTAAGGTCGCAACCGCCATCGCGAACGGCGACCTCTCGCAGAAGATCACGGTCGACGTGCGGGGAGAAATCCTGCAGATCAAGGACGTGATCAACACGATGGTGGACCAGCTCGGCTCGTTCGCCGATGAAGTCACGCGCGTCGCCCGAGAGGTCGGTACCGAAGGAAAGCTAGGTGTACAGGCGAAGGTGCCGGGCGTCAGCGGAACCTGGAAGGACCTCACGGACAACGTGAACTTCATGGCCTCCAACCTGACGGACCAGGTGCGAAACATCGCCATGGTCACCACCGCGGTTGCGAACGGCGACCTCAGCCAGAAGATCACGGTAGACGTAAAGGGCGAGGTTCTCGAGCTGAAGAACACCATCAACAAGATGGTCGACCAGCTGGGATCCTTCGCCGCTGAGGTTACGCGTGTGGCCCGCGAAGTGGGTACCGAAGGAATCCTGGGTGGCCAAGCCCGAGTGGGCGGCGTCAGCGGCATCTGGAAGGACCTCACGGACAACGTGAACTTCATGGCCTCCAACCTGACGACTCAGGTGCGAGGCATCGTCCGCGTCGTCACCGCGGTCGCGAACGGCGACCTGAAGCAGACGCTGAAGGTGCAGGCGAAGGGAGAGGTCGCCGCACTCGCCGACACGATCAACTCCATGATCGACACGCTGTCGACGTTCGCGGACGAGGTTACGAACGTGGCCCGCGAAGTCGGCACGGAAGGCATCCTCGGCGGACAGGCGAAGGTGCCCGGCGTCGCCGGCACCTGGAAGGACCTCACCGACTCGGTGAACTTCATGGCCACCAACCTAACCACCCAGGTGCGAGGCATCGCCCGGGTCGTTACCGCCGTTGCGAACGGAGACCTCAAGCAGACCCTGACGCTGGACGCGAAGGGCGAAGTCGCCGCGCTGGTGGACACCATCAACTCGATGACTCAGACCCTGAGCATCTTCGCCGACCAGGTCACCACGGTGGCCCGCGAAGTGGGTACCGAAGGAAAGCTGGGTGGTCAGGCGAAGGTTCCGAACGTCGCGGGTACGTGGAAGGACCTCACCGACAACGTTAACTTCATGGCGAACTCGCTCACCGTCCAGGTGCGAGCGATTTCGGACGTTGCCACTGCGGTGGCCCAGGGCGACCTGACGCGGTCGATTACGGTCGAAGCGCAAGGCGAAGTCCAGGCTCTTAAGGACAACGTCAACCAGATGATCGTCAACCTCAAGGCGACGACCGAACAGAACAAGGAGCAAGACTGGCTCAAGACGAACCTCGCGAACTTCAGCCGAATGATGCAGGGGCAGAAGAGCCTCGAGTCGGTCGCGCGGCTGATCATGAGCGAGCTGACGCCGCTGGTGTCGGCGCACGCGGGCGTCTTCTTCATCAACGACAACTCGATCCACGACACCGTGCTTCGACTCCTCAGCGCCTACGGGTACCGGGAGCGGAAGTCGGTGGCGAACCGATTCCACGTGGGTGAGGGCCTGGTCGGCCAGTGCGCGCTCGAGAAGACGAGCATCCTCATCACGAACGTTCCGAGCGACTACATCCAGATCAACTCCGGTCTCGGCGAGTCGACCCCGCTCAACATCATCGTCCTCCCCGTCCTCTTCGAGGGCGAGGTGCTCGCGGTGATCGAGCTGGCGTCGTTCCTGCCGTTCAGCGCGATCCACCGAACGTTCCTCGATCAGCTGATGGAGAGCATCGGCGTCGTGCTCAACATGATCCAAGCGAACATGCGAACGGAGGAACTGCTCAAGCAGTCCCAGTCGCTCACGCAGGAGCTGCAGAGCCAGTCGCAGGAGCTGCAGAGCCAGCAGGATCAGCTCAAGCGCACGAACGTCGAGCTGGAGAAGCAAGCGAAGGAGCTCGAGGACAAGGCGACTCAGCTCGCCGATCAAAACCGAGAGGTCGAGCTCAAGAATCGCGAGGTCGAGCTCGCCCGAGCGGCACTCGCCGAGCGCGCCGAGCAGCTCGCGCTGAGCTCGCGGTACAAGAGCGAGTTCCTCGCGAACATGAGCCACGAGCTGCGCACGCCGCTCAACTCGATGCTCATCCTCGCCAAGCTCCTCTCCGACAATCCGGACGGCAACCTGTCGCCGAAGCAGCGAGAGTTCGCGAGCACCATCCACGCCTCCGGTGGCGACCTTCTAAACCTCATCAACGAGATCCTCGACCTGTCGAAGATCGAAGCGGGCAAGATGGAGGTCGACGTCACCAAGGTGCTGCTCACCGACGTCCGCGATTACGTCGACCGCTCGTTCCGCCACGTGGCGGAGCAGAAGGGCCTCGACTTCGCGGTGACTCTCGAGCCAGGCGCTCCGCTAACGGTCGAGACGGACATGAACCGCCTCCAGCAGGTTCTTCGAAACCTTCTGGGCAACGCGTTCAAGTTCACCGACAAGGGAACCGTCGGACTGAAGATCGGCCGCGCGGACCGTAGCATCGTTCTGGAGAACGGCACGGTGGCGCAGCCGCAGGACCTGGTCGCCTTCTCGGTGTTCGACACCGGCATCGGAATCGCTTCCGATAAGCAACAGCTCATCTTCGAGGCGTTCCAGCAGGCGGACGGCACCACGAGCCGCAAGTACGGCGGCACCGGCCTCGGCCTCTCCATTAGCCGTGAGATCACCCGCCTCCTCGGCGGGCGAGTCGCGGTGGAGAGCGTGCCGGGCGAGGGAAGCACCTTCACCCTGTACCTGCCGATCGCCTTCGCCGGCCCGATGCTGGCGGCTGCCCAGAGCGCCGCGAGTGCGGACGCCAAGCTTTCGGCTCCGGAACCCCGGCAGCCGGTGGCCCGACCCGTCACGACGACGACGGCCGCTGCCCTCCAAGCAGCATCCGACGCCGCGCCCGCGCTCCGGCAGGCTCCGGCAGTCATCGTGAACGCCGAGGACGACCGCGACAACCTAAACGCCGAGGATCGGATCGTGATGATCGTCGAAGACGACATCACCTTCGCCGGCATCCTCCGGGACATCGCCCGACGTCAGGGCTTCAAGGTCCTGATGGCGTACGACGGGAACAGCGCCCTCGACCTCGCCTCTCGCTACCGCCCCGACGCGATCAGCCTCGACCTGAAGCTGCCCGACGTCGATGGGTGGAAGGTGTTGGACGAGCTCAAGCGAAACTCGGCCACCCGGCACATTCCCGTCCAGGTGATCTCGGTTCTCGACCGTCAGCGAACGGCGGCCATGGGCGCCATCTCCTACTTGGAGAAGCCCGTGACCCAGCCGGCGCTCGAGGGAGCCTTCGCCCACATCCGCGGCTTCGTGGATCGTGAGCTGAAGGAACTCCTCGTGGTGGAGGACGACGAGGTCCAGCGCTCGACGATCGTCGAGCTTCTCGCCGAGACCGACGTACGGATCACCGCCGTCGGCACAGGTGAGGAGGCGCTGAAGGCGCTCGAGGAGCGAGCGTTCGACTGCCTCGTGCTCGATCTGGCGCTGCCGGACATGGGCGGGTTCGACCTGCTCAAGAGGATCCGCAAGAAGGACGCTACCAAGGACCTCCCGGTGGTCATCTACACCGGCAAGGACCTGACGAAGCAGGAGGAGGCGCAGCTCAAGCGCTACGCCACGAGCATCATCACCAAGGGGGCGAGCTCGAGCGAGCCCCTGGTGGACCAGACCTCGCTGTTCCTGCACCGTGTGGTGGAGAAGCTGCCGCCGGTCCAACGCGAGATCGTGCAGCGACGAAACAAGGCGTCCCTCTCCGAGCCGCCGAAGCGAAACGGCAGCCCGCGCCCGGCGAACCCGGGTCCACGGCCGCTGGATCCGCCGACGCCCACGGGAGACGGTCCGCTCGTCGGACGTAGGGTGCTGGTCGTGGACGACGACGTCCGGAACATCTTCGCGCTCACCAGCGTTCTGGAGAGCCAAGGGATGGTCGTTCTCTTCGAAGAGAGTGGAAAGGACGCGATCGCAACCCTGACCCAAAACCCGCAGATTGACGTCGTACTGATGGACGTCATGATGCCGGACATGGACGGCTACGAGACGATGGGGCACATTCGCGGTATTGAGAAGCTGCGAAACATGCCGATCATCGCTCTGACAGCCAAGGCGATGGAGGGAGACCGCGAGAAGTGTCTAGCCGCAGGAGCCAACGACTACATCACGAAGCCGGTGGACACGGACAAGCTCTTCGAGATGCTCCGGTCGTACCTGAGCACGACCGCGAAGGCTTGACCGTCGCCACGGAGATGATCGAGACTGAGGTGGAAACCCCATCGGAATCGTCGGCCAGCATCCTGCTGGTCGACGACCGGCGGGAGAACCTCATCGCGCTCCGTGCCATCCTCGAGCCGCTCGGCGAGCGGCTCGTGGAAGCGAACTCCGGAATGGAGGCGCTTCGCCACCTGCTTCGTGAGGAGTTCGCGCTCATCCTCATGGACGCGGAGATGCCGGGAATCAACGGCTTCGAGACCGCCGCCCTGATCCAGGAGCGCGAGCGGACCCGCCACGTCCCCATCATTTTCGTGACCGCCCACGGCCGCGACGAACGCCTCGCGTTCCGCAGCTACTCGGTGGGCGCCGTTGATTACCTCCCGAAACCGTTCGACCCGGACATCCTCCGATCGAAGGTAAGGGTGTTCGTCGACCTCTACAAGAAGAATGAGCAGCTGAAGCACCAAGCGGCCCTCATCCACGAGGCCGAGCTCCGCGAGGCGGAGCGACGGCAGAGCGAGATGCAAGAGGCGCTGGAGCGCGAGCACATGCGGCGGCTGACCGAAGAGCTGGAGCGGCGCGTCGAAGAGCGCACGGCCGAACTCAAGGCGGCGAACGCCGAAATGGAGGCGTTCTGCTACTCCGTCTCCCACGACCTGCGCGCCCCGCTACGCGCCATCATGGCCTCCAGCATGATGATGCTGGAGGAGGTTAACGACCGACTCCATGAGGACGAGCGCGAGCTGTTGCGCCGCCAATCTTCCGCCGCCAAGCGACTTGGTCAGCTCATCGACGACCTGCTCCACTTGTCGCGCCTCGGCCGGCGGGCGATGCAGCGTCGGGAAGTCGATCTCAGCGAGCTCGCGGAGAACGTGGTGGACGACCTTCGCCACCGGCCGTGGCCCGCGCCGTTCGAGTTCCACGTCGAGCCTGGCCTGCGTGCCTACGCCGATCCTGGTCTGCTCCGGATCCTGTTCGACAACCTTCTGGAGAACGCTTGCAAGTACTCCCCAGACGGAGGACGCATCGAGGTCGGCCGAGCCGAGAAGGACGGGGAGTCCGCGTTCTTCGTCCGCGATTCGGGAATCGGCTTCGATATGAAGTACGTGGAGAAGATCTTCCTCCCCTTCGAGCGTCTCGTTCCGGAAGAGGAGTACGAGGGCACCGGCATCGGGCTGGCGAACGTCCAGCGCATCGTGCAGCGACACGGCGGCAATCTCTGGGCCGAGAGCGAGATGGGGAAGGGAACCGTCTTCTACTTTACGCTCGGCTAAGGAGCGCGGACGCCCTCGTCCGTTAAGACATCCGCGGACGAGGGCGTCCGCGCTCCGCAACGAAGAGTGGGGGACGAGGCCTCTCCGCCTCGTCCCCCACTCTTCGTTTTGCGGCTGTTCGCGATTTAGGCCGCGAGGAAGAGCATCTTCTCGCCCTGGAGCATATCGCGGAGCGAGTTGCGGGCGCGGTTGAGTCGGCTCTTCACCGTACCGATCGGGAGCGACAGCGTGTCCGCCATCTCCTCGTAGCTGAGGCCCTCCACGTGGTACATGATAATCATGGCCTTCTGGTACTCCGGAAGGCGGTTGATCGCCTCGCTGAGCTTCTGGCTGCGCTCGCTGCCCTCGGCGCGGAGTTGCGGCGACGGCTTGCGGTCGGCGAGGCTGAGGACGGTTCCCTCAGGGCCGAAGCGCGACTGATCGTCGAGGCTGACGGTGGCTCGAGAAGCGGCTCGCTTGCGAGCGTCGAGGAAGGCGTTCGTCACGATCCGGTACATCCAGGTCGTGAATCGGGCCTCGCCCTTGAACGACTTCGCGCCCTGGTAGGCTCGGACGAATGCTTCGGCAACGATGTCCGATGCCTGTTCGTGGTCTCGGACGAGCCGGTAGGCGAAGCGGTAGACCGCGTCGCGATACTTGTCGACGAGCGCGTCCATCGCTCGCAGGTCCCCGTTCTGTACGCGGCGCATAAGCGCCAGATCATCCCAATGCAGTTCCTTCATACTCTCCCCAGAGGCGCCGCCTCGTGGCGGCTTGGGGATTATCATAGCGCATTGTTTATTGCGTTCGCAAGCGCAATTTTAGGCAAAGGTAAAAATAACAGGCGCGGTCGGCGCTCGAGGCCTCTCTAAAGCGTCAGCTCGTGGTCGACTGGCCGCCGGCTGAGGAGCCGGCGGTGCCCGTGCCAGCCGTTCCGCCGCCGGATCCGTTTTGCCCGCCGGAGCAGCCGATAAGACCAAGACCGACCGCAGTCGCGACGATCATCATCAAGGGCGTCTTTCGCATTGAGTCATCCCTTGCGCGGCTGACAGCCCGCGCTTCAAAGTTAGTCGCTCGGTTTGGTGTATGGGTTCGGGGCAAATCTTGCGCAGTTCGTTGGATCCTGGCGTGCAGGCGGCATTCAGCCGCCACGACCCACCCGCCTGTCCGGTGGAGCCTTTTCGATGAGCCAACCCTGGGATGCGAACCTCGACGTCGACGTGCCTCTCGTCCGCCAGCTCCTCGCCACCCAGTTTCCAGAACTCGGGGGAGCAACCGTCGAGTTGCTTGGCGCCGGTTGGGACAACGTCGCCTTTCTCCTCGATCGAGCTTTCGTTCTGCGGGTTCCGCGCCGCGACGTCGGCGCGGAACTCATGAGGAACGAAATTCGCGCGTTGCCGCTCCTGAAGCCGCACCTTCCGCTCGCGATTCCCGCTCCGTCTCACGTGGGGGTGCCTCAAGAAGGCTGTCCGTATCCATTTGCCGTCTATCCGGTCATTCTTGGCGACACAGCCTGCGGCATCCCTCTAACCGATGCCGACCGTACCGCTAATGCCTCGCGGCTCGGCCGCTTCCTCAGGGCATTGCACTCCGTTCCCACCGGCGGGGAGGTGGCTGCGTGGGCACCCAAAGATGTGTTGGCAAAGGCGGATCTCTCGACGCGCATCCCAGATGCCCAGGCGCGCCTGGGCGCGTGTGCCGCCCACCTGCCTCAATTCGATCTCACGCCTCTCCAATCTCGGCTTGACGATCTGCGGGGAACCCCGCCCCACTCCGCTGGCTCGGTGTGGGTTCACGGCGATCTCTACCCACGCCATCTGCTCCTCGATGGGGACCGGCATCTATGCGGCGTGATCGATTGGGGCGACGCTCATCTGGGCGACCCGGCGATCGACCTCTCGATCGCGCTCACCTTTCTCCCGCCCAACGCCCTGCGTGACTTCGACGAGGCGTACGGAGGAGCCGGTGGCGACGCTTGGCGTCGCGCCGAGGTCCGCGCGATCTTCTACGGCGCCGTTCTCACCGACTACGGAACCAAGGTCGGCGACCCAGCCCTCCGATCGGTTGGCGAGCAGGCATTAGAGTGGGCGCTCGCCCGAGCCGCTTCCTGATCTCGGAGAAGATTGGCGGAGGGAGTTGTCTCCCACGAACGCACCGTGTGTTTGGACTAGCTACTCCTCCCGTTCGTCCGAAACCCCTCTGTCTGGTCACCGAAGCTCGATGACCTCGTCCGGCCTCGGCGCGATTCGCTGGGGACCTTCACTCCTACGGGTTATCGTCACCGGCGCGGCAGATGCGCTCGCACCGATTACACGGATCGGCTTTACGAACTTGGGGTCATCGATCGCGATGGAGGGGAGAGGGTACGGCGTCCAGACGGCGCGCTCGTTCCTGATCTGCCAGGCGTAGATCCGCTCGAACAGCGCCTGATCCACCACTTGTTCGCCGAGCACCCGGGTGATCGCGTCGCCGCGAATCTTCACGAACCGGTCGTTCTTGTCCAGATCGTAGAAGCTCGACGTCTCCGGATCGAAACAGAGCTCCAGCAATGTGCGGCGGGTCTCCTCCGCCCTCTTCGACCACTTGGCGGCCTCGTCCTTGCGTCCGAGCTTCGTCGCCATCTTCGCCAACGCTACGCGGCCACCGTAAAGGGTCGCCGAGAGATCGGGTGCGAGGTAGGGCAAGCCACCCACCGGGGCGCAGATCCGGGCATCCGAGTTCGGACACGCGTGCGGCAGTCCCGCCCAGCGAGGCGAGTTGTCGTGGCCGGTGTCGTATTCGCAGAACGCCTCGCAGAGGCCGGTGCCGCGGGTGTTCCGGTACCGTACCAGCCAGTCGTCCCACTGCGCGCACGCGGCGTACGCCTCCTTGAGGAACGCCTCGTCGCGTACCTGCTGGTACGCCTCGAACGCCGTCGCCGCGATCGGCACCACCATCTGGATTGGCCCCGTCCCGGATTGCTCGAACCAAGTCCAGCAAGGCAGGTAGCCGTCCTCGCGCTGCTGGGCGAAGAAGTTCGACGCGAAGAGCCTACGCGGATACTATAGGGCGTTTGTTGCGACCCTGTATAAAGAGAATATAGTTTTTGACGGAATAGAACTAGGTTTTGTGCCGGAACTCAAGTCAGATTCGGCAGCACTCCCGCACCGCAGAAGTCCGGATTGCCGAACTGCTTCACCCGGTGTCCGAAGCCGTGGGCGAACGCCATCAGCAGTCGATTGTGCGGCAGCCGGTCGTACTTCAGCGAGCGACCCATCCGGAATCCGAGTCCGCCGCCCACGAGGACGAACGGGATGTCTTCGAGGGTGTGCGAATTCCCCTTACCTAGCTCGTTCGTCCACACGATGAGGGTGTTGTCCAGCAGCGTGCCGTGGCCGTCCGGCTCCTTTGTCTCGGCCAGGCGCTGGGCGAGGTAGGCCACCTGCGAGCAGTACCACTCGTTGATCTTGGTGAGCTTGTCCTGGGCTTCCTGGTTGCTGTCCGGCTCGTGCGAGAGGTCGTGCTGGCCTTCCTTGATGCCGAGCCAGGTCATGCGCGCCTGTCCCACTGAGTTCGTGTACTGCAGGGTCGCCACCCGAGCGGCGTCGGCTACGAAGCTGCTCACTAAGAGGTCGATCTGCAGCTTGCTGATCTTCGGGATGTTGTCGTTCTCCTGCCGCACTCCGGGCTCGATCTGCGGCACCCGGTGGCCCACGTCGACGGTTCGGGCCGAGAGGATCTCGCGCTCCATCTCGCGCACGAGGGTGGTGTGCTCGTCCAGGATCTTCCGATCCGCGGCGCTCACGTTCCGCTTCACCTTCGCCAAGTCATCCCGAAGGTCGTCGAGCACGCTCTTCAGCGACTCCTGATCTTTGAGCTGACCGTACAGCTTGCCGAACATCTGGTACGGGTCGTCGATTGGGGCGATCGGCTTGTTCGGCCCGGCGTACACCATTCGCGTCCAGGTGTCCGCGTGATCCGGCACCATCACGCCGAACTCCAACGAGCCGAACCGGGTGCGGGTGGCGGCCGACTTCTGCAGGTAATTCTTGATCTCCTGATCGATGGAGAGACCGCTCGCCCAACCCGCTGGCGTGTCGGACCCGCCCTGGACGTTGCCCGGGAACAGCTCGGTGCCGGTCAGCAGGCAGCCGATTCCGCGCATGTGATTGTCGCCGTCGCCCCGCACCCGGTCGCAAACGCCGCGCAGCACGAGGGTGCGGTCGCGGAACGCCTCGAGCGGCTTGAGGCTCTCCTTGAGATCGAAGCCCGTTCCCACCTTGTCGGGCCAGAAGGTGTTCGGAACGATGCCGTCGGGCGAGAAGAGGATCACGAGCCGCTGCTTGCGGAGCCCCTTCGTCTCGAATTCGAAGCTCGGGAGGCTGGTGAGGAACGGCAATGCCGCCGCGCTCAGTCCCAGGTCTCGCAGAAAATCGCGCCGGGTGGATCGGTTCGTCACTACTTGGTTTCTCCTCGTTGAGTCGCGGCCGCCTTCGCTTCCGGCAGGGCCGCCGTCAGCACCGTTTGAACCATCAGGCTACGAATACTGTAACCCTGTTTCTTGAAACTCGCCTGCAGATTCGGCAGGGTCTGCGCCCCGTATGCCCGCACCGGCTGCTTCACCAGGTGGTGGAACAGCTTCTCCACGAACGCCGCGTGCGCTTCCTCGCTCTCCGCCAGGTACTTCGCGAGATCGATCGCGCCGGCGAACTTCACCGTCGTGCCGCTACGGGTGGCGTAGCTGCCACTCGCATCAACGGCCTTGCCGTTCTCCCGCTGGCGCAGGCGACCGATCGCGTCGAACCGCTCGAGGGTGAATCCCAGGGGGTTGATCATCCGGTGGCACGAGTTGCACGCCGCGGGTTTGGTCTGCAGTGCCACTCGCTCGCGCGTGGTGAGGCTCGGGTGCAGGCTGGGGGCGAGCGGGGTGAACGCGGCCGGCGGCGGGCTCAGCGTGCGGCCAAGGAAGCTGCGTGCCACGAGGACGCCGCGGTGAATGGGCGAGCTCGTCTCCAGGTAGGCGAAACGCGAGAGCAGGTACGGGTGGGTGAGGACGCCCGCGCGCTGCTCCGGATCGAGCTTCACCGGCTGGAAGGGGGCATCGGGTGGCAGTTCGGCGCCATACAGCTTCGCGAGACGGCCGTTGAGGTACTGCGTCTGGCTCAAAAGGAGTTGTCGGTAGTCGGACTCTTTACTCCAGGCGGCGCTCTCGAGGAAGAGCTCCAACGAGGTGCGCAGATCCGCGGCTGTCGAGGCGTCGAAGCCTGGATACCGCTTCGCGTTCTTCACCAAGTCGGGCGTGTCGTCCACCTTCAGCCACTGCAGAAGGAAGTCGCGCAGCTTGCCCCAGGCCCTTGGGTGATTCGCCAGGCGTTCCGCGTGGACCGCCACGTTCGCCGGGTCTTTGAAATCGCCGCGCTCCGCCGCTTGACGGAGGTTGTCGTCGGGAATCGTGTCCCAAAGCGCGAACGACAGTTCCGA
>Ga0164290_1001415_pt1 | contig 35526 bp, 37 predicted proteins | sample Micstemetagenome_FD_108782 | JGI IMG/M metagenome (GOLD analysis project Ga0164290, IMG submission 108782) | Contaminated culture microbial community from soil near Moab, Utah, USA - Microcoleus steenstrupii SON62 (Illumina Assembly) | ecosystem: Environmental > Terrestrial > Soil > Soil crust...
ATATATCGAAGGCTATTATAATCGGAACCGCATGCACTCGGCCCTCGGGTATCTCACCCCCGAACAGGCCGAGCAACGCATGACGGGCTAACCCTGGTGTCCGCGCAACCGGGGGAAGATCATTTGCGACAGAGGAGAATCGTTGCGTCATAATCCATTCGTTACCTCGCTCTCCGAGGAAAGCTCGCAAAATCTACCGCTAGTGGCGTGGTGACCCCGGCGTGATTCGAACACGCGACATTCGGTTTAGAAGACCGATGCTCTATCCAGCTGAGCTACGGGGCCCCAATACGGTTCGCTACACGGTTCGCTGGCAGACCGGCAACGGCTAACCTACAATACTCCCATCCCTTTCGCGGCCCAGACCCTCCGCTTAGAAGGCGGGTGCTCTATCCAGCTGAGCTACGGGCGCGCAGAGCCGGGTATCGACGGTTGCGCGAATAGCGTGGTTTGCGCGGGCTGCAAAGCAGGTTAAGCAGCGCGTCGATGACCGACACGCCCAGCCACCCGCCCCCGCCCGTTCATGCGAACGCCGCGAGCGTGCGCCATTTCCGCTATTACGATCTGTTGATGGCGGCCTTTGTCGCCATCCTGCTGTTGTCCAACATCATCGGTGCCTCGAAACCGAGCTATGTCGTGTTGCCGGGCGGCAGCGAATGGGCGTTCGGCGCCGGGGTGCTCTTCTTTCCGATCAGCTACATCATCGGCGACGTGCTGACCGAGGTTTACGGCTATGCGCGCGCGCGGCGGGTGATCTGGACGGGCTTTGCCGCGCTCGCCTTCATGGCGTTCATGGCATGGGCGGTCGTGGCGCTGCCGCCTGCCGACGGCTGGCCGGGTCAGGAAGCCTATGAGTTCGTGTTCGGCAACAGCTGGCGTATTGTGCTTGCCTCGATGACCGCCTTCTGGGTCGGCGAGTTCGCCAACGCCTATGTCCTGGCGCGAATGAAGCTGTGGACCCGCGGACGCTTCCTGTGGATGCGCACCATTGGTTCGACCGTGGTGGGTCAGGGTCTCGACAGCCTGATTTTCTATCCGCTCGCCTTTTACGGGCTTGCCGGCTGGCCGCCCGAACAGCTTTATCAGGTCGTGCTGTCGCAATGGCTGATCAAAACATTGTGGGAAGCGGCGCTGACGCCGGTAACCTATGTCGTGGTTGGCGCGTTGAAGCGACGCGAAGGTGTCGACGTGTTCGACGAAGGCACCGATTTCACGCCCTTTGCCGCCAAGGTTTGACCCCACATGACGCTGATCGAGATTGCCGCGCTGTTCGTCGAGCGAAAGATGTGGATCGTGGCCGCGACCGATCTCAGCAAGGATGCGCTGCACATCTATTTCGGGCTGGCATTGTTTCTGCTCGTGCGTCTTGCATGGCGCGGCCGCGGCGGCTGGATCGCCGCGTGGCTTGCGGTGCTGGCGCTGGCGTGCGGTGGCGAGGCTCTCGACCTGGTCGTCGAATATGGCGCGGCAAGGGTCCAGCCCGACGATGCACACTGGCACGACATCTGGAACACGATGTTCTGGCCGACGGTGCTGGCGCTCGTCGGGCGCTGGCTGCCGCGACCCGATGCGGCGTCAGACCAGGGCGCCGCCCCCGAGCCTTCAGGCGAGGACGCCGAGCGCCGCTTCGAACAGGCGTAGCCCGTCGGTGCCGCCGTGCGCGCGGTCGATCGCGCGTTCGGGGTGCGGCATCATGCCGAGCACATTGCCCGCATCGCTCAGCACGCCCGCGATGTCGCGCGCCGACCCGTTGACGCTGTCCAGATAGCGAAAGGCGACGCGGCCTTCGCCCTCGATTCGGTCGAGCGTGCCCTCGTCGGCGAAATAATTGCCGTCATGGTGCGCGACCGGAATGTGGATTTCCTCACCCGAATTGTAGCTGGCGGTGAACAGCGACTGGCTGTTCTCGACCTTGAGCGGCACGGTGCGGCACACGAAGTTGAGCCCCGCGTTGCGCATCAGCGCGCCGGGGAGCAGCCCCGCTTCGGTCAGCACCTGGAAGCCGTTGCAGACGCCGAGCACAGGAACGCCGCGGCCCGCAGCCTCGGCGACCGCGCGCAGGATCGGCGAGCGCGCCGCCATCGCTCCCGAGCGAAGGTAATCGCCATAGGAAAAGCCGCCGGGCAGCGCGATGAAATCGGTGCCGGCGGGCAACTCGCTCTCGCGGTGCCAGACCATCGCGGGCGCCTTGCCCGTGACCGTTTCGAGCGCGACGGCCATGTCGCGGTCGCAGTTGGAGCCGGGAAAGACGATGACGGCGGTCTTCATGGGACAGGCTCCTAAGGCTTGGGATCAGGCGCGTTCGATGCGGTAGTTTTCGATCACCGTGTTCGCGAGCAGCCTGGCGCACATCGCGTCGAGATCGGCATCGCTCGTGCCGTCAGCGACGTCGAGTTCGATGAAGCGGCCCGCGCGGACGTCGGCGACGCCCTTAAAGCCCAGCCCTTCGAGCGCATGGTGGATCGCCTTGCCCTGCGGATCGAGCACCCCCGGCTTGAGCGTCACATAGACATTCACTTTCATGGGGGCGGACCTTTACGCGGGATGGGGTGACGATGCGCGCGCCTATGCCCGCGAATCGCTTTTCGGGCAAGGGCCGTGCCCGCGAAAAATATGCTTTTCCGGATTGCGAACCACTCGCATCTTTCTTGTTGCGAATCCGTCGCACTATCCCTAAATCGGGGTTGTTGAGAAGGATTCGCACATGGTCGTCTGTGTCTGCAACGCAATAAGGGAAAGCCAGCTGCGCGACGTCGCGCGGAATGGCGGGTTGCGGTGCGCGAAGGCGGCCTATGCGCAATTGGGTCGCAAACCCAAGTGCGGCCAGTGCCTGTCATTCGCTCGCAATATCATCAGCGACGCGACCGCAGCCGCCTGATTTTTCGCAGATTTCTGCCATTTTCACCCTTGGCCTGGCGGTGTCCGGGGCGGTATAATGCCGCCACTCCCACACAGCAGAAAATGACAGGACTGACACCATGAAGGGCGACGAAAAGGTCATCGACTTCCTCAACGAAGCGCTCAAGAACGAGCTGACCGCGATCAACCAATATTGGCTGCATTACCGGATGCTCGACAATTGGGGCGTCGCGCGCCTCGCGCATTTCGAGCGCGAAGAATCGATCGACGAGATGAAGCACGCCGACAAGCTGGCCGACCGCATCCTCTTTCTGGGCGGCCTCCCCAATTTCCAGCTGCTCGGCCGCCTGCGCGTCGGCGAGACGGTCGAGGAAATACTGAAGGCGGACCTTGCGCTCGAGGAAGAGGCGATCCCGCTGCTCAAGGATGCGATCGCGCATTCGGAAAGCGTGCGCGACTATGTGAGCCGCGATCTGTTCGCCGACATCCTCGAAAGCGAGGAGCATCATGTCGACGAGCTGGAGAAGCAGTTCGAGATGATCGAGCGGATGGGCATCGAAAATTATATCCAGCTCCAGTCGAAGCCTGCGGGCGACGATTGATCCGAATCTGTCATCCCGGCGAAGGCCGGGATCTCGCCGGTGCGGTAAACCGATAGGATGAGATCCCGGCCTTCGCCGGGATGACATGGCAGGAAAACCATGCTTTTCAGGGGCGCTTTCGGGCGCCTCTTTTTTCGCTTGTAATTGCGATTAATTCTCAATAGCACAGTCGAGCAGTCCCCTCCTGCCGGCCGCTGCATCTTCAAGCTGCGACAAGGCGGCCGGCATCTTTTTCCGCCGGGGCGCAAAGCGGACCCGCGGACTTTACGGGCCGGAAGAGAGGATGTCATGCAAAGCCGCACGCTGATCCGCCAACTTGCCGAGCAGCCGCTGGTGCGCGACGTGTCGGTCGATGCCGCGCAGGCGGTGCTCGCCTTGCGCTATTCGATCCTCTGCCGCCGCAGCGGCCACGACCCGATGCCCGAACTCGAACGGCGCTGGGGCAATATCCTGGCGGCGCGCCGCTTCCGGCTGGTGGTCGAGGCGATCGCGCATGTCTGGCCCGACCCCTTTGCCGTCGCGCCGCCCTGCTGTCCGCGGCTCAGTTTCGACGAGGCGCTGCTCGCCGCGATCGTCGGCGCCGCATCGCGCGGCGACCGCGTCGATTTCGACTGGCGAACCGCCGAAATGCTGGGCAGCGACGCGCGCGAAATGCTGTTCGCCGCGCTGGAGAATTTCATTCGGGCAAAGGCGCCGGGGCGGGTTTAGGCGGCGGTTTTGGGGTGGATTCCGGGCCTTCCCTTATCCGTCATCCCGGCGAAGGCCGGGATCTCGCCGGTGCGGCAAACCGATAGGGTGAGATCCCGGCCTTCGCCGGGATGACGATGGAATAAAGATCCGCAAATGGTCGGAATGCGGCATTCTATAACATTCGCGCAGAGGCAGCAGAGATCGCAGAGGAGAATGCGCTTCCACTCTGCGATCTCTGCGCCTCTGCGCGAATCCTGTTCCAACACGGCCCTTCGGGCAAACGGCCGCAAACGGTCGTCAGTGGACACCAACGCGCTATTTCCCCGCCTTGTCGCTCACCGCCTTGATCACCAGCGCCTTGTCGTCGGTCAGATAGCGCTGCGCGAGCGCCTGCAACTCGGCGGGCGTCGCGGCCTCGACCTCGGCGATGCCATTGCGGCTGCGGTCGAGCCGGTCGGCCTGGCTGGTCGCTTCGGCGACATAGTTCAGCCAGTAGCTGTTCTCGCGCCGCGCCTTGGTCATCGCCTCGACCAGCGGACGCCGCGCGCGGTCGAGCATGTCGGGGTCGACGGGGGCGGCGCGCAATTCCCTGGCGATGGCAAAGATCGCCGCGCGCGTCGTCGCCAGATCCTGGTAATCGACATTGCTCGCGGCAAAGAGGTGGCCATAGCCCGGAAACTCGTCCGACAGGCTGGCTGCGGCGCCGGGGCTGTAGCTTTCGCCGAGCCGTTCGCGCAGTTCCTCGGTGAGCTTCAGCTGCATCACGCGCGCGAGCAGGTTTAGCCGCATCGCTTCGGCCAGGTCGCTGTCGTCGCGGGCGGGCCAATAAACGCGCAGTTCCGCCTGTTCGGCGGGCCCCTTGTGGATCAGCGTGCGCTCGCTGCGGTCGGCGGCATAGTCGCGGATGCGCGCGTCGGTGCGCGGGTCGAAGGCGGCGCGGCGCGGCGGCAGCGCGCCAAAGGTCGCGGCGATGGCGTCGATCGCCGCCTGCTCGCTGATGTCGCCGACGACGCCGATCTCGATCGCCCCGTGCGCCAGGCTGTCGGCGATCACGGGTTTGAGCTGCGCCCAGTCGAGCGCCATCAGTTTTTCGAGCGGTGGGGTCTGCGCGCGCGGATCGTCGTTGGCGAGGATGCCGCCCGCATCGCGGGCGATCACCGCCGCCGGGCTCGCGTCGTTCGCGGCATATTGCTGCGGCAGCACGCGGCGGATGAGCGCGAGCCCGTCGGCGCGATAGCCGGGATGCGTGAGATAGGCGGCGAGCAGCTGCGCCTGAAGCATGAAGTCCTCGGGCGAGGTCGTCGCCGTGCCGCCGAAGGCGTCGATCGCGGCGCCGAAGGCGGGGGTGACCGTCCGCCCCGCGAGCACGCTCCGCAGATCGTCGACGCTATGCGCCTCCAGCCCGCCGAGCATGAACGAGTTGGCGAGCGCAACGCGCGTCGGATCGTCGCGCGTCGCGAGCAGCGTCCCGCCGTCGACGCGCAGCGACAGCAGCACGCGATCCTTCTGGAAATCGGTCGTCTTGATGTTGAGCATCACATTATTGGCAAAGCGGACGCGGCGGATGCCCAGATCCTCGATCCGGTCATCGGCGACGATCGCGCCCGGCGTGCCGAAATCATCATAGGCAAAGGCGGCGCTCGCGGCCTCGGCGGGCGGCGCGACCGCGACCTGCATCGAGGATTGCAGGCTGGCGAGGATCGTATCGGCCCCACCCGCGATCGGCGCCTTGGCCGTCACGCGCACGAGCGGCGCGCTCAGCCCCGCCATCCGCTTGCGGAACGCGGCGGTGACCGCGGCGGCGTCAAGCGAGGGCGCCACCGCCTCGAACAGCGCCAGGCGCGTTTCGGGGCGGGTGAAGACCGCCTCGCCCTTCGCCGCGACGACCAGCGCGTCGGCCAGCGCCTCGCTGCGGCGCGTCGCCGCGCCGGCGACCGCGTTGCGCAGCGCCGTGCGCTGATTGGCGAGCTGTTCGGCGACCTCGGCCGCGGTAAAGCCATATTCGATCGCGCGGCGGCGCTCCTGCTCGACGAGCGTGAGCGCTTCCCGCCACGCGCCTTCCTTTGCCACCGCGCCGATCGTCACCTGATCGAAAACCTTCCAGCCGTTCGCGTCCGACAGCGCACCGCCGAGGATCGGCGAGTCTTCGCGCAGCGCGATCTTGGCGAGGCGGCGGCTGACGATCGCCTCGCCGATATTTTCGGCAAGCAGGCGCGCGCGTTTCGCCCTGGTGTCGGGTTCGTCGATCCAGGGCCGGAAGGCGGCGAGCGTCACCGAATCCTGGATCGCGGGATCGACAAAAACGTCGGCGGCGACTGCGCGCGCATAATCTATTGTCCCGATGTCGGGATCGGCGCCTGCCGCGCCCTTCCCCCTCCAGTCGGCAAAGCGCGCCTTGATCTTCGCCTCGACCGCCGTTGGGTCGAAATCGCCGACCATCACCAATGTCGCACGCTCGGGCCGGTAATAGCGTTCGTACAGATCGCGCAGGCGCGATGCGGGCGCCGTGCGGATCACCTCTTCGGTGCCGATGGGCAGGCGATCCGCGACAATCATCCCCTGCATCTGGAAAGCGAGCTGGTCGACGAGGCTGCGGAGCTGATAGGTGTCGCGCGCGCGCCGTTCGGAAAGGATGATGCCGCGTTCGCGGTCGACCGCGGCGGGGTCGATCGTCAGCTCGCTCGCGGTTTCGCGCATCAGCATCAGCCCGGTGTCGATCAAATCGTCCGAAGCGTTGGGCAGGTCGAGCTTGTAGATCGTCTCGTCGAACCCGGTCGAGGCGTTGGTGTCGGCGCCGAACGCCAGCCCCTTGCGCTCGAGCAGCTTGATCATCTCGCCCTCGGGCACATGGGTCGAGCCGTTGAACGCCATATGTTCAAGGAAATGGGCCAGCCCGCGCTGGTCCTCGGCCTCGGCAAAGCTGCCGACGTCAAAGCGCATCCGGATGACGACGCTGTCCCTGGGCGTGCTGTTTTTGAGCAAGGCGTATTTCATGCCGTTGGGGAGGACGCCGAATATCGTTTCGGGGTCGACCGGCACGTCGCTGGCAGCAAAGTTCCAGGCCTTTGCGGCGTCGCTTTGCGGGTTGATCGCGGCGGCGGCGGCGGGCTTATCCGCCTCTTTGGCAAGCAGCGGCGCGGAGCAGACGGCAAGAAGGGCGAAGGGCGACAGCGCGGTGGCGGCGCGCCGGAGGATAGAGCTGGTCATTCGGCCGTTCTGGCGATCATTGCGCCCGCGTCAAGGCGGAGGCCTTGGCAACGATCGTGAACCTATTTCCTATCGTCATCCCGGCGAAGGCCGGGATCTCACCCGATAGGGTTTCAGCACCGGCGAGATCCCGGCCTTCGCCGGGATGACGGATAAGGAAGGTTCAGCCCTTTTTCTTGCGGTGGCTTTCGAGGTCGAGCACCGCATTGTCGCCGCCTTCGGGCAGCAGGCCGAGGCGGCGCGCGACCTCCTGATAGGCTTCGACCTCGCCGCCGAGGTCGCGGCGGAAGCGATCCTTGTCGAGCTTTTCGTTCGTCGACATGTCCCACAGGCGGCAACCGTCGGGACTGATCTCGTCGGCGAGGATGATGCGGCTGAAATCGCCGTCATAAAGCCGCCCGAACTCGAGCTTGAAGTCGATCAGGCGAATGCCGACCGCAGCGAACATGCCGCTCATGAAGTCGTTGATGCGGATCGCCATGTCCTGAATGTCGTGCAGCTCGTCCTGGCTGCACCAGTTGAAGCAGGCGATATGCTCCTCGGCGACGAGCGGATCGCCGAGCGCGTCGTCCTTGTAGCAATATTCGATGAGGGTGCGCGGAAGCTGCGTCCCTTCCTCGAGCCCCAACCGCTTCGCGAGCGTGCCCGCGGCGACATTGCGCACGATCACCTCGATCGGCACGATCTCGACCTGGCGGATCAGCTGTTCGCGCATGTTGAGGCGGCGGATGAAGTGCGTCGGCACGCCGATATTGCCGAGCAGGGTAAAGACATGCTCCGAAATCCGGTTGTTGAGCACGCCCTTGCCGTTGATCGTCCCTCGTTTCTGCGCGTTGAACGCGGTGGCGTCGTCCTTGAAATACTGGATTAGCGTGCCCGGTTCGGGGCCTTCGTACAGGATCTTGGCTTTGCCTTCGTAGATCTGGCGGCGACGGGCCATGGCGGTCAACTTTCTGTCGGAACCAAATGATTGACCCCGGCGGGAACGACTCATGGACGAGGCGCGGCGCCGGGGCGGTCGGGCGGCCTATAGCGGCAAAGGCCGGGCGCGTCATCAGTCACGTCGCCGATGATCCTCCCTGTCGCGAAGCGATGGGGAGGATACATCCTTACGTTTACGTAAAGTGCTTGCACTCCGCGCCATCGCTTGCGACGCTATGCCAAAATCAAGGAGAGAGATGGATGAGCTTCGACCAGATTCGCCTCGACCGCCACGAAGGCATCGCACTGCTGACCTTGCACCGGCCCGAGCGGATGAACGCCTTCACCACCGAAATGATGCTGGAGATCGTCGCCGCGCTCGACGAATGCGACGCTGACGATGGCGTGCGCGCGGTGATCTTCACCGGGTCGGGCGAGAAGGCCTATTGCGCCGGCGCCGATCTGGGCCAGGGCGCCGCGACCTTCGATTATGACAAGCGCACCGACAAACGGGCGGTGCTGCCCGATGGCACGGCGGCAAGCCCCGTCGGCGAAGACGGCACGATCGACTGGTCGCACCCGCTGATCCGCGATTCGGGCGGGCGCGTGTCGATGCGCATCTTCGACTGCAAGAAACCCGTGCTGGGCGCGATCAACGGCGCCGCGGTCGGCATCGGCGCGACGATGACGCTGTCGATGGACGCGCGGCTGGCGAGCGACACCGCGCGCTATGGCTTTGTCTTTGCGCGACGCGGTATCGTCCCCGAAGCGGCGTCGAGCTGGTTCCTGCCGCGTCTCGTCGGCATCCAGACCGCGGTCGACTGGTGCTTTTCGGGTCGGCTGATCCCTGCCGACGAAGCGCATGAAAAGGGCCTCGTCCAGTCGGTCCACGCGCCCGGCGAGCTGGTCGACGCCGCGATCGCCAAGGCGCGCGAGCTGACCGATCACAGCGCGCCGGTGTCGGTCGCGCTGACGCGCCACATGCTGTGGCGGATGCTCGGCGCGCCGCACCCGATGAGCGCGCACCGCTGGGACAGCCGCGCGATCTTCGCGCGCGGGCGCAGCCCCGACGCCGCCGAAGGCGTGTCGAGCTTCCTCGAAAAGCGGCCCGCCCGCTTCACGGCGAGCGTCGCGAACGATTACCCCTGGTTTGCCGAGTTCGAGGATACACCGCCCTATAGCTAGGCTGCGTCGAACGTCCGCCGCCCGCGCGTCGCCGTCATGCTGTGTGTGCCCTTCAGCGCAGGCGAACGGGTGCGGATCGTTTCGACATTGTGCCAGTGCGCGGTCACGCGCTCGCGCCTCAGTTGCACCGTCACATAGCCGCGGTCCTCGGTATTCGCCCATTTGAGCTGCGGCGACGAACGGCGGAGCGCGGCGACGCGCACCTCGTCGCTGATGCCGGGGATATAGGCCTCGAAACCCGGCGAGGTCACGCTTTGCCCCGCGATCTCGATGCCCGCGGGGCGGCCATCCTCCTCAAGGTCGAAGGCCCAGGCGTTGTGCGTGTCGCCGGTCAATGTGACCAGATCGGCATCGGCGCGCTGCGCGGCGGCGAGCAGGCGCGAACGCGCGGCGGGATAGCCGTCCCAGGCGTCGAGGTTGAGCGGCAGCCCCGCCTTCGCCGCCAGCTGTCCCGTTTCGACGCGGCGGCGGACATAGTCGGGCTGGTCGCCCGCGAACCAGTCGCGCGTTTCGGGCGGCGAGAAGAGACTGCCCATCACGACCTGCTGCGCGCAGACCTGCCAGCGCGTTCCGGCCTTCGTCGATTGGGCGAAGCCCTCGAACAGCCAGTTTTCCTGTTCGGCGCCGAGCATCTGACGCGCGGGATCGCGATAGTCGGTTTCGGCAAACGTCTTGAGCCGCGCCGCCGGATCGCCGCCGCCGGCGATGATCTCGCCGAGCTCGAACTGGCGGTCGCGGCCGTTGACGCGCGTTTCAGGGAGGAAGATCGTCGCGAGGTCGCCGACCTGATAGTCGCGCCAGCGCGTGTCGGCGACGGGCATCCATTCGCGATAGACGCGCTCGGCCACCGCGGCGCGCGCCGCCCATTCGCCTTCGCCCTCATCATGGTTCTCGGCCCCGCCCTTCCACGCATCATTGGTGAATTCATGGTCGTCCCACTGCGCGATCATCGGAAAGAGCGCATGGAGCCGCTGGAGGTCGGGATCGGCGCGATAGGAGGCGTAGCGGAGGCGATAGTCGGCCAGGCTCACCATCTCGTGCGTCGGCTGGATCTCGCGGCCCGGCAGCGCCTGCCTGAGCGACGGATAATCGCCGACCGGATATTCATAGAGATAGTCGCCCGCGTGGACGATCAGATCGATGTCCTGTCGCGCGGCGGCATGGGCATAGGCGTTGAACCAGCCGAAGGGCAGGTTCGAGCAGGAAAAGAGCGCGAGCGTGAAGGCGCTCGTCGGCCCGGCGGGCAAGGTGCGCGTACGGCCGGTGGGCGACTTGCTGCCGTCGGGCGCGACGAAGCGGTAATAATAGCAGCGGCCGGGTTCGAGCCCGTCGACGGTGATTTTCGCGGTGTAATCGCGCTCGCCCGCCGCTGTCACGCTGCCGCCCCCGGCAACGCGCGCGAAGTCGGCGCTTTCGGACAGTTCGGCGGTGAGCTGCGCGTCGCTGGCGGCGGCGTAACGTGTCCACAGCAGCACCGAATGCGCGCTGGGCTCGCCGCTCGCGACGCCATGGGTAAAGCCCTGCGCCATCGCCGCGCGCGCGGCGCCGGGCAGCGCCAGCGCCGCGAGTCCCGCCGTGCCGAGCCGGATCAGCAGGCGCCGGTCGATCTCACCCCAGGCTGCGTGCATCCCATCCTCCTCCTCGCCATGAATTGCCCCCTGCCGCGTCTGTGCCCGCCGATTGTTACGGCTGTTGTTACCCGCTGATGCCGAGTGCGAGGAGCAGCAGCATGAACCAGATCACGGTGAACAGGCTGAAAAAGAGCAGCAGGTTGGCGCGCACAAAGGCGCCGAAGCGCGACGAGCGATAGGCGCCGCGCAGCTGGCGATACATGTGGAAGGGCACATAGAGCATCGCGAGAAAGGTCGCGACCTCGCCAAAGATCGTCAGGTTCAAAAGCCGCACGACGACGAACAGCAGCAGCATGAACGAGATCGAATAAGTGACGAAAACGAAATGATCATAGGCATGAAAGCGTCGGCTGAACGGAAAGAGCAGCCACATGAAGGGAAGCGACAGCGGGATCAGTGCCCAGGCGAACTTATAGGCATTTGCCTGAAGCTTGTAGAGCACCAGCGCGGGGTTCGCGAACGCCTTTTTGAGGCCATTGTCGATGAAGGGAACGCCGGTATCGATCTTGTTTCGCGAAATGAAATCGGCGCTCGTCGCCACCTGATCGCGCGGATCGTCCAGCACCGGGGGGCCGGCGGCGCGATCGGCCGCGCGCTCGCTCCGGCTGCGCGCGCGCGCCACGCCAAGATAGGTGGCGCTTTGCTGGAGGACATCACGTTCGGCTTCGAGCGCGCGGCGCCGCTCTTCGGCAAGGTCCGCTCTCGCCAGTTCGCCGTCGATGCGGTCGACTTCCATCTGGATGCTGTCCTTGACCGCGGTGGTGCGCGTCTGCTCGTCGGCTGCCTTGCTGAGCGCAGTGCCGAACTCACCCCCGCTGCCGATCATCGCAAGTATGGCATAGGTCAGGAACACCGCGAACAGGAACAGGGCGAGCGGTGAGATGAAACGTACGCGCTCGCCATGGATATAGCGGCGCGTCAGATCGCCCGGCCGCCACGCGAGCAACGGAAGCGTGTTCCATATCTTGCCCTCGAAATGGAAGATGGCGTGGACCAGGTCGTGCCCGATCGCGCCGAAGCTGCGGTGGACGTCGGCGCGCTGTCCGCAATGGTGGCAATGCGACCCGGCGAGGCTGGTGCCGCAATTGAGGCAGCGCGGCGGCGCTTGACCATGCGCTGCGCCGCCATGCGCCGACTCGACCGCACGCGCCGCGAGCCCCGCGGTCACCGCCGCCCCGATACCTTCGATATCCCCGCTCATGCGCCTCTGACTAGAGGCGCAAACCGCACCGCGCAACGGGACTTTCGGCAAGTCGGGGAAACATGATAGAGGCAGGCGCCATGACCACGGAAACGCTCACCGCCCCCTCCCCGCTGCCCGGCGATGCCGCCGCGCTGATCGCCGATATGGGCGCGCGCGCGCGCGCCGCCGCGAAACGGCTCGCGCAGACGCCGACCGCCGAAAAGGCGGCAGCGCTGAAAGCCGCGGCAGGCGCGATCCGCGCGCAGTCGGCGGCGATATTGGCGGCCAATGCCGAGGATATGGCTGCGGGGCGGACGAACGGCCTGTCGGGCGCGATGCTCGACCGGCTCCGCCTCGACGAGGGGCGCCTGACGGGAATCGCCGATGCGATCGAGGCGGTTGCGGCGCTGCCCGACCCCGTCGGGCGCGAGATCGACCGCACGACGCGCCCCAACGGATTGGAACTGAGCCGCGTGCGCGTGCCCCTGGGTGTCGTCGGCATCGTCTATGAAAGCCGCCCCAATGTCACCGCCGACGCCGCGGCGCTCGGGCTGATGTCGGGCAATGCCGTGATCCTGCGCGGCGGCAGCGAGGCGGCGCAGTCGAACCGCGCGATCCACGCGGCCTTCACGGCGGGACTCGTCGAGGCGGGCCTGCCCGCCGATGCCGTGCAGCTGGTCCCGACACAGGACCGCGCCGCCGTCGGCGCGATGCTGCGCGCGCAGGGGCTGATCGACATCATCATTCCGCGCGGCGGCAAGGGGCTGGTCGCGCGCGTGCAGGACGAAGCGCGCGTGCCCGTGCTCGCGCACCTCGACGGGATCAACCATCTCTATATCGACGGCGCCGCCGATCCGGCAAAAGCCATAGAATTGGCGGTCAACGCCAAGATGCGCCGCACCGGCATCTGCGGTGCTACCGAGACGATCCTGATCGACCGCGCCTATGGCGCACCCCTCGCGATCGTCGATGCGCTGGTCCAGGCGGGCTGCGAAGTGCGCGGTGACAAGGATGTCGCGGCGCTCAGCCCGCACGTCGATGCGGCATCGGCGGGCGACTGGGACACCGAATATCTCGACGCCATCGTCTCGATCGCCATGGTCGACGGCCTCGACGGCGCGCTCGCGCACATCGACGCGCATTCGAGCCGCCACACCGATGCCATCGTCACCGAGGATGCCGCGACCGCCGAGCGCTTCCTGGCCGGCGTCGACAGCGCGATCGTCATGCACAACGCCTCGACCCAATTCGCCGACGGCGGCGAATTCGGCCTCGGCGCCGAAATCGGCATCGCGACGGGGCGATTGCACGCACGCGGGCCGGTGGCGCTCGAAGGGCTGACGACGTATAAATGGCTGGTGCGCGGGAGCGGGCAGGTGCGTCCTTGAATCATTTGTATACAAGTGATATAAATGGCGCATGGAGCCTACGACACCGATCACGACACGGCTCGACGCCGCAACTCTGGAAACGCTCGACAGACTGGCGGACCGCTATGATCGCTCGCGCTCGTGGCTCGTTGCGCAGGCGGTTCGACAGTTTGTCGAACGCGAAGCCGAGATGCTCGCAATCATCGAGGAAGGCGAGCGGTCGGCACGCGAGGAGCCGCTGATCTCGCATGAAGAGATGAAAATGCTGATCGCGGCGAAGCGCGCCGAACTCCGTTCAAAGCGCGATAAAGCGGCGGCGTGATCAATGTCCAATGGTCGCAGGCAGCGACCGAAGACCTGCTGAACCATGCCGACGGCCTCTATCTGGTCGATTTCGACCTCGCGGATGCGTTGCTGACCGAAGCCGAACGAGCGAGCGACTTCCTGGCGCTTACGCCACGCGCCGGCTCGCTCGTCGATGCACATGGGCTGCGAATATGGCGTTTGGGCCAGCTTCCGTTTGCCCTGCTGTATGATGTGAATGCAGAACGGCTCCTCGTCCTTCGCGTGGTCCATCTGCGCAGCGACTGGCAAACCCTTCTGTGATCCCCACCGGCCTCCTCGGCGGCAGTTTCAATCCTGCGCATGGCGGGCATCGCGCGATCAGCCTGAACGCGATCGACGTGCTGGGCCTCGATGAGCTATGGTGGCTCGTCTCGCCGGGCAATCCCTTGAAGCCCGGGGCGGGCATGGCTCCCCTGCCCGCCCGCCTCGCTTCGGCGCGGCGCATGGCGCGGCGTTCGCCGATCCGCGCCACCGCGATCGAGGCCGAACTAGGCACCCGCTATACGGTCGATACGCTGAAAAAGCTGATCCGCCGCTATCCGAATCGGCGCTTCATCTGGATCATGGGGGCCGACAATCTGGTCCAGCTGCCCCGCTGGCGCGACTGGCGGGACATTGCGCGACTGATGCCGATTGCGGTTGTCGCGCGTCCGGGCTATAATGGCCGCGCCCATGCAAGACGTGCGATGGGATGGCTGCGGCGTTTTGTCCGGCCCGCAGACCAGAAGAAGCATTGGACAGACTGGAGACCGCCCGCCCTCGTGTTCCTGCGATTTTCGCCCGATGTGCGATCCGCGACTGCGATACGGCAGGCCAACCCCCGCTGGTTCGAACGCTATGAAGGCCGCGCGCAGCGCGACCCGGTCACGCGCTCGCGCCTTGTGGAATCGACCAAGAAAGGACGCATTTGATCGCCGCCACCCAGGGGGCCGCGCCGGACGCCGCCCCTGCCAACGACAGCGTGGACGCGCTCCACGCGCTGATCCTCCACCAGCTGGACGAGGATCAGGCCCAGGAAACCATTTCCATCCCGCTTGCCGGCAAGAGCAGCATCGCCGACCATATGGTGATCGCGAGCGGCCGTTCGACGCGCCACGTCTCGGCGATCGCCGAGAAGCTGGCGCAGCGGATCAAGCAGGAAGCGGGCCGCAGCGTCCGCGTCGAAGGGCTGCCCAACGCCGATTGGGTGCTGCTCGACGCCGGCGACGTCATCGTCCACCTGTTCCGCCCCGAGGTGCGCAGCTTCTACAACCTCGAACGCATGTGGTCGTTCGGCGACGCACCGCCGGTCGCGGCCGCGAATTGACGCCTTGGCCTGGCGCGGGCTAGTTGCCGCCGTAGCGACGGGCGCGGCGGAAAGGTGAGTGCTTTTTTGTTTCACACAAAGGCACAAAGGCACGAAGAGAAAGGCGGAAGATCGCCAAACCCCTCTGTCAACTCGCGCGAAGCGCCTTTGATAACGCGCCTGCGGCGGCCGGGGACGGCTATGGCCCAACACAACATCTTCGTGCCTTTGTGCCTTTGTGCGAAACAAAATAACGCCAACGCTTCGTCACCCCTTGTCGCGTCGTCGGCAACCTCCGGCCCGACCCGCAGATCATAGGCGGGCCGGACATATGCTTTTGCACATCATCGCGCGCGGGCGCATCGGGCGCTCCCCGGAGGCCGAACTGGTCGAACGCTATATGAAGCGCGTGACCTGGGCGCAGAAGATTTCCGAACTTCCCGACACGGGCGGGCGGATGCCTCCCGCCGCCGACAATAGCCGCACGATCCTGTTCGACGAGGGTGGGGAGCAGATGTCGTCGATCGAATTCGCCCGATTGCTCGAGCAATGGCGCGACGGCGGCGTGCGCGAAGCGCGCTTCTGCCTTGGCGCCGCCGACGGCTTCACGCCCCAGGAGCGCGAGGGCGCCGACAAGGTCATCGCCTTTGGCCGCGCGACCTGGCCGCACCTTCTGGCGCGCGCGATGCTCGCCGAACAATTGTGGCGCGCCACCAGCATCGTCGCCGGGCACCCCTATCACCGCGAGGGGCGCCGGTGAGGCGCGCGCTCGCGGCGCTCGGCATAGCCGTCGCGGTCGCGGGCGGCACCTTCGCGCTCGCGCAGAGCGACCTCTTCGACCCGCAGGCGATCGCCGCGCGCGAACGGATGCAGCTCGTCGACGCCCGGCAGCAGTCGGCGGCGGCGATGGCGCGCAGCGCCGCGCTCGAAAAACAGGCCGCCGCGGCGAGCAACGAGGCCGACCGGCTGAAGAAACGCAGCGCTGCGCTCGCCGCACGCATCCAGTCGGCCGAAGCCGACATCAGCGCGGGCGAGGCGCGCGTCGCGCTCGTGACCCGCCGCCTGTCGGCGCAGCGCGCGCGGCTCGCCGAACAGCAGCAGCCGTTGCTCGAACTCGCCGCCTCGCTTCAGCAACTCAGCCGTCAGCCGCCGGTCAGTGTGCTCGCGCAGCCGGGATCGCTTCGCGACATGGTTCATGCGCGCGCCGTGATCGACGCCGCGATGCCGGTGATCGCGCGGCGCACCGCCGGAGTCCGCCGCGAACTGTCCTTGCTCGACGCCGCCCGGCGGCAGCAGGCGATCGCGCTGGACGCACTCGCGGAAAGCAAGGCGCAGCTCGCCGCGCGCCGCGCCGCACTGACGCGGCTCGAAAACGAAGGACGGCTGCGCTCGCGTGAGCTGATGAGCAGCGCGCGGATCGAGGCGGACCGCGCGCTGGGGCTGGGTGAAAAGGCGCGCGATATTGTCGAGCTGATGGACGCGCTCGAAGCCGACGGGCTTGTGCGCGCCGAACTGGGACAGCTCGCGGGGCCGCTGCCGCGCCCGCGCAACCCCGCCGCCGGACCGGTGGGCCTTGTCCCCCCGCCCACCGCACGCGAGATCGGCATTACCGGCAGCGCCTACCGCCTTCCCGTCGTCGGACGCATCGTCACCGGGCTGGGCGAGGTGAACGAAAGCGGGGTGCGGTCGCGCGGCGTCACGATCGCGGCGCGGCCGGGCGGACAGGTCGTCGCTCCCGCCCCCGGCCGCGTCAGCTTTGCCGGCGATTATCGCGGCTATGGCAAGATCGTCATCATCGACCATGGCGGCGGCTGGATCTCGCTGCTCGCCGGGATGATCGCGCTGTCGGTGGGAGTCGGCGATATGGTGGAGGCGGGCGCACCCGTCGGCCGCGCGGGATCGGACGACAGCCGCATCACCGTCGAACTGCGCCGTGCGGGCCGCCCGGTCGATATCGTTGCGATGATCGGCTAGACCCTGTTTCCGCATCCCCGAGCGAAGACGAGGGGCTATGCCGAGCGAAGCCGAGGCAGCGAAGCCGCAGGTTCTCGCCTCGCTCGAACGAGGCCTTGGTCTTCGCTCGGGGTGCGGAGTGGAGATTCGCATACGCCCATAGCTTCCCGCGCCGCTCAGGGATGCCCCGCTTGACCCGCACAGATTTGCATAGGATGATGACACTCCGGGGTTTACAAGGCGGGATGGCTCTCGCCCGAGTGAAAGATTGATATGACCGACTCGACCAAAACCACCGCTTCGCCGCGCCGTCGCTTCGCGCTGTGGCAGGGCGCCGCCGCGCTTTCGACGCTGGCGCTGGTTCCGCTCGCGACCGGCGCGATGGCGAGCGTCGATTCGAAGACGCAGGAAGAAATCGCGCGCTTCATGGACGTCTATCTGGAAGTGAAGTCCAACTATGTCGAACCCGTCGAGGATTCCAAGCTGATCGAGGGCGCGATCAACGGGATGCTTGCCAGCCTCGATCCGCATTCGGGCTATCTCGACGCGCGCGGTTTCTCGAACCTGCGTACGCAGACCGACGGCGAATATGGCGGGCTGGGCCTGTCGGTGACGATGGAGGATGGCGTGGTCAAGGTGATCGCGCCGACCGCCGACACGCCCGCCGCCCGCGCCGGGATCAAGGCGGGCGATTATATCACCCATATCAACGACGAGCTGATCTTCGGCATGACGCTCGACGAGGCGGTCGAACAGATGCGCGGGCGGCCGGGCACGCCGATCGACATCACCATCGTGCGCGAGGGTCAGGACAAACCGATCGAGATGACGCTGACGCGCGAGATCATCGACCTGAAGCCCGTCAAATGGGAAGTCAGGGGCGACGTCGGCGTGCTCACCGTCACCAGCTTTTCGGCCGACGCGACCACCGACCTCAAGGCCGCGATGATGGCGGTCGAAAAATCGCTGGGCAAGAAACCGCGCGGCTGGATCCTCGATCTCCGCTCGAACCCCGGCGGACTGCTCGACGAGGCGGTGGGGATCAGCGACCTGTTCCTCGAACGCGGCGAGATCGTGTCGCAGCGCGGCCGCCGCAAGGGCGACATCGAACGCTATTTCGCCGAACCGGGCGATCTCGCGGACGGTGCGCCGGTCATCGTGCTGATCGACGCGGGTTCGGCTTCGGCCTCCGAAATCGTCGCGGGGGCGCTGCAGGACCAGCATCGCGCGGTCGTCATGGGCGAGCGCAGCTTTGGCAAGGGATCGGTGCAGACGGTGCTCCCGCTCAGCGACACCACGGCGCTTCGCCTGACCACCGCGCGCTACTATACGCCGTCGGGCCGCAGCGTGCAGGAAGGCGGGATCGATCCCGACATCAAGGTGCCGCAGCTCAGCGACCCCGATTATGCGTCGCGCCCGAAGTTCCGCGAAAGCGACCTGCGCCGTCACCTCATCAACGAGAAAAAGGTCGACAATGGCCTCATCGAAAAGGATGAAAAGGCCGACCCGCGCTTCACCGCGACCGCGGAAGAGCTGAAAGCCAAGGGGATCGAGGATTTCCAGCTTCACTATGCGTTGCAGACGATCGGGCGGATCGGCCCCGGAACGCCGCGCATGGCGGCGGCGGGCAAGCCCGCGGCAAAGCCGACGCGCCGCAACTGACACTATGTTTCTTCCCGTCTGACACTATGTTTCTTCCCGTCATCCCGGCGCAGGCCGGGATCTCGCCGCTATGTGCTGACGCACCGGTGAGATCCCGGCGTGCGCCGGGATGACGGTTTGACTTCAAGGTTGACCTTATGAAATCGCGCCTTGCCGCCCCCCTCGTCGCATTCCTGGCGCCGCTGCTTCTCTATGGCGGCGCGCTCGTGTCGCAATATGGTTTTGGCCTCCACCCGTGTGAGATGTGCTATTGGCAGCGCTGGCCGCACCAGGCGGCGATCGTGCTGGCGCTGCTCGCGCTGCTGCTCCGCCGAAACGATAAGGCGATGCGGGCGCTCACCCTGCTCGCTGCCGCCGCCATCGCCGTCAGCGGCGCGATCGGGGTGTTCCATGCCGGGGTGGAATATGGCTTCTGGGAAGGCATTACCACCTGCGCGACGGGCAGCGGTGGGCCGGTGACGCTCGAATCGATCATGGACGCGCCGCTCGTCCGCTGCGACGCGGTGCAATGGTCGCTGTTCGGCATCTCGCTCGCGGGGTTCAACGCGATCTTCTCGTTCGGCGCCGCCGCGCTCGTCTTGACGTTGCTGCGCCGGGGGAGCACATCGGCGGCATGACGAACGAACGCACCGCATCGATGATCCGCGTCGACCAGGCGGGCGAGTTTGGCGCGACGCGAATCTATGCCGGGCAACTCGCCGTAATGGGCGACCGGCATCCGATGGCGCGCGAAATCGCCCATATGGCCGAACAGGAAGAGCGCCACCGCAAGTTTTTCGACGCGATGATCGCGCGGCGCGGCGTGCGTCCGACCGCGCTCCAGCCCTTCTGGAACGTCGCGGGCTTTGCGCTGGGAGCGGCCACCGCCGCGATGGGGCCGCGCGCCGCCATGGCCTGCACCGCGGCGATCGAGACCGAGATCGACCGGCATTACCGGCACCAGCTGGACGAACTGGGCGACAGCGACCCCGAACTCAGCGCCGCGGTCGCGGATTTCCGGGCCGAAGAGCTTGAGCACCGCGACGCCGCGCTCAGGGCCGGGGCAGAAAAAGCGCCCGGCTATCCGCTGCTCAGCCTCGCGATCCGCGCCGGGTGCCGCGCAGCCATCGCGCTGTCGAAACGTATCTGATAGACTGCCGGGCAAGCGACGCCCATCGGAATAGCGCCAGGCCGCAGGGCATCTCGACTTCGCTCGATGCGAACGGATATGGGATGTTCATGGCTGATGCAGAAAATCTGTGGCATTCGACTGATGTAACAAAGGAAGATCCGATGACCCGCCTCCCCCTCTTTGCGCTGATCCTCGCGGGAAGCGCCGCCGTGCCCGCCGTGGCCCAGGAAACCCCGGCGGACGCCGAAAAGATCAACCAGGTCATCGTGTATGGCGACGACAAATGCGAAGCGTCGAGCGCCGACGAGATCGTCGTGTGCAACCGCCTGCCCGAAAGCGAGCGCTATCGCGTGCCGCCGATGCTGCGCGGCAACCCGCTCGATCCGCGCAACGAAGCCTGGGCCAACAAGGTGGTCGCGCTCGAACGTGTCGGGCGCTTCGGAACCGACAGTTGCTCGCCGACCGGCCTTGGCGGTTTCACGGGCTGCACCCAGGCGCTGGTGGCGGGCGCGCGCGCAGAGCGGCGCGCCGCCGACAAGACCGACTGGCAGGCGATGATCGCCGATGAACGCGCCAAGCGCCTCGCCGGCATCGACGCCGCCGCCGCCGAAGTCGAAGCCGCGGTCGTCGCCGAGGAACGCGCGCTGGCGGAGCGGCAAAAGGCCGCCGAGGAACTGGAGCGACAGGCGAATGGCGAAGCGCCCGCGCCGACCTCGCCCGACGAAGCCGACGCGGGCGAACTGCCGGTGCCGCCGCAGCAGTAGCGCACCGCCGCCACCTTCGCTTCCCGCTGCCCAGAAGCGCCCGCGCGCCCGTCGGCCGGCCTCATCGGTTCGTCTTGCCGCGATCCCGTTGCGATTCCGCGCCGAACAGAGGAAAAAATTAACGAATCGCTGCCAACCTGTCTTGACTTGGGAATTATTGGGGCAAAACGTGGCGTTTCTGGGAATCGCCGGCCGGGGAGGCTGAAACATGGCATCGACGTTCGGACCGCGCCTCTGGCGCCGCTCCACTGCAAGCGTTCCACCCGCGCGGAGCCTTGGTCGTCGGATGACCTGGCACGCCGCCGCCGCCCTCCTCGCTTTCGCCGCGATCCAGATCTGGCTCGTCACCAGCGCGGTCGCCGCCGGGGCGCCGCCGACCTATATCATCGTCGCGCTGGTCATGTTGCTTGCGCTCGCGCTTCCCGTCGCACGCGCGACCGAGCGTCGCTGGTATCACCTCAGCCGCCAGGCGCTTGCCAGCTGGGGGCTCCATGCGCGTTTCCGCCGCGATGTTCGCCGCCTGTGGATCGCTGCGCTGACGCTTCCCTTCCTGTGGATCAGCGGCGCGATGGCCGCGACGGATGCGATCGCGGCGATCATCAAATAGGGCCCGAAACATTGCCGTCGCTCCCGCGCAGGCGGGGGCCGCCAACGCTTCTGCGCCGCGACGCCGGACAAACCCTCCAGTGGCATCCGCCTTTGGGGGGCGACGAAATCACTTAGATTTTGACCCTCGCCCGCGCGCCGTATAGGGCGCGGCGATGCTTTCCGTTTCCGAAGCTCTCGATCGCGCGCAGATGCTGTGCGACGCCGCCGTCAAGGCGGGCGCCGACGCCGCCGACGCGCTTTATTATTGCAACGCCGCGACGTCGGTGACGATGCGCCTCGGCGCGCTCGAGGATGTCGAGCGGTCGGAGGGGCAGGATATTTCGCTGCGCGTCTTCGTCGGGCAGCGCAGCGCGAGCGTTTCCACCGCCGATATGGACGCGGGCGAGCTTGGCAAGCTGGTCGAACGCTGCGTCGCCATGGCGCGCGAAGCGCCCGAAGATCGCTATGCGGGCCTCGCGCCGCAGGAACTGCTGTTCAGGGGTAGGGTGCCCGACCTCGACCTCGACGACGGAAGCGAGGCCGACCCCGCGGCGCTGCGCGAAGCCGCACTGGCCGTCGAGGATGCCGCACGCGCGGTCGCGGGCGTGACCAACAGCGAAGGCGGCAGCGCGAGCCACAGCCGTACGCGCTTTGCACTCGCAACCAGCCACGGCTTTGCCGGCGGCTACGGTTCGAGCGGCCACAGCCTGTCGGCCAGCGTCATCGCGGGCGAAGGCGCGGCGATGCAGCGCGACTATGCCTGGCACAGCGCGCACCATCTCTCCGACCTTGAAAGCACAGCGGAAATTGGCGCGCGCGCGGGCAGGCGCGCGGTCGCGCGGCTGGGCCCGGGCAGGGCGCCGAATGGCAAGCTGCCCGTCTTTTTCGACCCGCGCGTCAGTGGCGGCATCATAGGCCATTTGCTCGCCGCGATCGCGGGCCCCGCGATCGCGCGCGGGACGAGCTTCCTGCTCGGCAAGGAAGATGACATGTTGCTCGACAGCAGCATCGTCGTGCGCGACGAACCGCACCGCCCGCGCGGCCTGCGCAGCCGCGCCTTCGATGGCGAAGGCCTGCCGACCGCGGCGCGCGATATTGTGGCAGACGGACGAATCACCGGCTGGCTGCTCGACAGCGCCTCGGCGCGCCAGCTCGGCCTGACGCCGACCGGCCATGCGAGCCGCGGCGGCGGCGCATCGGGCGTCGCGGCGAGCAACCTTCACCTTGCCGCGGGAACGCAAAGCCCCGCCGAACTGATGGCCGACGTCGCCGACGGCATCTATGTCACCGAACTGATCGGGCATGGCGTCAACCCGGTGACGGGCGATTACAGCCGCGGCGCGTCGGGCTTTATGATCCGCGGCGGCACGATTGCCGAGCCGATCGCCGAGTTCACGGTCGCGGGCAATCTGATCGACATGTTCGCCGCGCTGATCCCCGCCGACGACCTCCGTTTTCGCCATGCCACCAATGCGCCGACGCTGCGCATCGACGGCATGACCGTCGCGTCGAGCTGAGGCGGCCATGCCCGGCCGCAATCTCGAAGCGGTGATCGCCGCGACGCGCGAGGTCGGCGACATGGCGATGGCGCGCTGGCGCGGCGAAGGGCGGCCGGTCGATGTCTGGCACAAGTCACACGACAATCCGGTCAGCGACGTCGACCTGGCGGTCGATGCGCGGCTGAAGGCGGTGCTCGGCGCGATGGTGCCCGAGGCGGGCTGGCTTTCGGAGGAAACCGCCGACAATGAAGACCGGCTGGCGCGCCGCGCGATGTGGTGCGTCGATCCGATCGACGGCACGCGCGATTTCATCCGCGGACGCCCCGGATGGTGCGTGTCGGTCGCGCTGATCGTCGACGGCCTGCCCGAACTCGGCGTCCTCTATGCCCCCGCGCTCGACGAATTGTGGGTCGCGCAAAAGGGCAAGGGCGCGACGCTCAACGGCGACACGCTGCGTGCCAGCCGCCGGATGATCTTCGACGGCGCGCGCGTTCCCGCCGACAGCCTGCCCAAGATCGACCGCGACCTCATCATGGTGACCAAGCCGAACAGCATCGCGCTGCGCATGGCGCTGGTCGCCGACGACCGCGCCGACCTGGTCGCGACGCTGCGCTGGGGCTTTGAATGGGACGTCGCCGCCGCCGCGCTGATCGCCAGCGAAGCAGGCGCCACGGTGAGCGACGCCTTTGGCGAGCCGCTTATTTTCAACACCCCGCGCGCGCAGGCCTTTGGCGTCATCGCCTGTGCGCCGGGCATTCACCGGGCGGTCGTTTCGCGCCTGCACGATCGCGCGGTGGCGTTGACGTCGCCTTGAGGCGACTCCGGCAGGATGGGCCGCCGTTCGACGCAATTGACGCACCTCCCCCGAAAGGGGAGGAACCGGATCACGAGGCCTTCCGCAACCAGGTCGTCAGCCGATCCATCGAGGATCGCCTTGCCAGAAGCTCAGGGTCGGGGCGCTATGGCTCGAACGCCGTGATAATCGGGCACGGCCCGGCTTCGCTCGCCGCGCATTGGTCGGCAAGGCGCGCCAGCGCGGCGCGGGTTTGGGTCATCTGTGCGATCTTTGCGTCGAGCGCCGCGATGCGCTGACGCGCGAGCGTGCGGACGCGGGCGCGGTCGTCGCTCTGGTCGAGCGACAGCAACTCGGATATTTCGTCGAGCGTAAAGCCCGCTGTCTGGGCCGCACGAATGAATCTGAGGCGCCTGAGGTCGTCGGCGCCATAACGGCGGATACCGCCGCCCCACCCGACGCCTCCGCTCCGAGCAGGGGTGCCCATCAGCCCGCGGCGCTGATAATATCGCACGGTTTCGACGCCCACGCCGCCCGCGGTCGCGAGTTTCCCTATCGTCATCTGCATCGCTTGACTCCGTACCATAGTACGGATGCTATACGGGAATCATGACAAAACAGGCAATTCTTCATCGCATGGTCATGCCTGGGCACATCTGCCCCTATGGCCTGAAAGCCAAATATCTTCTCGAACGCCGCGGCTACAGGGTCGACGACCGCTGGCTGACGACGCGCGAGGAGACCGATGCGTTCAAGGCGGCGCATGGCGTCCAGACGACGCCGCAAACCTTCATCGACGGGGAACGGATCGGTGGTTATGACGATTTGCGCCGCCATTTCGGGCTGAAGGTCGCCGATCCCGACGCCACCAGCTACACCCCCGTCATCGCGCTGTTCGCGATGACGGCGCTGATGGCGCTGGCGGCGAGTTTTGCCGCCTATGGCAATGCCTTCACCCTGCGCACGGCCGAGTGGTTCATATCGTTCAGCATGATCGTGCTCGCGCTGCTGAAATTGCAGGATGTGGACAAGTTCGCGACGATGTTCCTGAACTACGACCTGCTCGCGCGCCGCTGGGTTCCCTATGCGAGCCTCTATCCGTTCGCCGAGGGACTTGCGGGCGTGCTGATGACCGCGCACGCGCTGCCCTGGCTGTCGATCCCGCTGGCGCTGTTCATCGGCGGCATCGGCGCGGTGTCGGTGTTCAAGGCGGTCTATATCGACAAGCGCGACATCAAATGCGCGTGCGTCGGCGGCAGCAGCAAGGTGCCGCTGGGGTTCGTATCGCTGACCGAAAATCTGATGATGATCGCGATGGCGCTGTGGATGGCGCGCATGTGGGTGTGAGGACGTCGCCGAACTGTCATTGATGAAACGCAGGGCTCGGCTATCGAGGGGCATCGATTCGTCCGACGGAGCCCAAGCCATGTACAACCGCCGCCATTTCCTTGCCGGAGCAACGCTCGCCGGGCTGGCCGCGCCGGCGATCGTCCGCGCGCAGGGGCTGCTCCGCGATTTCCCCTTCCAGCTCGGCGTCGCGGCGGGCGACCCGGCGAGCGACGGCTTCGTCATCTGGACGCGCCTCGCCCCCGAGCCGATGGAGCGCCACGGCGGGATGCCGCTGACCAATGTGCCGGTCGAATGGGAGGTCGCGCGCGACGGCGGCTTTCGCGAGGTGGTGGCAAAGGGCACCGCGCTCGCGCGGCCCGAGCTGGCGCACAGCGTCCATGTCGAGCTTACCGGATTGCAGCCCGACCGTCCCTATTATTACCGCTTCACCGCTGCGGGCGAGCGCAGCCTGCGCGGGCGCGCGCGCACGCTCCCCGCGCCCGGCGCAAAGGTCGATGCGATGAAGTTCGGCGTCGCGGGGTGCCAGCATTTCGAGTCGGGCTTTTACGGCGCCTATCGCCACATGGCGCGCGAGGAGCTGGCCTTCGTCTATCATTATGGCGATTTCATCTATGAATATCGCCAGGATTATCTGTTCGACGACGGCCTGCCGATCCGTCCCGTGCGCCAATATGCGCAGCGCGCGCTGTTCGACCTTACCGATTTCCGCAATGCCTATGCCCAGACCTTGCTCGACATCGACCAGCAGGCGGTGCGCGCGGTCCACGCGCATCTGTCGAGCTTTGACGATCACGAGATCCGCAACAATTGGGTGTCCGACCACGACAATTGGAAGATGGGGCTGGACAAGGACGATCCCGACGCCGTGTCGCCCGAGGTGTTCATGCTGAAGAAACAGGCGGCGATGCAGGCGTGGTACGAACATATGCCCGTGCGCCGGTCGCTGCTGCCGCGCGGCGGCATGGTCGCGGCACACCGCGAGTTCCGCTATGGCGACCTGATGGCGATGCAGCTGCTCGACACGCGGCAGTATCGCGACGACCAGCCGTGCGGCGACGGCTTCAAGCCTGCCTGCCCCGACGTGTTCGCGAAAGACCGGCAGGTGCTGGGCAAGGCGCAGGAGGAGTGGCTGGCGCGCAACCTGGCGCGCGGCGGCGCGACGTGGAATGCGCTGGCGCAGCAGGTGACGATGATGTCGCTCGACCGGCGGCGGCGGCCGGAGGAAACCGAGAAGATACTGAACCTCGACAGCTGGGCAGGCTATGAAGCGGCGCGGACGCGGATGCTGTCGCGCTTTGCGGGGCTCGACAACAATATCGTGCTGACCGGCGACGAGCATCAGAATTTCTGCGGCGATCTGGTTCTCGAGGACAAGGTCGTCGGCGCCGAGTTTGTCGCGACGTCGATCTCCAGTGGCGGCGACGGCAGCGACAAGCGCGCGGGCACCGACGAATGGCTGGCGCGCAACCCCGAACTCAAATTCGCCAACGACCAGCGCGGTTACCTCGTCTGCGAAGTCGGGCGCGAAGCGTGGCAGACGCATTTCATGGTCGTCGACAAGGTGACGACGCCGGTGAACACGCTTTCGAAACGCACGACGGGCGTTGTCGAACGCGGCGTGGCGGGCGTGAAGATGGCCTAGCGCAGCACGGCCATCGCGCGGATCGTCGGCTCGGGGGCGTTGACGATCTGAAGCAGGTAGCGGCCGGGCGCCACCCGATATTCGACGATCTTGGTTATGCCCGAACAGGCCGGGCCGTGACGGTGCGCGGCCGGTTTGACCGGCCTCCCGTCCTGCACCAGGTCGATCCACGCGCCCTGATCGAGCGCGACGAGCAGGCGGCCGGGCTTTTTCACCGCGACCGGGACCATACCGCCATATTTGAACGAATTGGGCCGCTGCGCAGGCGCGGCCCAATAGCGCAGACTTTCAAAGCGATGCAGCGCGAGCCCCGTCCGCGCGGCGCCGAGCGGCGGCCAGTCGGCGGCGCGCGCATCGCCATAGGCGTAGATGGTCTTGTTCGACGCACTTCGCGCCCAGCCCGAAAACTCCGGCGGCAGCACCGGCACGGTCGCGCAATCGGCGGCAGGCTCCTTGGCCGGCGCCGTGGGCGCGATCCCGGCCGCGAGGGCCAGCGCGAGTGCGGCAGCAAGACGATCAACCCCCATGTCATTTCCTCCCGAACAGCCGTTCGACGTCGCCCATCGCCAGCTTCACCCACGTCGGGCGCCCGTGGTTGCACTGGCCCGAATGCGGCGTGACTTCCATCTGGCGAAGCAACGCATTCATTTCGGCGACATTCAAGGTCCGTCCAGCCCGCACCGACCCGTGGCACGCCATCGTCGCGGCGACGAGTTCGAGCCTTTCACTGAGGCCAAGCGCGGCGTCATAGCCCGCGAGATCGTCGGCGATGTCGGTGATGAGCTTGTGGCAGTCGATCGCGCCCAGCATCGCCGGGGTCGCGCGCACCATCACCGCGGCGGGACCGAAGCGTTCGAGTTCGACGCCGAGCGCGGCGAGCGCCGACGCCGCGGCCTCCAGCCGGTCGCACGCCGGTTCGTCGAGTTCGACGACTTCGGGGATCAGCAGGCCCTGCGACGGCACCGCCTGCCCCATCATGCCGCGCTTCAGCGTTTCGAGCACAAGGCGTTCGTGCGCGGCGTGCTGGTCGACGATGACGAGCCCGTCCTCGGCCTCGGCGACGATATAGGTCTTGGCGATCTGGCCGCGCGCGATGCCGAGCGGGTGCGCGTCGGCGGCGGGCGGCGGCGTCACCGCGACCTCGGCGCGTCCGGCAAGCGGCGCGGGCGCGGCGAAGGGCATCAGCCGGTCATAGACGCGCGCGACGTCGGCGGCGGGCAGCGACACTTCGGCGGCGAAAGGATGCGCCGCAATTTCGGCGCGCCGGTCGAAGAGAAAGCCCGTCGTCGGCGGCGGCGCGACGGGTTCCTGCTGCCATGCGCCAAGCGCCGCCTCGGCGGGGCGTTGGACACTGCGAAAGCCATGCTCGTCGAGCGCACGACGCAGCCCGCCAACGATCATCCCGCGAATGAGCTGCGGGTCGCGAAAGCGCACCTCGGTCTTGGCGGGATGGACGTTCACATCGACCTCGCTGGTCGGCACGTCGAGGAACAGCGCAACGACCGGGTGGCGGTCGCGCGCGAGCAGGTCGGCATAGGCGCCGCGCAGCGCACCGACGAGCAGCCGGTCCTTCACCGGGCGGCCGTTGACGAACAGATATTGATGGTCGGCGATGCCGCGATTGTAGGTCGGCAGGCTGATGACGCCGCCCAGATGCACGTCGCCGCGCGTCAGATCGACGCCGATGCTGTTCGCTGCAAGGTCGCGGCTGGTGAGCGCGGCGACGCGCGCGACGCGGTCCTGTCCGCCCTGCACGTCGAGCACGCGCCGCCCGTCATGCTCGAGCGTGAAGCCCACATCCGGGCGCGCCATCGCAAGCCGCCGCACGACGTCGAGGCAGGCGGCATATTCGCTGCGCGCGCTGCGCAGGAACTTGCGCCGCGCGGGGATGCGCGCGAACAGATCCTCGACCATCACGCGCGTGCCCTGGCCCAGCGCCGCGGGCCCTTCGCCAGCCAGCGCGCCATTGTCGACGACCCGGCGCCAGCCGTCGCCCCCCGGCGTCCGGCTTTCGAGCGTCAGCCGGGCGACGCTGGCGATCGAGGGCAAAGCCTCGCCGCGGAACCCCAGCGTCGTCACCGCCTCGATCGCGTCATCGGGCAGCTTCGACGTGGCATGGCGCTCAAGCGCGAGCGCCATGTCGGCGGCGGTCATGCCGCAGCCGTCATCCTCGACCTCCAGCCGCGCGATGCCCCCCTCGGCGATTCGCACCGATATGCGAGTCGCGCCCGCGTCGATGGCATTTTCGACCAGTTCCTTGAGCGCAGCGGCGGGTCTTTCGACCACTTCACCGGCCGCGATCCGATTTACGAGCGTTTCGGGCAGGCGGCGTATTGACATGGGGCCTGTCCTAGCGCAGTCGGACGCAAATCGCGACCCACCCGCACAGCCCTGATCATTTTATCCAGCCAGCCCTTCGGACGAGCCGGAATCTCTCCCTGATTGGTCCTGTTGCCGGACGGCGAGCGGATGAGAATGCGGCAGGGGCACGGGGTCGTTTGCGTTCCCGTCGGTCCGATGACAGGAAGCAATATAGATGTCTTTCTTTTCCCGGTTTCTGAAGTTCAATTCGCAAGACATGGCCATCGACCTCGGCACCGCGAATACGGTCGTCTATGTGCGCGGCAAGGGCATCGTGCTCAACGAACCGTCGGTCGTCGCGGTCGAGACGCTGAACGGGATCAAGCGGGTCAAGGCGGTCGGCGACGACGCCAAGCTGATGATGGGCAAGACCCCCGACAGCATCGAGGCGATCCGCCCGCTGCGCGACGGCGTCATCGCCGACATTGACGTCGCCGAACAGATGATCAAGCATTTCATCACCAAGGTGCATGGCGGCAAACCCAATGCCTTCCGCAGCCCCGAAATCGTGATCTGCGTGCCCTCGGGCTCCACGAGCGTCGAGCGCCGCGCGATCCGCGATGCGGCGTCGAATGCCGGCGCGAGCGAAGTCTATCTGATCGAGGAACCGATGGCCGCCGCGATCGGCGCCGACATGCCGGTAACCGAACCGATCGGGTCGATGGTCGTCGATATCGGCGGCGGCACCACCGAAGTCGCGGTGCTTTCGCTTCGCGGTCTCGCCTACACCACCTCGGTCCGCGCGGGCGGCGACAAAATGGACGAAGCGATCGTTTCCTATGTCCGCCGCCACCATAATCTACTGATCGGCGAATCGACCGCCGAGCGGATCAAGAAGGATTTCGGCATCGCGCGCATCCCGGCCGACGGCACCGGAATGACGATCCACATCAAGGGCCGCGACCTCGTCAACGGCGTGCCCAAGGAAATCTCGATCAACCAGGCACAGATTGCCGAGGCGCTGTCCGAACCGATCGGCACGATCGTTGAGGGCGTGCGCATCGCACTCGAAAATACCGCGCCCGAACTTGCCGCCGACATCGTCGACCAGGGCATCGTCTTGACCGGCGGCGGCGCGCTGATCGCCGAACTCGATGAGTTGCTGCGCGATGCGACCGGACTGCCGGTGACCGTCGCCGACGATCCGCTGACCTGCGTTGCGATCGGCACCGGTCGCGCAATGGAAGACCCCGCTTTCCGCGGCGTGCTCCAGCAAGCCTGATCGAGGGTCTCTGAACCATGGTCCGCCCGGCACATCGGCGTCCGGGGCAATCCCGAAAGGCCCAGTACAGCCTGTTCGTCGCCTATGTCATCGCGGTGACCGGCGCGGTGGCCGGGCTGTTGCTTGCCATATTGTCGATCGCGGATCCCGTCGGCTTCGCCCAGCTTCGCATCGCAAGCCAGGAGCTGACGGCACCGATCGCGCGCGGAACGCGCTCGGTCATCGGCTCGATCTCGGGGATTGACGATACGGTGGGCGCCTATGTCGCTGCGGGATCGCAGAATCGACGGCTGCGCAAGGAGCTGGCCGACACGCGGCGCCAGCTGGTCGCGACCAGCTCGCTCCAGGAAGAGAATCGCCAGCTCAAGGCGCTGCTGAGGCTCCAGGAAACCGACAAGACCGCGCTCGCCAACGGCTACCTGCTTACCTCGACCTCAACCAGCAGCAAGCGCATCGCGCTGCTCAGCATCGGGCGCAATCTGGGCGTCGCGGCGGGCCAGCCGGTGCGCGGCGCCGACGGGCTGATCGGCCGCGTGCTGACCGCCGGGCCGTCGGTGTCGCAGGTGCTGCTGCTCACCGATGTCGACAATATCGTTCCCGTGCGCCGCGCACGCGACGGGCTGCCCGCGCTGGCGAGCGGCCGCGGCAACGGCGACCTCGACGTGCGCACGCTCAATATCGCGAATAACCCGTTCAAGCCCGGCGACATATTGGTCACATCGGGCACCGGCGGGCTTTATCCGCCGAACATCCCGGTCGCGATCGTCGTGCGGCGACAGGACGACGGCGCGCTCGCACGCCCGCTCGCCGACCCCGGCAAGGTCGACGCCGTCGCGGTGTTGCGGCCCTATACGCCCGACAATATCGAGGCGGCGGGTCGGCCGGGGCCGGCCACACCCTCCGCCCCCGCCCCCGCACCGTGAACCGCAAGGGGCCGCGCCTTGGCGAACCCGCCTCGCTGTGGCGGATGCGGATCGTGCCGATCGCGAGCGTGATGCTCGCCTCGGCATTGCCACTGATGCTGCCGCTCATCGCCAGTTCGCCGGTGCTGCCGCCGCTCGGCCTGCTCTTTTTCCTCTGCTGGCAATTGCTGCGCGCCGAAATGTGGCCGGTGTGGATCGGCCTGCCGCTCGGCCTGTGGGACGATCTGTTCAGCGGGGCGCCGATCGGCACCGCGGTCGGACTGTGGACGCTCGCGAGCATCGCCATCGCTTATTCGTCGCAGCGTATTTACTGGCGCGGCTTCTTTCACGACTGGTTGATTGCCGCGCTGCTGATCACGGCGATCCAGTCGCTCGCCGCGCTCATCACCCACCCCGATGCCGACGCCGTGCGTGTGCTCGGCCTCGTCGTGCCACAGATCGTGATCTCGGTGCTGCTGGTACCGCTGGTCATGCGCCTGACCGGCAAGTTTGACAATTTCCGCCTGAAACGCCGATAAAACCGCGCAGATGTTCAACAAGAAGCAGCCGCCGATCACCGAAGCGTGGAGGGGTCTCACCTTCACCCGCCGCGCGCTCGTCGTCGGCGGGGCGCAGGCCGCTGTGGGCGTCGCGCTGGCGGCGCGCATGACCTATATTTCGGTGATCGACAATGACCGCTATGTGCTCGAATCCGAAAGCAACCGCGTCAACCTGACGCTCATCCCGCCGCGCCGCGGATGGATCGTCGACCGCAACGGCAAGGCGCTGGCGAACAATCGCGTCAGCCTGCGCATCGACATCATTCCCGACCGTCTGCACAACCGCGAGATGGTGCTCGGCCGACTCCGGACGCTGCTGCGGCTCGACGGCGACACGATGGAGCGGATCAACCGCGACCTCAAGGCCGCGTCGGGGTTTCAGCCGGTCGCGATCAAGGAGGATATGACCGAGGCCGAATATAGCTCGATCCTCGTCCGACTGCCCGAACTGCCGGGCGTCGCGCCACAGCGCGGCTTTGCGCGCAACTATCCGACCGGCGCGGCGGTCGGCCACCTGATCGGCTATGTCGGCGCGCCCAATGCCGAGGAATATGAAAAGGCGAAAGATCCGCTCTACATCACGCCGGGCTACAAGATCGGCAAGGACGGGCTGGAGAAATATTTTCAGGAGATGCTGAAGGGCAAGCCCGGCGCGCGGCGCGTCGAAGTGACCGCGCGCGGCAAGGTGGTGCGCGACCTCGACACTCAGCCCGACGTGCAGGGCAAGACCGTCCACCTGACGATCGACGCCGACCTGCAGGAATATGTCGCGCGGCGCATGGGACGCGAATCGGGCGCGGCGGTGGTGATCGACTGCCGCAACGGCGACATATTGGCGTTCGTGTCGATGCCAAGCTTCGATCCCAACAGCTTTTCCGACGGGATCAGCAATTCCGAATATGCGTGGCTGCGCGCCGACGATCATCAGCCGCTCATCAACAAGGCGACGCGCGGGCTCTATCCGCCCGGTTCGACGCTGAAGCCGATGGCGGCGATCGCGGCGATCGAGCATGGCGTCGACCCCGGCGAGCGCCACACCTGCATCGGCGGCTACCGGCTTGGCAGCCGATTCTTCCGCTGCCTTGGCACGCACGGCAGCATCGACATGCCGACCGCGATCGAGAAAAGCTGCAACAGCTATTTCTACTGGCTCGCGCATCGTCTCGGCTATGACGCGATGGCGCCAACCGCGCGGCTGCTGGGACTGGGCGAGGAGTTCCAGCTGGCGGGCAGCAACCAGCGCTATGGCACCATCCCCGACAGCGCGTGGAAACTGCGCAAATATGACCAGCAATGGACCGCCTCGGACTCGCTGAACGCGGTGATCGGTCAGGGTTATGTCAGCGTCAATCCGCTCCAGCTCGCGGTGATGACGGCGCGCATCGCGTCGGGACGCCGCCTGTATCCGCGGCTGGTCAATCGGCAGTTCACCAACGAACCCCTCCCCTTCTCCGCCGAAGCGCTCGCGGTGGCGCGCGCCGGCATGGACCGCGTCGTCAACGGAGCGGGGACCGCGGTGCGCAGCCGCCTGCCGCTCGACGGCATCACCATGGCGGGCAAGACCGGCACCGCGCAGGTGCGCGGACTGGCGTCGGGATCGCGCGGGCAGAGCGGCGCGTGGAAATATCGCGATCATGGCCTGTTCGTCGGCTTCGCGCCCGTCGACAATCCGCGCTATGCCACCGGCATCGTCATCGAGCATGGCATGGGCGGCAGCCGCGCCGCCGCGCCGGTGGCGCGCGATTTCATGACCTTTCTCTTCGACCGCGAAAAAGGGATGGAGGCGCTGGAGACGCTTGAGGCCGGCTGGGGCGGCACGATCGCCGAGCGCATGGAGCGCGACTATGCGGCGTGGAAAATGGGTGCGTCGAGCGATCCCGATCCGGGGGTGCCGGAATGATTCCGGTACCGCCAGCCATCCAGCGCATCCCGTGGAAGCTGATCGCGATTCTGTGCGGCATCACGGGGTTCGGCCTGCTCGTCCTCTATTCGGCAGCGGGCGGCAACTGGTCGCCCTGGGCGTGGCAACAGGGGGTAAGATTCCTGGTCTTTCTGGGCGGCGCGCTCGTCCTTGGTCGCCTCCCCTTGCGAATTTTCGAGGATTTTTCCTATCTTGCCTATATCGGCGTACTCATCCTGCTCTTCGCGGTCGAACTGCTGGGCTTCGTCGGCGGGGGCAGCCAGCGATGGCTCAACCTCGGTTTCATGAACCTTCAGCCGTCGGAGCTGATGAAGGTCACGATCGTCGTGGCGCTTGCGCGCTTCTATGCGCAGCTACCGCCCGCAAGCACGCGCAGCGTTACGGCGCTGTGGCCGGCGCTGGTAATGATCGGCCTGCCCGCCGCGCTGGTGATGCTGCAACCCGACCTCGGCACCGCGCTGTCGATCTGCATCGGCGGAGTGATCGTGATGTTCGTCGCCGGCCTGCCGCTCTGGTGGTTCGGGAGCACGGCGATCGCAGGCATTGCGGCGTTGCCCATACTCTTTTCCTTCCTCCACGATTATCAGCAGCGGCGTGTGCTCATCTTCCTCGACCCCGAAAGCGACCCGCTCGGCGCCGGCTATCACATCAGCCAGTCGAAGATCGCGATCGGGTCGGGCGGTATCGGCGGCAAGGGCTTCCTCAATGGCTCGCAAAGTCACCTCGACTACCTTCCCGAAGGCCACACCGACTTCATCTTTGCGACGATGGCCGAGGAATGGGGGCTGATCGGCGGCCTTGCGCTCTTGTTCGGCTTTTTCCTGCTGCTCCGCTGGTCGACGCGCGTGGCGCTGAAAGCACGGACGCGCTTCGGCCAGCTCACTGCGGCGGGGCTCACCATGACGATCTTTTTCTACATCGCGATCAACCTGATGATGGTGATGGGCCTCGCTCCCGTCGTCGGCATCCCGCTGCCGCTCTTTTCCTATGGCGGGTCGTCGATGCTCACGATCATGACGTGCGTGGGCATCATTCTCGCGATCGAGAACGACAGCAAGACGGGCGCCCGCCGCTTTCACTAAAAAAATCGTCGAAGCCCATTGCCAAGGATGCACCGCCATGATAGCGGGCCGCTCTCTTCACGACGCAGGTGGATTTCCGCCGCATCGTGAAAGCCGAAATCCGGCAGATGGACGCATAGCTCAGTTGGTAGAGCAGCTGACTCTTAATCAGCGGGTCCTAGGTTCGAGCCCTAGTGCGTCCACCATTTATTCTTCAATATAATCAGTAACTTAGGTCAGTCCCGGCCACGAGCTTGAGCCTTGGCGGCTCCGAACTGTGACCATTTTTGTGACCTTCGGCCGAACCCCCGGCTGGCGGATTTCCGCCGGTCCGAGGTGTGACCGAAAACGTCAGCTGGTCGGCATAGGGCTGGAGATGCTTCACCGACATATGGGCATAGCGCCGCACCATCGATTCGGACTTCCACCCGCCCAGCTCCTGAAGCACCCAGGTGGGCACGTCATTCTGCCGAAGCCAGCTTGCCCATGTATGGCGAAGATCGTGCCAACGAAAGTCGGTGATCCCTGCCCGCACGAGCGCCGCACGCCACGTCTTGGTATTCACCTGGCCGAGCGCGCGGCCCTTGAAGGTGAACACATATTCGTGCTGGATCGCCATCCTCCGCTCGAGCACCGCGATGGCGAGATCGTTGAGCGGTACGCCCAGTGCTTCGCCATTCTTGGTGTCGCCGTGCCCGATCGTGACGATGCGGCGGGACAAGTCGACCTGCTCCCAGTGATCTTCCCCCGGTTGCGCGGACACCGATGAACGGCTCATTGGAGCGAGGAGGTGTAAGATGGCGAAGGTTGGGAAGCGATATTTCACAGACGAGTTCAAGCGCGAGGCTGTGACGCTGTG
>Ga0164290_1001416_pt1 | contig 35507 bp, 36 predicted proteins | sample Micstemetagenome_FD_108782 | JGI IMG/M metagenome (GOLD analysis project Ga0164290, IMG submission 108782) | Contaminated culture microbial community from soil near Moab, Utah, USA - Microcoleus steenstrupii SON62 (Illumina Assembly) | ecosystem: Environmental > Terrestrial > Soil > Soil crust...
CCAGCCTCGCCTTCGGCACCCGCATCGCGCCGAACGACATCTATCTCGAGGGCATCTCCAACATCACCCAGGCCGACATCCGGGCCGCGGCTGAGCTCGGCTATCGCATCAAGCTGCTTGGCGTTGCCCAGAAGACTGAAAGCGGCATCGAGCAGCGCGTGCATCCGACCATGGTGCCGACCGCCTCCGTCATCGCTCAGGTCCACGGCGTCACCAATGCGGTGGCGATCGAGACAGACATCCTCGGCGAGCTGCTGCTGTCCGGCCCCGGGGCCGGCGGCAATGCCACCGCCTCGGCCGTGATCGGCGACATAGCCGACATTGCAAAGAGCCGGCCGGGCTTCCAGCACGGCCCGGTCTTCGGCCGCCCGGTGAAGGAGCTCAAGCCCTACAAGAAGGCGCAGATGCGCAGCCATGCGGGCGGCTATTTCATCCGGCTCACCGTGCACGACCGCGCCGGGGTGTTCGCCGGGGTTGCGCGTCGCATGGCCGACAGCGACATCTCGCTCGAATCGATCGTCCAGCAGTCTGCCGGCAGCGAAAAGCCCAGCGAAAAGACCGTGGTCCTCGTCACGCATGAGACGACGGAGGCTGCCGTGCGCAAGGCCGTTGACGGGATCACGCGCGACGGCCTGCTGACCGACAAGCCGCAAGTCATCCGCATAGAACGTGCCGGCTGACAAAAGCCACGCGAATTCAATCGATTCTTCTCTGGAATGCCGCGACTTTCGGCATCCCCGGGTCTTGCCGTTGTCATGTGCGTTTGACAAAAGGAGCCGCCGGAAACGGCATACAACAATAATTCTCCAGCAGACTGCCCGAGGGAACATCGCTCATGTCCACAACCACGTCCGGCCTTGACCGCATCCTGACGCTCGAGCTCGTGCGTGTGTCCGAGCGCGCCGCCGTTGCCGCGGCGAGGCTGCGCGGCCGTGGCGACGAGAAGGCCGCCGACCAGGTTGCGGTCGACGCGATGCGTTCCGAGCTTAATCGGCTGGACATCAAGGGCACCGTCGTCATCGGCGAGGGCGAACGCGACGAGGCGCCGATGCTCTATATCGGCGAAGAGGTCGGAACTGGAGAAGGCCCGGTGGTCGACATCGCGCTCGATCCGCTGGAAGGCACCACCATCTGCGCCAAGAACCTGCCGAATTCGCTGGCCGTCATCGCGATCGCCGAGAAGGGTACGCTTCTCAACGCCCCCGACGTCTACATGGACAAGATCGCGATCGGACCCGGCTATCCGGACGGCACGATCAATATCGACCTGCCGCCGGCAGAAAACATCGCCCGTGTCGCCAAGGCCAAGGGCGTGCCGGTAAGCGAGGTCACCGCCTGCATTCTCGACCGGCCGCGCCATCAGAAGCTGATCGACGAGGTCCGGGCAACGGGTGCCGCGATCCGGCTGATCGGCGACGGCGACGTGGCGGCGGTGATCCACACCACCGACCCGGAAGAGACCGGCATCGACATCTACATGGGTACCGGCGGCGCGCCCGAGGGCGTGCTGGCTGCGGCGGCTCTTCGCTGCACTGGCGGCCAGATGCAGGGCCGCCTGATCCTCGACACGCCTGAGAAAGTCGCCCGCGCAGCCAAGATGGGCGTCAGCGATCCCAAGCGCATCTACAGTATCTACGATATGGCGAGCGGCGACGTGCTGTTTGCCGCGACCGGCGTCACGGACGGCAACATGCTCGCCGGCGTGAAGTTCACCAAGAACTACATCGAGACGCAGACGATCGTCATGCGCTCCTCCTCGCGCACGGTCCGCGAGATCATTGCCCGGCATCAGGACCTCGACAAGTTCTGAGCTTTGCAAGGCGGGGAGGAAGCATAATGTTCACGCATATCATGGTCGGATCGAACGATCTGGAGCGTTCGCGCCGGTTCTACGATGCCGTTTTCACGGCCTCGGGCGGCGAGGCGGGGACGATCGATGCAAAAGGGCGGGTGGTCTATCCGAAGGACGGCTACCGCTTCATGGTCACGAAGCCGATCAACGGACAGTCTGCGACATTCGCCAATGGCGGCACGATCGGCCTGCTGATGGCCGACCCGTCGATGGTCGACGCCTGGCATGCTGCAGGGATCGCGAACGGAGGATCAACCGCGGAGGACCCGCCGGGCATTCGCCAGACGGGAGCCCGCAAGGCCTACATCGCCTATCTGCGCGATCCGGACGGCAACAAGCTCTGCGCCAGCTGCCGGGTGCCCGACTAAACAGCGGTTCGTGAACAGGTCTGGGCTGTCCCGCGCCAATACTTGGCGCTTTCTCCCCGGTGCTCCCTTTCCGGTGCGCTTGACAGGGCGGCTCGGATACAGACGTTAGCGTGGTGCCACAGTCCCCCCGCCTCTTCCTCGGTGTCCGCAGCTCGGCCACGGGCATCGCCTGGGAGCATCGCCTGTCCGAAAGGCAAGAGAACATAGCGCTTGCCATCGCGCAGGGTCACGGCATCTCCGACATCGTCGCGCGCGTGCTGGCCGGGCGCAATGTCGGGCCCGACACGGCCGAGCGTTTCATGGATCCGACGATCCGCGATCTGATGCCGGATCCGCTGACCGTCACCGACATGGACAGGGCGGGCGAGCGCATCGCGCAAGCTATACGCCGCCGCGAGCGGGTCGCGATCTTCGGTGACTATGACGTCGACGGCGCGTGCTCCGCGGCGTTGATGAAGCGTTATCTCGATCATTTCGGCATCCAGTCCGAGATCTACATTCCCGACCGCATCTTCGAGGGCTATGGGCCGAACCCGGAGGCGATGCGCGAGCTCGCCGCGCGCGGCGCGTCGCTCATCGTCACCGTCGACTGCGGCACCAACAGCGCCCCGTCGATCGAGGCCGCCACTGCGGCCGGCGCCGATGTGGTGGTGCTGGATCATCACCAGGTCGGCGGCCCCCTGCCGCCCGCACGCGCGGTCGTCAATCCTAACCGCGAGGACGATCTCTCCGGACTCGGCTATCTTTGTGCGGCGGGTGTCGTATTCATGACGCTGGTGCAAGTATCGCGCGTCCTGCGGCAGGCGGGCGGTCCGCAGCCTCCAGACCTTCTCGCCATGCTCGACCTCGTCGCGCTCGCGACCGTCTGCGATGTGGTTCCGCTCGTCGGGCTCAACCGCGCCTTCGTGGTTAAGGGGCTGCTCGCCGCGCGGCGCATGACCAATCCCGGCATCGCCACGCTCGCGCGCGCCTCGCGCATCGGCGAGCCGCTCAATCCCTATCATTTCGGCTTCATGATCGGCCCGCGCATCAACGCCGGTGGCCGCATCGGCGACGCTGCCCTCGGCAGCCGGCTGCTGACCCTAGACGACCCGGTCGAGGCGGCCAAGATCGCCGAGACGCTGGATCGTCTGAACTCCGAGCGCCAGGCGATGGAGCAGGTGATGCTGGCCGAGGCGAAAGCCGAGGCCGACGCCGAGCTTCTGGGCGGGCAGGGGCCTGCGGTGCTCGTCACCGCGAATGACGGCTGGCATCCCGGCATAGTCGGCCTGCTCGCCTCGCGACTGAAGGACCATACGCGACGCCCGGCCTTCGCGATCTCGTTCAACTCCACCGGCATCGGCTCGGGTTCCGGCCGCTCGATCGTCGGTTTTGATCTCGGCCGCATGGTGCGCGAGGCGGTCGACCGCGGCCTGCTGATCAAGGGCGGCGGGCATGCGATGGCGGCGGGCATCACGGTCGAACGCTCGCGGCTCGGAGAGTTGCGTGCCTTCTTCGAGGAGCATGCCGGCGAGACCGTGTTCGAGCTGCGCAATGCCGAAAGCCTCAAGATCGATGCAGCTGTTTCGGCCGACGGTGCGACGCTGTCGCTGGCGGAGGAACTGGAACGGGCCGGCCCGTTCGGCCCGGGCCATCCGCAGCCGTTGTTGGCCCTGCCGCGCCATCGCATCGTGAATGTGCGGGAGGTCGGTAATGGCGGCCATTTGCGCGTTGAACTGCGATCGGAAGCAGGCGGGCGCATCCCGGCCATGGCTTTTCGCGCGGCCGAAAGCGATCTGGGGGCTTTTCTGATGTCCAGCCGCGACAGGCCGGTGCACATCGCCGGCACGTTGTCGATCAATTATTGGAATGGCAGCTCGGGCGCGCAGTTGCGCATCGTGGATGCGGCGCTGGCCGAATAGACGTCAGGCCAAAACGCCCTGCAGACGTTCCAACTCACCGAGCTGCGCACGGGTGGCCTCGTAGCCGAGCCGGATCAGCTCGTCCGCGCGATGAAATTCGGTCAGCCCGACATGGCCGAGCTTCGGCTGCAGAGACAGGTCCGGCGGGTCGCCGGCAAGACGCGCGCGCGAGATGCGGTCCTGGATGATATTGAACGCCTCGACCATCACGCCGGTGATGCCGAGGCGTGACTCGCGACCACCTGCGCCCGGAACGGCGGGCAGCACCGGCTCGTCGATGGCGCTGTGCTTCACCACCGCCGCCCGGCCGAACAGGTCGTAATGCAGGTTGACGGCCACCACGAGCGGCTGCTCGTAGGCGCGGCACACGGATACGGGCACCGGATTGACCAGTGCGCCGTCGACCAGCAGCCGCTTGTTGCAGGAGACCGGCTCGAAGACGCCCGGCAGCGCGTAGGATGCGCGCATGGCGGTGATGAGCGATCCGCTCGACAGCCAGATCTCGTGGCCAGTCCTGATCTCGGTGGCGACGCAGACGAAGGGTCGGTCGAGATCCTCGAAGGAGACGCCGCGCATATGCTCCTGCATCCGCGCCGTCAGCTTCATACCGCCCAGAAGGCCGCTGCCGCCGATATGGAAATCAAGCAGGCCGAAGACGCGCCGCTTGGTCAGCCCGCGCGCGAACTCCTCCAGCTCGTCGAGTTTTCCGGCGAGATAGCACCCGCCAACCAGCGCGCCGATCGAGGTGCCCGCGATCATGTTGATGCGGATGCCGGCCTCGTCGAGCGCCCTCAGGACGCCGATATGCGCCCAGCCGCGAGCAGCACCTCCGCCGAGCGCAAGGGCGATGCCCTGCTTTTTCAGCGGCCTGGTGAGTTCGTCCGGCAAAGGGGGATACGGGTCCTGGCCCGTCGTCCTGCCTCGAAGGGATGCCCAGTCGAGCATCGACATTTCACACTCCCTCTCCCTTCGCGTCTTATACGCGAGGGGATGTTTCGGAAGCGTGAATCGCTTCGCACACGGCGCAGAAGCAGCGGCGCGCCCTGTGGCACGGGTCACTTCTTGTGCTTGTAGGTGTGCTCCACGTCGAACAACGCTTCGCTTCCGTCATGACTTAAATGGGCGGAAGAACCATTGGTTTCAACCGTGCGATAGAAGCAGGAGCGCCTGCCCGTATGGCATGTCGCGTCGTGGCCAGACACCGCCACCTTGAGCCAGATCGCGTCCTGGTCGCAGTCGGTCCGAACCTCCTTCACATGCTGGAAATTGCCAGACATCTCGCCCTTCTTCCACAGCGAGCCCCGCGAACGCGACCAGTAATACGCGATGCCGGTCTCGAGCGTCAGCGCCAGCGCCTCGGCGTTCATATGCGCCACCATCAGCAGCGCGCCGTCGCCGGCGTCGGTGACCACGACGGTCACCAGGCCATTCGTATCGAAACGGGGTGTGAAGGCGGAACCTTCCTCGAGTTCGACCTTGTCGGCGGGGGGAGGGGCGAAGGTGAGGGCGGGCGTCGTCATGGCCGGTCCTATCGCACGGGACCGGCCGAATTGTCAGCCCCTCGGTTTTATCTCGCGCCGGCTGTGCCGCGCACCATGGTAACGAAGCGCACCTGCTCTTCCGGACTGTCCTTGAACGAGCCGGTGAAGGTGGAGGTCATCGTCGTCGAGCCCTGCTTGCGTATGCCGCGCATCGCCATGCACATGTGCTCTGCCTCGATGATGACAGCCACGCCGCGCGGGTTGAGCACGTCCTGGATGACGCCTGCGACCTGCGCCGTCATTGCTTCCTGGGTCTGCAACCGGTGGGCGAAGATGTCGACCACCCGCGCGATCTTCGACAGGCCGACCACCTTGCCGTCCGGCAGGTAGCCGACATGGGCGCGGCCGACGATAGGCACCATGTGGTGCTCGCAATGGGAATGGAACTGGATGTCGCGAACGATGACGAGGTCGTCGTAGCCGGCAACCTCCTCGAAGGTGCGGCCGAGTTCTTCCGCCGGCGAGAGGTCGTAGCCATTGAACATCTCGCGATAGGCCTTCATCACCCGGCGCGGCGTGTCGACGAGGCCCTCGCGGTCGGGGTTGTCGCCGGTCCACCGCAGCAGCACGCGCACGGCGGCCTCCACCTCCGCCTCGGTCGGTCGATCCGAGGGGCGGCTGTCATTGCCGGCGTCGGGCAGGAATTTCTTGATCGCGGCGTCCATCGGAGGCGTCTCCCGTAGTTTCCCTCTGATACGGGGAAACGAGTTGAACGGGTCACTGTCTTTTTCCGGCCTCCGGAGCGATCCCGGCCGAAATCGGCGTTTCCCTACGTCCGGCGACGGCATGCCCAAAGGGTGAGCTTGCCGTCGCCGAACCACAGCCACTATATATGGTCAGCCGTCGTAAGGAAAAGACGGTGAGGTGAGACGCTCCGTTTCGAAATTGCGTCCGGACCGGAAAACCATGATCGACGACGTCTACAACGCGAAAATTCTCGGTTTTGCCGGCAATATCAGCCGGCTGGGTCGGCTGAGCGATGCTGACGCCACTGCTAAGGCTCATTCCAAGCTCTGCGGCTCGACCGTCGTCGTCGATCTCAAGATGCAGGACGGCGTGGTGACGGACTTCGCGCACGACGTGAAAGCCTGCGCGCTGGGCCAGGCGTCCTCGGCGATCATGGCCGAGCATGTGGTCGGCGCGACCGCGCGGGAACTGCGCGAGGTGCGAGAGGCGATGCAGAAGATGCTGAAAGAGAACGGCCCGCCGCCCGAGGGCCGATTCACGGATCTGAAATATCTGGAGCCGGTGCGCGACTACAGGGCGCGCCACGCCTCGACCATGCTGACCTTCGACGCGGTGGTGGACGCGATCGGCCAGATCGAGGCCAAACGAGCCGCGGAAGCCGCCTGACTAGAGGGTTCCCAGATCGAGCGTTGCTAGCAGCCATTCCGCGAACCAGCGGGCTGCAGGGCTGAGCCGTTCGAAATCGGGCGCAACCAGGAAATAGGCGCCGCAGGCGACGTCGAGGTCGAAGGGACGCACCAGCGTGCCGTCGCGCAAGTCGCCGGCGTCCAATACCATGTCCCCGAGTGCGACGCCGTGCCCGAGGCGGGCCGCCTGCATAACCACGGCCCCGTCCGGAAACAGCGGTCCGCGCTGATGCGCCAGTTCCGGCAGGCCGGCTGCCGTGAACCATCTCGCCCACGCATCTCTGCTGGTCTCGTGCAGCAGCGTGAACCGGCCGAGATCGGCCGGAGAACGCAGCGGCGCGGATGCGGCGAGGGCAGGGATCATCACCGGGCTCATCGTCACGTCGAAGAGATGGCGCGACAGGGTCTTCGGCCATGAGGTCGTGGCGACGCTGTGGCGGATGGCGATCTCGGCCTCGCCGCTGCGGAACTCCACCAAGCTGGTGCTGGCGTCGACCACGACGTCGATCTCCGGGTGCAGGGCCCTGAACGCGTTCAGGCGTGGCACGAGAAGGGCGGCGGCGAATGTCGGCTCGACACTGATGCGCAGGAGCGTTTCGGACGGGCTCCCGATCACCTCGGCCATCCGGCGCTCGATGTCGTCGAAGCTCGCTGTGAGTTGCCCGAGCAGCATGCGGCCCGCCTCAGTCATTTCGACGCGCCGATGCAGCCGTTCGAACAGCGGGCGCCCGACCGATTGCTCCAGCTCACGCACCTGCCGGCTGATGGCGGCCTGCGAGACGAAGAGCTCCTCCGCGGCCCGGCTGAAGCTGAGCAGACGCCCGGCTGCCTCAAAGCTCCGCAACGCCGTCAGCGGAAGTCGCCCGCGCCCCATCGCATAACCTCAGATTATCCGAAGGCGAAAATATACTCGTTTGAGTGGTCTGACGAGAGGGAGTCTACTTGCGGGCAAGGAAGAGCTGCCGAGGAGGCGACGCCATGTGGGAGTTCATGACCATTCTGGGCGATGCCCTGCGCATCGCGACATTCCAGCCGCGCGAGGCTGCCCGAGCCGGCCCGCAATGGCGGCCGGCCGAGCCGGACAGGTCGCCGCATGCGTGGGATACGCGTCCCACGCTGCCGCAGCGTGGCCGCTGACAGTCAGGCCAGCAGGTCCTTCACCATTGGGATGACCTTGGTGCCGTAAAGCTCGATCGAGCGCATCATATGCTCGTGCGGCAGTGTTCCCGACGAGTATTTCATGTCGAAGCGGCTGACGCCGAGTGCCTTGACAGTGCTGGCGATCTTCTTCGCCACCGTCTCCGGCGAGCCGACATAGAGCGAGCCCATGTCTGCCTCGGCATTGAAGCGAGCGATCGAGGTCGGCCCCCAGCCGCGCTCGGTGCCGATCCGGTCGTGAATTGCCTTGTAGCCCGGCCAGAGCTGCGTCCGCGCTTCCTCGTCCGTATCGGCGACGTGGCCCGGCGAATGCACGCCGATCGGCAGCGCGGGCTTCTGAAGCTGTTCCGAGGCGCGGTGGTAGAGATCGACGAATTGGCGGAAGCGGCGCGGCTCGCCGCCGATGATGGCGAGCATCAGCGGTAGTTCATATTGCACCGCCCGTACGACGGATTCGGGGCTTCCACCCACGCCAATCCACGTCTTGAGCTTGCCGTTCTCGACCGGCGGATAGATGAGTTGTTCGCGCAGTTCGGGTCTGACCGAGCCTTTCCAGTTCACCGGCTTCTGCTTGAGGATTTCGGCGAACAGGTCGAGCTTTTCCGAGAACAGCCGTTCGTAGTCGCCGAGCGCGAAGCCGAACAGCGGGAAGGATTCGGTGAACGATCCGCGCCCCAGGATCACCTCCGCGCGCCCGTTCGAGATCGCATCGATGGTCGAGAAGCGCTGGAAAACGCGAATCGGGTCGTCGGAGCTCAGCACCGTCACCGCCGAGCCAAGATGGATGCTGCTGGTACGCGCGGCGATCGCCGACAGCACCACTTCGGGTGCCGAGACGGCGAAATCGTCACGGTGATGCTCGCCCACGCCGATGAAGTCGATACCGACTTGGTCGGCCAGAACGCCTTCCTCGACCACGTCGCGCAACACCTGCGCCTGTGATTTCAGCTTGCCTTCGAGGTCGACGGTGACGTCACCGAATGTGTCGAGGCCGAGTTCGATCTGTTCAGACATGGCTTTTTCCGAAATTCGATTGGAGGAAATGTCGACGGACACATAAGTAGAGGTTCGGGACGAAGCACGCGGGCGCTAGTGAACAGACTGTCCGCGAAACGAAAAGAGGGCACGCCGAGGTGACCGGCCACGATCATGTCCATGCGCCGCGCGGACGCAACTATGCCGGCCCTTGGCGCAGGACGCCGGGTCGGCTCTTCGGCACGTCGCTGGTGCGGCTCTATCAGCTCACCTTGTCCGGCTTCGTCGGCAACACCTGCCGTCACCTGCCGACCTGTTCTGAATACGCCTACGAGGCGATCGCGCGGCACGGCCTGTGGTCCGGCGGCTGGATGGGGTTATTCCGCGTCATGCGCTGCGGCCCGGGCGGCACGCATGGAATTGACAATGTTCCCGAGGCTCTGGACCGACGCTACGCCTGGTACCTGCCCTGGCGCTACTGGCAGATCGGCCGGAAAGTGGCCACGCGCTGAGATCTAATGTTCTCCCGCCTCAGGTCTTGTGTCGCCTTCCTCCGACTGGCAGCGTGCGACTCGCAATAGTGCTGATAGGGGAAACCATCATGGCCCATAAGTTCGAAATCTACCGCGACAAGGCGGGAGAATATCGCGTTCGTTTCAAATACAACAGCGAAGTGATGTTCTCGACCGAGGGCTATACCTCGAAGGCAAGTGCGCAGAACGCGATCGATTCCATCAAGAAGAACGGGCCGGAAGCTCCCGTCGACGACAATAGCTGATCTGCCGTCCGCGCCGAGGATAGACGGCATGCTGTCTCCTCAGGCGCGGGCACGCTTTGCCCGCATGTTTTCGGGCCATTAAGAGATCGTTTAGGTTAATTGCTCGTCTCCGGTTTGAGACAAAATAGAGACAATGCGGACTGTTAGGCAGCGCAGCCTAAACGCAGGAACACCGCAAGATGTCTAGCAACTTTGCCTACTTCGTCTCCACGCTGATGCTCTGTATGGCGGCAATCCAGCCTTCCGCCCGTGCGGCCGACGACGTCCAGTGCACGATCATCGTCGATGCCGAAAGCGGCGACACGGTCCATCGGGATGGTGTGTGCGACAGGCGCTACAGTCCTGCGTCGACATTCAAGGTTCCGCTCGCCGTCATGGGATACGATGCCGGGATTCTGGACGATGAAGACACGCCTTCATGGGACTATAAGGCCGAATATGATGCGCCGGAGCGCGACCGGAAAACCGTCGATCCGACCATCTGGGAGAGGGATTCGGTCCTGTGGTTCTCCCGCGAGATCACCCGCCGGATCGGGTCGGAGAAGTTCGCCGCCTACGTCGCCGGTTTCGACTACGGCAATGCCGACGTGTCCGGCGATCGAGGCAAGAAGAACGGTTTGACCCGGTCCTGGGTCGATTCCTCACTGAAGATCACGCCGGTCGAGCAGGTCGATTTCCTGCGCCGCCTGCTCGATCGCAAATTGCCCGTGTCTGCCAAGGCGCACGACATGACGGTTGCGATCCTCCCTGCCTTCGAGTCTGGCGGATGGGTGGTGAAGGGTAAGACCGGCAGCACAAGGGTCCGCGTAGAGGGAGAGGGCCGCGCGCTCGGATGGTTCGTCGGCTGGGCAGAACGCGACGGCCGCAGTGTCGTCTTTGCGCGGCTTGCCGTCAACGGCAGGAAGGAAGGTCCCAAGGGCCCAGCCACCCGCGCCGCCTTCCTCGCCGATTTCCCGGCGCTGGTGAAATAGCACTGGCGAAAGCGACGCCTTTACCTGGGTGGAAACTGCTCATAAAAGACGGCCCGCCGCCGGAATTGCCCGGCATCAAACCCACCCGCGCTCGTTGGCGGGACTGGATAAGGAAGAAGACATGTCTCGATCCGTTTCCCTCACATTCCCCGATGGCTCCGTCCGCGAATATCCCGCGGCGCTGACCGGTCTCGAACTCGCCGAGTCGATCTCGAAGTCGCTCGCCAAGAAAGCGGTCGCCTATGCGATCGACGGCACTCCGCGCGACCTGTCCGATCCGCTGGAGACTTCCGGCGAAGTCGAGATCCTGACGCGCGAGCATCCGCTGGCGCTCGAGATGATCCGCCACGACACCGCGCACGTGCTCGCCGAAGCGGTTCAGGAACTGTGGCCCGAAACGCAGGTGACCATCGGCCCTGTGATCGAGAATGGATTCTACTACGACTTCGCGCGCGAGACGCCGTTCACGCCCGAAGACTTTCCTGCCATCGAGAAGAAGATGCGGGAGATCATCGGCCGCAACAAGCCATTCACCAAGGAGGTCTGGCCGCGCGAGAAGGCGCGCCAGGTGTTCGGCGAGAAGGGCGAAACGTACAAGGTACAGCTCGTCGACGCGATCCCGGAAGGTCAGGATCTCAAGATCTACTACCAGGGCGACTGGTTCGACCTCTGCCGCGGCCCGCATATGGCGTCCACAGGCCAGATCGGCACTGCCTTCAAGCTGATGAAGGTCGCGGGGGCTTACTGGCGCGGCGATTCGAACAATCCGATGCTGACGCGCATCTACGGCACGGCCTGGGCAAACCAGGAACAGCTCGACGCCTACGTCAACATGCTGGCCGAGGCCGAGAAGCGAGATCATCGGCGTCTCGGCCGCGAGATGGACCTGTTCCACTTCCAGGAGGAGGGGCCGGGCGTCGTGTTCTGGCACTCCAAGGGCTGGCGGATGTTCCAGAACCTCGTCTCCTACATGCGCCGCCGGCTCGCCACCGAGGGCTATCAGGAGGTCAACGCCCCGCAGGTGCTCGACAAGTCGCTGTGGGAGACCTCGGGTCACTGGGGCTGGTATCGCGACAACATGTTCAAGGTCACCGTCGCGGGCGACGAGACCGAGGACGAACGCGTCTTCGCGCTGAAGCCGATGAACTGCCCTGGCCACGTGCAGATCTTCAAGCACGGCCTGAAGTCCTACCGCGATCTGCCGATCAAGCTTGCCGAATTCGGCAACGTGCATCGCTATGAACCGTCGGGCGCGCTGCATGGGCTGATGCGCGTTCGCGGCTTCACGCAGGATGATGCGCACATCTTCTGCACTGAGGAGCAGCTACGCGCCGAGTGCCTCAGGATCAACAATCTGATCCTGACCACCTATGCCGACTTCGGCTTTGAGGAGGTCTCCGTGAAACTGTCGACGCGCCCCGAAAAGCGCGTAGGGTCAGACGAGGCGTGGGATCTCGCCGAGAAGATCATGTCCGACGTGCTGGAGGAGATCACCCTCCAGTCGAACGGCCGGATCAAAACCTCGATCAATCCGGGCGAGGGCGCCTTCTACGGGCCGAAGTTCGAATATGTGCTCAAGGACGCCATCGGCCGCGAATGGCAGTGCGGCACCACGCAGGTCGACTTCAACCTGCCGGAACGCTTCGGTGCCTTCTACATCGGCTCGGATTCGGAGAAGAAGCAGCCGGTGATGGTGCATCGCGCCATTTGCGGCTCGATGGAGCGCTTCCTAGGCATCCTGATCGAGAACTATGCTGGCCACCTGCCGCTCTGGTTCGCACCGGTCCAGGTTGTCGTCGCCACCATCACGTCGGAGGCCGATGGCTACGCGGCCGCCGTGCTGCAGCGCCTGCGCGACGAGGGCATCCATGCCGAACTCGACCTGCGCAACGAGAAGATCAACTACAAGGTCCGCGAGCACAGCCTCGCCAAGGTCCCGGTCATGCTCGTCTGCGGCAAGCGCGAATCGGAGGAGGGAACGGTCAATATCCGCCGCCTCGGCTCGCGCGACCAGGTGTCGATGAGCCTGGACGAGGCGGTCGCGGCGATCGTCGACGAGGCGATGCCGCCCGACCTGAAGCGCCGTAGGCTGCAGCGGCAGGCCGCCGCCTGATCGAAGAGGCCGGGGATTTCCCCGGCCTTTTTCATGTGCCTGTCATCGATGACGACTATGGGGCAGGCGATCGGAGTCCGACTCATGCCGGTGCGCAGCTTTCCGGAACTGTCCTACGCGAATCCCTCGCAGCCGCGGCTGAAGCGCTGGTTCATCCGCTCCGTCGAGGGCCTGTCGGGACGCGATCGCTACGCCCGTCTCTACGAGACCTGGCGCTCCGCGATCGTTCCCACGGGCGAGAGCATCTTCGGCCGCATGCTGGAGCTGATCGAAGTCGGGCTGGCGTGCGACAGTCCTTGGCCGCCGGCCGATCTGCCGGGAGGGCCACTGGTCATCATCGCCAACCACCCCTTCGGCATCGGCGACGGCATTGCGGCGCTTTCGCTGGCCGAGCGGATCGGGCGGCCGTTCAAGGTGATGATCAATGCGGAGCTGCTCAAGGTTCCCGAGATCGAGCCCTATTCGCTTCCGGTCGATTTCAGCGAGACCAAGGAGGCGCTGCGCAACAACATGGTCATGCGCCACGAGGCGCTGCGTCTGCTCAAGGAAGGCGTTACGATCGTCGTCTTCCCCGGCGGCGGGGTCGCGACGGCGCCCAACGGCTTCGGCCGCGCCCGGGACCTGCCCTGGAAGATGTTCCCGGCGAAGCTGATCCAGGATGCCCGCGCCAATGTGGTCCCGGTCTACTTCTCCGGCCAGAACGGCCGCCTGTTCCACCTCGTCAGCCGCCCGATGCTGATGACGGATCAGGACACGCGGCTGAGGCGAGCTCTCTACGAGATGTCCCTGACCTTGCGGACATCGCTCCTGATCCGCGAGTTCGCACGGCTCTACGGCAAAACGATCGAGGCTCGGATCGGCCGGCCGATTCCCTGGCACGAGATGCAATCGATCCGCGACCGCAGGCAACTGCTCGATTTTCTCTATGCAACGGTCTTCGCGCTCGGCAGCGAAACGGCAAACAGGCGCCACCGGCTGTTCCGGCGAAGGCCGGCCGAGCGGATCGCGGCCTGACGGGTCCTCAGTCGATCGGCTCGCCGTCGCCCGAGGAGTCTTCCGGCGCCAGCGGTATCTCGTCCGTATAGGGTTCCTCACCGGTCAGCGCCGGCTTCGCCGCTGCGATGTCGTTTTCGGTCAGCACCTCGACATCCTCGTTGTGTCCGGCTTCAACCTGGAACTCGCGCTGGTAGATGCGGTCGCGGTTCTTGGCGACGATCGAATACTTGCCCTCGGCAAGCACCATCGATGCGAACGCGCCGACGGTTTCCTTCACGATGTCGCCCGAATCGGTCAGCACCGACCACGCCGTGTCGGCGATCGCCTCGCCGTTCTTCTCGCGCACCAGCTTCATCGTCACCTGCGCGGCTTTATGCTCGACCAGCGCCTCGGTGAGCTTGCCTGCCTCGACGCGGATGTCGGAACGGATGACCGCGTTGACATTCCCGTATTGCGAGACGACGTGGTAAGTGCCGGCATTGAGCCGCACTACCGTGTTCGGCTTGACATCCGGAACGACCAGCGCTCGATCGCCTTCGTCGTTCTCATTCGCCTCGTAGATAGAGAATTTCAGTTTGCCCGGCGGGATTCGGATCCCGTTTCCGAGCATCGCGTCCAGTTTGAGGCCTCCGGCGTCGAGGACGAGGGTTTCGCGCTTGTTGTCGGACCCGACCGTGATGCGCTTCGTTGCGCCCGCACGCCCGAAGGCGGCATGAATCAGATAGCTGCCCGGCTCGAGGTCGAACGTCGCCGTGCCGCCCTGTGCGGTGCCTTTCAGCGGCAGCTTGCCGTCCTGGCCCGGTGTCGGGCTGAAAATCCGCCAGGTCAGCCCGCGCGTGATCTCCGGGCCATCCGCGGTCAGTTGGGCGGCGAGCGTGAGCGTGCCAGAGGAAATGCCCGGCATGTTGCTCAAGCTGGGGGCCGGCGCGTAGGTGCTCAGCCCGTCGAGGGAAATACCGGGTGTAGGATTACCGAATTCCTGACCATGGACGATCGCGGGCGCAATCGCGAACAGGATCGCCGCAATGGCGGTCGTGAACAGTCTGGCGACGATCTTCATGCTTGCCATCAAACGCATGCCGGTGGCATTTTCAAGACGCAAACGGCACGGCATCTCCTCACCCGCCGCTTCGCCTGTCTTCCCCGCCGTGAAAGGATTGCCGTTGAACGCCGCCGTGATCGATTTCCTGTCGAGCCGCACCTCCGCGCCGATCGACCTCATGACTGGGCCGGGACCGTCCGATGCCGAGATCGAGACGATGATCCGGATCGCCTCGCGCGTGCCCGACCACGGCCGCCTCGCACCCTGGCGCTTCATCCTCTATCGTGGCGCCGTCCGGCATGAGATCGGCGAAAAGCTGGCGGCGCTCGCCGACAGGATCGAGGGCCCGCTGCCCGAGGCGCGGCTGGCGAAGGAACGCACGCGATTCTCCCGCGCCCCGCTGGTGATCGGCGTCGTCTCGGTCGCGCGGCCCAATGCGAAAATCCCCCAGTGGGAGATGCTCCTCTCGGGTGGCGCCGCTGCGATGAACCTCGTGCTCGCGGCGAACGCGCTGGGCTACGGCGCCAACTGGATCACCAACTGGTATTCGGACGTGCCGGAGGGCAGGGCGATCCTCGGCCTGAAGCAGGACGAGCGCGTTATCGGCTTCGTCCACGTCGGTACGTTCGCTGGCGAGGCGCCGGAACGCCCGCGCCCGGATGTCTCCGGCCTCGTTTCCGACTATTCGGGCCCTGTCGAAGGCTGACCATGTTCTACGAAACCGCCACGGGCCACGGGCTGCCGCACGATCCGTCGAAGGCGATCGTCTCGCCGCGCCCCGTCGGCTGGATCTCGACGGTAAGCGCATCCGGCGCGCTTAATCTCGCGCCCTATTCCTTCTTCAACATGTTCGAATCGGACCCGTTCCTGGTGTGGTTCTCTTCGTCGGGCGAGAAGGACAGCGCGACCTTCGCCCGCGAGACGGGCGAGTTCGTGGTCAACATCGCCGGCCGAGACCTCGTCTCGAAGATGGTCGCGAGCTCGGTCGACGCGCCGCGCGGCGTGAGTGAGTTCGGCTATGCTGACCTGACGCCGGAACCTTCACGACTGGTCAAGCCGCCGCGTGTCAGGGAGGCGCTCGCCGCGCTCGAGTGCAAGGTCACCGACATCATGACACCGAAGACGTGGAGCGGCGCCGAATGCGACGCGGTGGTGGTCAGTGGCGAGGTGATCGGCGTCTTCATCGATGATTCCGTCCTCACCGACGGCATGTTCGACGTCGTGAAGGCGGGCAACGTCGCGCGGCTCGGCTATTTCGACTATCTGACGGTCGACAGGGTGTTCCAGATGCGCCGCCCCCGCTGGAAGGCGGACTGAACCGTCGTCCGTCAGGAAACCGCGGGTTTCGAGCCGGTTAACGGATATGGTGAACCGTTCGTAAACCATTTCTCCCTAGCGTCGCAGCGGGGCATAGGGGAAGCGGCCGAATTCATGATCGTCCAGCACTTTCTGAAGTGGATCGACACGGCGAAGGTCGCCGAACGCGCGGCTGCGGCAAGCGCGCTCGCCCGGGCCTATGTCTTCTCCGACCTTACCTTCGAGGACCGCTGTGCCGCCGAAGCGGCGCTGACGCTTCTCCTTGACGATCCATCGCCGAAAGTCCGGCTGGCGATGGCGGAATCGCTCTCGCTCTGCCACCACGCGCCCGCGCAGATCATCGCCGCGCTCGCCTCCGACCAGCCCGAGATCGCCGCGCTCATCCTGCTGCGCTCGCCGCTGCTGGCCGATGGCGACCTCGTCGACCGCGTGGCGGGCGGCAGCGCGGCCGCGCAGCGGTTGATCGCGATGCGGCCGCGTGTGTCGCATGCCGTATCCGCCGCGCTCGCCGAGACCGGCGACCGGGATGCCTGCCTAGCATTGCTGCGCAACGACGGCGCCGATATCGCAGCGATCAGCCTGCGCCGGATCGCCGAGCGCCACGGTACTGACCCGGCGCTGCGCGAGGCGATGTTGTCGGACCGCCGTTTGCCAGCGGACGTGCATCACATGCTGATGGTCATGCTGGGTGAGGCGCTGCGCTGTGCGCCGCTGGTGCAGGCGCTGATCGGCCCCGCCCGCGCCGAGCGCATCACGCGAGACGCCTGCCTCTCCGCTTCGGTCAGGCTGATCGAAACGACGCCTGCCGAGGAGTGCGCCGCCCTGGTCGAACATCTGCGGCTGCGCGGCGAGATGACCTCGTCCTTCCTGGTCCGCATCGTCGCCTATGGAAAGATCGACTTTTTCGGCGCAGCACTCGTAGCGCTGTCGGGCCAGAAGGAGAGCCGCATCCGCTCGCTCCTGGCCGACGGCCGCGACGTAGCGCTGGAGGCGCTGTTCCGCACCGCCGGTCTCGCCGAGGCGACGCACCGCGTCATCCTGCGCGCGATCAAGGCCTGGCGCGAGGTCGCCCGCGGCCAGCGCATCGCCGGGCCGCAGGAAGTGAGCTGGCTGATGCTCAAGGAACTGGAGACAGACAGGACCGGCAAGGACGGCCGGCTCGCCTCACTGCTTTCCTCGATCCACCTCAACGCCCTGCGCGAAAACGCGCGCGACCACGCGGTCGCGATCCAGGCGGCGTGACCCCTCGATGTCACGATTGTGGGGCGTGACCAAAAGCCATACATTCGGCCTATGAGCTTGCCTCTGCACCGAACAGTCGCCGCGCCGGCCGAACTGAGACCGCTCCTCGACGCTATCCGCGAGCGGATGAAGCCCGACAGCATCTGGCTGTTCGGCAGCCGCGCGCGTGGCGATCATACTGCGGGAAGCGATTGGGATATCTGCGTCGCACTTCCTGACGATGCCGAGCCTTCCCTCTTGGACCCCATCGTTGGATGGGAGCTCAGCCACGGTCTCAAGATTCCGGCCACTATTGTCGTGACCTCCACGTCGGACCTCGAAGAAGGGTGGGGCTCAGTCAACACGCTCGGTTACGAACTGGCACGGGATGCGAGACGAATCGAGAATTGACCGGCTGACGATTGCAGGCTGCCTGCGCCTGGCGCAGACGTGTATCGTTGATGCGCACATCCTGCGTGAGCATGGCTCGCGCAATGCGAGCTATATGGCGGAACAGGCACTCGAGCAGATCGTCAAGGCTCTAGCGACTTCGGAGGGCATACACATCCAGCGCAACGACGCGCATCAGCTGGACAAGGTTCTCAGGTCGTTTTCAGACGATAATTCGGAAAAGGAAGCGCTAACAAAGCTCGTATGGCTGGAAGCCTACGCAACGACGTTCAGATATGTCCAGCCGTCTGGCCGCATTCCCGTTGCTCCTGACGATAAACGGTTGGAGCAGGGGATCCGCGACCTCAATGCAGCGCTGGCGCGTCTTTGCGCGCATTTCGGTGTCGATCTGGAAGCTGAGCCGACGGAACCGGCCAGGATATCCCAGCCACCCAGAAAATAGTGCCTCTTTCAGAGGTGCGGTCTTTCCGAGGATCAGATATCCAGTTCCTCGACGAACTCAGCGTTCTCCTGGATGAACTTGAAGCGCAGTTCCGGCTTCGTGCCCATCAGGGAATCCACCGCCGACTTCGTTGCTTCCACACCGTCGATCACCTCGACGCGCAGCAGCGTGCGCTTGCGGCGGTCCATTGTGGTTTCCTTCAACTGCGCCGCCATCATCTCGCCGAGGCCCTTGAAGCGGCCGATCTCGACCTTGCCGCGGCCGGTGAACTCGGTCTTCAGCAGTTCGTCCTTGTGCGCGTCGTCGCGGGCATACATCACCTTGCCGCCCTGTCGGATCGAATAAAGCGGCGGCACGGCGAGGAAGAGATGACCGCCGCGGATCAGGTCGGGCATCTCCTGGTAGAAGAAGGTGATCAACAGCGAGGCGATATGCGCGCCGTCCACGTCGGCGTCGGTCATGATGATCACGCGCTCGTAGCGTAGGTCGTCCTCGCGGTATTTCGACCGGGTGCCGCAGCCGAGCGCCTGGATGAGGTCCGCGATCAGCTGGTTGGCGGTCAGCTTGTCATGGCCGGCCGATGCCACGTTGAGGATCTTGCCGCGCAGCGGCAGGATCGCCTGCGTCGCGCGGTCGCGCGCCTGCTTGGCCGAGCCGCCAGCCGAGTCGCCCTCGACGATGAAGAGTTCCGCGCCCGCCGCGCCGCTCTGCGTGCAGTCGGCGAGCTTGCCGGGCAGCCTCAGTTTGCGCACCGCGCTCTTGCGCGAGACTTCCTTTTCCTGCCTGCGGCGTATGCGCTCGTCCGCGCGCGCAATCACCCAGTCGAGCAGCTTGGTCGCTTCCTGCGGGTTGTCGGCGAGCCAGTGGTCGAACGGGTCGCGTAGCGCGTTCTCGACGATCCTCATCGCCTCGACGGTCGCCAGCCGATCTTTGGTCTGGCCGACGAATTCCGGCTCTCGGATGAAGACCGACAGCATGCCGGCCGCCGATATCATCACGTCCTCTGAGGTGACCACCGCGGCGCGCTTGTTGCCGGTCAGCTCCGCATAGGCGCGCAGGCCCCGCGTCAGCACATTGCGGAAACCTGCCTCGTGCGTGCCGCCCTCGGCTGTCGGGATCGTGTTGCAGTAGGAATTGACGAAGCCGTCGCCGCCGAACCAAGTCACGGCCCACTCGATCGAGCCGTGGCCGCCCTGCCGCTCGCTCTTGCCTGAAAACACCTCGCGCGTGACCTGCATCTCGCCGTCGAGCGAGGCGAGCAGATAGTCCTTCAGGCCGCCGGGGAAATGGAACACTGCCTTGGCCGGCGTCTGGTCCTTGCCCTCGATGAGCGCGGGATCGCACGACCAGCGGATTTCCACTCCGCCGAACAGATAGGCCTTGGAGCGCGCCATCTTGTAGAGGCGCGCCGGCTCGAACTTCGCGCCCTTGCCGAAGATGTCCGCGTCCGGATGGAAGCGCGTGCGCGTGCCACGCCGGTTGTGCACCTCGCCGAGGCTTTCCAGCGGCCCTTGCGGGATGCCGCGCGAAAACCGCTGGCGGTAGAGCTGGCGCCCGCGCGCGACCTCGACCTCGAGGTCGTCGGACAGCGCGTTGACCACCGACACGCCGACGCCGTGCAGGCCGCCGGAAGTCTCATAGACCTTGGAATCGAATTTTCCGCCGGCATGAAGCGTCGTCATGATGACTTCGAGCGCCGACTTGTTCTTGAACTTGGGATGCGGATCGACCGGGATGCCGCGGCCATTGTCGGTAACGGTGATATAGCCGGCGGCGTCCAGCTCCACCTCGATGAAGGTCGCGTGGCCCGCGACCGCCTCGTCCATCGAATTGTCGATCACCTCGGCGAAGAGATGGTGCAGCGCCTTCTCGTCAGTGCCGCCGATATACATGCCCGGGCGGCGCCGCACCGGCTCCAGCCCCTCCAACACCTCGATCGCACTTGCGTCATAGGCGTCGGAAGCGTCCTTCGGCGCGACGGCACGCTTTTGCGCCGCCTGCAGGATAGGGTCGAGCGGGCGCGCAGGCTTCTCGGTCGGCTTCAGCGGCTGCGAGGCCATCGAGAACAGGTCGTCTTTGGGGCGTTCGTTCATGAGGTCCTGGAGACGGTGCGAATCAGCGGGAGAATGCCACAAAACACGGTCGCAGCGCGACAACGTTCGCGATCCGTTCATAGCGTGTCCGGACACTACCTTCGCACGCGTTGCGAAACCGTTTCATAACCAAAAATGGCGGATTGTCGATCTTTGAAGACTTAGGCTGCTCGCGAAGGAGCTAGCCGTTGGCGGCAGTTGTGCCTAGCCGAATTGGCTGAGTGGCGATCGGCTTTGTGTTCCGCCGTTGACGACATTCTAACCATGCTGCTCGGCCGGGCAGGCCAAGTGATATGCCAGGCAGGGGTGATGGGGTATCGGATAAGGCATGCCTCGGATTTGTAGCAGCTCGCACGGTAAACGCGCATGTTTGACATGACCTCCTTGCTGTTGGGCGCAGCGATTTCCGGCATCGGCCTCTGTCTGACGATGCTCACGCTCGTGCGCGGCGATGAAGCGTCGCGCTACAAGATTACCTGGGCGATCGGAGCCGGACTTTTCGTTTGCCACGTCTTTGCCTACTACGCGTTCGCGCATGGCGCATCGCTGCCGGTGGGTGCGCTCGCATGTGCGGTGCAGTCGGTCGCGGCCCTTTGCCTCTACGTCTCTGTCCGGCAATTTACCGACAAGAACTTCAGGCCGCTCGCGACGTTTCTGTCGATCGCTGTTCCTTATGTCCTGATCGTGCCGACGATATTTGCGGCCGGCTACGACGGGATTGCCCTCGTAATGCAGAATGCGGTTACCGGCACGCTGTTGTTGATGGGGGCGGTGGTCTATCTGCGCATCTTGCACGAGACTCCGACAGTCATTGCGGTGATCTCGGTGCTTTATGCCCTCACGGGCGTGAGCTTCCTCATGTGCGGGCTGGTGATCTTCCTCGAAGGCCAGTGGAGCATAGGCTATCCGCCGGACAACTGGGCCGAGAGGGTGAACGTTGTCATTTCGGTTCTGGCGATCAGCGGGGCAGGGGCATTGACCCTGTCTCTGGATCAGGCGCGGGTCGCGCGAAAAAACCAGTTGACTGCGATGAGCGACCCGCTGACCGGGCTGCTGAACCGTCGCGGTCTCGCATTCGGCCAGAGCGATGTGTTCTTCACGGACACGGCGATCGTGCTCTTCGACCTGGATCATTTCAAGCAGATCAACGACCGGCATGGCCACGCGGTGGGTGATCTCGTGATCCGCTCTTTCGCCGACATCTTGCGCCTGGCGGGGCGGTCGGCGGACCGGAAGGCCCGGCTGGGTGGCGAGGAGTTCGCAATGATCATGCACGGCGTCTCGCCGCCGGAAGCACGAGGGCTTGCGGAACATGTGTCCGCCACCTTCGCAATGCTCGATATCCGCAACGAGCAGGGCGAGACGTTCCGCTGCACGGTCAGCGCCGGCATTGCGTTCGGCGAAGCCGGCGGGGCGGAGATGGAAGAAATCCTCGCCCGCGCCGACCAGGCGCTCTATGCGGCCAAGCGGGACGGCCGCAACCGTGTCGTCATCGGCAAGCTGCGCGTCGCCAGCTAGCTACTCCGCCGCGTCGACATACTCCGTCAGCGGCGGGCAGGAGCAGACGAGGTTGCGGTCGCCGGCAACATTGTCGACGCGCGAGACCGGCGGCCAGTATTTCGAAGCGGGGTCCGCGCGTCCGTCCGGGAAGGCCGCGATCGAGCGCGGATAGGCGTGCGCCCAGTCGTCGGCAAGTGCATCCGCTGCCGGATGAGGCGCGTTGACGAGCGGATTGTCGTCCTTCGGCCACTCGCCCGCCGCGACCCTTGCGGCCTCCTTCGCGATCGAGATCATCGCGTCGCAGAAGCGGTCGATCTCGCTCTTCGGTTCGGATTCGGTCGGCTCGACCATCAACGTGCCGGCCACCGGCCACGACATGGTCGGCGCATGGAAGCCATAGTCGATCAGCCGCTTGGCCACGTCCTCGACGCCGATACCCGCGCTGTCCTTGAGCACGCGCGTGTCAAGAATGCACTCATGCGCGACCCGGCCGCTGCGGCCGCGATAGAGCACCGGATAGTAATCCTTCAGCCGTTCGGCGATGTAGTTGGCGTTGAGGATGGCGCTCTCGGTCGCCTTCTTCAGCCCGTCCGGCCCCATCATGCGGATATACATCCAGACGATCGGCAGGATCGCCGCCGAGCCGAAGGGCGCGGCTGCCACCGCATGGCCCGAGCCAGAGGCGACATGGCCCGGCACGAAGGCGGCCAGGTGCGACTTGACGCCGATCGGCCCGACGCCCGGACCACCACCGCCATGCGGGATGCAGAACGTCTTATGCAGGTTCATGTGGCACACGTCCGCGCCGATGTCGCCCGGCCGGGCAAGGCCGACCAGCGCGTTGAGGTTGGCGCCGTCGAGATAGACCTGCCCGCCTCGGCTGTGGATGGTCGCGCAGATGTCCTTCACACCCTCCTCGAACACGCCGTGCGTGGAAGGGTAGGTGATCATCAGCGCGGCAAGCTCGCCGGCATGCTGCTCGGCCTTCGCCGTCAGGTCGGCGAGGTCGATATCGCCGTCGTCGGTGCATTTCACCACCACGACCTTCATGCCCGCCATCGCCGCGCTCGCCGGATTGGTGCCATGCGCGGAGGAGGGGATCAGACAGACGGTGCGATGCGTGTCGCCGCGGCTCTCGTGATAGCGCCGGATCGCCAGCAGCCCGGCATATTCGCCCTGGCTGCCGGCATTGGGCTGCAGGGACACGGCGTCGAAGCCGGTGATCTCGCCGAGCCAGTTCTCCAGGTCCGAGATCATCTTGAGATAGCCGGCCGCCTGCGCGCGCGGCGCGAACGGATGCAGCGCTGCCACCGTCGGCCAGCTCACCGGCGCCATCTCGGCCGCCGCGTTCAGCTTCATCGTGCACGAGCCGAGCGGGATCATCGCCCGGTCGAGCGCGAGGTCCTTGTCGGACAGCCTGCGCAGCAGGCGCATCATCTCGGTCTCTGAGCGATGGTCGTGGAACACCGGCTGGGTCATGAAACCGTCGGTGGTGCGGCGCGCAGGCATGGAGCCGTCTGCAGCAGCCGGAACGCTACCGCCGAGGATCGCGGCGAGAGCCGCAAGATCCGCCTCCGTGGAAGTTTCGTCGAAGACGACGCTGATGCGGTCGTTGTCGAGCGTGCGCACGAGCCTGCCACCGTCTTCCGCCGCCGCTGCGAAAGCCTTCGCACGGGCTGGCGTTTCGAGCGTGACCGCGTCGAAGATGCGGTCGCCGACAGTTGCAAAGCCGGCCGACGCCGCAGCCGTCGCGAACCGCGCGGCGAGCGAGTGCACCCGCTCGGCGATGGCACGCAGGCCATCCGGCCCGTGCCAGATCGCATAGGCCGCCGCCATGTTGGCGAGCAGAGCTTGCGCGGTGCAGATGTTGGACGTCGCCTTGTCGCGGCGGATGTGCTGCTCGCGCGTCTGCAAGGCGAGCCGGTAGCCAGGACGTCCCTTGCTGTCGACCGACTGGCCGACGATGCGGCCCGGCATCAGCCGCGTCAGCGGCTCGGCCACGGCGCAATAGGCGGCATGAGGCCCGCCATAGCCCATCGGCACGCCAAAGCGCTGCATCGAGCCGACGGCGATGTCCGCACCCCAGGACGCGGGCGCTTCGAGCAGCACCAGAGCCAGCGGGTCGGCCACCGCGATCACCAGCGCGCCGGCCGCCTTGGCGGCGGCGATCGCCTGAGCAAAATCGCCATAGACGCCCAGCGTATCCGGCCATGGCACGACAAGGGCCGCGGTCTCTGCGTCGACCGGCGCGTGGCCGATCTCGATGCCGAGCGGCTGCGCGCGCGTCTGCACCACGTCAAGCGTCTGCGGATGCAGCGCGCCCGCGATCGAAATCTTGTGGCGCTTGTCCTTGTGATGCCGCACCGCAATGCCGATCGCCTCCGCGACCGCCGTCGCTTCGTCCAGCAGCGAGGCCGACGCCACGGGCAAGCCGGTCAGTTCGGCTACCAGCGTCTGGAAGTTGAACAGCATCTCCAGCCGGCCCTGGCTGATCTCGGCCTGATAGGGTGTGTATGCCGTGTACCAGGCCGGGTTCTCGAACATGTTCCGCTGGATGACGGGCGGCGTGAACGTGCCGTGGTAGCCTTGGCCGAGGAAGCTCTTCAGCACCTTGTTGCCCGCCATGATGGCTGACAGTTCGCCCAGAGCCTCCGCCTCGCTTGCCGCCTGCGGCAGGTTCAGCGGCCGGTCGAGCCGGATCGAACGTGGCACGGCCTGGCTGATCAGCGTCTCGACGGACGGCACGCCGAGGACTTTTAGCATCTCTCGTTCGTCCCGTGTGCGCGGGCCGATGTGGCGGGAAACGAAGGCTGCGGTCATCGGAAAAATCCTCAGGCAATCATCGCGGCATAGGCGTTGGCGTCCATCAGTCCGTCGAGCTGGGACGGATCGGCAAGCTTCATCTTCCAAAGCCAGCCGTCGCTCTCTGCGCCGGAATTGACGAGTTCGGGGGTGCCCGCCACGGCGTCGTTGACTTGCGTGATCTCCCCGTCGACAGGGGCGTAGACGTCGGAGGCCGCCTTGACGGACTCGACCACCACCGCCGCGTCGCCCTTAGCGACGGTCCGCCCGACCTCTGGCAGTTCCACGAAGACGAGGTCGCCGAGTTGCTCTTGCGCGTGGTTGGTGATGCCGACGGTCGCGATGTCTCCGTCAACGCGGATCCATTCGTGATCTTGGGTAAACCAGGTTGTCATGTGAGATCAGCCCTTGAAATAGCGGTGGGGAACGAAGGGGAGGGAATGGACGGAAACCGGCAGGCGGTTGCCGCGGACTTCTGCGAAGAGGGCGGTGCCCGGCGCTGCCAGCGCCACCGGAACATAGCCCATCGCGACGGGCGCCTCGGCCGAGGGACCGAAGCCACCCGAGGTGACGTGCCCAGCCGGGTTGCCAGCGGAATCGAAGAGGGCTGCACCGGCGCGTACCGGCTGACGGCCTTCGGGCCTGAGTCCGACCCGCTTCGAGCGCGGGCCCTGCGCGAGGAGCGTCGCGAGCGCTTCGGCGCCGATGAACCCGCCGGCCTCGCGCACGGGCTTCGCGATCGCCCACATCAGTCCGGCGTCGACGGGGTTCGTCTCGGGCGTGATGTCCTGCCCATGCAGGCAAAGGCCCGCTTCAAGCCGCAAACTGTCGCGTGCGGCGAGCCCGATCCACATTGCTTCGCCGCTCGCCAGCAGGGCGTTGGCGAGTGCTGCGCCGTCCTGCGGCGGCACGCCGATCTCGAACCCGTCCTCGCCGGTATAGCCGGAGCGTGACATGAACCAGCCGGGCTTCGGTTCGAAGCCGTGCATGAAGGTGAGGCCGGAGATGTCGAGGCCGGCCTTCGCCGCGATCGACGCCGCCGCGGGCCCCTGGAGGGCCAGGAACACCCGGTCGAGCGGCGTGACGGTCGCCTGGAACTTGGCCGCCAGCGCCTTCAGATGCGCTTCGTCGGTCGCGGCATTGCCGGCATTGGCCACGACCATGAACCGTTCCGGTCCTAGCCGCGTGACGATCAGATCGTCGATGATGCCGGCGTCCTCGGTGAGGAAGAAGCTCAATTTCGACTGGCTGATCTCGAGCGCTTCCGGATCAAGCGGGCAGGCGCGGGCGAGAAGCGCCGCGGCACCCGGCCCTTCGACCAGGAACAGCTTCATGTGGGAGATGTCGAAGAGGCCTGCCGCGGCGCGCGTATGAAGGTGCTCCTTCATCACGCCTGCCGGATAGGTGAGCGGCATCGACCAGCCGGCAAAGCCGCCAAAGCGTGCGCCGGCTGCGACATGCAGCTCTTCGAGGGGAAGGCGTTTGAGATCGCCCGTATCGGTCATAGGCACTCCAGAGTCGCGCGTTATCCGCCGCTTTCGCGGCATTCTCGCGCCCCTCTGTCTGATGCCTGAGAGACTCGCGCAGCCGGAACCCTGTCAGCGGCGCTTACACCTTCGGCGCGGGGGCATACCCCGACTTTCCAGAGCGTCTTGACCGGTAGGCGGTTCTTTTGCCTGAGAGATTTCGGGCGATTTCCCCTTCGGCGGCAGCTCTCGCTGCTCTCTCCCGCGAACCGGTGGAGCCTTGCGACTCCCGACGGCCGGAAGCTAGCCGATCACGATCGGCTTGTCACGCCGCGACAAGGAATATTCCAAAGGCGGCTTGCGCCTATTCCCGCTCTTCCGCCAGCCGGCGCAGTTCGCGCTGCAGGCGCAGGATGATCTGGCCGGTGTCGGCATGCATGCGCTGCAGCTTCTCGAGCTGGGCGGCGATGGCCAGGAGCGGATCGGGGCCGATATCGTCCGACGGCGCCTCGCCCACGCCGTGCAGGAGCCAGACCAGGTTCACGTCCAGCACGCCCTCGATCAGCTTCAGGTGCTCGACGCTCGGCTCAGAACGGTCGCTCTCCCATTCCTGGATCGTCTTCGGCTTCACGCCGACGCGGCGCGCGACATGCGCGGTCGACAGGCCCTTCGATTCGCGCGTGCGCGACAGGCGTCCGCCGAGCGTATCGGCGTCCGGCGGCTCGTTCCGCAGGGTCCTGATGATGGCCATGGCGCACTCCCGACGATCATTCTACCGCTGACTACACCCATTTTGTCCGGCAAAGGATGGCCATCGAGCGACGGTCATTGCGCCAGACGCGCCGCATGCCAGCGAAGATGGTCGTCCATGAAGGTCGAGATGAAGAAATAAGAGTGGTCGTAGCCCGGCTGCATCCTGAGCGTCAGCGGAATGCCGGCATCCTTGCAGGCCGCTTCGAGGAGCCACGGCCTGAGCCCGTCCTGCAGGAAGCCGTCCGCCTCGCCCTGGTCGACCAGCAGTTCGGGAAACCGTGCTCCGTCCTCGATGAGGGCGCATGTGTCATAGGTCCGCCAGGCAGGCTCGTCCGCACCAAGATATCTGGCGAAGGCTTTCTTCGACCAGTCGGCGGTCGAGGGCCGCACGATCGGGGCGAAGGCCGAGCAGCTGCGGAAACGGCCCGGGTTCTTGAGCGCAATGGTCAGCGCACCGTGCCCGCCCATCGAATGACCGAAGATCGACTGCCGCGCCATGTCGGCCGGGAAATTGGCCGCGACCAAAGCCGGCAGTTCCCGCGTGACATAGGAATACATCCGGTAGTTGGCGGCGTACGGGGCCTCGGTCGCATCGACATAGAAGCCTGCGCCGGAGCCGAACTGCCAGTCGTCCTTCTCGTCCGGCACGTGCTCGCCGCGCGGGCTGGTGTCCGGGCACACGACGATCAGGCCGAGCTCGGCGGCCATGCGCCGGTATTCGCCCTTGTCCATGACGTTCTGGTGCGTGCAGGTCAGTCCCGACAGATACCAGAGCACCGGGCAGGGGCCGTCCGCGGCCTGCGGCGGGACGAACACCGCGAAGGTCATGTCGCAGCCGCAGGTCTCGGAGGTGTGGGAATAGACCCCCTGCACGCCGCCGTGGGATTTCGAGGTCGATATTGTCTTCATGCCATTTCCCATCAACTGAGACTGACCACCAGATTGACCGCGGCCGCCACCAGTACAGTGTTGAAGAAGAAGGAGACGATGCCGTGGACGATGTTGGTCGCCCGCATTCTCTGCGTCGTCACCGCCACGTCGGAGGTCTGCGCCGTCATGCCCGTGACGAAGGCGAAATACACGAAATCGATGCCGGCGGGATTGTCCGTGCCGGGAAATTCGAGACCACGGCGATGCCTGTGCTTCTCTGCCGGCCCGTCCGGCTGCCAATAGACATGGGCGTAGTGCATCGCGGCCATCATGTGGATGGTGAACCAACCGAGCGGCACCGCAGAGAGCGCCAGCGCGAGGTTGAGCGCATGCGGCTCTCCCTCCTGGTTGATGAGGACGAACAGCGCCGCGATGGCCGCAACCGCCGCGCCGAGCGTGACCAGGAAGATGATCCACACCGGCTCGTCGTCGGCCGAGGCCTGCGTCCTGAGATGGTCCGCCGTCAGTCGCGTGAGGCCGGCGAATGTCAGGACCAAGTAGACGGCGAAAAAGGCATTCGCCGCGATGACCGTCGCCTTCGTAATGGGTAGCCAGAACGCCAGAAGCGTGCCGGCGACACCGGCGGCGAGCGCGCAGTAGAACGGAAAGTGACGCCGTGTCGGAAGCCTCATGACGGGTGCCGGAGCGAGTGCGTGATCATGCCGGCTCGATGAGCTCAGTCTCGATGGAAAGCTGGCGGGCAAGCGCGGCGAGCCGCCTATCGGCCGTCGCCAGCGGCTCGCGGCGCTGGAGCGCCAGCGCCAGATAGAGGCAGTCGTAGACCTTGTGGTTGTGCGCGACTGACAGGCGAGCGGCGTTCGGAGTGAGAGACGAGTCGTCTATGAGAGTCGTAATGACCTTTGGAATACGGCCTACCGCCGTGAAAACATCATCGGCGGAAATCTGTCCTGCTCGCATGTACTTCAGCAATGCGTTGGCCGCCTCGGGCAGCACGATTTGCGGGGCTGCAAGGTCGCTCCGCGCCATATATGTCGAGGCAGCGGCGCTGAATGGTGACGGAACGTACCAGTACGTCGCCAGGTTCGCGTCAACGATCATCGTCGAGATCCGGCAGGTAGGGTCGCGCATCCCGTTCGTCGCGAGCTTCCTGCATGATCCGTAACGTCGTTTCGAGGTCGACCGGCTTGGATCGCGCGCGGATCTTTTCCGCTTCGCGGATCAATTCGGTGCGCGATACCGCGCCCTTCTCCGCAATCGCCTCGCGCGCCAACTGCTCGGCGGATTTGCCGGCCGCACGGGCGCGCTCCTTGAAGCGCTCCATCACGTCGTCGGGGATGTTCCTGATTACCATGCTGGCCATGACGCCACCTCGTCTGATATCGCAATGATATCACACCCCCGGCCAATCATAAACCGCTTGCCGCCTTCTTCGCCCGTCGCACCGCCTGGTCGAGCGCGCCGAGGAAGGCGGAGCGGTCGCGCGGGGTGAAGGCGGCATTGTAGCCCTTGCTCTCGCCGGTCTCGCGCAGGTGTTGGCCGAGGTTGCGCATCGCCACGGCCATGCCGATCGTGTCGGGCGTGAAGGGGCGGCCGGTCGGCCCAAGCACATGCACGCCGGCCGGCACCAGTCGGGCCGCCAACGGCACGTCGGCGGTCACCGCCACGTCGTTCGGTTTGGCGTTCTCCACGATCCAGTCGTCGGCGGCGTCGAACTTGCCCGAGACGACGACGTTGCGGATCATCGGGTCGCGCGAGGGTCGCAGACCCCCGTTGGCGACGAACACGACCGGCAGGCCGTGCCGCTCCGCCACGCGCACCACCTCGTCCTTCACCGGACAGGCGTCGGCGTCGACATAGACGGTTGGACCGTCGCTCATCCCGGCAGGTGGCAGCGCACGAGGTTCACGCCCGCTCCCTCCGATCCCGAGATCGTCAGGCTGTCGGGAGAGGGGAGGGAGAACAGGAGCGTCTGCATCCCCACATCGCCCTCGGCCACGCACTCGGCGTCCACCGTCGCGCCGTCCTTCGTCAGCGGCGTCTCGGGCATGTTGCACATGCTCTCGTAGCGCCGGATCGTCGTCGGGGTGATCACCGCGAAGATCTCCAGCGCCTCCTGGTCCACCTTGGCGCAGTCGCTCGCCTGGACCGCCCAGACGCCGACATAGGCCGGGCCGACGCCCGCCGCGGCAGCCTTCGCCGCCGCCCGCGTGTCGGTGCGCAGCTTTTCTGGCGGCGAGAGTACTGCCGCCGGATCGCCGCTCACGACGGGACGGCCGCCCTGAAGCTCGTTCAGGCGCTTCTCCAGGTTCTCCGTCGCCTGCTTGAAATCGTCCTGCGCATTCTTGACGATCTCGCCGACGGAAGCTCCCAGCTGCTCGGCCGCCTTGCGTGCCTCGTCGATGGCGGGCTGCGCGTCCTTCAGCGCCTGGTTGGCGGCGTCGCGCGCCTTGTCGAGGGTCGGCTGCAGGTCCTTCGCGGCCTTTTCGGCTGCCTCGCGCAGCTTGTCCAACCCTTCCTTCGCGGTCTCGGCGGCCGGCTTTTCGGGCGGCGCCGGCTGGGCCGGGGCCTCGGGAGCCGGCGGAGGAGCCGAGGGGGCCTGCGCCGTCTTTTCGTCCTCGCAGGCGCCAAGCGCGACTGCTGGCACGAGCGCACCGGCGATGAGAAGGCTTCGGATCTTGTTCATGCGTCAGCTCCCGATATCAGGACGAGCGAAACCCGGTTCGGGATGTTTGGTTCCTAGTAGACCACCACGCTGCGGATCGATTCGCCGGCATGCATCAGGTCGAATCCCTTGTTGATGTCGTCAAGCTTCAGCGTGTGGGTGATCATCGGATCGATCTGGATCTTGCCCTCCATATACCAGTCGACGATCTTCGGCACGTCGGTGCGGCCGCGCGCGCCGCCGAAGGCGGTGCCCTTCCAGACGCGGCCGGTGACGAGCTGGAACGGGCGGGTGGAGATCTCCTGGCCCGCGCCCGCTACACCGATGACGATCGATTCGCCCCAGCCGCGATGGGCGCATTCAAGCGCCTGGCGCATCACCTTGACGTTGCCGGTGCAGTCGAAGGTGTAGTCCGCGCCGCCGATCTGGTCGGCGCCGCGCTTGGTCAGGTTGACGATGTAGGGGACGATGTCGCCGTCGATCTCGGTCGGATTGACGAAATGCGTCATGCCGAACTTCTCGCCCCATGCCTTCTTGTCGTTGTTCAGATCGACGCCGATGATCATGTCAGCGCCGGCGAGCTTGAGGCCCTGGATCACGTTAAGGCCGATGCCGCCCAGGCCGAACACCGCAGCCGTCGCGCCGATCTCGACCTTGGCCGTGTTGATGACCGCGCCGATGCCGGTGGTGACGCCGCAGCCGATGTAGCAGATCTTGTCGAAGGGTGCGTCCGGATTGACCTTCGCGACGGCGATCTCCGGCAGGACGGTGAAGTTCGAGAAGGTCGAGCAGCCCATGTAGTGGAAGATCTTGTCCTTGCCGATCGAGAAGCGCGAGGAGCCGTCGGGCATCAGGCCCTGGCCCTGCGTGGCGCGGATCGCCGTGCAGAGATTCGTCTTGCGAGACAGGCAGGACGGGCACTGGCGGCATTCGGGCGTGTAGAGCGGGATGACGTGGTCGCCTTTCTTCAGGCTGGTCACGCCCTTGCCGACGTCGACCACCACGCCCGCGCCCTCGTGGCCGAGAATGGCGGGGAAGATGCCTTCCGGATCGGCGCCCGACAGGGTGAACTCGTCGGTGTGGCAGATGCCGGTCGCCTTGATCTCGATCAGCACCTCGCCCTCGCGCGGGCCTTCGAGGTCCACTTCCATGATCTCGAGCGGCTTTCCGGCGGCGACGGCCACGGCGGCGCGGGTCTTCATCAGGCATTCTCCCTAGGCATTGCGCGGGCAAACTTTCAGGTTTCGCCTAGCCGATCAACCCCGCCCAAGGGAAGCGGAAGTGCGGGTCCTCCCTAGATCAATCGATTCGCACAGCCGGCTTGACCATTCATCCGCTTGACCGCGGCCGCGCAGTCCATAAAAGGGAGCCGCATCGTGGGGGAAGAAGCGCCGACATGTTCAAGAAGATCCTGATCGCCAACCGCGGTGAAATCGCCTGCCGGGTCATTAAGACGGCGCGGCGGATGGGCATCGCCACGGTGGCGGTCTATTCCGACGCCGACCGCGACGCGCTGCATGTCGAGATGGCCGACGAGGCGGTGCATATCGGTCCAGCCCCTGCCGCCCAGAGCTACCTCATCGCCGACAGGATCATCGAGGCCTGCAAGCAGACCGGGGCGGAAGCGGTCCATCCCGGCTACGGCTTCCTCTCCGAGCGCGCCTCCTTCTGCGCGGCGCTGGAGAAGGAGGGCATCATCTTCATCGGCCCGAAGCCCAAGGCGATCGAGGCGATGGGCGACAAGATCGAGTCGAAGAAGTTCGCCAACGCGGCAAAGGTCTCGACCGTGCCGGGCTATCTCGGCGTCATCGACGATGCCGACCACGCGGTGAAGATCGCCAACGACATCGGCTATCCGGTGATGCTGAAGGCATCGGCCGGCGGTGGCGGCAAGGGCATGCGCATCGCCTGGAACGACGCCGAATGCCGCGAGGGCTTCCAGTCGTCGAAGAACGAGGCGAAGTCGTCCTTCGGCGACGACCGGGTGTTCGTCGAAAAGTTCGTGGTCGACCCGCGCCATATCGAAATCCAGGTGCTGGGCGACGGCCACGGCAACGTCATCTACCTCGGCGAGCGCGAATGCTCGATCCAGCGTCGTAACCAGAAGGTCGTGGAGGAGGCGCCGTCGCCCTTCCTTGACGAGGCGACCCGCAAGGCGATGGGCGAGCAGTCCGTCGCGCTCGCCAAGGCGGTCGACTACCAGAGCGCCGGCACGGTCGAGTTCATCGTCGACAAGGACAAGAATTTCTACTTCCTCGAGATGAACACCCGCCTGCAGGTCGAGCATCCGGTGACCGAACTGGTGACCGGGATCGATCTGGTCGAGCAGATGATCCGCGTCGCGGCAGGCGAGAAGCTTGCGATCAAGCAGTCGGACGTGCGGCTGAATGGCTGGGCGGTCGAGAGCCGCCTCTATGCCGAGGACCCGTATCGCAACTTCCTGCCGTCGATCGGCCGGCTGACCCGCTACCGCCCGCCGGCGGAAGGCAAGACCGGCGACATCGTCGTGCGCAACGACACCGGCGTGGTCGAGGGCGCCGAGATTTCGATGTATTACGACCCGATGATCGCGAAGCTCTGCACATGGGCGCCCGACCGGCTGGAGGCGATCGACGCGATGTCGGAAGCGCTCGACCAGTTCGTGGTCGACGGCATCGAGCACAACATCCCGTTCCTCGCAGCGCTGATGCAGCATCCCCGCTGGCGCGAGGGGCGGCTGTCGACGGGCTTCATCGCCGAGGAATTCCCGGACGGCTTTGCACCGATCGAGCCGAGCGTGGACGACCGGCGCACGCTCGCCGCGGTGGCGCTGGCGGCCGAGCTGCTGCGCCGCGACCGCCTGGACAGGCTGGGCGGACGGCTGGCGCCGCATTCCGGCGCGATCAAGCCGGATTGGGAGGTTCGGGTCGGCGACGACTATGTGAAGGCCTCCATCATCGAGGGCATGGCCACGGTGCCGATGGAACTCGACCTGACGCTCGACGGCGGCAAGCCGGTGACCGTGGTGTCGAACTGGCGGCCGGGCGAGCCGGTGTGGAACGGCACGATCGGCGGCCGCAAGGTCTCCGCGCAGGTGCGGCCGGTGCCGAACGGATACAGGCTCGCCTGGAAGGGCATGTCGGTGACGGCGCGCGCCATGCTGCCGCGCACGGCCGAGCTCGAAAAGCTGATGCCGGTCAAGCTGCCGCCGGACACGTCGAAGCTGCTGCTCTGCCCGATGCCCGGCATGCTGGTCTCGCTCGCGGTGGCCGAGGGGCAGGAGGTCAAGGCCGGCGAGACGCTCGCCGTGGTCGAGGCGATGAAGATGGAGAACGTGCTGCGCGCCGAGCGCGACCTCACCGTCTCCAAGATCAACGCCAAGGCCGGCGACAGCCTGGCGGTCGACGCGGTGATCATGGAGTTTGCTTGAGCGAACGCTTCCACGCCTACATCATCTGCGCCACGCCGCGCACCGGCAGCACGCTGCTGTGCCGCCTGCTGAAATCCACCGGCAGGGCAGGCGATCCCGATTCCTTCATCAGCCGCTTCATTCCCGAATGGGCGGAGGCCTGGGGCGTGCCTCCGGCCGAGAGCCTCTCGCAGGAGGAGTTCGCCCGCGTCTATCTCGACGCGGCGATCAAGGCGGGGCAGGGCGGCACGGACATGTTCGGGCTGAGGCTGATGCGCGAGAATGTCGCCGATCTCGATCGTTTCATCGACCTCGTTCATCCTGGCCTCACCCCAGGCAGCGCCCGCTTCGAGCGCGCTTTCGGGCCGCTGCTCTACATCCACCTGTCGCGGCGCGACAAGGTTGGACAGGCCATCTCGCTGGTGAAGGCGGAACAGTCAGGCCTCTGGCACGTCGCGCCGGACGGCAGCGAACTCGAACGTCTCGCACCGCCGGCGGAGCCGTATTACGACTTCGCCCGGCTGCACCGTGAGGTCCTGGAACTCGAGGGTTTCGATGCCGAGTGGAACACATGGTTCGCGCAGCAGGGGATCGAACCGCATCGCATCGTCTACGAGGATCTGTCGGCCGATCCCGCCGGGGAGCTTGCGCGGCTGTGCGTGGCGCTCGGAATTGAAGCTCCCGATGCCGTCGATGTGAAGCCCGCCGTGGCGAAGCTCGCCGATGCGACGAGCCGGGAGTGGGCGCAGCGGTATCGGCGCGAGGCCGCTTCGGCGGGGTGAGCGCCGGATACGCGCCCGGCTTCGCGCAATGATGCGATAGGGCCGCGCGAAGGCGACGACGCCGGGCGGGCGAAGGCTTCGGGTCGGCAGATGCCACTACCCTCGTCGCCTCACGACGTATCCCACAGCTCCTGCGCCTCGTAGGCAAAGTAGTGCAGGTCGCGCAAAACGTCGTCGACCGCGTGAAGGCGGCGCGGCGAGCCGGGGCGATGCAGGCCGTAGGCGCGGCCGGGGCGCAGCGTGGCGAGCCGGTGGATCCGCCCGGCCTTGCGGAAGGCATCGCGACGCGCGCGCCAGCGGGCGAGGCGCCTGGCCTGTCCCGGCAGATCCTCGAGCGCGCGGCTGAGCGCTGCGACGCGCCGGCGCAGATATCCGGCCTCGAGCGGATCGTTGCGCGACGGTTCTTGCCTGGGCGCGACGGGAAAGGGTGTCGTCCAGCCGGGAATGAAGACGCGCGGCACGCCCGAGGTGCGGAAGCGGACCGGCGGCGCGGTCAAGTCCGGCAAGGGGTCGAGAAGCGGGAAGGAGAGCCGGCCGGGTGCCGCCGGCGCGGCGGCGGGTGCGTCGGCCGCGGCGGGCGCCAGAGCCAGGCCGAGGCTGACGGGAATGTGCGCGACCAGCGGCCCGCCCTTGCGCGCGATGGCCGGCAGCACCGGTATCGGCGCCACCATGTCGCGGGCGGCGACGATCACCAGCCGCCGCACGGCGGCC
>Ga0164290_1001417_pt1 | contig 35432 bp, 29 predicted proteins | sample Micstemetagenome_FD_108782 | JGI IMG/M metagenome (GOLD analysis project Ga0164290, IMG submission 108782) | Contaminated culture microbial community from soil near Moab, Utah, USA - Microcoleus steenstrupii SON62 (Illumina Assembly) | ecosystem: Environmental > Terrestrial > Soil > Soil crust...
ACCGGCACCTGGGCTTTCGACTGTAACAACTGAGCAGGATCGAAGCCGTCGATGTTCGCGTAGATGACGAAGAACGAGTAGCAGTTCCAGAGTCTCAGGAGGAACTCCGGGATGCTGTCCTTGATCGCCTGTTCCTTGTAGCGGATGCTCGTCCACGGCGGCTGATTGGCGAAGAAGTACCACCGGAGCGCATCGGCGCCATAGCGGTCGAAGATTTCCCCCGGCTCGCGGTAGTTCCGCTTGCTCTTCGACATCTTCTGCCCATCCTCGCCGAGCATGAGGCCGAGGACGATGCAATTACGGAACGGATGGGGGTAGGGGAATTGCGGATTGAGCGTTAGACCTTCTGAACCCGGAACTCTCAACTCTGGACGCTGCCCCTTTGCCTCTTCGCCCCTTTGCCCCTCGCCGCCGAACAGCATGGTGCTGATCGCCAGCTGGCTGTAGAACCAGCCGCGGGTTTGGTCGATGGCTTCGCTAATGAAGTCGGCGGGGAATTGCTCGTGGAATCGTTCGGCGGCTGCCTTTGGTCCGTCTTCGCCCCGGTAGCCCCACTGGGCGAACGGCATCGCGCCGCTGTCATACCAGCAGTCGATGACCTCGGTCACGCGCTTCATCCGCTTGCCCGGGGCAAAGGGCGAGTCGTACGTGATCTCGTCGATGTACGGCTTGTGGACCTTCAGGTCGTCCGGCAACTTCGGATTGGCTTTCTTCGCCTTTTCCCAAGCCTCGGCGCCTTGCATACCCGGCTTTTGCAGCAACTCTTCGTAGCTGCCGACCGCTACCATCTTGCCCGTTTGTTCGCAAACCCAGATCGGAAGCGGCGTGCCCCAGTAGCGCTCGCGCGATAGGGCCCAGTCAACATTCGACTCGAGGAAGTTGCCAAATCGGCCTTCCTTAATGTGCTCCGGCAGCCAATTGATCTGCTGGTTATTCGCGAGCATGGCGTCGCGAAACTGCGTCGTGCGGATGAACCAGCTTCGGCGCGGATACTGGATGAGCGGATCTTCGTCGGCCCGCCAGCAGAACGGGTATTGGTGGATGTACTGCTCTTGGTGGTAGAGCAAGCCGCGATGCTTCAACTCGCGACTGATATCCTTATCGCAGTCCTTTACCCAGCGACCCTGATAGTCAGGGGCTTCGGCAGTGAACTTTCCATCCGGACCGACGGAGCAGATGAGTTGCGGCCCGTGCCCTTCCTGAAAATCGGACTGCTCGCTGACTAGGACGTCGAAGTCGACTTCGCCGAACGCTGGGGCCTGATGGACGACGCCGGAACCGCTGTCAATGGTGACGAAGTCGGCTGCGACCACTCGCCAGGCGACGGCTTGCTCACCACCCGCCTTGAGCTTACCGGTCTTATTGCCGAGCGAGCGGTAGTAGTAATCAAACGGAGGCACATAGCGCCGCCCGATCAATTCACTCCCCTTGCAGGTCGCTTCAACGCTTAGTTCGCGTTTCAACTTACCGGCGATCGTCTCGACGAGCGCAGCGGCCATCACGATGCGTTGTCCGGATTCGCGGTCGACGACGGTGGCATAGTCCAGATCGGGATGAACCGCGGCGAACTGGTTGCTGGGCAGCGTCCAGGGAGTGGTCGTCCACACAAGGAGCGAAGTGTCGGTCTTTTTTCCGCTGTCGTCGAGAAGCGGGAAAAGAACATAAACGCTGGGATCGGCGACTTCGCGATAGCCCTGCCCTACTTCGCCGGCCGAGAGCGCGGTGCCGCCTTGGGCCCACCACCAGACAATCTTGTGTCCCTGGTAGAGCAGTCCTCGTTCGAACAGATCCTTCAGCGACCACCAAACGCTTTCGACGAAGCTTTGGTGATAGGTCACATAGGCTTCATCGAGTTTGATCCAGAAGCCCAGACGCTCGGTCAGCCGTTCCCACTCCTGCATGTACCGCCAGACACTCTCCTGGCAGCGGTGAATGAATGGCTCCACGCCGTACGCTTCGATTTCTTCCTTCGCGTGGATGCCCAGCTCTTTGCAAACTTCGACCTCGACAGGCAAGCCGTGTGTATCCCAGCCCGCTTTGCGTTCGCAGAGATAGCCGCGCATCGTTCGATAGCGCGGGAACAGGTCCTTGATCGCCCGGGTGAGGCAGTGGCCCGGATGGGGCATGCCGTTGGCCGTCGGTGGACCTTCGTAGAAGACAAACCGCGGGGCATCCGCACGCTGCTGCAGCGACTGATCGTAAATGCGCTGCTCACGCCAGAACTTCAGGACTGACTGTTCGAGTTGCGGGAACGAAGCGTTGGCGGCAACCGGCTGAAACATGGAACGTATCGCTTTCCTTGGCGACCAAGCTCTTAAACTCGCCTGTTAGATTCCTGGCAAACGCTCGCCAGGTATTTCACCCCTGGGGCAAAGCGAAGGGCGTGGAGAACCGCGAGTGCAGCTCGGCCACGCCCTTCGCTGCGCTTCTGAGCACGACACTCGCGAAGCGCTTACATGCTGCAACTTTTCTTAACGGCCTGAGTCCATCGGCCTGAGTTCAATTACTCGTCGTCGAAGTCATCGAGGTCTTCGTCGTCTTCGTCCTCTTCTTCTTCGACCTTCTTCGATTTGCCCTTGCCCTTGCCTTTGGCTTTGGGCTCTTCTTCCTCTTCGCCCTCTTCCGGAGCGAGTGCTGGCTCCTCGGGTTCTTCGTCTTCGTCGACGAAGTCGGCGCCCATGGGCAGGTCGTCGTCTTCGGCCAGGTCGTCGTCGGTCACTTCTTCGAGCTCTTCGAGATCGTATTCGTCTTCGAGTTCCTCCTCGAAGTCGTCGTCGAACTCGTCGTCAAAATCCTCCTCATCGAAGTCGTCGAGGTCTCCGCCCCCCTCTTCTTCGTCCATTTCAAGCGTCAGACTACGGCTAGGCGCCGGCTGGGCCACGTGCAGCGGCTGCTCTTCTTCATCCCACCCATCGCCTCGCTCAATGCGCATGACGCTCGAATCCCCGACAAGAAATGACGCGGCACGTCGGCCGCAGGTTCGCCCGGACAAAACGGATGTAGGTAGTGTAGCAGCAAGGGGTTGGCAAGTAACCGGGGTAAGTGCGGAAGCTAGGGGCTTGAGCGGCGAGGCGGGCCGCACTGCTGCGACGCAACGAAAAAGGGCGGGTCTTGCCATCCAGCAAAACCCGCCCAACACGGGGGTGAGAAAGCCTTGGTTGAGTCGGCGGTTCAGATCATTGGGCCGACAAAAGCAAAGCTATCTCACAGTGGTTTACTGTCAATTTTCGACTTGAGCCTGACTGTGCAGATTGGTCAGAAAGCCGATTGGGCGATGCAGTTTGTAGTGCTTAGGAAGGTTGTCGGGGCGTTGTGACGGCCGGCCGCTGCGAGGTAGCGACAGGTGTCCCGGCGACGGATAAAGCGGGCTGATCGATTCGATAACGGCCTGCAGTTTGAGCACTCTCGCTTGCAGATGGCCCTGGCGAAGGGGCTGACGCCAGTTTGGACTGCCACGCGCTGGTTTCAGGGGTCGCGCCTTCGACCTGTTCCCAAGTCCGCAGAGTTGAGATCGCGGCCTCGCGATCGTTCAACTCGTGCTGGGCCGCAACGAGCCAGCGCAGGCAGAGCGGCTCGCGACAACCGTTGGCAAACGCCGATTCGAGATAAGACCTGGCAGCCGACCAATTTCCCATCGCGGCAAGGCAGGCCCCTTTGGCAGCGGCACGCAAAGAGTCGAGCTGCGGTGTGCCCCGCGGAAGCTCATCGAGGATAGCCGCGGCCTCCTCCTGATGACCAGCTTTCACTGCCAGTTCAAGTGCCTGTCGCGTGAGTCGGAGCGAGTGTGGATGTTCTGCTCGCACTTCCGCTAAATGCGCGCGAGCCTCATCATCTTTGCCTAGTTGTTGTTGCACGATAGCCCGGCACGTCGCAGCAATCTCACGGATGTCGGGCAGATGCCAAAGATCTGCCTGAATCTGCCCATGGCGAACTGCAAGATCGTAGGCCCTGAGGGATAATTCGGCGTGCCCGAGCGATTGCAAGTAACCGCCGAGCGCACATAACAGCTGCGCGTCGAGCGGAAAGTCGTCAACCGCCTTCATCGTGAGTTGCAACTGAGCAGTCCGCTCGTCCGAGCGGTTTTCGAAGCAAGTAAGCAGCCCGTAATAGGCCTCGAGCAGATCCGCCGATTCTGGCAAGGCAAGCTGTTGGGCACGCTGATAGTGCTGGACGGCGCGGTTTGCGTCGCCGAGCGTCTGGAAGGCCTCGCCCAGACAATTGAGCAGTTCGGCGGAGGGCCCACGCTGGGCGATTTGCACGTCGGCCAAGTGAATGTTGCGTTGTGCTCGAGCGCGACGGATTCGCTCGTCGTGCTCGCGCTGGCTGCGGTGAATGAGAAGCGGCAGATGTTCCCGACGTAGGCTAAAAGCAGTCAGCGACCGATCGAGCGATTCCCGAACGCGTCCGAAGAATTGCAAGCCAGGGCGATTAGGATGCAGGCGAATGCGAGCGACTTGCTCGCCACCGATGTGATGCTCGGCTGGCGGAACGGCGACTCGGAGGGCGTAGACCGCCGACGAATCGGCGTTGTGATCGATGAATTCTCGCAGGAGCGTGGTGTCAGCTCGCTCCAGTCGCTCGCCCGCATCGAGCCAGAGCACCCAATCTCCGCTGACATAGGTAAGGCAGTGATTGCGGGCGGCTGCGAAGCTGTCTTCCCAGCCGGCGCGGTGCACTTTCGCCTGAAACTGCTGGGCCACTTGCGGGGTGCGGTCGGTCGAGCCGGTATCGAGCACTACCACTTCGTCAGCGAAGTATCGGACCGAGGCCAATGTCTCGGCGATGGCGTCTTCGTGATTGCGTACGATCATCGCCACCGACAATCGGCGCTTCGGATCGGCAGAATGCGACATTTCACGGCCCTCCTGGCCAGTTTCCCGCTGCATCGCGCGTCGATGCGCAATGCCGGCTGCTGCAAAGTGACAAGCGGCCGGAGTTTAGCGGCATCCGTGGACCGCACAAAGACGAGTTTCGGCCACTGCTAGCGGATCGGCTCTACAAGGGCTGAGAACGAGGTATCGTCCCGTCGATTCGCGGCGTAATGCGTCGTGGTGTATGGAGTTGACGCACGTCGATGCACTGCATCCCAGCCCGGCGGGCGGCTTCAATGCCCAGATCGGCATCTTCATAGACGCGGCAATGCTCCGGTCGAATATTCAGCCGACGGGCTGCTTCCAGAAAAACATCCGGCTCCGGCTTGTGGCGCTTCGTGTCCTCGGCTGTGACGATCGTGTCGAACCAATCGGCGCAACCGATTCGCTCGAGTTGGGCGAGGATGATATCACGATAACCGCCGCTAGCGACGGCCATCTTCATGGCTCCGCGGTGTTGGCGAGCCACTTCGAGGATCGGCGGGATGGGAGCGAGCTGATGCAGTTCTTCCAGAAAAGCATCTTCCTTCCGACGGGCGACGACATGCGCGTCGAGGTCGAGCCCGCGCTCGGTCGCGAGCATTGCCACGATCTTTGAGCTGGGTACACCGCCGAGAGCGTAAAAGCGGTCTTCGTCGAACTCGATGCCATGCTCAAGCATCGTCCGCCGCCAGGCTGTGTAGTGCAAAGGCATCGAGTCAGTTAGCGTGCCGTCGCAATCAAAAATCAGAGCCTGAATCATGCGGCTGGAAGCAGTGCTTGCGAAAGTGATACGGTGGGAAGAGTGGTCCGGCGGGATGACTGAATTCTACGCTGAACCCGATTTCTCGCCAGCCGCCGGGAAGCCGCCACTCACTTCGGGCCGCCACCCTTCGCGGCCGCTTCGGCAAGCTGCCCTTCGATGCGATTTTTCCAGATCCACTGCCCATGAGCGAGCCGCGGGTCCACATGTAAATCGGGATCATCAGGGCGGGGATGAAGATGGTGCCCCCCAGCGTCCAGAGCAGCAGCAACGAGACGACGAAAACTGCGATCGTCACTCCGAGGATGGAAAGCTCGATCCTTAGCACATCCAGGAAGTCGTCACCCACGAGCCAGACATTCCACCAAAATTCATAAAGCGTGCGGACGCGGCCTGTCACCGCATAGCGCTGGGTCGCGGACTCGATGATGGAGGCGGCAACAGGCGGATACAGTAAAAGAGCCGCGAGTACCCAGGCGAGCGCCTTCGCCCCGGCCCAAAGCACTTCGCTGCGCGGACCGCCCGGCAGTCCTTTCCAGTATTGTTCGTAGAATGTGACGACAATCTCCGCAATCGCGTAGTAAATGTCGTGGCGCATGTACCAGAGGAAGAAGTACAGCGGCAGGAAGTAAAACTGCGTGGCGAAGAACAGAATGACACCCTCACGCAAGTGAGACTTCCAAGCTCGCCAGTCGGGCAACTGCTCCGCATGGCCGTTGCCGATGCGGCGGGCAATGTCGAAACGCCAGCCGCGGATGATCAGGTAACCGAGGATTGGAATGTACTGGATGGCGCCGATGTACAGCAGCGCCTGCGGCCAGTTGGGGTGCGTGAAGGGAAACGCCAGAGCTTTGCGCAGGCTGATACGGGGCGGCTGCGGTGCGCCTAGTGGAGGGAGCGGGTCTACCAAACCCATCGGAGCGATGTTTTCCACGCTGTTGAGACCCATGGGGAGTGATTCGTTCAGCCGAGCTGCATCTTAGCACCGGCCTGCCGCGACGCAGTTCCACGGACGTTGCCGGAAGGTGTCGCCACGGAGCGATCGGCGATATCCTAGGGCTCCCGTTTAGCAACACTGATGCCGTTAGATTCATATTTCGCCGCTAATGAGCCAGGATGAGAGCGAATGATTCGACTGACGAAATCGATGGTCGGGCTACTGATGATGACGCTGCCGCTATCGCTGGCTCCGAACTCGCTTTCGGCCGAGCGAACCAAGCATGTGCTCCTGATTGGCGTCGATGGCGTTCGGCCTGATGCGCTGAAGACCGCGAAGGCGCCAAACTTCGACGCGCTGATCGAGCAAGGCACTTACGCGGCAAATACGGACATCATCGCGCCGCGGCCGACGAAGAGCGATACGGTCAGCGGCCCCGGTTGGTCGAATTTGCTTTGCGGCGTCTGGTCGGACAAGCACGGATCGCTCGATAACGACTTCAAGAGTACTAACTACGCCGAGTACCCGCACTTCTTTGCCCGCCTCAAGGAAGCTCAGCCGACGGCATTCACGGTTTCGCTGAGCACCTGGAAGCCGATCGATGAAAAAATCCTTTCGGCGGCTGATATTCATGCCGACCATGAGCGAAAAGATAAGGATTACGTGGCGAGCGATCGCGCGGTCGCGACACAGGCGATTCAAGTGCTCGAAAAGCACGATCCGACTGCGATGGTCGTCTACTTTGGGCAAATCGATGAGCACGGGCACAAGCACGGCTTCCACCCGACGGTGCCGGAGTACATTGCCGCGATTGAGCGGGTCGACAGTCACGTGGGCGAAGTGATGAGCGCGCTGCGAGCGCGCAAGAACTTCGTCAATGAGGACTGGCTGACGATCGTCTGCACCGATCATGGCGGTGTAGGCAAGAACCACGGCGGCGGCCGCGAGACACCCGAGATTCGGAATGTGTTCTTAATCGTCAGCGGCGAGGCGGCGGCCAAGGGAGTTCTCGACGAGCCGACTTATCAGGTGGATGTGGTGGCTACGGCGCTGAAGCATCTGGGGGTAACGCCGAAAGAGAAATGGAAGCTGGATGGGAAGCCGGTTGGGTTGAAGTAGTACACTTTTCCCGTTCGCGGACGGCAGGCGGGAACCTCCTGAGGGGCGTCACGACGAAGAGCGTCGTAACGAGAGGAATGACTGATGACTGCTTGCGCACAAAAAAGCAGCCCGGCTGTTTGGAACAGCCGGGCTGCTAATTGATTCATACGCTGGGAACACAGACAGGAATGTCTGTGCCACGATTAATACATGTCGTAGTCGCCGCCGTGGCCCTTCTTCTTGCCGTGGCCGTGGTCGTCCTTCGGCTTCTCAGCGATCAGGGCGTCGCTGGTCAGCAGCAGCGTCGAGACGCTGGCTGCGTTGGCCAGAGCGGTGCGGGTGACCTTGGTCGGGTCGATGACGCCAGCCTTCACCAAGTCTTCGTAGGTGTTGGTCAGAGCGTTGTAACCCTGGTTCCCCTTGCTATCGAGCACCTTCTCGCACACGATGCCGCCGTCCTGACCCGCGTTGGTCGCGATCATGGTCAGCGGAGCGCGGCAAGCACGCAGCACGATGTTGTAGCCAACCTGCTCGTCCGGCGTGAGGCTGTCGTTCTTCAGGCCAGCCGTGGCACGCAGCAGAGCGACGCCGCCACCTGGCAAGATGCCTTCCTGAACGGCAGCACGGGTCGCGTGCAGCGCGTCTTCGACGCGGGCTTTCTTTTCCTTCATCTCGCTCTCGGTGGCGCCACCGACGGCGATCTTGGCCACACCACCCGACAACTTCGCCAGCCGCTCTTCGAGCTTCTCGCGGTCGTAGTCGCTGGTGCTGTTTTCGATCTCGCGGCGGAGCTGCTCGATGCGCGACTTGATGTCGGCGGTCTTGCCAGCGCCTTCGATGATCGTCGTGTTGTCCTTGTCGATGATCACCTTCTTGGCGCGACCCAGGTCGGTCAGCGGCACGTTTTCGAGCTTCATGCCCAGGGCTTCGAACACAGCCACGCCACCGGTCAGGATGGCGATGTCTTCGAGCATGGCCTTGCGGCGGTCACCGTAGCCGGGGGCCTTCACAGCGGCGCACTGGAAGGTGCCGCGGAGGCGGTTGATGACGAGCGTGGCGAGGGCTTCGCCTTCGACGTCTTCGGCGATGATCAGCAGCGGCTTGCCCTGCTGAACGACGGCTTCGAGTACCGGCACCAGATCCTTGATGTTCGTGATCTTCTTTTCGAACACCAGGATGTAGGGGTTCTCGAGCACGGCGGTCATAGTGCCCGGATCGGTGACGAAGTAGGGCGAGAGATAGCCGCGGTCGAACTGCATGCCTTCGACCCATTCGATCTCGGTCGTCAGGCTCTTGCCTTCGTCGACCGTGATCACGCCGTCCTTGCCGACCTTTTCCATCGCGTCAGCCAGCTTGTTGCCGATTTCGCGATCGTTGTTGGCGGCGATCGAGGCGACGTTCGCCATCTCGCTTTTCTCTTTGATCTTGATCGAAGCCTTCTGCAGCTTCTCAGTGATGTCGGCCACGGCCTTCTCGATGCCGGACTTCATCTGAACCGGGTTCACACCCGAAACGACGGCCTTCAGGCCTTCGTTGAAGATGGCTTCGGCCAGCACGGTGGCCGTGGTGGTGCCGTCGCCGGCGACGTCGCTCGTCTTGCTGGCGACTTCGCGGACCATGCGGGCGCCCATGTTCTCATAGACGTCTTCCAGGTCGATTTCCTTGGCGACGGTAACGCCGTCCTTGGTGACCGTCGGCGAGCCGAAGCTCTTCTGCAGGATGACGTTGCGACCCTTCGGGCCGAGGGTGACTTTCACCGCCCGGGCGAGCTTCGAAACGCCGCGGCGAATGGCTTCGCGGGCTTCCTGATCGAAAGCGATAATCTTGGGCATTGTTGGGGATGACTCCTACGGGATGTGTCTTTGTGTTTTGAATGGTCTCGGTCGCACGCTCTGCGTGGAACGGGACTAGTCCTCGAGGATGGCGAGGATATCTTCTTCACGCATCAGCAGCAGTTCTTCGTCGCCGACCTTGAACGTCTCGCCGGCCCAGGAGCTGAAAATGACGCGGTCGTTCACCTTCACCTGCAGCTGGCCACGCTCACCGCTGTCGAGCAGCTTGCCATTGCCGACGCTGACGATCGTGCCGCGGGCCGGCTTGTCTTTGGCCGAGTCGGGCAGCACGATGCCGCCGGCGGTGGTCGATTCGCCCGCCTCACGCTGCACCACCACTCGGTCACCGAGCGGTTGGAGCTTCAGGGTGGGCTTGCTGCTGGTTTGCTTCTTAGCTTCTTTCGTTGCGGCTGCCATTGCGTCGCATTCCTCCGTAGCCTTGCGCGAAACTGTGATTTGAACCCGATAACTGTTGATAATCAGCCTGGCAGGAAAGGACCGGGAGGTCGCTGGGCCTAGGCTGTCAAAAGTGCGCTAAAAGGGCGGGACGGGCAGCAGTTAAGCAAGTGGCGGGCCAATGTGCTGGCGCTTCTCGTAAGTAGCACGGAAACCGGCAGTTACGTCCGCCAGTGTGGTTTAACTACTGCTCAGGATAGGGCGTTGTGGCAGGGGTCAGTCTGCATCTGCATAAGCGCCTGCCAAACTGACAGCAGCCGGGGTGCGAGGCTCGAAATCGCGGGGCTGTATTGTCGTGAATAACTATTGAGTAATTTGAGAGTTTGTTGTACTCTGTAGGCTGCTTGCGCTGGTGATTCGCTCTCTTCCGGGGCTATTTGGTCTGTTGCTTCCGAGGCCGAGGGGACGGGTGTGAAGCGACGCAAATGCTCGCTTCCGGTCGAAGCGAGTGTTCAAAAACTAATGAGGTTTTTCACCAAGTCGGGGGCCCCTGGAGACCCCTCCCGTGGTGAAAAACCCCTAGGGTTTTTCAACAGTAGACCGCAAGATGCAATCCGACTTACGTCGCGACGAGGCGATCGATGCCAGTCGCCAGTGGCTGTCCGGCAGGGCGTACGGTTGTCCGTCGCGGGTGCTTTCCGCACCGGAGTAAGTTGTGAACGGGCAAGTAGCGAGTCACAATGGTGGCTGCTTTTCGGAATTGAGTTCGAGTTGGTCTTCTCTCGTTTTTTTGCCTTGTATGCCAATTAAAGTCACCTGCGCCTGTGGTCAGAGCTTTGCAGCCAACGATGCCTTGGCTGGCAAACGAGTCAAATGTCCTAAGTGTGCTCAACCTCTGCAGATACCGGGCGCAGCAGCGCCCGCACCTGGCGGGCCGCGACCCGCTGCAAGCTCTCCAGGAGTTCAACAGGCTCGGCCGCAGCAGCAACCAGCGGCCGCTGCACCAGCGAGCAACTTTGCCAGCGTCTTCGACGAAGTGGGGCTGAAGGCACAACACAACACAGGGCCGTCGTGTCCCAATTGCCGGGCACCCCTTGCGCCGGAGGCCATTCTGTGTGTGCAGTGCGGGTTCAACCGCAAACTCGGTCGGGTGATGCAAACGGTGACAACTTCTGGTGCGTTCACCGGAATGCCAGCGCCCGGCGGCCATGGCGGGGGGCATGGTGGAGACGTCTCTGCTCGACTGATGGAGAAGGCCGCGCTGGCGATCGCCGAGGAAGAAGAATCGGAGCGGACGAAAACGTCGGAGGGTTTTCCCTGGTATGGCTACCTCGCGATGCTGCTTGGGGCAATCGGCTTCATGGCAGCGATGCGAATGGTGCCTCACGACAGCGCTATCATGGTGTCGGCGCTCGTGGTTGCATTTGCCGGCTACCTGATCGCCCTTTACGCGAACATTCGCATCCTGATCGTGGCATTCACCGAGAACGTGGGCCACGGACTCGGCTGTCTGCTTTGTGGTTGGTACCAGCTTTACTATGTCATCACTCGATGGGACTCCGTCGGCGGGTACTTTCTGATGGGGTTTGGCGCGAGTTTCGTCGCGGGGATGGCGATTGGGGCAGCACAGGCCGCTGCGCACTTTAAGGCCGCACCAGAGGACGAGGCCTCAATCCGTCAAGCTCGCCCTGCGATTGTTTTGGTGGACGTTACGCCGCAGCAGCCGACGGCGATGATCCTAGTGCGCGCTGCTTGATCAACCTCACCAGCAATGGAAGAAAAAATGAACCAGTTCTGCAGTTACTTTGTCGCTGGCTTGCTTGCGGTCTTGCTGGCCGGGTCGGTCTTGCCGACGGCGAGTTTCGCGGGAGAGCCTGCCGCTGGTCGGCAGGTCGAGATGTCGACAAAGGTGGGCGATGGAAAAGAACTGCGGTACTGGTTGTACCTGCCGACTGACTACAAGGCAGACGATGAAAAGAAATGGCCGCTGCTCCTGTTTCTTCACGGAGCAGGGGAACGTGGTGACGACTTGAACGTCGTCAAGAAGCACGGCCCGCCGAAATTGATTGAAGAAGGCAAGTCGCTGCCGATGATTGTGGTGTCGCCGCAGTGCCCTAAAGATCAGCGCTGGAATGCGACGGAGCTTGCCAAGCTTGTGGATGAGTTGGCGAATACACACCGAGTGGACCGCGCTCGCTTGTACGTAACCGGACTCAGCATGGGTGGCGCGGGAACCTGGTCGCTTTTGACGGAGCGCCCCGGGACCTTCGCGGCGGCAATTCCCATCTGCGGGCGAGTAGACGCTGATGCGGCGGCAAAGCTCACCGATACGCCGATTTGGGTTGTTGTGGGCGCCAAAGACCGGCCGGAACTGGTCGAAAGCAATCGGCAGGCAGTTGAGGCGATTGAAAAGGCGGGCGGAAAGAAGATGAAGTCGACGGTGTATCCGGACGCCGGTCACGATTCCTGGACGGCGACTTACAGCAATCCGGAATACTTTGAGTGGATGCTGAAGCAGCGGTTGACCGGGAATATGTAGAGCTTCGGTTGTCGTGCCAACGCAGAGCACGGTGACGTAAGACGGACGCGGTGCTTGTTGAAGGCCTGATCTCAGCTGGAGGATGGTTCGATGTCGTACGCAGAACTTTCCGGTGGCCCGCCTCCGAAGCCAGTAATTGCTCCGCCGACACCTGCCATTGCTGGGCCGACTCGCGTGGAGTACATGCGGGCGTACCACTACGTTTTCGAGAATCCCAATTGGGTGAGCAATATCTTGTGGTTGTCGCTGGCGGGGCTGATTGCTGGCGTCGTGCCAGGAGTCGGCGTGCTCGTTTATCTGCCGCTGATGGGATATTGCTTTGAAGTGATTGAATCGCTGCTGGCGACTGGCGGGCGCAGCTATCCGGACCTCGATATGAACCGGATTGAGAAGTATTTCTATCGCGGTCTATGGCCGTTCTTAGTCGCGTTGATAGTGACGATGGTCGCGATGTTCATTGTGCTACCCCTTTGGTATGGAGCGATGATCGCAGTTGTCGTCGGCGGGGCCGCCTTGGGGGATGAAGTCGGGGCCGCACTGGTGGTTGTGGGTATTCCGCTTCTGATCATGTTGCTGTTGGCGGCGTCGGCGGCCGTAGGCGTGGTGACGCTGCCGTTCATATTGCGAGCGGGACTGAGCCAGGATTTCGCATCTGGGTTTGATTTTGGTTGGGCTCGCGATTTTATGAAGCGGGTCGGAGTGGACACGCTGCTGGCCAACCTGTTTTTCTCAGCAACCTATAGCCTGCTGGCCTTTGCCGGTCTGCTCGCCTTCTGTGTTGGTGTGTACGCGGCAGCGGCGGTCGCTATTTTGGCCTGGAGTCATCTGTCGTATCAGCTTTACTCGGTGTATTTATCGCGGGGCGGTATGCCGATTCCGCTGAAGCCGGAAGTTCCGCCGGCTGTTGTACCTCCGACTGCACAGTATCACTAAGCGGTTGCTGTCGCCGGCGGATCGGCTCGGGAGGGCAGCGATGAATGTCGCCACCGACCACTCTCAATTGCCTTCTGCCGAACGGTTGGTACCTGCGTCAGACGGCGGATCGCCGTTGAATCGAGCGGCCGAAGGCACCGAGGCTGTGAGTAAGCCAAGTCCACTACGGCCCAGTCGGGAGCGGCTGCAATATTTCGCGGCGTTTCGATATCTGTTCGACAACCCGGAATGGCCGCAGGCGCTCGCGCTTGGCTCGATCTGCACCTTCATTCCTGTCTTCGGCCAAGTGGCGCTGCTGGGTTACTACTACGAGATTGTCGAGCGGCTACATCGGGACGCGCAAGCACCCTGCCCCACTTTCAATTTCCGCCGTTTCGCGGTTTACGCGACCCGAGGTGTGTGGGCCTACTTGCTTATCCTGGCGATCACCAGTCTGGTGCAGGTAACGCTGCAACTGCCGTTGCAGTACACGGTGCTCGGAGTGGTCATCGCATTCCAGTCGGATAGCACGATAGGCGCGATCGTGGCCGCGATCGCCACGATCGTTTGGCTAAGCCTGCTCACGATCGGCCTGCTGCTGATGGCGTACGTTGTGCAGCCGCTGTTGCTGCGTGGGGGACTGTCTCAGGAACTGCGACTCATGTTTCGGTTGCGGTGGGTGCTGGAGTATTCAAGGCGCGTCTGGCTCGAGATCTTGCTCGTTCAGGCCTTGCTCTTTATGGCGATGTGTCTCTTGTTTCCGCTGGGTCTGATGCTGTTTTGCGTGGGCATTCTGCCGATGTCGATTCTTATGGCTGTCGCGGGGGCCCATCTGAACTGGCAGATCTATGAGGTCGCACTCTCGCGCGGATGTGAACCCGTCCCGCTTCGTCCCACGGAAGCTGATGAACCGCCGGTTGCGCGCCCTGCGAAAGTGTCGACGGAAAAGCCGGTCGCTGAGACAAAGCTGACTCAGCCGACGTCGCCGAGTTCCAGTGCCTCGCCATAGCGAGTGAGCACCATTCGGCGAAGGCGAGCATAGGCCGGCGATTGAAGCTCGGGATCTTCGTTAAGCAATCTCCCGGCGTCACGTCGAGCCTCTTCGACAACGAGGGCATCGCGATTCAGATCTGCGATTCGCAGCGGCGGCATGCCGTGCTGCCTCGTTCCGAACAGGTCGCCAGGGCCGCGCAATTGAAAGTCTATCTCGGCTAGTTTGAAGCCGTCGCTCGTCTGTGTGAGTGCTTCCAGTCGCTTGGTGCCTTCTTCCGTCTGTGGATTGGCGAAGATGCACAAATAGCCCGGATGGCTACCGCGGCTGATTCGGCCGCGAAGCTGATGCAACTGGGCAAGACCGAACCGCTCGCCCCCTTCGATGGTCATTAGCGTGGCATTTGCAACATCGACTCCAACTTCAACCACACTTGTCGCTACCAGCACTTGAGTGAAGCCGCGGCGGAAACTCTCCATCGTCGCGTCTTTTTCCTGCGGACTCATCCGGCCATGGAGCATTGCCATGCGAAAGCCCTTCAATTCGTCCCTCAGCAGTTCGTCATGAACTTGCTGAACGTTGGCGGTATCGTAGGTTTCCGATTCCTCGACAAGCGGAGCGATCACATAGCCCTGTCTCCCTTCCCTGAGCTTCTTGCGAAAGAAGGTCCACCAGCGGGAGCGTCGATCGTCTTGCGCCCAGTAGGAGTGCACCGGCTGACGTCCGGGCGGCGGTTCACGGAGAGCCGAGACTTCCAGATCGCCAAACAGCGTCATGGTGACGGTTCGCGGAATCGGTGTGGCGGTCATGACCAGATAATGCGGATCGATATTGCCGCGTTTTAGCGCCGCTCGCTGCCGAACACCAAACTTGTGTTGCTCGTCGATGACGACCAGTCCCAATCGCTGGAACTCGACGCCTGATTGGGCAACCGCATGCGTGACCGCGTGCGTTCCCACGATGATGTCGACCTCCCCACGGGCGACGGCTTCCAGGGTTGCCTTGCGCTCGGATTGAGATAACGAGCCGACGAGCAAGCCGATCCGCACCTTACTCGCCTCAAGGCTTTTGGCGAGGGTCCGGGCATGCTGGCGGGCGAGCACCTCCGTCGGAGCCATCAGCGCAGCCTGACAACCGTGGGCGACAGCGAGCAGCATTGCGTACATGGCGACGACGGTCTTGCCGCTACCGACGTCGCCTTGCAGCAGCCGGTTCATTGGGTGCTCGCGGGCCATGTCAGCGGCGATCTCGTCAATCGCCTTTCGCTGACCGGCCGTCAGTTCGAAGGGAAATAGCCGTGTAATCCGGGCATCGATCCGCGCATCGGTCGGCAGCGGTGGTGCGTTGCGGTTGGTTGTCAGTCGGTGCTTGCGCAGACCCAAAGCTAATTGCAGAACGAGCAGTTCTTGGTAGACAAATCGTCTTGTCGCCTGCTCACGCGATTGACGGTCCACGGGCTGATGAATCTGCGGCAAAGCTGCGCGGATTGGCCAGAGATCATGGGCGTCGAGATACTCTTCCGGAAAAACTTCGTCGACCAATTGGGCGTAGGTCTCGACCACCCCCTGCACGATCCTGCGCATGGCCGTCTGATTCAGTCCTTCGGTCAATGAATAGACCGGCAGTATCCGTCCGGCTGGAACATCCTCGTCTTCGCCTAGATGCTCAAACCGTGGGTGCGTCATTTCCCATCGCAGTCCCTGCAGTTTCGGCTCGCCGCTGACGAGGAGCCGCTGGCCTTCACGCAACCGATGCTGCAAAAACGGCTGATTGAACCACACAAGTCGAAGATACTTCGTCCCCTGCCGCAGCAGAACTCCCAGGATCGATCTACCGGGACCAATCCTGCGAAGGTCTACTTCTTCGACCGTCCCGGCCACGCTGGCTGGCTGGCCTTCTTCGAACTGGTCGATCTCGCGCAGCTCGCTCATGTCCTGATAGGCACGCGGGAAAAAGAAGAGCAGGTCGCGGGCGTAATGTAGATCCAACCGAGCCAATAGTTCCGCCTTCTGCGGCCCCACTCCCTTCAGGTACTGAGCAGGAGTGGCCAATTGCTCGGCTGGCAGCTTGCTCGGGCTGTTGGGAGGAGCAGTTGACATGAGGCAAATTCTATACTGAACAGGCGTTCATTCAATATCGAACGGGCTTATCCGCTTCGCTCTAGAGAGTGCATCCGTCATTACGCAACGGCGGGGCCGTCAGGATGATGGCATCTGGATGCGTTGATGCTTGCGGGTTACGTTATTTGCTGCCAGATGGCGATTCCCGCCGCAGTGGATGCGCGCAGTCCGTCCTTGAAGTCTCTCCTACTTCAGCCTCTCCCTCCTGCCACCACGATGAAAACCTCTCCATTAGTAGCGGCCTGTGGCTGCGCGCTAGCCATGGCCGCGTGCCTGTTGACCCCTTCCCTGTGCGTAGCGGCAGATTGGCCGCAGTGGGGTGGCGACGACACGCGGAACATGGCCTCGTCCGAGAAAAACTTGCCGACCGAGTTCTTTCCCGGCAAGAAAAAGCGGGATCGCCTCGGTTTCGATTTGAAGACGGCCAAGAACGTCAAATGGTGCGTTCGGCTGGGCAGTGAGAACTACTCATCGCCGGTTGTCTCCAAGGGACGCGTCTACATTGGGACGAACGACGCTGCACTCGAAGATCCGCGTTTCCGCACAACCCGTGGCGGGCTTTTCATGTGCCTGGACGAAAAAACAGGCAATCTTGTCTGGCAGCTTCCGATTCCGCGCCTCGAGATCGATCGCTCAAAGGTCAGCGAAGACTTCGACGACATGAATCTCGGCATCTGCTCCACTGCTACGGTGCAGGACGGCCGAGTGTATCTGGTCTCGAACCGCTGCGAAGTGCTTTGCCTCGATGTCGACGGACTCAAAGACGGGAACGACGGCGCGTTCGATGTTGAAGAGACATTTTCCGTCCTCGATGGTTCGCCGCCCGTGGAACTCAAGCCGACCGATGCCGACATTCTTTGGCGGTTCGACATGCTTCGTGACCTGCCGGTCTTTCCTCACGATGCCACCAACTGCAGCGTGATGGTTCAGGGCGATTATGTCTATGTTGGCACCGGAAACGGAGTCTACGACGGCAAAGTCGTCCTTCCCGAAGCCGCAACCCTGATCGTTCTCGATAAGAACACCGGCGAACTGATCGCAACCGACGATCGCCAGATCAGCCCGCGCGTCTTCCACGGCCAATGGTCGTCGCCATCGCTCGCGAAGGTCAACGGTCGCGACCTGTTCTTCTACGGCGGCGGCGACGGCTTCTGCTACGCCTTCGAACTACTCGCAGCCGGGACCAAGCCGCCGGCGACGATTAAGGAAGTCTGGCGTTATGACGGCAATCCGCCCGGCTACCGAGAGCGAGGTGGCGAGCCGATCGACTACTGGAAGATCCTTCGCGGCGGCCTGCAAACTCTCGATCCCGAAGGGCGACTAGTCAGCCCAAGCGAAATCATCAGCACGCCCGTCGTCTACAAGGACCGGATTTACTTCACCATCGGCCAGGACCCCGTGCATGGCAAAGGCCGAGGGGCGCTGTGCTGTGTCGATCCTGCCGCGGGTACCGGCGACATCACCAGAACCGGCAACGTTTGGCAATACACCGAAATCGGTCGCAGCATGTCAACGGTGTCGATCGCCGATGACTTGGTATACGTGTCAGAAACCTTCGGCAAGATTCACTGCCTCGACGCCAAGACTGGCCAGGTCTACTGGGTGCACGATACGCGCGACGACGTCTGGTCCTCGACCTTCGTCGCCGATGGCAAGGTCTACATCGGCACCCGCCGTGGGTTGACGGTGCTCGCTGCTGGCACGGAGGAGAAGCACCTGGCCGAGATTAAGCTCGGCTCGCAAGTTCGCTCCGTTCCCTGCGCGGCGAACGGCGTGCTCTATGTCGCTGCTCAGAAGAATCTCTGGGCCGTTCACAACCAGCCCGACCAATCCCAAACCACCAGCAATCCAATCGGCCCCCCTCCGGCCAGCAGCGCAGGCCGCTCAAACTAAGCGGCCTCACAAGCCGCAAAACAGACAACCGAATCGGCAGCCCGTTCATGCCGCCGCCTGAGCTCGGTACAGGTATGGGTTCATGGCCGGGTCGTTGTACATCTTCATCTGCCGGTAGGTCTTGTGACGCTTCCGGCCAGCAGCAATATCGTCAACCAGTTCCTGCCCAGCCTGCGACAAGTCATCGTGCTGCGCCAGCGCTACCGCCAGCTTTCGCGTGACGTTCACCCGATGCTCCGGCGAAGCATCAATGCGGTCCCGCTGCTCCTCCAGGTGATAAATCCGCAGCGCCAGAATCGACAACCGATCAATCACGCTTCCCACCGTCTCGGTGTTCAGCCGAGCGTCGGCCGCCGCCACTACACCACAAGACTCTAACGCACCCGTGATCCAATCATCCAGTCGCTCAATCGCATCGTTACGCTGCTGGTTGAACCGATCGATCGCCCGCTTCACCGTCGCAATTCGCTCATTGCCTACCTCAGGACTGCGGGCGATGTCCTCCTCATGCCACAACCGAAAGTTGTAGCTGAACTGCTCACAAACCAGCCCCAAGAAGCCGTCAAACGGGTTGTCTACATCCTGCTGATGCCAGCGGACCACCGTCTCGCGATGCAGTCGCGTAATTTGCTCGAAATCGATCATCCGCCCCACCCTCCAGCTCACATATACCCATCGAGCCCAAAGCGATCGGCCGAAATTGTAGCGGCCGGGCCGATCCACCTCCAAGGTCGATCTGAACTTGCCTAGTTCCACTCCGCCGCTTCACCTAAAATGAGCCCATGAACTCCAAATCGTCCGCCGCGCCGAGAAGTTCCTTCCAGCCGACTCCGGCCCGCGACCAAAACCGCTCCAGCCTCCGCTTCTACGCCATCCTTGGTCTCTGCTTCGCCCTCGCCGCGGTCGGCCTCGCACTGCTGAATCGTCAAAGCGGCACCGAAGCGGCCCAGGTTACTCGCGTGTTCAAACCAACCGATACCGCCTTCAACGGCGAGCGTGCCTACGGCTATCTCAAGGACATCTGCGCCATCGGGCCGCGCGTGTCGGCGACCGAAGGCATGCTCAAACAGCAGGAACTGCTGAAGACGCACTTCGAAAAGCTCGGCGGCCGAGTGAGCATGCAGGAGTTCCAGGCCCGTCATCCAGCCACCGGCGAGCGAGTGAAACTCGCGAACATGATCGTCGAGTGGCATCCGGAGCGCAAGAACCGCATCCTCCTTTGCGCTCACTACGACACCCGCCCCTTCCCGGACGAAGAACCTAATCCGCGGCTGCGAAAGGCTCCGTTCCTCGGCGCCAACGACGGCGCCAGCGGGGCAGCATTCCTGGCGGAGATGGCATACCACATGCCCAAGCTCGACAGCAAGTTTGGCGTCGACTTTGTGCTGTTCGACGGCGAAGAACTGGTCTACGACGGCGCCCGCGATCCCTACTTCCTCGGCTCGGAGCACTTTGCCCGCGAGTATGCCGCCAAACCGCCCGAACATCGCTACCGCTGGGGCGTGCTGGTCGACATGATCGCCGACAAGGAACTGCAGATCTATCGCGAAGTGAACAGCATGTCGTGGCCCGACACGCGGCCGCTCGTTCTTGACATCTGGGAAACCGCCCGCCAACTCGGCGTTCGCGAGTTCATCCCGCGCGACGGCCACGAAGTCCGCGACGACCATCTGCCACTGCGCAACATTGGTCGCATCCCCACCTGCGACATCATCGACTTCGACTATCCCCGCCCCTATGGTCCTAACTACTGGCACACCACCAAGGACGTCCCGGCCAACTGCTCCTCCGAGTCCCTCACCAAAGTGGGCGCCGTGATCCTCGCCTGGCTGCAAAAAGTCCGCGAATGACCTAACCATCGCAATCTCCTCCCGCGGTGTGCCTTCCCCGCAAGCCGCCGACTCACTCGGCGTTTTGCGGCCCCTCTCGCCGGCCGCCGGCAATCAATCTCGAGTTGCTCACTTCTCCCCTGCCCTCCGTCCAGCCTCCCGCCTGAGCCGAGACTGATGCGGGGCTCCAGCCCCGCTGGCCCGCGATCAGACCGCGCTACACCGAACCTCACACAATGCCCAGACAACTACTCTCACAACCCCTACGCGTGGTCATCATTTCTCAGCAACTATCTATTTCGCAACGTGTTACGTCGTTTCGTCCAAGATTTTTCACAACCCCTTTTCACCGAAACCCACAACCCCCCTTCCGAACTATTGTTGTTTCGCGAGATCGCCCACGTATCTTGCCAAGTCACCCCCTACTCGGCCACGACGACCGTGGGGGCCACTGCTGGCGTATCCGGCGGTGCCGCCCTCGTATTGCGAGACCGACAAACTCGCCAGAGAACCAACTGCGCAGCAGCGAACGCCCCACACAGCCAAGTTAGCGGAGGGTCGTCGTAAACCTCATTGTAACGTGGTGCAATAATTTATCAAGATATTGTGAAGAAATCTCGAGCGAGGTGCCAGCAGCGGCACGCCAGCCAGTAACCCGGACCCTCGTATTCGTTATTACCGCACCTCTCGGCACGCCCCCCGGGAAAGCGTGGTCCAAATGCAACCGCCGCCGGTTGCAAGCTAGGCTTAAGCGCATGTGATACTCAGTTCGACTCCTTGGGACGGCTCCGCATGATTACGTTGCGCAAGGCTCGCCGATCTACGCGTCACCGCTCCGGTAGCGCCTATCTCGTCGTGCTCGGTGCGGCGCTCATCGTGTCGACGCTGGCCTACAGCGGACTGATGATTGTCCAATCGCGCAGCCGCACGGCCCGAGAAGTTGCCGACTCTGCTGCAGCCCGACAGATTGCCAGGGATGCAATCGAAGTCGGTCGTCAGTGGATCTACATGGATCCAAATTGGCGAACCAACCGCAGTAATGGCGCTTGGGTCACCAACATGGCTCTTGCCGGCGGTTCATTCAGCTTGGAAGTAAACGATCCGCTGGATGGGGACATCAGAAGCCGCCCACACGACCCGGTCACGATCAAAGCCACGGGCGTCAAGGGCCAGGCTCGGCATGTGATGCAGGTCACGCTGGAAGCGAAGCCGGTCGCACTGCCGGCGCTAAACTACTCGTTGCACACAGGCGGCGAACTTCATGTCACGAGTGGAAAGACACTGACCGCGACCGGCAGCACGGTTTCCACGAATGGCACTGTCACCAATCAGGGGACGATCAACGCCAATGTCTCCTGCACGCTCGTCGGCATATCGTTACCGCTTGGAACGATCAACGGCACCACAACGTTGCTCGCGCCGGCGAAGGCCTTTCCAATTAGCGCGGTCCCAGAGAACTATGCGACCATTGGCACCTTGATTACCCCCTCCACCATCGACGGCGCCGTGCTTGCTCCCGGGCTTAGCCCCTACGGCACATCGAATCCTTACGGCATTTATGTCGTGCGGCCGCCGGCTGATTTCACGATCAAGAACTGCCGCTTGTACGGGACACTGGTCGTGATTTGTCCAGCCGGCAAGAAGGTCATCATTGATGGAAGTGTGCTCTTGGAACCGGCGACTCCCGACCAACCCTCGTTGATCATCAAAGGCAACGCCGACATTCTCTTTGTTCGGCAGACCTTTTCGGAAAGCAGCCTCGGTCGCAATTTTAATCCAGCGCAGGCCCCAGTTGACGGAGTGTCGGACAGCAGCATCGACGACCAGTATGCGTCTGAGATCCGGGGACTCGTGCATGTGACGGGAAAAGTCACCCTGAAGCAAACCGCCTTCATTCGCGGAGCGTTGCTCTGCGAGTCGACGGCCGCGACCGACGCCGTGCGGATTGAAGACACTCCTTCGATCGTCTATACGCCGGCGCTCGCCACGAAGCCCCCGATGTGGTACACGACCTCAGTCCCGATGGCGATTCAACGCGGTAGCTGGAAGCAGGTAGCGAATTAGCGCGTTCGCGGCGGCGAATCTTCTCTTGTGCGACACTGTCGGTCAAACAGGCAGTGCCACCTGGTAATTCGTACACTCAGTAGGTGCGTTTGATGCCTGCGACGGCATCTGGAGCGTGCCCACCGTCTTGTCCCCCGGCTTTTTGACGGTTGGCCCGTCGATTGCCGCAGATCTTATGAGATCTGTTAGTCGGATCGCTGCGGCGATTCTGGGAGTGGAACTGCCAATGTGACCACTTGAAAGTCAGGCATCTGCTAACCGCAACCTCCCAACTGTTCGCAGCTAAGCTAGGTGAGCGGCGCTGATCTGAAGTTTGCAGCTATCAAGGAGGCAAATCATGCAAGTATCCGAAGTGATGACCCGTGGGGTCGCGTGTGTCGATCCGCAAGACTCGCTCGTCGAAGCCGCACGCAAGATGAAGAAGATGGACATCGGCATCGTCCCAGTCTGCGGACACGGGGACAAGCTCGTCGGCATGTTGACCGATCGCGACATTATCGTCCGGGCCATTGCCGATGCCCGCGACATCCACGAGACCAAAGTGCAAGATGTCATGACCCCGAATGTGGTCTTCTGCATTGAGGACCAACCGATTGAACATGCCGCCCATTTGATGCGTGAAAACCAGATCCGCCGCCTGGTCGTTCTCAACAACGAAAAGCGGCTGGTCGGCATCGTTTCGCTCGGCGATCTGGCTGTCGATACCAGCGACGAGCACCTGGCCGGCAGCGCTTTGGAAAGCATTTCACAGCCAGCACATCCGAGGCGCTGATGGTCGGCGGAAGTCGCTACGAAAATCAAGTGGTAGACTGAAGCTAGTTAGGGGCGACCTGGGTTGAGGCGTCCCATGGCCGCTGAGGAGGAGCTGCGTCAATGAGAGCGATCACATTTCTCAAGGGGCTGAGCCTGGGGGCCGGCCTGATGTACTTCTACGATCCGCAACTCGGGCGGCGGCGCCGAAAGCTGGCAGCCGACCAGCTACAGCATGCCTTGTGTGAACTAGCCGACACAGCCGACGTTGCCTGTCGCGATTCTCGCAATCGGTTGCAAGGCTGTATCGCCGAGTGCAGCTCTTCGCTGCGGCCGCACGACAATTCCGATCGCGTGGTGCATGATCGCGTGCGATCGAAGCTCGGCCGGTACGTCTCGCATCCCGGCGCCGTTCAGGTGATTGTGAACGAAGGGCATGTGGCGCTGGATGGTCCGGTATTGGCCTGTGAGGTGGAACCTCTCATCGAATGCTTGAAGTCGGTACACGGTGTTCGCAGTGTCGACAATCGGCTTGAGGTACATGCTAGCGCTGGCACACATCCCGCGCTGCAGGGAGGCCGGCCGCGTACCGGCCAGTCGCTCGACGTTCTTCAGTCGAATTGGTCTCCCGCAACTCGCTGCCTGGTAGCTTCCCTGGGCGGGGCAATGCTCGTTTCGTCAGCCCGCAGTCGCGGGCTGATGTCGCTGGCAAAAGGGGCCGGCGCCGCCTGGCTGTTCTCGTGCGCGAGCGCTCACCAGCGTGAGCAGAGCCGGGGCGGTCAGCACTTCCGCGGCGGTGGCAGCAATCTGGAAGGCACTTCGTCCACAGGCGGAGATGCGAGCCAGCAGCAACAAGTCGATCCGGCGGCGGCGGATCAGGCGAAGTCGCCGAAGGGCCAATCCTTCACCTCGGCGAAGTTATGAGTCATCGGCCGGAACGAACGAGCCACATCACCGACCGTCGCCTGTGACTACAATGGTCGGATGCCTAAGTTCCGACTTCCAGCGACCGTAGCGGCGCTCCTGGCGCTGTCTTTGGCAGGTTCCGTTGCAACTGCGCACGAGCTGCGAATCGATTGCGCGAAGACTGTCGGCACCATTCGTCCGCTGCATGGCGTGAACGGTGGACCAGTGAACGCGGGCGGCACCGTGGATCTGCGGTCCGATTGGCGCGAGCTGAAGATTCCGTTCGCCCGCTTGCACGACTGCGAGTGGCCGAGCGGCCGTGTCGTTGACATGCATTCGGTCTTTCCGTCACTCTCAGCCGACCCGCTCCGGCCCGAGAGTTACCGATTCCGAGAGACCGACGATTATCTTTCCGAGGTGCTCAGCACCGGCACGAAGTTAGTGTATCGACTCGGGGAGAGCATCGAACACACTCAGGCGAAGCACCATGTGCACCCGCCAGCCGACTATGCACAGTGGACGCAGGCGGCGCTAGGCGTGATCCGACATTACAACGAAGGTTGGGCGGGCGGTTTTCAGCACAACATCGAGTATTGGGAGATCTGGAACGAGCCGGAAAACCGTCCCGCCTGTTGGACGGGAACCGACGACGACTACTTTCGGCTCTATCGCACGGCTGCCAGTGCGATCAAGGAGAAGTACCCCCAGCTAAAGGTCGGCGGACCTGCCGTTGGTGCGAGCGGTGACCTGGTCGATGGTCGCTATCAGCCGACTGAGTTCATGCGGCAATTCTTGAAAAACTGTCGCGACCACCGTGCACCACTCGATTTCTTCTCCTGGCACACTTACACCAACGACCCCGCACTCCTCGCCAAGAAGGCGGCTGGGATTCGGGCCTGGCTCGATGCGGAGGGTTTTGGCAATACCGAGTTGCACTTGAACGAGTGGAACTACCTGCCCGGTAACGACTGGTCCGCACTCTCGGCCGAACAGCTAGGGAGCCGTCGCCGCGCCTGGTACGAGCAGATGAACGGGCCGGAGGGAGCCGCCTTTGTCGCATATACCTTGTGCGATCTGCAGAACAGCCCGCTCGACGCGGCCAACTACTTTCACGGCGACAGCAGTCCGTTCGGGCTCTTCAACCAGTACGGCGAGCGGAAGAAAACGTTCTACGCGATGCAGGCGTTCGCCTGGTTGCTCGATACGCCCGACCGCCTGGCCGTGACCGGCAGCGTCGACGGGGAAATAATCGCCTGTGCCGGTGTAAACGAAGCGAAGGATCGGATTGGCATCCTCCTAAGCAGTTTCCGAGGTGACCGGAGACGGATAGATCTTCGCATCGACGCCTTGCCCTGGGCCGGCGCCACCGTGGTGGAGCATTACCAACTGGATAAGGATCGTGACCTCAAACTTTTGACGACGGATGAGTGGCAGACGGCTCCAGAGCGGTTCTCCGTCGAGTGTTCCTCTCCGGGCGTGGTTTTCATTCGACTAAGCAGGGCAGAGGCACAATGAACGGCACGTTGGTGCTCGGAATTGCATTGATGACAGCCTCCGTGGTGCTGCTGCTCTGCCACCTGCGGTCCTGGCGGCAGGCCGACAACGGTGCCCTGAGCGACAGCGACTATCAGTTCCATCGCCGGCAGTTCTTGAGCCGCCTGGCGTCGAGCGGCACGATCGGCGTGATCGGTGGGCTGATGGTCGGGGACCGCTGGATCGACGCGCCGCTGGTCAAGCTCGTTTACTGGGCCGGGATCGCGGCCCTCGTCGTCGTAATGGTGGTGCTGGCGATGCGCGATTGGTTGGCCTCGCGCCTCTACCTGGAGCGAGAGGCTGCCAGCCATGCAGCCGAGCACGCGCAGTTGAGAGCGGAGATCGAACGCTATCGCCGCGAAAATGGCGGCGGGGACAGGACCTAGACTCACTCGCTTAGCATTTGCACGTGAAGCTGAGCAGAAACTGACGGTTTGGCATTGCGTTCGCATGGATTCAGCCACGCAAGGTTTGTGCAATTAGGCCTTGCGCTTCTTCAAGCTGCCTTAGGGGCGAGGCGGCCGGGGCTATTCTATCCTCCCAGCAGTTTTGGAACGGGGTCGGGCTCATGTTGCGCGCAGGTTGGAAGAACAGACTGGCGTCTCGGGCAAACAGTCTTCGTCGGAAGTTTCTCCATCTGGAGGAGCTTGAATCCCGACGCGTGCTGGCTGGCAATGTGTCGGCTTCGGTGAGCGATGGCAACTTAAGCATCGCGGGGGACGACGCATCAAATCAGATCCTGGTCACTCGCAATGCCGATCTGAGCGTGACGATCACGTCGCTCGACGGCACGACGATCAACGGCCAGGCGGGGCCGATTACACTGGCCAATGCGCGCGACGATTTGGCTGTAAACATGGCAGGCGGGGACGACGTGATCCGCTTCGCTGGCTCGGTGGATCTGCTGTTCCGCATGTATGGCAACGCCAACATCGTGCTGGGAAGCGGCAACGATGAACTGGGGATGTCGAACTTCTCCGTCTGGAGGGATCTCGCGGTCAACGCCGGTAGTGGTAATGATCGCATCATCGGCACCCGCGATTATATCGGCGGCAGTCCTTCGGCTGGCTGGGGCCTGCGTGTTGGCGAGACGACGGTCATCAACACCGAGGATGGCAACGATGAAGTGCGGCTGAAAGACGGCGAGTTCATGAACGTGTTCACCGTGAACACGGGTTCGAACGACGACTTGCTTTCGATCTGCCAGTCGCGCTTTCGCGACGCCTTGGTACTGAGCGGCGGCGTCGGCGGCGACGATTTGTACTCGAACGGCAACACGTTCGAAGGCCGCGTGTCGATGTCCGGTTGGGAGCTGGCCGACAACACCAGCTGCGGCCCGCCGATTAATCCGGGTCCGACGCCGTCGAATCAGGCGCCCGTAGCCGCAAACGACGCTGCGACACTGCTCGAAGGTGCCAACTCGGTGATCAACGTCGCTGCCAACGACAGCGACGCCGACGGCAACCTGAACCTGGGCTCAATCCAGATCATGCAGCTGCCGACGAATGGAACGGTATCGGTAAACGCTAATGGAACGGTCACTTACACGCATAACGGCAGCGACACCACGGGGGACTCGTTCAGTTATCGTATCAGCGACAGCCAGGGCGCCGTGTCCAATGTTGCCAGCGTGACTCTCACGATCACGCCGGTGAACGACACGAATCTGCCGCCGGTAGCCAACGCCGATACGGCCACCCTGTCGCAAGCGGGTAGCACGGTCATCAACGTTGCATCGAACGACACCGATCCTGAGGGTGCGCTCAATCCGGCCTCGATCGTCATCACCCAGCAGCCGACGGGGGGCACGGTCACGGTGAACGCCAACGGCACGGTCACCTACAATCACAGCGGTGGCAGCGGTACTTCCGACACATTCCAGTACACGATCCGCGATGCGGCAGGGAACGTGTCGAACGCCGCGCAGGTTACTCTCACCGTCACACCGGTCGGCGGTAACCCAGTAGCGGCGAACGATTCGGCGACGGTGAACGAAGGCGGCACGCAAATCATTACTGTCGCTGCGAACGATAGCGACCCCGCAGGAACGCTGGACCTTGCGTCGATCGTGATCACCCAGCAGCCGACGTTCGGCACTCTCACGGTGAACAACAACGGCACCGTGACCTACCTGCACAACGGATCCGAGACTACGACCGACAGTTTCCGCTATACGATCAAGGATACGCAAGGCAACACCTCGAACGCGGCCTTGGTGAATGTCACGATCACCCCGGTGAGCGACACACCGACCGCTGTCAACGACGCAGCAACCGTCGCGGAAGCGGGCAGCGTGACGATCAACGTCGCCACCAACGACACCGATGCCGAGGGGCAGATCGACCTGACCTCCATCGTCATCACCCAGCAGCCGACCCGAGGCACCGTCACGGTCAATCCGAACGGAACCGTCGTCTACCAGCACAATGGATCGGAGACGACGAGTGATTCTTTCAGCTATACGATTGAGGACGCCCAAGGGAATGTATCGAACGCGGCGACCGTAAATATCACGGTTACGCCGGTCACCGAAGCACCGCTCGCTGTGAACGATACGGCGACTGTGAACGAAGGCGGCACGCAAACGATCAACCTCGCTGCGAACGATAGCGATGCCGAGGGTACCCTCGACCTGACGTCGATCGTCATCACCCAGCAGCCGACCAGCGGCACGTTGACCGTGAACAGCGATGGCACGGTCACCTACGTTCACAATGGATCGGAAACCACCACCGACAGCTTCCGCTACACCATCGAAGATGCCGGCGGCACCGCTTCGAACGAAGCGACCGTGAATCTCACGATCACGCCAGTCAGCGACACACCGGTAGCCAACGCAGATACAGCGACAGTAAATGAAGGGGAAAGTGTCGTCGTCGACCTGGCCGGCAACGACACCGACGCGGAAGGCACGCTGAATCTGACGACCATCGATATCACCCAGGATCCGCTCAACGGCACCATCACGGTGAACCAGAACGGAACGGTGACTTACACGCACGACGGCAGCGAGACGACTAGCGACACGTTCCGCTACACAATCAAAGATGCGCAAGGCAACACATCGGCCGAAGGTACGGTGACGGTCACGATCACGCCAGTGAGCGACGATCCGGTTGCCGTCGCCGACAACGGCGCCGTGGATGAAGGTGGTTCGCAAACGATTGATGTCGCCGCGAACGATACCGACGCCGAAGGACAGCTAAACGACACATCTACCGCGATTGTCCAGCAACCAGCCAATGGTACTGCCACCGTGAACCCCGACGGCACTGTCACTTATGTGCATAACGGCAGCGAAACCACAACGGACTCGTTTACTTACACTATCGCCGATGCTCAGGGCAACATTTCCAACGCTGCCACAGTTAGCATCGCGGTGAGCTTACTCAATTCGCCGGTCGCGACCGACGACACCGCCTCCGTAACCGAGAACACGAGCACGCCGGCCACCGGCAACGTGCTCACCAATGATACCGACGCTGACGGTCCGTCCCCGCTCGCCGTTTCGGCAGTCGGCGGGTCGGCTGCGAGCGTCGGCACGAATGTCCCGGGTACTTACGGCACGTTTAACATCGCAGCGGATGGCACATTCACCTACACGCTCGACGAAGCTGATCCCGACCTTGCGACACTCGACGACCTGGAAGAATTGATCGACTCGATCGCTTACTCGGTCAGCGACGGAGCGGATGAGGATACCGCCCAGTTGACCGTGACAATCAACGGCGCGACGGACTGAGTGCTGTCCATGAAAGAACAGGCAGTTGGCAGCAAAGGGGCCAACTGCCTACACTGTTGCTCGGCTGTAGCGGCTTTCTCGTCCGATTTAGAGAGCCGGCAGCGTTTAGGAGCAACGCTTTGAAAACTCGATCGCTCTCTCGATCTGTGCGCGCTCGCACGACCCTGCTCTGCCTCGCTCTGCTGCTTCAAGTCGTCGCGAATGTGGGACTGGCGCAGGAAGATTCGCGGCGGCCTAATATCGTCATCATCATGGCCGACGACAAGTAGCAATCTTACTGCGTGCGGGAACATTTCGCCCAGAAATTGCCGCCCGTAAGGCAGAATCCACCAAATCGCACATTCTCGGCAGATTGCTTCAAATTACGGCCGATTGAGCCACTCTGCCGCATATTAACTACACGTTACTACAGCAGTCCGCCACTTGCTTCGGTGCCCCGAGCCAGTCTTAGCGCTCGGGGCACCGGACACCGGAACAAATCAGCGGCCGCCAGTACGCTGCACGGTCGCTGCGAGTTCACTCGCGATTAAATTCAGCAGTTGATCGACTTCCGGGCGGATATCGCGCAACCGCCGAGTGAATTGATGCACCATCAACCCAGCCGCGATGCTCGCGGTGTAAATCGTACTGCGGGACGTGCATGTGCCGGCTTGCGCTTCTGAAGGCGCGAACAGGGTCGTTGGGTAATAATCTCGTCCGTCACGATCACATGCAGTTAGCACGCGGATGACTTCGGCGAGCATCCGGCCGTCGCACCAAAACGAGCAGTGAGCCCCAGCGGATTTCCAGATGGCGGCACGAGCGCTGATCGAATCCACGCAGCAGAAAACCGTCTGACCGGTCTGGGTTGTCGGCCGATAGCGATCCTCGACGCAGGTAACTTCTACGAGTGGATCGATCTGCCAGATCGCCCCGGCTGCGGCATCGACCTTCAGGGAGCCAACGTCACCGGCCAAGTAACCCTGAGTGGTAACGTTGGACGCCTCCACCCGATCAAAATCCACGAGTTGCAATCGGCGAACGCCGATCGCCGCTAGCTGAATCGCGACTTGCCGCCCAATCGCCCCGACGCCGATCACCGTAACGGTCAGCGATTCCAGCCGCTCGCGCGGCACGAGCCCTTCCTGCCGCGCGAAGCGGTCCGTCAGTCCTGGTTCCATGGTCCTCCTAGTCCTGAAAAGAGGTGTTCGAACATGCCGTAGTCCTCGTGGATGAGCCCCGCGCCAATCAATGGCCGATCAATCAGGGTCACGCAGCTCTCGTACTCCGCCAGCCACGCATCGTGATCTGAGGCGGCGAATGGCAGCTGGTACTCGACACTGACCGGAAGTATTAACTCGCCACCAGGTCCCGTGCGAAACGCCAGGCGTGCGTAGCTTCGCCCACAGCGTGCCAGAATGCACATCAGCGCCCAATCAGGCCCGGAGAACGAACGTTTGAAAGTCCGTTCGTCGGTCAGGCTGGGTTCAGCAGAACTTCCTGGATGTGTGTGTATCCAGATCCGCGCAAACCGCTCGGGAGCAATGCCGCGATCGATTTGCTCATCAAAAAAATCCGCCACGGCGGAGTCGTCCAGCGATACGGTCGCTGGACCACAGATTTGCCTGACCAATCGGACATCTTCCACAAGCAGCAGATCATCCGCGGCTGAGATGCCAAACCCGCCAACTTCGGTCGGTCCAAGGTCACGCATGAATACCAGCTTCGCCCAGGCGTAGGGCGTGAACCGCAGTCGTGGCGATGGTTTCGTCGGTCGTCGTCTCCTCCGGTACGTGTTGTGGTTTCGCGTCTTCATCATCCTCGCTTTCGAGGCAGCTTGAACACTTCCGATCTGTAAGGCACTCAGTGCAGTAGCCTTCCCCGCAATCTCGGCATGCCGAGATGCAGCTAGAGCAGCAGTCCGCGTCGCAGCGAGTGCATAGACTGCTGCAGCTGGAACAGCTCGATTGTCCGCAAGAGTTGCAGCTACGTGAGCAGTCGTCGCAAAGGTCGCAGCCGCACCGGCCACAGCCAAAACTCTCGTCCTCGCTGGACGACGTACCGCAGTCGCTGCAGGCCACGCCCAGCCAGTCGGAGAGTTGAACGTAGGCACTGCGAGGGTTGTAGGTTTCCAGGATCTGGCGTACCAGGAGAAAGAAGTCCAGCAGGAGGCCTTGCTGGAGCGCCGCGCGAATCGCGACTTTCCCTTCGCCTTCGCAGAGCGAATCGTCCTGGACATGCGGATGAGAAACCGAATCGCTCGCAGCCCGATTGGGTTCGAGAGCATGCACCTTGTAAGCGTGTCCCGAGCGGAGCCGCGACCAACAGAGGCGGATCTCAAACGGGCCGAGTTCGACTCCTTCCAGACTTATCGGGTCGGTGATCGCCGACAGGTGCCCTTCGCGCAGATCTACTTGGATCTCAGCGAACTCCGAGGATAGCACCACGAGGTCCGCGTAAATGGATTTAAGTGAAGGCAAGGTGTGGTATGAATCGGCAACCAGATCGCGCGCGAACGTGTCGATCGCCTTGCGAAGTTCGTCAAGCCGCGTACGCAGGCCGCGGACAAGGATTCGCTCACAGCTCCAGCGACGTTGGCTCGCCTGACGCCAAAGCCGGTGCATACGGTGAACGTCTCGCCAACTCGGCTCGGGGGTCGCCGGACAGACCCTCATGCTCGCTCGCTCGTAGACCTCCCGGATCTTCAGAGCGGCTCGGAGCAAGGTTTGATCGGTTGATTTCGTAACTCTCCTCCTTTCCCAAAAATTGGGACGGCCGAAACTCGGCCATCTTTTCCAAACGACGAGCAACAGAACCTACGCCCCTTCGATCTTGGTGGGGGTGAAGCTGACTCGGTCTCCGTCGGCCAAGACCTGGTCAGGTCCGACCGGTTGGCGGTTGACGCGGATCAGGTAATCCTCGGGCCGAGCCGACTTGAGCCGCTGCTCGAACAGCGACTGCACCGTCGTACCTTCGGCGACGTCAATGTGCTCGGCGAAACCGCCGCCGTCGTTGTTGATGAACAGGATTTTCATGAGGTGACTCCAACTGCTTGAACTTGAAGTGAAACGTAGTCGCTAATCGCACAAGGGCGACGTGATTCGTGAGACGAGTTTTTAGACAAGGTATGCGGAAGCCCAACGGCGCCGCTCCAGTTCATCCCAGTCGACGATGAGCGGCTCGCGTTCGTCCGCACACTCACCGGAGTCAACCGAAACGAGCAAGTTGCGCTGGTCATCAAAGTGCTGCTCGACATAGAACATGGCGATGCTCCGTGGGAGGACAAGAAACAAAGATAGCCCGGTCAACGCCGAGCCAATAAAAGGATCCGGTCGAAGTAGAACTGGTTTAGCCCTCTCCCAATAGATGAGCGGCGGATCGCTGAGCCGAACTCACAGATGTAACGTTCGCGCAGAGTGTGATCGCACTGTAGCAGACCTGCACGCGGCAAGCGTACCGAACCCACAGCGGCTCAGCAGGCCGGAGCGCCGCCCGCCGCAAGTCCTCTTCCTCGCAGCACTCGTCGGCCCAGACCGGCAAGCAAGCGCGCAGCCGAGGCAAAGCCTCACTCCAAGCGACGAGAGGCCCGGAGTACGCTGTGATCGCGTCCAGCAAATCTTCATCCGTGAACGGCGCTGGTAAGTGCGCCGCCCGCGCTCGCATCTTCAAAAGCATCTCCTGGATCAAATCGTCTCCGATGGGCGACTCAAAATCTGGGTTCAGCCCAAGTCCAACTTCCCGCAGCACATCGAGCGCTGGATTGGGATGAAACACCGGCGGAACGTCCCGAGCTGGATTCCAGGTCGGCACACCGAGGAGCTGCGAGAAGTCCTCGTAGGCGCGCTGGAAGCCACTAGCTCCCGGGCAGAGTCGAGCGTCGAGCATCACCGCCCCGTTGGAGTCCGACGGACGCATGAGCGCCTGTTCCCAGACGTCATGCAGCAGCCGGGTAAGCAGTACTTCGCCGTTTGCGCCAAGCTCCTGCACAGACACGCCGAGAGATTCGGCTGCAAGCGTCCGTAGGAACGGCGTGTCCTGAAATGGAGGTAACTTGCTTGCAGCAAATTCCAGGAGCGTTCGCGGGGTAATCGCTTCCCGAGGCAGCCGCCGACGCGAAGCCACGGCGAGCTGGCAGGCTTTATCCATTCTCAGCGCGGTGTCGAGCAGGCTTGGGTTACGCTGGGGATCAAAGACTCGCCCGCCCACTCCAGGCCGGGGCCGGCGCAACAAGTCCAGGTGCAGGCAGGAGCCACCGGACTCGTAATCCACAATCCCGTTGCGGCGAACGATCGCGCGATATCCCTTGAACGGGATAGTCGCTCTCGGCTTGTCCCCGTTGGTCGGGGTTTCATCGTACGAGAGCACGAACTTAGTAGCAGTGCCGACAGGTAGGATTGTCCTACCTTTGAAACTGCCCGTGTATCCGCCGGGCCGATAGGTAACGGCCGAGGAGTTGGCAAACGCTGAAACATCGTAGGGCGCAATCCGCTGGCCGAAGTACTTGCCAACAAGCGTGCGCGAGTCATAGGGGCGCGCAGCGCGATCTGGGACCATGAGCATGGGAATCTCCTTCCAAAGGAAGTGGGGCGTAGCCGCGTAAGAAAGATCAGCGGTCAGCTAGGCGCCGGACATCCGGCATCTGGCTGCGCTGCAGGAAATCAATTCGGCCAAACTTCTGCCACTCATCCTGAGTGACAATAAGCTGGCCGCCTGGCGTGCCCCGACAGGGGCTGAAGAGTGTGAGCTTGAGGCGATCGCCGCAGCGTTCGCGTCGTTTGACGGGTTTACCTTGGAACGTGATCAGAAGGGGCAACACAGGATCTCGGGGGCCACCTGACGAATGTAGATCGGCCGGCCGTGACTAACCGGCATTCCCACTGCTGAGGTTCAGGTCGTAGAGCAGTTGGTCAAGCAGTACCTTGATCTGCGACCCCATGCGTGCTTGAACTGTTGCTGGCAGTTCATCGAACGGTACGAATCTTCGTTCGACTTCGGCGAATTCGAGTCGCCCGTCCTCCAGTCGCTCGTCCGTGTCGAGTTGCACGGTCCCAAAGCCGCGGGTGGTAGTGAGCACTGCAAGGTAGGCCCGGCCTGAACCGGACTCGCTCGCATCGTAGGTCTCCGTGAGGATGATATCACCGCAGTAGGCTGCCGGCGGTACCAGTCCCGCAGTGCCCAGGCCCATCACTTCGCTGGTCAGTGGCGGGATGCGAGCCAGAGCGATTCGTGGTCGCTCCGTAGTCGCAGGCTGAGTTCCCGCAGCACGGAAAGTCGCTGGTGGTCTGTCATCATTTCTCCTTGAGTTTGAGTCAGTCTCGAGTCGATCCGAGTTCTGACCGTTAAGTGGTTACTCAAGGAAATATGCTGTGTTTTTTGCTCCAATTAAGGCGGGCCGTGCCCGATCGCTCGCGTTACGAACAGCGCTTTGCGGCGGGTCAAGTGCGAGCGATGAATTCGGCGTAAGATTCGCGCCGTCCGACTTCCACCATCGCCCGTGTCGCGGCTGCCCACTGTAGTCGCCGTAAACAATACTTGATCGCGACGAAGATACCGATGCGTATGAGCCATGAAGTAAGGACTCCACTGGCGGGATCGTCCAGCGGATGGGCGGGACCCAATAGGATACTTGCCACGAGCGTTGCCCATGCTGATCTGGGAATGGCCAGGAGAAGGATCCCCATCCATAGCCCGGCGGTACCCCAAATCTCGGAGCGCCGCACTGGCAGCATGTCGCCCGTGACCTTCCGCCGTAGGTAGAAGTCAACGCCTACGGCGATAGAGCCGAGGACGATCACCGCCGCGCCCGCCTTCGCAAAGCCCATGCTGACATCTAGCGAAAGGCCCGCTACGAGGACCACCGCCAAAACGATGATCGGTATCGAACCGATCGCCCAACCGATCCAGCTGCCAGCAAAAGTCGTACTCTCAATTGCAGGTGCTGCCGCGACTTCGGGCAATTGAACGGCGCTGAATGACGGTGCGGCCGTATGCGACCCGCATTTGGGACAGGCAGCGGCATAGCTGCTAATCGGCTGCTGACAGGTCGCACAGGCAATGAGTGTCATGGTTGCTGCCTCCCATCCTTATAAGGCTGGTCATAGTTCTCGACGGCGAACGTGGCTGCGACTTGCTCCAGTCGGGGTCGACCGGCGTGCCACAACTGATCCGGCGCGGCCAGCCTGAGAAGGGCGAGCACATCCCGGTCGCGAACCAATTGCAGTTGAATTCGCCAGAGATCATTCGTGTGTGGATTGCGGCCCGTTAGTTCCACGATTGACCGCGGCTGGCCGGCTAT